>Ga0210057_1000977_pt1 | contig 45123 bp, 40 predicted proteins | sample CryGeyCG2114_010_2_FD_183968 | JGI IMG/M metagenome (GOLD analysis project Ga0210057, IMG submission 183968) | Groundwater microbial communities from aquifer - Crystal Geyser CG10_big_fil_rev_8/21/14_0.10 (SPAdes) (version 2) | ecosystem: Environmental > Aquatic > Deep subsurface > Groundwater ...
TGGATCAATTTCTTGGGACCGCCACTCCCCTGAGTCATTGATGGTAAAGACCTCAGTGGTTTGCCAATCAGATCCAGGGTTGTCCCGCTGCTGCCGTCTAAAGCTGGTGGTAACTTCGTTGAAGTTCCGATCAACAGTCAGGATGAGTTGAGTGCGGTCATTCTCGCCGGCAACCACCCCGCCCTCCTCGATGACCCGGGTAATTTTACTCTGGACGTCTAACAAAAACTCGGAGTCCGCGCCCCACAACTGAAAATTTCTAAGCTGTTGGTTAGTCCCCTCTGGGACCAGGATATCATTGATGGCAAACGAGTTCACATCCTCGCCGATTCCGAAGTGACTGGCTAAGCTGTCTATAAAATCTTCACTCTCTTGATGAACAAATTGAGGTCTTTCATCGCTTCGAGTTACTCTCTCCATTAAACCGGCCCAAATAAAACCGCGACTAGTCTCATACCATTCGTTGGTAGTGACTTCTTCTCCATTGACTGGCAGCGTCAATGACTGGTCGGTCCTTACCCCCATCAGCAGCAGTGTTTCACCCGATGTCAGTGAACCTACAATTTGACTATTTGTGGTTGAATCTGCCCGGATATTGACACTAGGGACGACGGCGGTGACGAACTCAATCAGCTCTTGGTCAGCGGGCTCGACTTCCACAGCCGGTTCAGTTGCCTGCGACGGAGTCTCGGAGCTAATGACTCCTCTGGCCCTAAGTTCACGCGCGATACTGTCGATGGTGGCCAGACCTTTGGCAAGTTCTTGCAGTTTAGCGACTTGACTGGCCGTGTCCGCCGATGTCTCTGGCTCGGTGGCGCGTTGCTGTTCGGAGTGTCTTTCAGAGGATCCGTCCAACTCAACAACAGCCGAGCGTCTTCCAGCGTCTGGAGGTTGAGTGTCAAAACTGGTAATACCCAATGATGGCATCAGCATCCCTGTCCCTGACAGGAGAGCGGCTACTCCCCGAAACACCCTGTTAACCCTGGATACTGGTAGGCGGCTTTCATCCGCTGCTGGCAGCAGTTCGGTAACCTCGGCCAGCTTGGACTGGAGGACTGAAAGCGTTTCTCGGAAGGACCGCTTCAGACCAGTTACTGCTCTATCTGGGATACTCGACGACTTCACGGATAAGCTGCTTTGACGAGCTATTAGCCCGATCTTCTCTGAGGAGATATCAACCAAGATTGGGATGTCGATAATGAGCTGCTGAAGGTTGTCGACGACAGCTTGGAGCCTGGAGTGAAGTTCTTGAGTGCTGAGCCGGGAAACGTCGGTTGTCACCGGGTTCTGGAGGAACTGGCGAATGTCTTTAAAGAGCGTCCTTACTAGCAGAGAAATAAGACGAGCCTCCTGCTGAGCTTGGGCACCATTAACTACCTCGCCCTCGGGGATAACAGGTCGGGAGTGGAGATACTCTGAATTTGTCCAGGTCACAATAGTCCTTTCAACTCTAGAAACCATAGCTTTTACTACAGGATCCTTACAACCTAAAAAAATTTAGCCAATGACCCTCTAATTATGTACTGCCGCGTATTCTAACCCAGTTATCTCTTTACCTCAACCTATTCGGCTTGTCTGGCCGGATTGTCTGTATCCGGCTGGGCAGCTGGCGACTTACACGGCCTGGCAGTTGCGGCCTGGCAGTTACTTGCTCCGGCTACGCTAAGCTAGTATTCTGGAGCTGTGTATCGATCTGTGGACAACAGCTGGTCCGATCGGGCAGTCCTGCTCGAAAGACCAAGCCTGCTCGCTGGTTCCAGCTGGCCCGACCAAGCCGGTCAGCTCGACCAAGCCGGCCAGGCCGGCGTCATCACCCTGCTAACGATGGTGGTCATACTGACTATCGCCCTTTCCCTGGGTACGCGCACCACCCAGGACTTATCTCTGTCCAGACAGCAAGCCGAGTCAAGCCGCGTCTTTAATGCCGCTGAGGCTGGCGTTGAAGACGCCCTGTCCCAGATCAAGGCCACCGGTACCACCGGCCCGACCAACGTCACCATCGACAACACCACCGTCAGCGTCACCACTGCCCAGCTCAACCGTTTTGACTCTTTTGTGTTTGAAGGCAACACCGTCACGGTTGACTTAACCGGCGCTGCGGGCGGTGACACTGTCCGTTTGCGCTGGGACAAGAGAAGTAACTGCGCCACTGACCAGCAGCTCGACAAGCCGGCCTCGCTGGTGGTGTCGATCTTTTACCAGGACGCCGGCACTACCCGGGTTCGTCACCAGGGCCTGGAGGCGTGCGACCACGGCGACGGTTTCGAAACTAGCACCGCTATCGATATTGACGGCATGCGCTGGCAGCGGGGGGTGTCACTGCCGGCCGAGCCGCTGTTCATGCGCGTCAGGCCGGTTTACAACGACACCCACCTCAAGGTTGAGGCTGTCGGCGGCTGGTCCTTGCCGGCCCAAGGCTTTAAGGTTCGCTCCCAGGCCGGCAACGACCTAGGTGACGAGGTCCGGATCGTGGAGGCAGACCGGTCACTCGAGACCAGCCCGTCAATTTTTGACTTCACTCTTTACAGTGGTACCAGCTTGATCAAGTAGTTTCGGGCTGTCGGCCGTTTACTGCCGCCCCGCCAACTTGCCGGAAATGCGTCAAACACGTATCATAAAGCTGGTGCCGCCACTCAGCTTCCGTTCGCCACCATCGCTATCTCGGTCAGGCCAAGCCGGCCAGCCACCCCAAGCCGGCCAGTCCGGCCAGGCTGGCATTATTACCCTACTAACACTGGTCGCTCTGCTCACCATCGGTCTCTCTCTAGGGACTCGTACTACCCAGGACTTGTCGCTGTCCAGACAGCAGGCCGAGTCAAGCCGCGTCTTTAACGCCGCTGAGGCCGGCATTGAGGACGCCCTGTCCCAGATCAACACTTCCGGCAGCTACTCGGCTGGGACTACCAACATCGACGTTGAAAACACTACCGTCGATGTGTCGGTCACCGAGCAGGCCCGATTTGACTCGTTTGTGTTTGAGAACAGCGCGATCGAGATCAACGTTACCGGCGGCGGCGCGGGTAACAACATCCGGCTGGATTGGGATACCACCGACGACTGCTCAAGTGATAACCCGGCCTCGTTGGTGGTGTCGATCTTTTACTTAGACACCGCGGCCAGGGCGGGTGACGACACCGGCGGTTGGCGGGTAGAGCACCAAGGTATCGGCTCGTGTTCCCGCGGCGACAATTTTGAGCAGGCCGCCCAGACCAACGGTGAGCTCAAGTGGCGGTGGGGACTGCTTTTGCCTGACAACTCCCAGTTTGTCCGGATTAGGCCGGTCTACAACGACACTCGGCTGCAGGTGGTGGCCATCGGCGGCTGGACACTCCCTGCCCAAGGTTTCAAAGTTCGCTCCGAGGCCAGCAACGACTTAGGTGACGAGGTCCGGATCGTGGAAGTAGACCGGTCGCTCGAGACCAGTCCCACTATCTTTGACTTTGCGTTGTTCGGCGCTGACGACTTGAGTAAGTAAGTGTCGGCAGCAGTGCCGACAGCTTCGAGTGACCTGTGCCGGACAGCTCTCCGGTTTCACTGAGTAGCGCCTCGTCGCCGGTTGCGATACACTAGACACTATGTCTGCCCTTTGTCTGGATGTTGGTACCTACTCCATCAAGGCCGTTAGCGGCCACCCTGGTCTCAAGCCTGAAGTCGAACGCGTCATTGAGTTGTTTAACGAGCTGGGCTTGTCGATCCCGTCCGAAGAGGCCCAAATTGTCCAGCTTTCCGAAAAGTTGGCCACCACCATTGCCGACAACAAGCTGCCCACCAAAGATGTCCGGTTGGCCCTGCCGGAGAGCGCTGTTTCCACCAAGATCATCGAACTGCCCCGGTTGACCGATGCCGAGCTGGGCTCGGCAATTGACTGGCAGGCTGAGCAGTACATTCCTATCCCGCCGGACGAACTATCGTTAGAGTACAAAGTGCTGTATCGCCCGCCTGCCAAAGAGACCGGCGTCAAGATGCGGGTCCTGCTGGTCGGTGCCCGCCGGTCGGTCATCGAGCGTTTTCTGGAAATTTTTAACCGGATCGGCATTGAACCCAGGGTGCTGGAAACCCAAGTCCTGTCGGTGCTGCGGACCCTCCAGATCAAGCCTGAAGAGCCGACTAGTTTATTGATCCACTTAGGCGCGGCTACTATGACCTTAGCGGTGATCAACCAAGGAGAGTTAGCCTTCGTGTTCAACCACATGAACGGCTCGCAGATGCTAACGCGGGCCCTGGAGCAAGGCGTCGGCTTGACTACTAAACAGGCCGAGCAGTACAAACGCAGCTACGGCCTCGACGAAACTCAGTTTGAGGGCAAGGTTAAAGCAGCGCTGTTGCCCGCCGCCAACGTTATCGTTGACGCGTTGCAGAAAGCAATGCGTTTCTTTGCCAACCAGCACCAGGAGGCCGGTATTCAGCGAATCCTACTGTCGGGTGGCGGCGTCCAGTTACCGGGATTTGCCCAGTACTTATCTAACCAGCTGGGAGTGGAGGTGCTGGTGGTGGCCCCATTTGCCAACGCCAGCGGCAAGACGCCAGACCGTAACCAAAGCGCCCTGAGCGTCTGCATGGGGCTACTGATGCGCGAGCTGTAAAGCACTCACCATGAGTACCAGAGAAATCAACTTCCTGCAGCGTCGGCACAAAGTCCTCAACACCCGCCAGCGCCGAGACCTTAAGTACCTACGCCTGGCAGGGACGCTGGCCGCCGGCGCGGCAGTCTTGTTGACAGCGATGGTGGGTGTCCGGCTGATCCTGTCATTCCAGAGCAATCGGCTGGTTGAGCGCCAGCAGCAACTGCGTACCTCGATCGAAGCTCGGGCCGATATCGAAGAATCGGTGTTCACGGTAGCCCGTAAGCTACAGGTGCTAGTGGAGTTGTTTGAACGACGGGCGGACAAACAGTTGGTAGTCGAGTACTTCTCCGGTATTTTCGGTCCGGAAGTACTGCTCAACAGCATTGATTACGACATCGACAACAACATCGTTTCCCTGGGGGTGACAGCCGAGTCTATCTTTGTGCTGGAAGAAGTCTTTGAAGTACTTGAGTCTGATCAGGTCAGGGAGTTGTTTGGGCTGGTCCGCAAGAGTGACATCCGCCGCAACCAATCCGGTGCCTATGACCTGACGTTTACCATTACCCTAGGCAAACCGGCCAACACTGCCGCCCTATGAACATCGAACTGACCGACATCCATCTGCGCTATATCTTAAACACTCGGCGGTTCATGGTGTGGACGGCCGGACTGGCCGCGCTGACAGTGGGACTGCTGGTGGTCGGCGTCGTTCCCCAAGCGTTGGCCGCAGTCGAGACGTACCAGCAGCTCAAGCAAGAACAGGCCAAGCTCGACCAGCTTGAGCGCAAAGTAGTTCAGCTCGACCAAGTTACCGAGGAGGTGCTGATCTCCCAGTCTCAGGTTATTGACAAAGTCCTGCCTTCCAGTAAACCATTGCTCGAGGCGCTGGCGGCCCTCAGCGCGGTGGCGGACAACAGCGGCGTTCGGTTCGAGCAAGTACAGCTATCACCGGGTGCTATCGCCACCACTTCCGCCCAGCGCTTCAGCGCCACTCAGCCGCCGCCTTCTGTCGGTCTCGGCCCGTCAGATTCTCGATTTGACAGTCTGGAACTGGACGTTACGGTCAGCGGTGATATCGGCAGCGTAACTACTTTTTTGCGCCAGGTAGAGCGGATCGCGCCACTCACCACTATCCAAAAAATGACGTTAAAGCCACAGGCCGATAATCGTTCTGGCAGCGACGGTAGTTCTAGCCGCGGGCCGGGCCCGAGTTTTTTTCAGGTTGACCTGCGCTTGTCGTCGATGTTCTTTACTCAACTGGTGACCACTCAAGTTGATACACCACTGCCTGATTTTGGCGGCCGCCAGCAGGAGATCTTGACCGAGGTTCGCGGCTACACTTTTCCGACTCTGGAACAGCAGCGCGAGATCATCGGCGGCGGCTCGGAAGACTTGTTCAGTGGCCAGACGTCACTGCTGGAAAGTGTGGGACTGGTTGGCTCGGGCGAAGAAGGCGCCGGCCCGTCCGAGCTGGAGTCACTGGAGGGCTTATCGCCCGAACTGCCCAGCAGTCCCCTGCCGGATACCACCCAGCCAGCCGAGAGCGCGCCGGAGGATTCGCTACCAGACCTGGACAGTGATCTTGAATCCCTGCTCGAGTTCGAGCTCCCTTGAAGTAGAGCCCAAGTTTCCAAGTTTCTGGGAACTCAAGCCGAGCTGTCAGTTGGGTCGATTACTTCGTCTGCACCGGCGTCATCGCTTACATCTTCACCCTCACCATCGTCTTCATCAATTTCACTGCTTGCGCCACTGCCATCGGTTATGTCTTCATCGCGAACACTCTGCTCGTCTTCGACCGGCTGAGCGTCACTGCCCGCGACCGCTCCCCTTTCCTGATCAACCTCGGCGACGGTAACATAAGCCCGGATACCTTCTTTAACGGCCCTGATCTTGGCCACCGTCCTGATGGCTTGGATGACTGAGCCGCGCTTGCCGATGACTTTGCCCATGTCGTCGGCGTGAACGTGAATGATGTAGCGAACCTGCCGGTCCTCCGGTACCTCTTCGACGCTGACGTCCTCAGGGTTGTCGACTAAATGGACGAGTAAAAATTCCAGGAGGTTCTTCATTTTGCCTTAAGCATCGGGGCCGTCAGCTTGCTGAGCTTTCGCCCGAGATTTTTTGGAGAGCTTAGCCGGCCGCTCCGGAAACGGTTGGCCCGAGCGATAACGCTTGACTAGTGCCGCCACTGTTGGGGTGGGCTGAGCGCCCTGCTTAGTCCAGTTATCGAACTCCTCCAAGTTTACTGTCAACAGCTTGGGATGCTGGGCCGGCGCGTAGTGGCCCAGTTTGGCCACGTAACTGCCGTCACGCTTGTCACGGGCTTCGTTGACCACGATCCGGTAATGCGGCTGGTTGCGTTTGCCAAAACGGGCTAACTTTATCTTGAGCATAGGTTCTTGGCGCCTTGGTTACTGAGCGGCACCGCTCCCCTCTTCAATCTTAGGGCACGGAAAGCTTGAAATACAGGGCAAAATTCTATCATTGACCCAACAATACCTCAAGGGCTTGTTGGGCCGCGGCCTGCTGGGCCAGCTGTTTACTTTTACCCGATCCTTGGCCGGCAGTCTTGCCTTTTACCATTACCTGGACCACAAACTCCTTGTCGTGGTCTGGGCCGGTCGCGGCTGTCACTCGGTACGACGGCGTACCCATTCCCCGGGACTGGACAACTTCCTGAAGATGGCTCTTGGGGTCGATGTAGGTTTTTGACGTTTTGATATCGACAAACTTCGGGAACAGCACTTGTCGCAAGTACTCGACAACTGCCTGGTAGTTTTGGTCCAGGTACAGCGCTCCCACCACTGCCTCGAAGACATCGGCCAGGATGCCGTCGTTTTGCCGGCCCCCGGAGTTGGACTCGCCCTTGCTCATGTAAATGCGCTCCGGCAAGCCTAGCGCTTTGGCTACCTCTGCCAAGGTGGTCGTCTTGACTAGGGCGCTGCGGTACGCTGTCAGTACCCCTTCCGATTCTCGCGGATGGGCGTCAAACAGGTACTGAGTAGTAGCCAGCTCCAGCACGGCGTCGCCCAAAAACTCCAGCCGCTCGTAGGACTGACCGGACCCCGACAGCTTTTCGTTAAGAGCGCTGCGATGGGTCAAGGCTGTCTCGAGCAGGGCCGGATCACGAAAAGAAGGCAAAGTTAGGGGTGGCATGCTTGGGTTGGGTAGCGTTGGTTAGGCACGATCTTTAGGCAGTAAGGGCCGACAGCAACCACCGGCAGTTGACTTAGTTGAACTCCAGCTCTTCCTCGAGCAGCGCCACCAGCTCGGTCAGGGTGGCTTTGTTGGGGTCGGCCGTAGCGTCCTCGATAAAAGTACTAATGATGTCTGGGTCCAGCTTGACGTTCAGCACTTTGCTGATGTCGGCTAACAACCGCGGGACGTCACTTTCCAGCTCTAACAGCAGATCGCTGACCAAGTTGTGGTCTGGTTCAATCTCTTCGGCCGAAGTGTTAGTGGCTTCAGCAATGTGTTGGGTCACTATCTCAAGAACTGTAGCATTGTTTGGCATAGGATCCTGGTTCTATGGTTCGTTGGTAATTAACAACCTACCCAGGACCCCGTTGACAAAGCGAGGAGAGCTATCGGTGCCGAACTCTTTAGCCAGCTCGATGGCCTCGTTGATGAGGACCTTTTTGGGTGTTTTTGTCTTGAGTGATTCAAACATAATCAGTCTCAATATTGCAAGGTCTACTTTGTTGATGTCGATCAGCGGCCTTTCCGGGGCGGCTTGGGACAACAACCGGTCAATCTGGTCCAGAATGGCGACGACTGGCCGGATCTCGTTACTTTGGCTTTGGCCGGTGACAAAACTGTAAGCGAACAGCTGTTGCATCTGCGCCACCCGTTTTTGGTGCCTGGGATCTTTGGCCATACCCCGATTGTACCCGGTTACTTTCAGACTGCCAGCACTGCGCGGAACCGGCCGAATTCCGGCCCGGTTGGCCGGTTCCAGGCCTTGGAGCGGGTTACGTCTTGGTAGGCTTTGGGGTCGGGCGCTGATGGGTCGAACTCTGATCGGTCGAGCGCTGCAGTCCCAAGGCGGTCGAGATCTGGGCCACCAATCCTCGTTTATCAGGGGTGACTTGATAAACGTTACTGTCGCGCCTCAGCCGCGGCGAGTTGCCGGAGCGGCGTTTGCCGCGTTCGGCTCGGGTAATTTTGTTTTTTGGTAACGCGCCCATGGTAATGATCTTTTAGGAATGCCTTTTCGAACTGCCTACGGCACAAAACGGTATTGTACCTCAAGAAGGAGCGATCAGCAAACGGTTGTTGTCCTGCTTTGGCGAGGCAGCTTGACCGGCCTGTTTGATTTGACCAGCCTGACCGGCCAGCTTGATCATAGACTGCCACTCGGCAGGCAGTTGATCGGCAATACGACGGGCTTGGGTAATTAAACTCAAGTTGGCCCAACTAGCAAAACGAAGTGACCCGAAGCCGGTTTGCTCGGTCCCAAAGATGTTGCCGGCGCCGCGGTGTTTGAGGTCGTACTCGGCAAGTTGGTTGCCGTCGGTAGTTTGGGTAAAGTACTTGAGGCGCTGTCGGGCCTTGGTCGTTGGGCCGGAAGAAAACAGCAAGCAGTAGCCCTGCTGGCCGGCCCGACCTACTCTGCCGCGGAGTTGGTGCAGGCTGGCCAGCCCATATCGCTCGGCGGCCTCGATGACGATGACGGCCGCCGCCGGCAGATCGACGCCTACTTCTACCATCGGCGTGGTTACCAGCACGTCTACTTGCTGGTCGTACAGCGCCGCCGCCGCCGCTTGCTGCTGTTTTTTTCCTAACCGACCATGAAGCAGCTCGACACGCAAGTTGTCTGCTCCCAGCCGGCTGAGCTCTGCGGTAAGCTGGCGATGCGTTTCGGTGGCAGCGGCGATGTTTTCCAAAGCTTGGTGATGGGACGGGTCGATGAACGGACAGACAACTATGGCTTGCACCGTCCGGTCTGGGCCGCCGAGCTGGTCGACCAGCCACCGGTAGGCCGCTCGGCGTTTCCGCGACGGTACTAACCAGGTTTTGACCGGCCGGCGGCCGGCCGGCAGTTCGTCAAGACTGCTCAGCTCCAGGTGGCTGAAGATAGTCAGCATTAAACTCCGCGGGATGGGAGTGGCGGTCATGGTCAGCACGTGCGGCTGGTGTTCGAGATGAAGGTGGCGCGAGCGATGGCTGACACCGAACCGGTGCTGTTCATCGAACACCATCAGCCCCGGTTGAAGTTGACGGAGTTGGTTAATCACGGCGTGAGTACCGATCACCAGCCGAGGCTGCCGGGTGTTCTTTACTCGGCCGTCTCGGTCTACTTGCCCGTCCCGTCCCGTCTTGCCCGCCCGATTAGCTTGGCTCGCCCGACTGCCCCGTCCAGCCCGACTGCCGGTGATCAGCTCCACCGGCAAGCTGGGCAGCAGCTTTTCCAGAGTGGCGACGTGCTGTTGGGCCAGTACCCTGGTTGGTGCCACTAAACAAGCAGTCTGGCCGTGAAGTACCGCCTGGTAGCACAGCAGGCCGGCCACCGCGGTTTTGCCCGATCCTACATCCCCGACCAGCAGACGGTTCATTGGGTAAGGACGAGCCATGTCCGTCAACGCTTCGCTGATCGCCCGCTGTTGGGCCCGGGTTAAGTTGAACGGCAGCTGGGCCGTCGCCGTGTGCTGGGCTTGTTGGGCCGCCGCCGTCATCGGCAGGGCAAGAGCGCTGTGCCGCTGCCGCCACAGCCGTTTAAGTCGGCGCGACTCAACGATTAAGCCCAACAGTTCTTCCAGCGCCAACCGCTGCCGGGCCAGCTCGATCATTTTCTGACTGTCCGGGAAGTGAAGCTGGCGGAACGTTTGGTCGAGCGGCAGGTCAGTGCCGGCAGTGCCTTCAGGCAGTTGGGCGGCCAGCTGGTCGTCGAGCCGCAGCCCATCGAGAATTTCTTTGAGCAGCCGGCGAACTGTGCCTAGCTTGACACCTAGACTTGATGAGTAGATCGGCACGATCCGGCCGGTGTGAATGGTGTCGGCGGCGGCCGGCTCGGCCAGCGGCTGGACCATTGCTCCCCGCTCTCCCAGCTGGCCGGAGACGATGTAGTCGCGGCCCTGGCGCAGGGATCTGGCCAAGTACTGATTATTAAACCAGATGGTGTTGAGCTGGCCGGTCCGGTCGCTGAACCGGCCGCGCTGAATAGAGCGGCCGCCCTTGTAGTAGGAAGTGATCGAGTCCAGTTTGGCCCGGACGGAGACTGTCTGGTTGAGCTCTAGTTCGGCCACAGTCTTGAAGACCGACCGGTCCTCGTAACGGTACGGCACACACAACAGTAAGTCCTGGACAGTGAAAAGTCCGTTGGTCTCCAACCGAGCGGCCAAGAGCTGGCCAATGCCTTTGACCGCCGGCAGGGGTGAGGACAACCGGTACATTCCCCCAGCCTACTACGCTCGAGCTAAAACAGTAAGAACAAAGCGTGGCCTAAAGTACTGGCGATCAGCCCCACGATCGAAAAGATGGCAAACACTTTGATGATGCGTTGACGGGTTTTCTTTGACATACTCGTTTTCAAGCTTCGGCGGTAACAGCGCGACTGCTGGTGGTTGGGCGCAGTCGGTAGTATCGACGCTTCCCTATTTTAACCGCGGTCTGGGAGCCGACGTCCACCCGGTAATTAGGATCGGTAGGCCGTTCTTCTGATGGTTGGAGCTCTACTCCGCCCTGTTTGATCAGTCGCCGCCGGTGAGCGTTGCTCGCCTCAGGCCAACACAGCCCAACCAGTTCCAGTAACGAAACGCTCTGGGCCTCGATTGTCACGACCGGCAACTGGTCAGGCAGCTGGCCGCGCTGGACTATTTGCTCGAAGTGGGCCTGGGCTTGCTGGGCCAGCCGCTCCGAGTGGTACTGGCTGGTGATGCTCAGCGCCAGCTTTTTCTTGAACTCCATTGGGTTAGCGCCGGCCCGCATGGATTGGTCCATCTGGGCGATGTCCTCTTCGGGTACGTCGGTCAAGACTGTGAAGTACTGGATAATTTGGTCGTCATTGGTGCGCATCAACTTGCCGTACATTTGGTTGGGCGGCTCGGTCAGCGCCACGTAGTTACCGTACGACTTACTCATCTTGCGCCCGTCGGTGCCGTTGATCAGCGGGGTGGTCAGCACCCACTTTGGTTTGTGGCGGTAGGTTTTCTGCAGATGGCGGCCCATCATCATGTTGAACGTTTGGTCAGTGCCGCCGATCTCCAAGTCCACGTCCATTACTACGCTGTCGTAGCCCTGTATCAATGGGTAAATCAGTTCGTGGCCGTGAACGGGCTGACCGGCTTTGAGGCGCTTTTGGAACATGTCCCGCTCGATTAATTGCTGGACGGTAGTTTTGGCCATCAACCCAATGAGGTCAACATAACTAAGTTTGTCCAGCCAGTCGCCGTTGCGCTTCACCTCGATCCGTTCAAAGTCGAGGATGACGCTGGCCTGTTGCTGCCAGTTGCGGAAATTAGCCTCGATCTGCTCGTCGCTGAGGACCGGTCTGGTACTGTCGCGGCCGGTGGGATCACCTATCCTGACTGTGCCGTTGCCGATCAGCAGGATAACCTCATGACCGGCCAAGGCAAACTGCTGAAGCTTGCGCAGTACGACGCTGTGGCCCAGGGTCAGCTCTGCTCCGGAGGGGTCGATGCCCAGGTAGAGCCGAATGGATCGCCGGGCCATCAGATCAGCTAAACTTTTTTTGTCCGGCAAAACTTGGGCTACGCCGCGGGTGAGGATTTGCTCGGTCTGGTGAGGATCGCTTTTCATCACTGAAGGTATTGTACCTGAACAGGGTAGTTGGTACGCAGTGAGGTATCATAGAGGCAATGTCACTGCCCGATCACGCCGACGATCAGCCTGAGGAAGGGCCCTGGGGGACTCACCGGTCGGACCATCAGCCGACCGGTCCGTCTGTCACCGGCCCACCGCCATCAGTCGGCGAACGGCCAACTTGGTACAATAGCCCCTCTGACGCGCTCACCAGCTCTGGCTGGAAGCATCGGGGAGTACAGTTGGTTGCCGCCGTAGTCGGACTTCACCATACTTTGACCGCCATGTTGAGCCATTTTTCTCGCCGTGCTAACCGCGCTCGTTGTGCTAACCATGCCGGTTCCGCCGCCAGTGGCCGGTTCCGCCGCCGTCTCTCCAGTCCCAGCGAACGGCGCCTACGCCGCGTCAGAATGGTCCGGCTGGCTGCTCTGGCTGCTCTGCTGATAGTAGTAGTCGGCATCTTAGGTTTCTTTGGCTTGATCACCTTTTTCTCGCGCGACTTGCCTCAGCCTGGCCAGGTTGTCCGTCGCCAGGGTTTCAGCACTAAGATTTTTGCCAGAGAGGGCGAACTGCTTTACGATTTATTTTCCGACCAACGGCGCACCCCGGTCTCGATTGAGAACATCCCGCTGGTTGTTCAACAGGCTACGGTGGCCATCGAGGACAAGGACTTTTATACCCACCAAGGCTTTGACATTTTGACTTTGGGCCGGCTGCCGTACAATTTACTGTTTCGACAGCGGGTGGTGGGCGGCTCGACCCTCACCCAACAGCTGGTCAAGAACGTTTTGCTGACCAACGAGCGAACCATCAATCGTAAAGTTAAAGAGTTGGTGCTGGCCCTCCAGATCGAGCGGACCTTCACCAAAGATCAAATTCTGGAGATGTACCTCAACGAGGCGCCGTACGGCGGCACTGCCTGGGGGATCGCCGCCGCCGCCGAGACCTACTTCGACAAAAGTATTAACGAGCTGTCGCTGGCCGAGGCGGCCGTGCTGGCCGGCTTACCTCAACGCCCGAGCGCCTACTCACCGCTGTTGGGCAAGACTGACGACCGAGGCCGTTTGCTGTGGCAGATCCGCGCCCAAGCTGTCTTGCGGCGGATGCTGGAAGACAACCTTATCTCCGGCCAAGAGCACGACCAGGCATTAGCCAGTCTTGATGAACTTGAGTTCCGCCAGAATGCGGTTAATATCAATGCCCCCCACTTCGTGTTTTACGTTCAGGACCAGCTGGAAGAGATGTTTGGTCAGCAAGTAGTGGAGCAAGGTGGCCTCCAGGTGATTACTTCGCTCGATATGGACCTACAGCAGAAGTCACAGCAAATCGTGGCTGAAGAGATTGGCAAGGTTGAGGACTTCAACATCAGCAACGGCGCCGCTATGGTGGTCGATCCCCTGACTGGCGAGATACTGGTGATGGTGGGCAGTAAAGATTTTTTTAGTGACCAGATTGATGGCCAGTTTAACGTGGCAGTTAATGGGTTGCGCCAGCCGGGCAGCTCAATCAAGCCGGTCACCTACGCAGGTCTGTTGATGGCAGGCTACACCCCGGCCCAGGTGCTGGTGGATGCCCAGACCGTTTTTGCAGTCAATCCTGAAGACAAAGCCTACCAGCCCAACAACTACGATGGCCAGTTCCGTGGGCCGGTTTCGATCAGGAACGCGCTGGGCAGCTCGATCAACGTCCCGGCGGTCAAAGCGCTGGCTATTTTAGGGATCGAGGACTTTCTGGACTTGGCATTCCGGCTGGGCTTTTCTACCCTGGAACCCACTCCCGAGAACTTTCGCCGTCTGGGCCTGTCGGTGACCTTGGGCGGCGGCGAGGTTCACCTGATCGACACGGTGACTGCCTACTCAAGTTTTGCTAACGGCGGCACCAAAGTTGAGCCGGTAGCTATTCTTAAAGTGACTGACTTGGACGGCAATGTCTTGTTTGAGCACCGGCCTACCCAGGGCCAGCGGGTCGTACCGGAGGAAGTGGCCTTTTTGATCAACCATATTCTCTCTGACAACAACGCTCGGCTGTTAGCCTTTGGCGCCAACTCGCTGCTCAACACCGGCCGGCCCATCGCCGTCAAGACCGGTACCACCAACGACCAGCGGGACAACTGGACGATTGGCTGGAGCCAGCAAGTGATGGTCGGTGCCTGGGTGGGCAACAACGACAACAGCCCGATGACGCGGGTGGCATCCGGTATCACTGGCGCCTCACCAATCTGGCGGCGGATCATGTTTGAGGCGCTGGAGGCCGGTTACCAAGCCCCAGACTGGCAGCGGCCGGACACCATCGAGGAGGTGCAAGTAGATGCCATTTCCGGTTATCCGGCCCACGACGATTTTGCCAGCCGCAGCGAGCTGGTTATCAAGGGTACCCAACCCGGCTTGCCGGACCCGGTCCACACTAAGCTGGAAGTTTGCCGCGACCAGCCTGACAGGCTGGCTACCAGGGCTTTGATCGCCAGCGGCGAGTTTGACCGTCGTGAGTTTATTGTGCTGGCAGAAGACGATCCTTACAGCCAGGACGGGGTCAACCGCTGGCAAGCCGCCATCGATGCCTGGATTAGCGGCCAAAGCGACGATCACTACCGGGTGCCGACCGAGTTTTGCGGTGACCAGAGCGAGATCTTTATCAAGCTCAAAGAGCCGGATGACAAAGAAGAGTTTGACGATAATGATATTTTGGTTGAGGTAGAAGCAGACAGCGCCGACGGCATCGACAAAATCGAGATCGTGGTCGACGACGTCATTATCGACACCGTTAGCGACCATCGCTACAAAGCTACTGTCAACCTTTCGTCAGGTCAGCACACGGTGTATGCCAAGACCAAGTCTCGCTCAGGGAAAGAGGCTACCAGTGGTAAGTCGCGCATTGGGGTTGGCGGCGAGCCGTGGCGCCAAGAAGAAGCTGGCCCACCGGCTAGTGACAACGACGACGGTGGTTCGAGTAACGGCAATAGTGGTGACGGTGGGAACGATGGCGTTGGCCCACCCGGCGGCTTGCCGTAAATCCTGGCGGCTCTCGGAGTGCTAGGACGAACGGCTCGGGCGCTTCCCGAGTTGGGACGACCACCAGCTCAAGGCCAGTACCACTGTCAACTGACCGGCGGGCAAGGTCCACAGGTAATGATCAAGGCTGAGCGCCGGCAGCAGCACCGCTCCGGTCAACACCAGGTTCCGGCGCGTTCGCGGCGACACCAGCGTCCACCATCGCCCCAGCCACCAGGCTGCCAGCACTCCGCCTTCGCTCAACACCAGCCAGCCCACGTTGTGGACCGGTTGGACAAATCTAACCACTTCCCGCCGCAGTTCCGGGCTGGCGACCACGTTCTCCAACTCGGCTGTGAAAGAGTTCAGCCCTACCCCTGCCAGCGGGTACCGGCCCACCACCGCGCCGGCCGCGGTCTGTAACCTGGCCCGGCGGGCCAAAGAGGCGCTGGTGGGAAAAACATCAGCTAGGATGGCGATAGTTACGGGAACGACCACCAACACTGCCAGCAGTCCTACCACTGCTGCTTTGGTTGCTCCTCCGGCCGTTCGTTGTCCGCTGCCAGCCGCGTTCGGCCGATAGCCGCGCCGGCCCCACCATAAAACGGCGCCTCCGACCATCACTAGCCAGCCAGAAATTGACTGGGTCAAGGCTAACACTACTCCGCCCAGCATCAGCGCCACCACTATCAGGCCGCCCGCCGCCCAGTCGCTAACCGTGGCCGGCCGCCGCCGACTCCAGCCGGTTGCCAGTATCAGCAGTGCTACCGCCAAAAAGCCTGCCAAGACATTGGGATGGGCGGTGGTGCCGTACGGCAGCAGCCGCTCTGCCCCGCCCAAGCTACTTAGCGCCAGGCCGGGCTGGAAGCGTAGGGTTGGTTCACCCAGTAGCCAGTAGCCGGCCACTGACCGCTGAGTAACAACCTGTCCTAGCCCTACCAGGGACTGGACAATCACCGAGCCGGCCAACCCGGCCCGCATCCAAGTGCTGTGCCACAGTTCTGCCCGGCGGACCAGCACCCAGCCTACCAGCGCCGTCACCACTGTCCAGCTTAGCCAAGTGAGCGATGCTAATGGGTTGACTGAAAACCACTGTCTGACCAGCAGCAGTCCGGTTAGCGCTACCAACAGCGGGTCCGGCCGCGGCCACTCGGACCTGCCCGGTCGGGCCAGTCTCACTGCCGGTCTGGCCTGTCCCACCGCCACCAGTCCCAGGGCCATCGCCACCCCTAGTATTTCCACCGCGTAGAGGCGCGGCAGTAAGTAATCAACCAGCAGGCCATGAATGTACGCCGAGTTTCTTGCCAGCACCACGAACAAGTTGCCGGGTATCATCACCAGCCAGCCGACCACCAGCGCTCTCAGCCACAGCGGGGTCGGGGTTGAAGTTGTCATCAGGTAAGGCGGCAGTGATTGGAACCGTTCTGATGGTTCCTAGTACAGTGGTCCTACTACAGCTGGCCGACCAGTTCGGCGTGGTGATCGGCGGCCATCCGTTCGGCGATGGCTTGTCTGAGCGGAGCTACTTGCTCGGCGGACAGCGAACCGTCCGGGTCTTGGTAAGTGATGCGGAAGGTGAAGTTGCGCCGGTACTGCGAGGTCAGCTCAACGCGCTCGATCAGCGGACTGACTGTCTTGATACTGTCCAGCACCGGGCCGATAGCCCGAGAAGCCGGGATCGAGAACGTCATGTCTTCGATCAGCGGCGGGTTGGCGGTGATCGGTTGGTACTGAGGATGGCCCCGCTTAACTGCCGCCAGCTGGGTTACTAGTAGGTCCAGGATCACGGTCCCATCGTCAGTGATGCCCAGCGTTCCCAACCGCTCATCAGGGCTTGGCTGGTTGCTCCGGTCTGTTTGACCGGCCCGGGCCCTGGTGCTGATCTCAGCCAGCTGGCGGTACGCTCCCCGGCCAGCTTCGACAGTTTCCAGTTTCAGCTCCGGCAGAAAGAACTTATCGACCATTGCTTCCAGCAAGCCGCGGAGTTGGCGGTGATCGCCGCGCCGCGCCAGTGTCAGGTGGAGGACCTGTTCGGGCAGTTGGCCTTGACGAGGGTGGTAGGTGTAGGCTTGTTCAAACACACCCAGCTTAAGTCGGTTCGGGTTGGCGTCAAGCGCTTCTCTGAGTGATGGCACCAGGCTTTGTCGCAGGTAAGAGCGGTCCTCGGTCAAGGGATTAACCAGCTCAAGGTGTTCTTCGAACGGCCAGCCGCTTTCGGCTGCCAGCTGACGGCTGACCATTGAGTAGGTGTAAACTTCCTGCCAGCCCAGCGCTGCCAGCCAGTTTTTGAGCTGGTCTTCCAGCACAAAGTCATCGCCACTGGGCTTGTCGGTGGGCAGGGCGGTGGCCATCAGCCGGCCCGGCAAGCGATGGTAGCCGTAGATCCGGGCCACTTCCTCGATCAAGTCCGCGGGGATTGTCAGGTCAGGTCGAAAACTGGGCGGGGTGACCGTCAGTAGGGTGTCTGGGTCTGTGGGGCTTGTGGAGTCCGCAGTACCGCCCACAGCACCGCCGGCAGTGCCGTCGGAGCTTACTGCCCTCTCCATTCTTTCAGGCCCTTTGGCCCCGGGCCGAACAACCACCTGACAGCCCAACTGCTCGAGAATGTGCGCTACCTTTCGGCTCGGCAGCTCCACTCCCAAGTAGGTGGTCAGCTGGCTTAGGAAAACGCTGATCTCGGTCGGTTGATGAGGGTGGGGAAAGTCGTCATAGAGCTGGCTGGCTACTTTGGCCCCGCACAGCCGCCGGTACATCTCAATGCCGCGCAGCATCACCGCTTCGCCCAAGTGAGGATCGACATTCTTTTCGTTGAGCTGGGCAGCTACCGTCCTGATAGCATGCGTCATGCTGGCAAAACGGACCTTATGAGGATCGAGCGACTCGATCCACAGCAGGATCTGAGTGGTACTGTCGTCGACTGAGCTGTTAGCAGTGCCCTTGATGGCAGGCAAGTCGATGATCTCACCGGCCGCGTTCTTAAACACCACTTCACCGCCGACCGTTTGGTAGGTTTCGCCGTCTAAAGTAGTAAATGACTCGCCGGCCTCGGCCTCGGTGACGATGATCTGGCCGCCCAGTTTGACGATCTTGTCGTAGTCAAAAGCGTGGCAGGGATGGCCCAGCTCGTGGGTGACGTAGTTGGTGATGTCGATGGCCGCGTGATGGACGTTTTGGTCAACTTGGAGCAGTCGGCGGGCCATCCAGTCAGGGGTGGCAGTGTGCTTTACATTAGTCAGCACCACGGCCATGATCCGCTTGCTCAGCTCCGGGTTGTTGACGATGTCCGGCAGCGGTAGCTGTCGGGACTTGGCAGGCGATGGCGGTCGGTCCAGCTCCAGCGCTTTGAGCCGAGCCGGCAAGTCGGCATGTCTTAAGATCACCGCCGCTTCTCGGGCCAGGCCCCGGACCGACATGGCGTCTACCCGGTTGGTAGTTACTTCGATGTCGTACACCGCCTCGCCGTCGCGCTCTTGGACGCGCTCAACAGACGGCCCGCTCAACGACAACAACTCGGCTATTTGCGGCGGCTGGGCGTCAGTCTCGAGGTGTTCGAGCAGCCAGTGGTGTGGAAGTAAGATGTTCATTTGTTGTTAGTTCTAGCTGGTTGGTTAAAACTGCTCCAGGAACCGCAGGTCAGCCGAATACAGCAGCCTGATGTCGTCAATGTTGAGACCGGGCTTGAGAGTGTAGGTCCGCTCCACTCCCCAGCCGAAGGCAAAGCCGGTGTATATATCGGGGTCGATGCCGCCTGCCTTGAGTACGTTGGGATGGACCATGCCGGCTCCGCCCACTTCATGCCAGCCGCCTTTACAGAACCGGCAGGCGGCAGTTTGGCCGCTTGGTTCGGTAACTTGGCCGCTGCCCTGACAAAGGTGACAACTAAAATCGACTTCGAACGATGGCTCGGTGAACTGGAAGTGAAACGGCCGGATCCGGCTCTTGGCCCCAGGGCCGTAAAACTCGGAGGCAAAGTACTCCAAGGTTCCCTTGAGGTGCGGGATTGAGATTCCTCGGTCGATCACCATGCCTTCGAACTGGTGGAACATTTGGGTATGAGTGACGTCCTGTTGGCGGCGATAACAGCGGGAAATATTGATCATTCTGATCGGTGGCTGTCCTACCCGCTCCATTTCCCGGACTTGACCGTTGGAAGTGTGGGTGGTCAGCACCACCTTGCCTTTGGAGGGGTGGGCCGGCGCGTCGACAAAAAAAGTTTCCCACTCATCACGGGCGGGGTGATTAGGCGGCATGTTGAGGCTTTCGAAGACGTACCAGTCCCAGTCTACTTCCGGGTAACGCACTCTGGTAAAGCCGATCCGTTCAAAAATCCGAGTAACTTCCGCCACAGCTTGGGAGATAGGGTGAACGTGACCTGCCGGCGGTTTGAGGCCGGGCATGGTCAGGTCAGGCTCGAGCTCCTCTCTCTCGTCTGCTGATTGGGGCCGGCGGCTGGCCAAACGGGCTAGTTGTGATTCCAGGTCTTGTTTGAGCTGGTTGAGCTGTTTGCCGGCGGCTGGCCGGTGGGGAGCCGGCACCTCCCTGACCAGCTTGGCCGCTTGGTTAAAAGCGCCTTTTTTTCCTAGATAGCGAACCTTGAGCTCGGCCGCACTGAGCGCGTCGGTATCTTTGGCAAAAGCTGTCCTGACCGCCCGCAGTTCATCGTCTAGCCTGGCCAGGCTTGGCAAGCCATGGCCCGTCTGACTGGCTGTGCCTACCTTTTCGGGTGTCACTGTTTTCCCAGCCCCGTCCTGGCGTTTAGGCTGAGCGACTTGATAGAACAGCCGCCACTCATCGCGGTGGCGCGCTACCCCGTCCAGCCGGACCGGCCACGACTCTCCGGTAGACTTAAGGTGGGTACCGCCGTCGGGCATTGGCGGGTACAGCCCGATCTGGACGATCCGCAGCTCCTTGTTGTCGTGCAGATCGGCCGGCAGTTTTACTTGCCGCCGACGCAGTTCTTCCAGCGTCGTTAGTTCGGCAGTGACCAGTTCGTCGTCGGCAATAACTTTGTCAACGGCCAGCTGAATATCGGCCAGCTGGTGATCTCTGATGGCTTGTTCGAAGGCGATGTAACTGCGCTTAGCTATGCCGTGGTTGCCGTCCAGGCTGCGGTTGTCTGGCATAACTGTTGCCACTGCCTGGTCAACGATGTGCCCAGCGGTGTGGAGCTGCATGTGGTAGTAGCGCCGCGGCCAGTCCAGCTCTAGCTCGACCGGGTCACCCACTGCCAGCTCTCCAGCCAGTTTACCCTTGTGGAGTACTTCCCCATCGTTGTACGAAGCGTGACTGATCTCCAGCCGGCCGTTCGGTCCGGTGATCACCCCCCAATCGCTCGGTTGGCCACCGCCTTGCGGGTAGAAGATAGTTTGATCTAGTACTACTGCTGTTTGCTTACCCTCCACCACTTCCTGGACCGTAGCCGACAATGTTTGCTGGTAGGCGTTCTTCAAGTAGATGAGCTTAGTTTTCATGCTGGTGGCTATCTTTTCCCCACATTGCTCAAGTTCGGACCGATGATGACCATCACTTTAGTCATAAAAAGTATTGTAACAGCGGTTGGCGGTCTGATACTAAAGGGCTTGATGCAGAGCGGCCTGCCAATTGGTCCAACATAACTAAAAAACCCCGCGGTGCGGGGTAAGTTGTTAGGACAAGTTGAGCGCCAACCTTACCGCACCTGATCCACAATACTGCTAAAAGTGGCCGGGTCGGTGGCGGCCAGCTCGGCCAGCATTTTCCGGTTGAGAGCAATGTGGTTGGCTTTGAGCGCTTTCATGAACCGCGAGTAGTTAAGGTTGTCGTCAACGGCGCGAACCCCGGCGTTAATCCGGATTATCCACAACTGACGCAGGTCGCGCTTGCGCAGTTTACGGCCGATGTAGGCGTACTGGCCGGCGTGAAGCAAAGCTTCTTTGGCCCGCTTGTACAGCCGGTTGTTGGCCCCGCGGTACCCTTTGGTTTGGGACAAGACTTTTTTGTGCCGGTGACGGCGGGTGGTTCCGGTAGTGGTGCGAGGCATAGTTGAGTGACGAGATATTGTAAGTGGTACTGGGTATTAACCGACGGCCAGCATTCGTTTGATCCGTTTGGCCCACACTCCGGTGACCTCGATCGGCTGGCGGTAAGCTCGGATCGCTTTTTTACTTTTGCGCCGCCGCAAGTGCCGCATATTCTGGGCCCGGCGAAGAACTTTACCGCTGGCGGTGATCTTGAACCGGCGCTCAGCGCTTTTTCTGGTTTTTTGTTTATAGCTAGTCATAACTGTGGTCCTCTGCTCGGTTGATTGGCCCGGCTTCTTAAGTGGCGGCTGGTTTAAGCCCGTTCTTGACTGGCATTAGCTGAGCTACCAGGCTGCGGCCCACCATTTTGGGCTGACGTTCAACATCGGCCAGTTCGGTAGTTTCCGCAAAGACACGCTTAAACATCTCGTACCCAAACTCTTTTTTAGTGATCGACCGCCCTTTGAACAGCAGTGACAACTTGACCTTGTCGCCTTTGTTTAAAAAACGGATCACCCGTCCCAACCGCGCTTGAAAGTCGTTATCGCTCATGAACGGCGTAAACCGAACCTCTTTGAGCTCCTGAGCCTTAGCCTTTTTGCGCTGCTGGGCTAAGCGCTGTTGGAGCTGATACCTATGCTTGGCTAGTTCGATGATCTTGGCCACCGGCGGCTTAGCTTGTTCGGTAATCAGCACCAGGTCCTTGTTGGCTTGCCGCGCTTGGGACACGGCTTCCCTGGTAGGCATCACCCCGATCATGTCACCCTGCTCGGACAACACTCGGACCTGAGGAAAGTGAATTTGGTTGTTAATTTTGACGTAAATTCGCGACGAGCGATGTCTTTGTTTGGAGCGACGTTTAATCACTGATGATGTGGCTTAGTAGCAACCTTACTTTAAGTACATGCTGGCTAAACAGCCAGGCGGTTATTATACCAGGTCGGGTTGCCTGGTGTATAATCGGCGTTCTAAAGCACCTCGCTCGACCGCTTAGCTCAGTTGGCCAGAGCGCTACGTTGACATCGTAGAGGTCGGAGGTTCAAGTCCTCCAGCGGTCACTCGACTGGCGGCTTGTTACCCGGCGCTGGTAGCCTGGCTCATTTCGTGGTGCATCAAGTCATGCGTCTTTTTGCCGGCTTTACCAGTCATGCCTAGAGTAGGACCGCGCTTGCTGCGTTTTTTGCTAACGATGGCGCGCGTGTAGCTCAACCAGGTGGCGGCACTCTTGACACGCTGGCGCAACAGCATGATCAGTTGCTTGAGCTTTTGGAAAAAGTTCAGGTGGTAGGCACCTGTCTGACCGGGATTGACCACTTCCTGAGCAACGGCGATGTCGATATCTTTATTAAGCTGGCCCACGTCGCTAACCAGCAGTCTTAGTTCCTGGCGCAGTTGATCAATCTCTCGCTTAACTTGTTGTTCCCGGGCGTTGAAAACATCGGTGGCGTCTAGGGGATTAAGCTCTTTGTGGAGCCGCTGTCGCGCTGCTTCTTTTTTTTGGTGGCGCTGAAGTTCTGCTTGACGCCGCTGGAGCGCTATGGGATTGTTGAGCAGCTCGGGGAACCCGTCGGGAAATTGCCCGCCGGTTTTAGCCATGGCTTCGCTGAGCGGGTAGTCGTTGCCCGAGCTGGTTGGACTGGCGTCCTGGTTACCCGCCCGCTGAGCAGACTCAGCCATAGCCCGGGCTAAGGGATTATTGCCGGCCGACTGCTGAGGTGAGTTGGAATGAGCGTTGCCAGTAGTGTTCATGGTTAGCGATGTTCGGACCACTAAGACACTAAAAGCCGTGAATTATAGGCTTGATATTGGCCGGTGCCGATTGAGCCGATTATACCACGGTCAACAAGCTGGTTTAGTCGAGGAAAATCGGTTACCGAACGCCTAGAGCGACAACAAGTGGGTGGTGAGCATTTCTCTGGTAACTAAATTGTGGGCGTGTCGCTCCAACTCAGTTTGAGGGATGTCATTACCGTAACGTTTCTTCAGGCCTGCTTGTTGGGCGGCAACATCTTTTGAAGCCGGCTTGAGGTTGGCGTGCTCGATGATGGCAGACAAGATCGCCTCGAGTTGGAGCTGTCCGAGGGCGCTGATAGCCAGTTCCTGAGAAAGTTGCTCAAAACTCTGCTGGCGCCGGGCCAGGTAGTCATCGAGCGAGATCTTTAAGTTATCGAGACTGGTGACCAAGTGATACAGCTCGTGCTTGGTCCGTTCTTTGAGCAGTAGTTGGGGGATGGCCGGCTGGAGAGCGGTCACCAAGGCTTGGTAGACGTGCTGGAGGCGCAGTTGGGCCTCGTCGAAGCCGGCTGGCTGGTCTACTGGCCGTTGGGCCTGCTGCTTTTTTGGCTGGGCTTGGCGCCTGGTGATTTCTTGTCGAGCCGCCTCAAGGCCCTTCTTGACGTGATGTTGGTACCTGTCCAGCTTAACTTGGGGGGCCTGGGCAAACTGGGCTTCCACTTCCCAGCTCTGGCCGAACTCCAGCTTGAGAGGCTTGAACTCCGGCTGAGTGACTGGACGATAAGCTGAGGCTGCGATGGCTTGGTTGTAGTGGTCCGGCAGTAGTTGTTCGAGTGTCTTTTCGATCAGTTTTGGGCGGCCGATAACGTCCTCTGCCACCGACAGCGGGACTTTGCCTTGGCGAAAGCCCGGCTGTTTGACGTGTTGGGCCTGTTGTTTAAGCGCAGCTTGGTACACCGGCTTGACTTCCGACCATTCCAGCTCCAGCTTGATGGCGGTGTTGTCGGCGATCACTGGAGGCCGCTTGGCCCCGGGCTGATCTTGCTCGGTGCTCTTGTGCTGAGGACCACGCCGGTTAGCGTCGCCACTTGGCTTTTTATCTGATCTGGCCATGGCGCGCATTATATCGTACAGCGGCTGTTTGCTTTGAGGCTGGCGTTGGTATAATCAATCTCTATGGCCGGACAGCGCCGGGAAGCGGTTATTCTCCACGTTATTTGTGACTACACTCCCAACGGTCTAGAGTTTGGCGAGATTTCTTCTCGATTGCAGTACCACTTGGACGACCCGCACGGCGTGCGGATACATCCAACTTCGGTGCCTCCTCTTGATACGATGGCCATCGGCTTCGTCACCGCCCAGTACGCGCTGGCCCCTCACGAAGGCAAGCTGGTAACTTACGGCAACGCCGCTCCTCGCCGCGGCGACAGCCGGGCCAGGCAGGCCAATGTCGGGGCCGGCCTCAAGTACGCTCGGCTCGACAATGGTGTCGAGATCTTCAACGTTTACTCCGAGTTTGCTTTCGGCTTTCTCAAAGACAGGATCGTCGAGTTGCGCGACGTTGACGCTCCGACTGCCGGCTCTCAGTTCCGCTCCCGCGATTTTTTTCCGGAGCGGGTAGCCCGGCTGATCAACGGCGATCGTTCAGTGCTGACTACCAAGTTAGCCATTGACGACATTCCGGACATCCCGTCCAACTTAGTAGCTTGGACCGACGGCTTCGGCAACATCAAGACCACCATGCGGTTGTCTCAGCTGCGGCGGCAGGGTTGGAGCGTTGGCCAGAAACTGCAGGTCATTCTCAACGGGGTGAGCATGCTAGGGGTGGTGTCCGAAGGCGGCTTTACGGTTGACCGCGGCGTACTGGCGGTCAATGCTGGCTCCTCTGGTTACGACGACCCGTTCATTGAGCTCTTTTTGCGCGTCCACCACATGAGCGAGAAGACGGCGGCGGTCAGGTTTGACTTCCCGCCGGGCGGGACTGAGCTTGAGTTCAAGCCGGTCGAGTGAATGCCCGTCAGCAAGATGAAGGAAGCAGAAATTCCTCCGCAAGACATTGAAAAAGTTAAAGAGATCGTATCAAAAGCGACCCAGATCTCAGTCTCTTTCGAGGAGATGTTTAAGGCTTATCTTGAGCTAGACGACGGTTTAACCGAAAAAAATCTAGTGGATGAAATACTGGAGTTAAACTAACAGTTTTGAAGCCATTTCCTAGTGAGGGCTACGTCCCCTCGCGGGAGGCGCGGACGGGATTCGAACCCGTGAACGAAGGTTTTGCAGACCTCGCCGTTAGACCACTTCGGTACCGCGCCTGGTTAAAGCTCTGAACATCACCAGCTTTCCAGCCTTAGCTAGAACTTCAATTATATACAACTTTGTCTAGCTGGTTCGTCACTGTTAGACCGTTCAGCAAGATCGGACCCGCCCGAACCGCTCAATCTGCCCGCCTGGCGGTGCTACAATGCTGGAGTTTATGCCAAGTTACTACATTCATACTTTTGGCTGTCAGTCGAACAAAAGCGATAGCGAGCGCATCGCCGGCGACTACCAGGCTCACGGCTATGCCGAGGCGGACAACTGGCGAGACTGCGACCAGCTGGTGGTCAATACCTGCGCCGTCCGTCAGCGGGCGGAAGACCGGGCCCGCGGCTTTCTCCACAAGGTGGTCAGCCACTTCAACCAAACAGCTACCCGGCGGCCCAAGATCATTCTGACCGGCTGCATGACCCACCACGGTCATCACCAACTGCTCAAGATGCTGCCGATGGTCGACGAGATCCTGCCCATCAACGAGGTCGGCTTTAACCAAGCGGCCGTCCGTAAAGACGTTCACCACGCTTGGGTACCGATCTCGACCGGCTGCAACTCCTTCTGCACATTCTGTATTGTCCCCTACTCGCGCGGTCGCGAACAGTCCCGCTCGCTCGAGTCGATCATGGCCGAGGTCACCGAGCTGGCCAGCCAAGGCTATCAGGAAGTAACTTTACTGGGCATGAACGTCAACTCTTGGGGGTTGGAAAAACTGGGCATTGGTTTTCGCAAGCTACTGATGGAACGCAGCGACTTCACTCGCCAAGACTTGCCCGACAACCAGTCTCAGTACTTGCGGCCTACCTCTACGCCGCCGTTTGTGGAACTACTGCAAAAAGTATCGAGCGTTGACGGCATCACCAAGGTCCGTTTCCTGACCAGCAACCCTTGGGATTTTTACGACGAGCTTATCGAAGAGATTGCCACCAACCGAAAAATTGATCGCTACGTCCATCTGCCGGTTCAGTCCGGCAGTGACCGAGTGCTGTACCGGATGAACCGCGGCTACACCCGGCAGAGTTACTTGGAGGTGGTCCGCAAACTTCAGCAGGCAGACCCCGAGATCGTGATTGGCACCGACATCATCGTCGGCTTTCCAGGTGAGACTGAAGCTGACTTTGCCGAGACGGTGGCACTGGCCCGCGACTGCGACTGGAAGATTGCTTTTGTGGCGATGTACTCTCCCCGACCGGGCACTGCCAGCTGGCGAATCTATCCTGACGACGTGCCCCACGCCGAGAAAAAAAGGCGCTGGCAGGTCCTCGACGAGCTGATCAATAAACGACAGTTGGCCGATCGGCCCACCGTGGTGTAGTTTGGTTATGCCTACCGGTCCGCTGCTGTCAATCATTGGCCCGACCGCCACCGGCAAAACGCAACTTGCCCTGGACGCTACCGAGTGGCTGGCCGACCGGATGAACGGTTTTGACCTGATCAGCGTCGATTCTCGCCAAGTGTACCGGGAACTGGCGATTACTTCCGGCGCCGACGTGCCGGCCGGGTTTGAGCGCCGGCAGGGCTATTGGCAGCGCGACCGAGTACGCTTGTATGGAGTAGGCATCATTTCCGCTGACCAGGACTGGTCGGTGGCCCAGTTTGGTAGGCTGGCCCGGCGGGTGGCGGCGGCGGCTTGGCGGCGGCGGCGCTTACCGGTCCTGATTGGCGGTACCGGTTTGTACCATCGCTGGGCCTTGGGCGCCGGCGCCGAACTAAACACCCCCCCCGATCCCCAGCTGCGCCGCCAAGCCGCCAAGCTGCGGCTGGACGAGCTTCAGGACTGGCTGGCCCGAGTTGACCGGCGGCGGTGGGCGGCCATGAACCGCTCGGACCGGCACAACGCCCGCCGCTTAATCCGGGCTATTGAACAGGCTCGGGCCGCCGGCCCGGCCAGACAAACCGGCGGCAGCCTGAAACCACAGCCCCATCTGCAACTGGGTTTGGAGCGGCCGCTTGATCACTTGGCAGCGGTCATTTGTCGCCGGGTGGTTAAACGGCTGGAAGCAGGCGCCCAGCAAGAAGTGACATCTTTGTTAGCCCGCCATGGGTTGCAGGTGCTGGACAGGCCGGCCGGCAGTACTGCCGGCGTGCGGGATGTCTGGGCTTACATCCAAGGTAAGCTGGAGTATGACCAACTTATTGACCGCTGGGCCCGCCGCGAGCTCCAGTACGCTAAGCGCCAGCTGAGTTGGTGGCGGGCGGACGAAGCCGCTTCGGCGGGTGGTCGCCAGTGGTTCGACGTCACTGCTGCCCACGTCCGGACCATGCTCAAAGCCGCCGTCACTTCGCTGGAATCAGTCCACCCGGAAACCGGCTCGGAGACTGATCCTAAAACTGGCCTGGAAACCGGCTCGGAGACTGGCCCGGTATCCCGGCCTTGAACCGATTTCAAGTGGGAGCAGCGGTGTCGACAACTGTCGGCTGCACGGCAGAGGTTGTTCTTGCTATACTAGCTCTTAAGATGCAGTGGACCCGCTCAGCGCACACCGTTTCCATCTCGCCGTCAATCGTCGTGACTACGCTGGCTAGCTTAATCGGTCTATACCTGCTGTTCCAGATCAGGTTCATTATCCTGCTGGTATTTTTAGCTTTTATTATCATGACCGCCCTTCATCCGGCAGTGTCAGGTCTCCACCGCCGGCTAAAACTGCCGCGGGTGGTGGCTATTTTAGCGGTCTACGCGGTGGTGATCGGCAGCATCGCCGTACTACTGAGTTTGATCATTCCTCCGCTAGTCAACCAACTGGGCAAGTTGGTCAACACCTTCGACATCCCGGGCTTGACTGACCAGGTCCGTCAGCTGAAGTTCAACCTGAGCGACGTCACCGTCATTTTTGAGCAGCTCTCCAGCCGGTTCGGCTTCGTGTACTCGCTGATTGCTTCTACTTTCAGCGGTTTGATCACCGTTTTTACGCTGATCGTGCTGTCGGTGTACATAATGCTCGACCGGCCTCACCTCCACAAAAAGATCAGTTGGTTTACCCGTGACAAAAAGGCTATTAAGCTGGCTGAGCAGTTCGTGGACGACTTAGAGTACCAGTTGGGCGGTTGGGTGCGCGGCCAGCTGGTGCTGATGTTTAGCATTGGTCTGGTGACGTACTTGGGGCTGACGCTGTTGTCGATGCCGTTTGCCTTGCCCTTAGCGATCCTGGCAGGCCTGTTGGAAATTTTGCCGAACATCGGGCCAACCATTGCCGCCCTGCCGGCAGTCATCTTTGCTTTTATTACCGGCGGTCCGGTGTTGGCCGGAGCGGTCGTCGTGTTGTACTTGATTGTTCAGCAGTTTGAAAATTCTTTACTAGTGCCCAAAGTGATGCACGATAACGTGGACGTCAATCCGCTCGTCTCGATCGTGACTATCTTGATCGGACTCCAACTGGGCGGTGTACTGGGGGCAGTTATCTCTATTCCGGTCTACATCGTCGCGCGCCAACTCTACTCGGTTTGGTACCGTCAGCACCACAGTTAGCCGTCGCTCTCGGTCGAACTTGGTTCGGCCCCAACCCGCCGCCTCGACGCCGTGGCCGACTCCTCGGATGGGCGGATAGGACCAGCCGCTGGAAAATACCGCTTGCCTTCCCGCTCACTATCAGATATTATAGGATAGTTGGAGCTCAGGTCATGGCTCCGCGAGCGGTATCCACTGCTCGCTGGAGAGGAAAGTCCGGACAGCTCAGCACAGGGTGCCCAACGAAAGTCGGGGCACGGTCTGGTTAACACCTGCCGTGACAGCCAGAGCCACAGTGACGATTCGGGTGGCGCCGAGTGAAACGGCCCAGCTTCTGGGCACCGGCCCCGCTTGCCCAAGCGGACGCCGGGGGCAATCCTCCCCGCTGCGACTGGCGAGCTTCACCTTAATGGACGTGCTGCCTATTTCTCCCGCTCTCTCGAGAATCGGGAAAGAGGTGATCAGGTCCCAGGCAAAGATAGATCATGGCCCGCGACAGAATCCGGCTTACCGAGCTCCAACACCACCAAGCGGCAGGTTGCCTGCCGCTTTTTGTTGCCGGTGTAGGGTATACTGGATCAGTAACAAGCGTTGATTTAAAGAGCAAAGGAGACAGTCATGCCGAATGATTTTTACCAATCCCTGTCAGTCATTCTCTCTCAAAGTTTGAGCCAGGTTGTCCAGTTCTTGCCCAAGATCATCGCCGCTTTACTGATCCTGGCGATTGGGGCGGCGGTAGCCAGGTTTATCAAGGGCTTGACCGTCAAGATCCTGGAAACCCTCAAGGTCTCGAGCATGCTGGCGAACACCCCGGTAGAGCATTTTCTGCGCAACGCCGAGATCACCGAAAAAATCGAGGGCATCATTGGCTCGATAGTCTACTGGCTGGTGATGCTGGTGGTTATCCAGAGCTCGGTCAGCGTGCTGGGCTTGGCGTCATTATCTGAGATCTTGGCCGGCGTGCTGGGCTTTGTCCCGCAAGTCTTGTCGGCTACGGTGGTGTTGGTGTTCGGAGTGCTGATGGCCGGCGTGGTGGAAAGCCTGGTCAAGGGTTCCATCAAGAGTATCGACGGCAAAAGTGCCCGCTTGCTCGGCAAAGTGGCCAGTTATTTGGTGGTGACCGTCACGCTGCTGGCGGCCGTCTCTGAGTTGGGCATTGCCAGCGAGTTTATCGTCATTTTGTTTGTAGGCTTGGTCTCGACTGTGTCGCTAGGACTGGGCTTGGCAATAGGACTGGGCGGCAAGGACGTAGTCAGCACCATTCTCAACCGGTGGTATCAACAGACCCGCCGGGAACTTTCCGAGTAACCTACCATGAGCTGGTGGCAGGCCTTGCTATTGGGGGTGATCCAGGGCGTTACCGAGTTCTTGCCTATTTCCAGCTCCGGCCACTTGGTACTGGCCCAGTCGCTGTTGGCCACCCCGCCAGCTTCCCTTGAGTTCACTATTTTTGTTCACTTGATGACGGTGATAGCGGTAGTGGTTTATTTTTGGTCGGCGCTGTGGCGGCTTTCCCGACAGGATGTGACGGCGCTAGTGGTAGCCAGCGTGCCGGTCGGGGTGATCGGCGCGCTGTTCTCAAGTCTAGTGATTAGTTTGTTTGCTTCGGTGTTGTTGGTAGGCTTGGCGCTGGTGGTGACGGCGTTGGCCAACTTCCTGGCCGACCGGTTGTTAGCGCGACCGGGCCGGGCTGCTCACCTGTCTTGGCAAAGCGCCGCGGTGGTCGGTTTCTTTCAGGCACTGGCGCTGGTACCGGGCGTGTCGCGTTCCGGCATTACGTTACTGGGCAGCCTGCAGCAGGGACTGGACCGGACAGCCGCCTTCCGCTTTGCTTTTTTACTGAGCATTCCCGCGATTGTTGGTGCTACTCTTTTTCAAGTGTTCGAGCTGGCCCGCCAACCGATCGTCCTTGATTGGCTGGCGCTCGGTACAGGCGGGCTGGCGGCGCTGGTAACCGGTCTGGCCAGTCTGCGGCTACTGGAACGCGTCATGCTCACGGCTAAACTAAACTGGTTTGGCTGGTACGCGTTGGTCCTGGGAGTTGGGGTGGTACTGCTGGTTTCCACTGCCCCAGTCCCAGCGGTACTGGAAAGCTTCTAGGATGTGATCGCCGCTGATGGCGCTTTCCCCTGCCAGGTCGCAGATAGTTTGGGAAACCCGGATTGCCCGAATGTAGCCCCGGGCGGTTAAGCTTTGCTTAGCGGCGATGTACTTTAGCTGATGATGAGCGCCGGCATCGAGCCGGCAGCACTGCCGCAGCAGCTCCGACGGCACGGTGGCGTTGCTCCAGTCTTGGCAGTCAAGGTTGGCATGGGGTTGGTTGCCGGTGCCGGTCGGGTTGGTGCCGGTAGCAGCTAAGGCATACCGTTGTTGTTGACGCTGTCTGGCCGCCGTTACCCGCCGGCGGATGGTTGGGGACCGCTCGGCAGTGCCGGTTGGGAGCCGGTTTCCGGACTGGCGTGAGTCCGGCGACTGCCGGGACTGGTCGGACCGGAAAGTCAGCTGGTCGGCCAGTTGTTCGGTAGGCACGGCCGACACTCTCAGCACGACATCGATTCTATCGAGCAGCGGCCCAGAAAAGGTACCGGCGTAGCGTTCCAGCTGGGTAGGAGTGCACCGGCATGGCCGCTGAGGGTCGTCCAGGTAACCGCACGGACAGGGGTTAGCCGCTGCTACCAAGCTGAACTGGGCAGGAAACACGGCGGCCCCGGCGGCGCGGATGTGACGGATACTGCCCTCTTCCAGCGGTTGACGCAAACTCTCCAGTAGATGGCGCGGGAACTCGGCCAGTTCGTCCAGGAACAGTACGCCGCGGTGGGCCAGCGAAATTTCCCCGGGCTTCAACTGGCCACCGCCACCCAGCAGGCCGGTCCGGGAAATGCTGTGGTGGGGAGAGCGCAGCGGCCGGTGGCCCACCAGCCGTCCTCGATTGGTGCCGGCCACCGAGTGGACAGTGGTCACGTCCAGTTGTTCTGCGGGGGTGAGCGGCGGCAGGATGCCTGGCAGGGCTTGGGCCAGCATGGTTTTGCCGGCGCCGGGCGGTCCGACCATCAGCAGGTGGTGACCACCGGCGGCGGCGATCTCCAAGCCCCGCTTGGCAGTTGCTTGACCAATGATACTGGCCATGTCGGGCGATGTCTGCTCGACCTCAGCCGGCGGCGGCGGGGCGTTCTTGAGCAGCTTCAGCGGTCGCCGTCTTTGATAGTGATCGATCAGCTCACTGAGGTGGTTGACCAGCCTGATGTTAACTTGGGACACCAACCGCAGTTCGTCGGCGTTGGCGGTGGGTAGGATGACCTCTGCCATGCCCAGTCGCCGAGCTGCCATCACCAGCGGCAACGCTCCCCGGATGGGCTTGATAGCTCCGTCTAGCGACAGTTCGCCAAAGAACATGGTGCCGCCGGTGTCCGCCGGCACTTCCCCGTAGAGCTTGAGCACCGCCACCGCGATAGCCAGCTCTACCGCGCTGCTCTGTTTTCTGATGTCGGCTGGGGCCAAGTTGACGATCGTTCGCCGGCTGCGCACCCGCACCCGACAAGCTGCCAGGGCGGCGGTCACCCGCTCTTTGGCTTCTTCTAAGGCTTTGCCGGCTAGCCCGATCAGAATGAACCTGGGCAGGCCGGGCATTATCTTGACCTCTACCTCTACCAAGACAGGCTCGAGACCATGGATGAGAGCGGTGCGCGTTTGGGCCAGCACCAGTCCAGTCTACTCGGCCGACCTTACGTCCGGCTTACATCAAGTTTTTGGGCTGGTCGGCTCCCGACTTTCGCGAATTAGTAACCGCTTAATTTGCTGACTGTCCCCTCCCCTAGGGAACAATTTCTTTGGGGATGTTTTTTTGGCGCGCATTTTCAGTGGGCCATTAGTGTGCCGTTAGTGGGCCATTAGTGGGCCGTTTTGGCCCACGCGCTTTAAGTGAGTTTTTTAGATATGCCAAGAAAATATCGCCAATGCCCCAATACCAACTAAAAAAACATCTTTAGTGACCACGCCTGGCTTGCCCTCAGCCTGGAAAGGAACGCAAAAAATCAAAAAGCGCGAAAGTGCTGACGAAAAACGGGTAAACCAAAAAAATGAGGTGACAACACTGACCGACAGGGCGGCGTGTAGTGCCGGTGCAAAGGTGTAGAACTGCCGCGGTAGCGGCTCCGGTCTCACTGGACCTGCTCGACCAGCCGGTGGCAGTAGCCCCACTCGTTGTCGTACCAGCTGACAACTTTGACCAGGTTGCCGCCGATAACTTTCGTCAGCTCCAGGTCAACGATCGACGACTCACTGCGGCCCACGATGTCGGACGACACCAGCGGCTGGTCGGTCACCGCCAGGATACCCCGCCAGCGGTCTTGGTCGGCGGCCTGGCGAAAAACTTGGTTGACCTCATCGACGCTGGTGGGACGGCTGGTCACGAACACCATGTCGGACAGCGATCCCACCGGGACCGGCACTCGGACTGCCATCCCGTCAAACTTATCGGTCAGTTCAGGAATGATTTTGGTGGTAGCTTTGGCGGCGCCGGTAGTAGTGGGAATGATGTTCTCGGCGGCCGCTCTGGCTCGGCGCAGGTCTTTGTGGTGGGAGTTGTCCTGGGTATTTTGGTCGTCGGTGTAGGCGTGGATGGTAGTCATCACCGCCTTTTCTACTCCAAACGTTTCCACCATCACCCGAGTGACGGGCGCCACGCAGTTGGTGGTGCAAGAGGCATTGGACTGGACTTGGCCATCTTTCAAGTCATTGACGCCGATCACGCCGGTCTGAATGCCGTCGCCTTTAGCCGGAGCCGAGATGACCACTCGCTGGGCGCCGCCTGCCAAGTGTTGACCGGCCTTGTCCAGGGTAGTAAACACGCCGGTGGACTCGATTACCGTCTGGACGCCGTACTCGCTCCACGGGATCTTGGCAGGTTGCCGCTGAGCGGTGACCAGCACCCGCCGTTCTCCCACCTGGAGTGTGCCCAGCACCGGATTGTCATCGCTGACGTCGTGGCGTGACTGCTGGCGTTCGACGGTGATCTGAGCGTCGAACAAGCCATAATTGGTGTCGTGGCGTAGCAGGTGGGCCCAGTCCTCTAGTTCCATTGACCCGGAAGTATTGATGGCCTTTAGCCCAATCCGGTCACGGTGGTGGTGCCACCACACCCTGAAGCTGGTCCGGCCAATCCTGCCGAACCCATTGATGCCGAACGTAATCATGCCGTTACCTCTTTACTTGACCAGGGTGGTCTCGACGTCGTTGCCTACGTAAGTGCCAACGTCTTCGCCCAGCACCGCGTTCTTAAGATTATCACCTTCAAACAGTTTGTACACCAGTACCGGCATGTCGTTCTCTTTGGCCATCGCCAAAGCGGCGGTGTCCATTACCTCGATGTCGTCTTTCTCGATGGCGTCGCGGAACGTCAGGGTACTGTAGCGGCGGGCGTTTTTGTGCTTGGCAGGGTCCTTGTCGTATATGCCGTTCACTTTAGTAGCTTTCATTAACACGTCGCAGTGGAGCTCTAAGGCATGGAGGGCCGCTCCGGTATCGGTGGTCACGTACGGCACGCCGGTACCGGCCGCCAACACCACTACTCGGCCTTTTTCCATGTGCCGGATAGCTTTGCGGCGAATAAAGCTCTCGGCCACCGCTGGCATTTGCAGGGCCGACTGCAGCCGGCAAGGTACGCCGATTTGTTCCAGCGAGTCCTGGAGCGCCAGGCCGTTCATCACCGTGGCCAGCATGCCCATGTAGTCGGCAGTCGCCCGCTCGATCCCCTTTTTGGAGGCAGACAGACCCCGAAAAATGTTGCCGCCGCCGATCACTACCGCGATCTCGACGTTACGGGTGTAGGCTTGCTTGATGTTGTTGGCCACGTCCAGCGCCGCTTGCGGATCGATGCCATAAGGCCGCTCGCCCATCAGTGACTCACCGCCAATCTTGAGCATGACACGTTTAAATCGAGGATGGCGCATTGGTCCTTTCTAGTGTTAACAAAAATCTCAGCTGAGGCTGAGATAATGCTTGCTCCCCGGTGTAGGGAGCGCCAAATATTTAGTATGCTGGTTGGTACACCACATTGCTAAGCTGACTATATTAAGGCAACGACGGCCATTATAGCGGTAAACTGGCTTTGAGTCTAAGCCATTTCCAGCGGGCCGTGTCGGCCAGCCGGAACAGCGGGTACAGCCGTTGATTAATGACTAAATCGTAGCTGCCCACCAGCTCGTAGAGGTCGCCGCCGTAACCTTTCTTAAAACGATGAAAACCGTACCACGGGTCGCGCTTGTTCGGTTCTTCGCCCAGTGAGCCCCACAGGTCAAACCGGGCCAGGCCCTGGCGTTTGCCGTAGCGGACCATCTCCCACATCAGCAGGTTGTTAGCCATCACTTCTCGGTGCTCTCTGATCGAAGCACCGTACGGATAATAGAGCGTGTTGCCAAACACGAAAAGTATCCATGATGACAAGACCTTTCCCTGGTACATCGCCTGGAAAATCTTGATCATGCCGGAAGTGCCCAGCGTTTGCCACATGGTCCGGAAGTACTCGGGAGAGTGAGCGTAGAAGCCTTGGCGCTGAGTAGTAGCGGCCAAGATGTCCAGGTAAGTTTCCAAGCCGGCTGCGGTTGAGTTTTCGTAAATTTCGACGCCTTTTTTGATGGCCAGCCGGATGTTGTAGCGTGTTTTGGCAGACAGCTTGGCGAACAGCTCTTGTTCCGTCTGGGTGAGGTCGATCACCAAGGTGTGGCGGGTAAACAGCGGCCGGCCGGGCCGGGCGCCCTGCTCGACCAGGAAACGACCAATCTGTCGGTGAGCAGACGGCGTGCCGGACTTGATAGCCACGTTGGGCTCGAGCTTGATAAACAAGGCGTCGTGGCGACTGCCCAGCTCCCGCAGGCTCTGCAGCTGGGCCTCGTCGGGCATGAAAGCTTTAGGCAAGTAACCGGCCGGTTTGTTGATGAGAGGCACTTGATGGAACGTCACTTGGTAGGCCCTGAGCAGCCGGCCGCCGTCAAAAAACCCTATCCGCTCCACCTGAACGCCGGTCCTGTGACGGAACTCTCCCCACTCCCATGACTGGAGAGGGTGGTCGACCACTTGGTTGTAGAGCTGCTTTTCTTCCAGCCGGATAGGTCGGGTCAGCATCAAGTTATCACTTTAAGTTAAGTACGATTTAGTCTGCTCAGACAGCCGTTCTCCGCTGGCAGTAGCATCTCTAGTATAGGCTAGCCGCGGCTCAGCTGTCGATAAAGGTATCGATATCAAGCTCGCCGCTGAGCAACTGGTCAACACTGTCTTCATCGACGACCAGCCGCCGCCGGCTCTCCTTGTTCGCCACTGGCCGGCCGGCTCCCACTGTTTGCCCGTCAAGCCGCCGGCCCGACTGTCCGGTCCGCCTCCAACCATTGTCGCGGTCAGCGGTCTGCTGAGAGCGAACTTGGAGCAGGTTGGGGTTGATATCCTGGAGAAAGCGGCTGCGCACCGCGTTGGCGGCGTGGCCGTACTGCCAGCGCTTCCGGGCGTGGCTGAAGAACAGCCGCTCTTTGGCCCGGGTGATGCCTACATAGCACAACCGCCGCTCCTCTTCCATCTGTAGTTTGTCCCACAACGAGCGCGAGTGGGGCAGCAGTCCCTCTTCCATGCCCACTAAGAACACTACCGGAAACTCCAGGCCTTTTGCGGAGTGCAGGCTCATCAGCGTTAGACTGGGTTGCCGATCAGCCTTGGTGCCGGCCACGTAGTTGTCCTGGACCAGCGCCACGTTCTCCAGGAACTGGACAGGGTCGTTAAACTGAGAGGCCACGTTGAGCAGTTCATCGATGTTTTCCAGCCGAGAGAGGTCATCGGGGTCCTGGTCGTCAAACTTATGGCGGTAGTCCGTCAGTTCCAAGATTGTGTTGAGCAGGTCGAGCGGCTCGGTTGTCCGGGACGACGGTTGCCACTGGGTAAACTTGGCAAACCGGCGCTTGCCCAATTTCAGGGCCCGCTCCTGGCTGACGCTGTCCAGCGGGTTGAGCACCAGCCGCAAGTATGCCAGCAAGTCTTTGATCTCTCGGCGATCGTAGAACTTGAAGCCACCTACCACTTGGTACGGTAGGCCGTAGCGCACGCACGCCTCCTCGAACGGACGGGACTGGGCGTTGGTCCGGTACAGGATGGCTACCTGGCCCAAGTCGTACTGGCCCAGCTCCCGCCTGACAGTGTCGATGACCAGCCGGGCTTCGTCTTGGTCGGTATCTACTTCCAGGCATGTCACCGGCGTGGTCAGCCGGCTATCTGTCCACAGGTCAAGGACTGGATGGAGAGTGTTTTGGGAGATGACTTGAGTAGCAGCGTCGAGGATAGTTTGGCTGGACCGGTAGTTGCGCTCCAGCCGGTACTCGACGGTGTCGGCAAAGTCCTGCTGAAGGTTGAGCATGTTGCGGTAGTCGGCACCGCGCCAAGTGTAGATGCTTTGGGCAAAGTCACCGACCACAAACAAGTTGTTCTGGGGCTGGGCAAAGAGCTTTGTCAGCTGGTACTGGGCCTTGTTGGTGTCCTGGTACTCATCGACCATCACTTGGCTGAGCTGGTCTTGGTAGCGGGCCAAGACGTCGGGCTGTGACTCCAGCAGCCGGATGGTCAACAGCAGTAGGTCATCAAAGTCCACGCTGTCGAGCTGGCGCAGCCGCCGTTGGTACAAGCCATAAAGGCGGGCGGTGAACTCCTGGAAACGGCCGTGGGCCAGCTGTTGGTACTCGGCCGGGCCGAGCATCTCATTTTTGGCATTAGAGATGGCACCCAGTACGGCCTGAGGTTTAAAGTCGCGCTGATCAAAGCGATGGCGTTTGTAGAGCTGTTTGACCAGCGAGAGCTGGTCGCTCGAGTCGAAGATACTGTAGCCGGTCGAGAGGCCGACCAGCTGGCCATGCCTGCGCAGCAGGCGGGCGCACAAGCTGTGAAACGTACCCGATAAGGGCAGACGAACGCCGACCAACTCCTCCAGCCTGGCATTTATCTCGGCAGCCGCCTTGTTGGTGAACGTCACCACCATCAGCCGTTCCGGTTCCAGCTGATGCTCGGCAAGCAACCAGGCTGCCCGGGTGACCAGCACCCTGGTCTTCCCTGACCCAGCGCCGGCCAGTACCAGCGCCGGCCCTTGGAGGTGGCTGGCCGCCTGGCGCTGTTGGTCGTTAAGCTGGGCGAAAAAATCGGGCATGGTGCGGATCAGGGCCGGCCCGGTGAGCGGGTTTGGGGTCCCATTGGGGGCATGGCGCATAGTAGCACGAATTTCCCGACTGGTGGTATAGTGCTTGGTACTAGGGTCGCGGCCGCGCTGTCTAGCGAGGCTGAAGCTGCCGGCAGTCTTAAACCAGTCGATGAAACTAACCTCCCCCCTGGCAGTCGCCAACTGGAAGTCGCACAAAACCCAGCGGGACGTCAGCCGCTGGCTGACAGCCTTTGGTAACGCCCAGCCTTTACCAGAACTGGCCGGCACGGTGGTAATTTGCCCGCCGGCGCCGTTTCTGGAGCTGGTGGCCCGAGCGGTGAGCGGCTGGCCCAACGTCACCACCGGCATCCAGGATGTCAGCCCTTTTCCTATGGGCAGCTACACCGGGGCGGTGGCCGCCGCTTCACTGGCAGGTTTGGGGGTGGAGTACGCTTTGGTCGGCCACTCGGAGCGGCGACGCTACTTTGCTGAGTCGCACCAGGACGTAGCCAACAAAGTAGCCCAATGTCTGGAGGCCGAGCTAACGCCAATCGTCTGTGTGGATGACGACTACGTCACCCAACAGGCTGCGGCCATCGCCCCGGACCACCTGGAGAAGTTGATCGTAGCCTACGAAGCGCTGGAGTCCATCGGCACCGGCGTCAACCAGCCGGTGGAAGTAGTTCAACGGATGGTCACTGAGATCCAGAACCGTTTCGGGCCGGTGCCGGTAATTTACGGCGGCAGCGTTGATGTTGATAATGCCGACGACTACCGACAAGTCTGCAGCGGTGTACTGGTGGGCGGCGCCAGCCTTGACCCGGCTGAGTTTAGCTCCTTGTTGTGACGACCCTGCTTAGTTTTGGCTTTCCGGCGAGGGCGAGCTCTCCGTTGGACCCAGTTTAACGTAGCGGCCGCTCACCCAGCCGATGCTGTCTTCAAACAAGATCTGGTACCAGTTGTCGACAACTGGGCCCAGGAAAGGGTAGCTCTGGCCGACCAGTGCCAGGCCGATGGTCCCTCCGCCGGCATCGGCGATGGCTCGCACCCGGATCACTTCCTGGCCGTTCTGAAAGTAGTTGCTCTTGAGAACTGTTAGCCGAGGGGCGCTGGCGGCACTGGCCGTCGCCACTACCTCTGGCGGGGCCGGTTGGACTGTCGAAGCGCCGCCGGTTGCTACCGACGGCACCGCGGCCCCAGGTTGTGGCTGCGGCGACGGCTGTGACGATGGTCCCAGCGCGGCGCCTTCCCGGGCCAGCTTGACGGTGGCCACTAGCCGGTGACCAGTGGGCAGGTTGATGTCGTACTCTTGGCCCAGGTACGACGGCAGTGACACGCTCAGGGTATGCTCGCCCGGTGAGACGTCACTGATCACCATTGGCGCGAACAACGGCTGGCCACCATCAACGGAAACGATTGCCCGGTCCGGCACTGTCACCACGCTCAACTCGGCAGCCGACCGCTTATCCAGCGGCTCTAGTTCGTACACCACCCCGCCGCTGGTTTCAGAATTCCGACCGGGTGTCCAGCTAACCACTGTCAGCAAACCCGGCCTCAGCCGCAGTTGAGTCTGATACGGCACTAACCCGGCATCGTCGGGATTGATGCTGAGCCGATAGCTGCCGGGTTGGATGTCCTGAGTGATGAACGGCGATTTTTCCACGAACTGGTCATCGAGAAAGACCGAAGCCGCTACTTCTCCGGTCAGGACTTGCAGGCCAGCTTTATCCGGCGCGGACAGGAACGGCAGCCCGCCCGGCAACTCAACTTGTATAGGAAAATTAGGACTGCAGGCAGCCAGTACCAAGCTGGCCGCTATTGGTAGCCAGCGATCAGGCTTGATCAGCGCCACTGTCGCTGTCGGTAGCTGGACGTTGCTCAGTACCCTGACTAGCCGTTCTAGCTGTGACATGGGCTTAGTATAGCAATCGACTGCCCGGTTACCTGTTCCAGCCACCCGCCGCCTGATCCTAAGCCGCCGGCCGCCGAGCTCCGCCGCTTCTTTTCCCAGCCCCAACTCACTTCAGCGCCAGTTTAAGAACTTGGTCCATTGTCTTGACCGGCTTGAACATGATCGAGTTACGGGTCGATGACGGCACTTCTACCAGGTCACGCTCGTTGTCTTGAGGGATGACCACTACTTCACTGCCGGCCCGGTGGGCAGCAATGATTTTTTCCTTGAGACCACCAATCCTTAAGACCCGACCGCGCAGCGTTACTTCGCCGGTCATGGCTACCTCCCGCTTGACAGGTTGATTGGTAAAGGCCGAGATAATGGCAGTGGTGATAGTGATACCGGCCGACGGACCGTCCTTGGGCACCGCTCCCTCCGGAATGTGGATGTGAACGTCGGTTTTCTTGAGCTTGTCTTGCTTGATGCCCAGCTTATCGGCATTTGCTCGGACGTAAGTGTAGGCGGCTTGGGCCGACTCCTTCATCACATCGCCCAGTTTGCCCGTCAGCTTGACCTGGCCCTTCCCTGGTGACAGCGCCACCTCGATGAACAGCACGTCGCCGCCCACACTGGTCCAAGCCAGCCCGGTGGCCAGACCAACCACGTCAGTTTTCTCGGTCAGCGTCACGTCGTACTTCTCGGGCCCCAAGTACCCGCGTAGTCGCCGCGGCGTGACGTTGATTTTTTTGGTGTCGACTTTGCCCTCAACTAGCTGACGGGCGGCCTTGCGCAGCACTTTGCCGATAGTCCGCTCCAACTCACGCACCCCGGCTTCCCGAGTATAGCGCTGGATAGCCATCTGCATGGCTTGATCGGAAAACTTAAGCTGCTGCTTAGTTAGGCCGTTAGCGGTCAAGTTCTTGTCCATCAAGTGATCGCGGGCAATAAAGAACTTCTCTTCTTGGGTGTAACCGGAGTACTCAATGACCTCCAAACGGTCGTACAGCGCCGGCGGAATGGTAGCCAGCGTGTTGGCGGTAGTAATAAACATGACGTGCGACAGATCGAACGGCATGTCCAGATAATGGTCTTCAAAAGTGTGGTTCTGCTCAGGGTCAAGGGCTTCCAGCAGGGCCGCCGATGGGTCGCCGCGAAAATCGGCGCCCACCTTGTCCACTTCGTCGAGCATGAACACCGGGTTGATGGTACCGGCTTGCTTGATACCGTCGATGATCCGGCCGGCCATTGCCCCCACATAAGTGCGGCGGTGGCCGCGGATCTCGGCTTCGTCTCGGATGCCTCCCAGGGAAACTTTGATAAACTTGCGCCCCAGCGACTCGGCTACGGCCCGACCGATACTGGTTTTGCCTACTCCGGGCGGGCCCACAAAGCACAGGATGGTCGGGGTGGTCTGCTTGTCGGTCTGTCCTCCGCTCAACTTGGTCGCCAAGTCACTGTTGCGCCCAGTTTGCTCATCGCGCTGTTTTTTGAGCTGCAGGACAGCGATAAACTCCAGGATCCGGTCTTTGACTTTTTCCAGACCGTAGTGGCGCTCGTCAAGAATGTATCCGGCTTTCTTGATGTCGAAGTTTTCTTGGCTGAGCTTGCCCCAAGGCAGCTCAAAAATGGTGTCCAGCCAGGAGCGGATGTAGCCGGTTTCGGGATTATTGACCGACAGCTGCTGCAGCCGCTTGAGCTCTTTTGAGATCCGGCTTTTTGTTTCTTTGGGTGCTTTCAGCGAGGCCAGTTTATGGCGGTACTCTTGGACCACCTCTTCTTCGTCGTCCACATCGCCCAGTTCTTTCTGGATGGTCCTTAACCGCTCGCGCAGCACGTTTTCGCGCATGTGCTTGTCGAACTTGGCCTGGGTTTTATGAACGACGTCTTTCTCGATCTCCAGGACTTTCATTTCATGCGACAGCCGCTCGATGACCAGTTTGATCCTGGTTTTGACGTTGAGCGTCTCCAAGATAGTCTGCTTTTCGTCTGTGGTAGCGTTTAGGGTGCTGGCTATTTGGTCGACCAGCTCGCCTTCGGTCACTCCGCCCATCAGCTTCATGAAGTTGAGGAACTCGACTGGTTTGCCCATGTGGACGGCCTTGCGGAACTCTTTTTGGAGCGTGTTGGTCAGGGCGTTCATTTCCTCGTCCTTGACGACTTCGTCTTCGAGTTTTTCGAGTTGGGCCATCATGAACGGTTCGATACGCAGGAAACGGGCAATCCGGACCCGGCCGATGCCGCGGGCCAGGGCATTGATCTGGCCGTCGGAGTCCAAGGCCCGTTCCACCATGGCCAGCGTCCCGATCTGGAAAAGGTCGCCGGGCTGGGGCCGGTCCACTTCTGGTTTTTGCTGTGTGACCAGCACCACCAGCTTATTTTGTTTGAGGGCGTACTTGAGGGCGTTGACCGACACTTTGCGGCCAAACGTCAGCACCGACTCGGTGCTGGGAAACAGGACGCCCTCGCGGATCGGCACCACCGGCAGGACAACTTGGTTGGCCGGCAGGGAGCGCTGGGCCCGTTGCCGGACTGGGGATTGGTCGCTTTGAGAGGTGGCTGGTTGGCCAGTGTTGTGCCCGGCCTGCCCTGCTTGCCCGACCTGTCCAACTTGCCCGATCTGCCCAGTCCGCTCAGTCTGCCTGGCCCGCCGAGAGAAGACCGTGCCGGCCTTACCTGGTTTGGGGGTATGCTTTGGCTGGGGCTGGTCGGATTTTGGGTCTGAGCTAGCCATGAATTAGCATTCTAACTGCTTGACTGCTAATTAACAAGGGGGTGGCCGGCGCCCAGCACTGACAGCACCGGGCGGAGCGTGATAGTGTTTGGGAGTCGCCATCCGTTTTGTCGGCTTTCGCCCGGGTAACCTCAAACCGGCCAACCCTAACCGGTCGCGGCTAGCCGCTCTAGTTTTTCTGCCAGCTGCTGGTTGCTCGGCTCGGTGATGGTACTGCCGTCGCTAAAGACTAGGGTGGGCACCGACCGCTGGCCGTGATTGATTTCTTCAACTTTGGCGATTGAGTCGGGGTGGTGCTCGATATTGATCTCCAGGTAGTCTCGGTCGGCTTGGTAGTCGTGTGCCTGCAGCCACTGCTTGACGCGGATACAGTCGCCGCACCACGAGGTGGTGTACATAGTAAAGATAGGGCCGGAGGGTTGTGGAGTACCAGACATAGTGCTGTGGGGCGGTGCTTTAGGAACTGATGTTTAAGTGGAACATCGTGAACGACGTTAGAACTATTATAAGAGAAATAACTGTTGAGATCTATATTCCGAATTTAGAACCAGTAAACCTGGTTTAACTATTGTTGGGGCTTTATTTCAGACATATACTGAATTCATGGAATCAATTTTTACTAATCACAAAGAAAAAGTACTTAAAAATTCAGAAAGAATTGACTTCGAAGTTAAGAACAAAGGGGTTTATCTTATTAGTATCTCAGCCAAAACTAAAGACGAAAAGCAGCTAAGTGGTACCGATGACGAAGATTTGAGAATTGAAATTGATAGCCGAAAGTTCCCATTACTTAGCAATCAACAAAGATATTTTGACAGTCCAGCAGCTTTTTCTGGAGGAGCCACTCACGGGTTAACTAAGGTTGTGTTCTTTATTCTGTGGTTAGATACAGGGTTTCATAACTTGTACTTAATTCCAGATATTGCAGCTACAGTTGTGAGTACAGAAGTCAGACAGCTTGATAAGAATTCTACTTTAAATGAATTCAGTTTACCCTTGAATTTGACAGCAGAAGATGGAGACAGGAGGGACTGGATAACATTTGTTTTGGTTGATGCTAATTTGGGATCATTTACTCCAGAGTTGGTTTTAAAACGTAGATTTTTTGATAGCGATGATATCAAGATTACAATTGATGACTCAGTAAAACAAGCTCATTACAACAAACGTCAAAAACTATGGTATTTTGTGGCTTCCCTATTTAGAGGTGAACAACAAAGTGAAGAGTTTAAAGTTAACTTGTCCATGGGCACGCATTACATTGAATTTGCTGCTGACAGAACTCCGACATTAAAATCAATGCATTTTTCGAACTTAACATTTAGAGTCCCTACAACCATTCAGGAAAAAATAGAATATCGAGCAAACCAGCATGGACTGGATCCCAAGATTATGATCAGACTGGCAAAACGTGAATCACAATTTAATCCCAAAGCAACCTCGCTGGTGGGAGCTAAAGGCCTTTATCAGTTGACTGAAATTACTATCAGGCAAATTAAAGAATTGGGTTTCAAAATAACAGACCCCTACAATATAGATCAAAATATTCAGGGAGCGTTCATTTATTTTGAGTGGCTGTACAAGCGTTACGAAGGAGAAAAAAATCAAATTGAGAAAACCTTAGCTGCATGGAATTACGGTTTAGCTCATATTCCTCAAAACGAACCCCTAGATTTTGATAAGTTACCAAAAGAAACGAAGAACCTTATTAATGATGTGCTGGGGGATCATGATTTTTAATTTCTTAGCATCTACTATTATTTTATCTTTTATTCTTTTTCCTTTACCTACACTAACTATTGGCAAAACTAATGCCTGGAACACTGAAAACATCGTTCAAGAGGAGGAAATTGAGGTAGATCCGATTGGTTTTAAAATAGGCAATGAACAGTATGAAAAATATAAAAAAACAACCCTACCAACAATTCAATATTTATCTCTCGATCTGAATGGGAACAACATAAACGAAGAAATAGTTATTAAATCGCACCCAGGGTTCCCTGGTGATCAAAATACTGAAATCTATATTAACTCAAATTCTCAACCAACGTTAACGGAGGTGGGGGTCTTTTACGCCTTAAATGTTCATAAAATAGACAATGAAGACAACCATATAACTGAGTTACAACTTCAAACCGGACAATCTCTTAATACACTTTTTTACTCATATCAAGATGGAAAACTAAAAAAAATTCCAGTTTCTACAGACAATCCTTCATCTTGGCATGGAATAGTAAGTAGAAATATTCCTGAGTTTAGAGACATTGATAACGATGGATCAGTAGAACTTTTGGTCTATTACAACTTCCTGAATGATCCTATCAGAGCAGTTGAAGTCTATAAATATGTTGGTGATTCTTTTAATTTGATCCAAAAATACGAAGAAGAAGTGTCGAGACGCACATTTAATTAAGCAAGTACTCCGTCTTTTTAACAATCTCTAGGGTATATGACGCCACAACAGTATTTTGTCATTATGAAGACTAGAAAATTACAGGATAAAGATCGATTAGCCATTGTTGAGATTAAAAAAA
>Ga0210057_1000978_pt1 | contig 45116 bp, 46 predicted proteins | sample CryGeyCG2114_010_2_FD_183968 | JGI IMG/M metagenome (GOLD analysis project Ga0210057, IMG submission 183968) | Groundwater microbial communities from aquifer - Crystal Geyser CG10_big_fil_rev_8/21/14_0.10 (SPAdes) (version 2) | ecosystem: Environmental > Aquatic > Deep subsurface > Groundwater ...
AATGCATCTTCCACCATCGGCGGTGGCACACAAACCACAGGCCTCACCATCAACGGTGGTGCGACGACGACGGGGAATGCGTACTTTGCGGGGAATGTGGGAATCGGGACGACGAGTCCGGCAGTGAAGCTTGAGATAAATGGAGACCTTCGTGTTGCTGAGGGTAGCAATTTCAATGCACTGTATGTTGATGCAGGGAATGGGAGAGTGGGTATTGGTACTTCGAATCCGACGTCAGCGCTTGAAGTTGTTGGCAATATTATTTCGAAAGGGACAAGCTGGACTGCGAGAAGTGCAGCAGCTGCCAATAGTTGGACTGATGTCACTTACGGCAACGGCCTCTTTGTCGCGGTCTCTACCAGCGCAAGCAATCAGGTCATGACTTCTCCCGATGGTGTCAATTGGACAGCAAGGACTTCGGCAGAGGCGAATAGTTGGCAATCAGTCACGTATGGCAACGGACTCTTTGTTGCAATTGCATCTAATGGCACCAACCGCGTCATGACGTCTCCTGATGGCATCAACTGGACAGCAAGAAGTGCAGCAGCTGCGAATACTTGGGCTGACGTCACTTACGGGAATGGCCTCTTTGTGGCGGTCTCTACAAGTGGTTCTGATCGTGTCATGACTTCTCCCGATGGCATTAACTGGACGGCTCGTGATTCGGCAAATGATGGATATTTCTGGAGAGGAGTAACGTATGGGAACGGTCAGTTTGTTTCCGTGGGTCAAGACGATTTTATCACTGGCGGCGGAGCTATGACCTCGCCGGACGGCATTGCTTGGACATTACGAACACCACAAGACTCCAATTGGAATGAAGTAACCTATGGCAACGGTCTATACGTCGCGGTTTCAGGAGAGTCGCCAGGTGAGATAATGACCTCGCCTAATGGTATTACGTGGACTTCTCGCACATCCGCGACATCAGATCAGTTGTCGGCAGTTACGTATGGAAACGGTATCTTCGTTATAGTTGCATCTTCGGGCAGTGACGGGCGCGTCATGACCTCCCCTAATGGCATTACGTGGACGGCACGAAGCGCGGCGGAAGAAAATAATTGGCGAAGAGTAACTTACGGCAACGGACTCTTTGTTGCGGTTGCATCTAGTGGCACCAACCGCGTCATGACCTCAGGCAATCCAGAGCTCACCGTTCTCGCGCACGATAATATTTATCAAGGAGGCATAAGTGTCTTTGGGGGCGTTGGTATTGGGACGACAACCAAATATGCAGACCTTACGGTCTGGGGTTCTTCATCATCCGCCGGACTTGCATTCGAAGCAGTCAACAGCGCATCAACAACACTCTTCTCAGTACCAAACCTCTCCACCGGCACCTCAACCTTCTCAGGTGGTCTTAAGGTCACTGGCAACCTCAATGTGACTGGTACGGCAACAAGTACATTCACCAACGGAATCGATCTCGCAGGAGGTTGTTTCTCTATTAATGGAACTTGTGTTGGGGGAGGCGGCTCAGGTGGAGTTGGCTCAGGAACAATCGGACAGATTGGTTACTATGCAACTGACGGTACAGATCTAACAGCTACTTCGACACTCTTCCTTTCATCTGGATCACTGGTAGGTATCGGTACATCCACCCCATATAGCAAACTCACCATTTGGGGCGATGGTACTGGTACTGGGCAAGCATTTGAGGTGGTGAATAGCGCTTCGACAACAATCGCGAAGATTCTCAACGACGGTACAGCGTACTTCCTTGGCAATTTCGGAATTGGTACGACAACACCTGGCAACAAGCTTTCAGTCGCGCAAACAGCGGCAACCGCTCAGTTCTCGATTGCATACGATGCTACACGCTATGCGAACTTCCAAGTGAATTCTGTGGGAGACCTTATCATCGCTCCTCAAGGAGGCGATACATTCTTGAATGACGACAACCTGTGGGTATGTACTGGAGGTACGTGTCCATCTGGAACGCCGACAAACACCGGTACTCTTATCGTGGAAGAAAATATCGGTATTGCAACGGCCACGCCAGCATATCTCCTTACTATTGAAGCGCAGAATGGCACCGACAATTTGCTTCAAATCGCCTCCACAACAAACCAAAGCATATTTGTAATAAACGCAGCCGGAAATGTGGGTATTGGTACAACTACACCATCTGAGCAGCTATCAATTTCTGACAAGCTCTTTGTTGGAGCGGGAAATCCTAGCACGCTCGGTACCGCAACCTCGACATTCCAAGGTGACATTCGAATTACCGGAAAGCTCGATGTTGGAACTATTGACCCGGTATACACCATTGATGGTGTAAAATACGCAACGTACGGGCACTCCACCATTGGCATCAAAGAGGAAACTGTCCAAAAGCTCTCTATTAATGAATACGCTGCCGAGCGAGACTTGTACAAATACGATATTAAGTTTAGCGATCTCGAAGAAGGAAGTGATTTGTGGCTCTTCTATCAAGTGACGAAATTTGGTGAAGATTGGAAAGACTTGGTTGTGACGCTTACACCAGCGTTTGATGGACGTGTCTTCTACGAAGAAAATATCGCAACGAACACACTCACTATTTACTCAAGCAAAAAAGGAAGTGTATCGGCGCGCTTTATCGCAAGTCGTTACGACGAGAACAAGTGGCCAAATCTACGCCCTGATCAGACAGATCCATACACTAACCACAGTGTGAACAAAAAATAATATGACCAATACGTTACATATTGACGGGAAACAATATACGCGAGTTGCGGACGGGTCGCGTACCGCGTCTTTGTGTACACTTGGGAAGGTGCCGTGTAAGTCAGTTGGGGGCAGTTGGTTTGTTGATGTAGATGAATTGCGTCTATATAAAGAGAGTTTGGCAGATAAAGCCTTGGAGCAGGAGAGTGTCGATATGGCTAAAGATCGATACTTTGTAACGCCTGTAACAGTTTTGCCACCAAAAAAGTTTCTGGCCTTAAAAAGTGGCAGTGCACATCATTCGCGTATGATCTCTATGCCGCAGGCCCTAGCGGGCGCTCTGGTTGTTGTTATCATGGTTACTTACGGCATTGTATTTTTTGGGCCACAGCCGGCAAGATATACATTTGATGCAGTAGAGATTGAACCGCAGACACTACGAGTGCAAGTTGCCTCAGCATTGCAGTCAGGAGAAGAAATCATGGATGCAATTGTCACTTTTATAGAGAATAGATTTTAGGTGAGAGAAATTAGGCTTTAGGTTTGAGGGAAATTAGAGGAATATGAAAAATAAAAAACAAGAGAAAATTTCCTCGATGTTCGGCTTACGAAACCAATCATGGGGGGGGAGGGTTTTGGCGTGGGTGTTGATCGTGGTGCTTACGGTGCCGATTGTTTTTGCCGCGCCGCAGTCTGCTTTTGCGGCGGATGCGGATACGAAACTGCTTTTGCACGCCAACGGCACCGACGCGACGACCACGTTTAAAGATTATTCCCCCAGCGGGCATACCGTGACGGCGAATAACGATGTGCAAGTAGATACAGCAGACAGCCAATTTGGTGGTGGTGCAGCATTTTTTGATGGCACGAACGATTATTTAAGTGTGGCGAACAATGCGGACTTTGATTTTGGCAGCGATGATTTCACCATCGATGTGTGGGTTAATTTCGATTCGGTAACAGGAGAACGGGCAATTGCATCGAAATTTAGCGGAGGTACCGGATGGCTGTTTCAAATTTCAGGTAGCAACTTGCAGCTATGGCACGCAAATCTTGGTGGACAGTTTGTACAAGTCACACACTCAATGACGACAGGTACGTGGTATCACGTTGCAGTTGTGCGATCGGGTTCGAACATCAAATTTTTTGTCGATGGGACACAGGTGGGCGCTGATCAAACAGCTAACTCAACGTATAACGGAGGAGCAGCAGCACTGAACGTAGGAGTCTATAGTTCAGGATCGGGAGATCTCCAAGGACACCTCGACGAAATACGCATCAGCAAGGGCGTTGCGCGGTGGACGGAGAACTTTACAGCGCCGACGAGCGAGTACGATTCGGGCGAAGATATTGCCGCTACCGGCGGCACGATTACCTATGCCGATGGTTATGTCATTCACACTTTTACATCATCGGGTACGTTTGAAATCACAGCGGGAGCAGACGATATCGAATACTTGGTTGTTGGTGGCGGTGGTGCTGGCGGTACGACTTCAGGTGGTGGCGGTGGTGGTGGAGGGCTTCTAACCGGCACCGTAAGTCGTAGTACTGGCTCTTATACGGTGACCGTTGGGGCTGGCGGTACCGTGAATACCAGTGCTGGTTATGGCGGTAATCCTGGTGGAAATTCCGTTTTTGATACTGTAACGGCGACAGGTGGCGGTGGCTCACGCGGTACCCAGAATGATCATGGCGGTGCTGGTGGCTCAGGCGGTGGTGGTACAGGTAGTGGCAGTGGGGCGTACAACACCGGTGGGCCTGGAACTGAGGGTCAGGGTTTTGATGGCGGAGACGGTCGAGGAAGTGGGTCCGCATATCCGTCTGGTGGAGGTGGTGGGGCAGGTGAGGTGGGCGCCAATTTCTCCGGCACTACAATTGCTGGTGATGGCGGTGATGGCGTCCAAAGCTCCATTAACGGTACAGCAACCTACTACGGCGGTGGTGGTGGTGGTGGTGTTTATTATAACAACACGGCGGGTGCTGGTGGCGCTGGCGGCGGTGGTGCAGGAGGCAAGAATGGCGCGGCAGGCACCGCGGGTACAGCCAATACAGGAGGTGGCGGTGGTGGTGGTGGCTCGAACGGCACCAATCATCCGGCCGGAGGTGCGGGGGGTTCGGGTATCGTGATAGTGCGGTATGAAGATCCGCGTACATTCGAGGCGACGGGCGGCACGATCATCGAAAAAGACGGCTACATCATTCACACTTTCACTTCTTCGGACACCTTTGAGGTGACGCAAGGTTCGGCGAATGTTGAATATTTGGTTGTTGCTGGTGGCGGCGGTGGTGGCGGCACCAGTGTTAACGACAGGGTCGGCGGTGGGGGTGGTGCCGGCGGGCTGCTCACAGACACCAAGCCTGCCATGGGGCCGGGGAGTTACACGGTCACGGTTGGTGCGGGTGGCACGGGCGGCGCGAACGCGGCCACAAATGGAACGAATGGCGGCAACTCGGTCTTCGATGATGTGACCGCCACGGGCGGGGGTCGCGGCGGCGGCGGTGCGACAGCCAACGGCGCCACTGGCGGGTCTGGCGGCGGTGGTGAGGGCGTTGCAGGAAATGGCGCTGCCGGGACTGTCGGCCAAGGCAACGCCGGCGGAAACGGCGCAAAAACTCCCAATTATGGAGGTGGAGGTGGAGGTGGCGCGGGCGCTGCCGGGTCAAACGGTACCACATCTGTTGGTGGTGCCGGTGGTGCTGGCACCGTTTCGAGCATTACGGGTAGCTCGGTTACCTATGCTGGCGGTGGCGGTGGCGGAACGTACCCAAGTGGCAGCAACTCAGCGGCGGGCGGTGCCGGCGGTGGTGGAGCGGGTGGTGCACCTGGAAATCCGGGTGTGGCAGGTACAGACGGTTTAGGTGGTGGTGGTGGAGGTGCTGGCACGACAGTGGCGGCAGGTGCGGCTGGTGGCGACGGAGGCGATGGAATCGTTATTGTGCGGTATTTAAACCCCGAGCCTACACGCACGATTCGTCTCGTCGGCGTGGTGCGCCTTATTAACGTTCGACTGCGGTAAGTATGTTTTTTGGTACACGGTTTTTTGCAGGACTCTTCATCGGCGCAGTGGCGGGCGCGCTCCTCGTCGTGTTCGTCGTGCCACAAACACACATGTCCGGTTTCGTAAACCGGACATCGGGCCCGCTCGTGGGGCGTGAAGAGGGAGTGACGCGCAGTGCGCAAGAGGGAAAACTTCGCTACACGCATCCCAAACATCATTTCTCGCTTGAGTTCCCGCAAGAACTCGCCATCGGCCGCTTCACTGAAGGGTTGGATTCGGAAACGGTCGTGTTTCAAAAACCGGGCGAGGAAAGCAGTTTTCAAATATTTGTAACGCCATACAAGCAAACGGAGATTACCGAGGAGCGTTTGCAAAAAGATTTGCAGGGAAGCACATTCGAAGAGCCGGTGGAGGTGATGATCGGGGCGCGTGAAGATGTTCGCGCCGTCATCTTTTTTAGCGAGCACCCGACGCTCGGTCGCCTGCGCGAAGTGTGGTTTATACACGACGGTTTCTTGTACGAAGTGGCCGCACGCGCGGAGCTCGACCTATGGCTCGCAGAAATACTTAAAACCTGGACTTTTGAAGACCAAACCTAACAGTTATAGACACATGTGCGGTTTACGAAACCGCACACATTCTCGTTCAGTAAGTTGATGTTTGGTTTCGTAAATCCAACATTGGCGATACTACTTCCTTTTTCGCGTGCGACTGCGATTGTATTCGTTGTTTTGCCACAAATCACGCAGGATGCGGCACGGCTCAACAATCATCGGGTCAACGATGGAGTAGAGTGCGTGCAAGCCGTCGCGCTCTACGGTTACGAGTCGAGCATGACGCAGGAGGGCGAGGTGTTGTGAGACGTTTGCTTTCGGGAGCTTGAGCATCTTTACAAGATTCTCAACAGACTGCTCTTTGACTTTAAGAATGTTTAAAATTTCAAGTCGCTTCGCGTTCGAGAGTAATTTATAGATCTCAGCGTTTCGCTCGTAGACTTCTTTAGAAAATGGTGATTGCATAGTTTCGAAACTATGTATTAGAATGTATACGTGTATTCTACCGCGTGTTTGGCAAAAATACAAAACGAGAAAGACTTCAGACAACCATGATTGGTTTCGTAAATCGCTCATGGAGAGGAGGAAAGATTTTGGCGTGGGTGTTAGTCGTTGTGCTTTTTGTACTGCCGATTCTCAGTATTCCGGAATACGCATATGCAGATGGATGCGCCGCAACCGGCGGCACAATTACAACCGACGGCGATTATACGGTGCACACATTCAATTCCTCCGGCACTTTCGAGATCACGAGCGGGACGTGTGATGTTGAGTATCTGGTCGTCGGTGGAGGTGGAGGTGGTGGCTCTGTTTCAGGCGGCGGCGGCGGTGCTGGCGGCTTCCTTACGGGGACTCTTAATCGTGGAGTGGGTTCCTACACGGTGACAATCGGCGCTGGCGGGGCAGGGGGTATCAGCTACACCACCGAGGGGGAGAATGGAGAGGATTCGGTGTTCGATAATATAACGGCAACTGGCGGCGGCCGAGGCGCCAACGTGGCGGCGGTGGGTACAGGCGGTTCTGGCGGTGGTGGGTCTTCGAACGAATCACCCTATACCGGCGGCGCTGGTACCGTTGGACAGGGCTACGACGGTGGCACTGTGCAAACACCGGGAGTTAGCCCCTATTCCTCCGCTGGTGGTGGTGGCGGCAGTGAGGTCGGTGAAGATGCATCTGGCTCTGTCGCCGGCAGTGGCGGTGACGGACTGCAAAGCTCCATTACGGGCGTGTCTACGTACTACTCTGGCGGAGGCGGAGGAGGCAAGTACTACTCTGGAGGCACTGTTGGGGCTGGCGGTGCTGGCGGAGGCGGAGGCGGAGGACAGAATGGCGCAGCAGGTACGGCGGGTACACCCAACACGGGCGGAGGCGGAGGCGGTGGTGGCTCCAATGGCACCAGTTGGCCAAACGGTGGAAACGGCGGATCTGGCATCGTGATTCTCAGGTATTTGGCAGAAGTAATCCTACCAGATACCACGTTCACTACAGATGTGACCGACCTGAGCAACTTCACCATCACCGGCTCTGTTACCAAAGGCTCCGGCACCTTCGTCATCGATCATCCACTTGATCCGAAAAACAAACTCCTCTTTCACTCATTTGTGGAGTCGCCGGATGTGAAAAATATCTATGACGGAATTGTAAGGCTCGATAAAAATGGCGAGGTCACTATTCAGCTTCCAGAATATTTTGAGGCGCTCAACAAAGACTTTCGGTATCAGGTAAAAGGCCTCGATGTGGCGATGCCGAATATCCATATAAAAGAGGAGGTGAGAAACAATCGGTTTGTGATTGGGGGAGGCGCGCCCTTGGGGCGTGCCTCATGGCAAGTTACCGGCATCCGTCACGATCCATATATTCTTGCGAATCCTATTGTTCCCGAGGTGAAGAAGGGGCGAGCCGAACGCGTGAAGAAAGGCGAATTTATATTTAAAGGGTACGAAGCTACCGCAACTCTCCCTCTCGTCCGTCCGTTCTTAGAACTCCTTTCGCGCCTCTTTCGATAATGATTGATTTACGAAACCGAACATGGGGTTTTGAAAGCGCCAAAGTGAAGGAGGGGGTCACTCTGAAAATGTTGATCAAATGAGTGTTAACTACACAGAGCCAGACGACGCGTGCACTGTTATACTTACAATATGCGCACTGAAGGGAAAACGAACGAAAGTCTTGGGTACAAAGGGTGTTTGATAGAGCGCGAAGCGCGAAGTGTAACGTATGTCGAATTATTTTAGACAATCATTAATACGAACGCTGATTCCCCTGATTGCGGTTTCTCTTTGGCTTGGGCCAAGTGTGGCACATGCGATTACTTTCACCAGTGTTCGAACCGAACCTTCAACAACGGCAAATGGTGCTGACCCAGCGGCCGGTACACACGCAAACATTTCCGAAGGCAATCTCTTGATTCTCACCGCCTCGGAGCGCAGTGGAACTACGCATGCGAACTTTGTCATTACAAGCGATATTCCTGGATGGACGAAGATAGTGGGCGTCGATAGCTTGCTCGGTGATACAAATGCGCGACATACGATGGCCGTGTGGTACGTTGTGGCGGACCAGGACTATGCGAGTGCTGCTATTTCGGTGGACAATGGAACAGCGAACAACAAGAAATACATTCTCCAAGAATTCTCCGCGGGAGATGTCACGTGGTCGTTTGTGGCAACATCAACAGATACAACAGGGACTGGCTCAACCCCTCCTCTCTCGACAGGGTCGACGCCAAGTGTTGATCTAGACCAGTATTTCGTCGTTGGAGTTGCGTCTTGGAGAAATGATAACGTTACAATCCCATCTGCCATATCGTGGACTCAGGGACTAAGTGGACCGGTTCAGTTTTCGGGAGCTATAAACACGTTTACGCACGATGCAGCTACTTCAACAGCAGTCACTAGCGGAGCAACTTCAACAGCCGTTACATGGACTGGTACAGGAAGTGAAGCGATAGCTGCGATTCTTCTTTTCGCCGCCGAAGGATCAACAGGAACGACATTTACCACGCCAGTCACGGTGACAGGGAATGTTGATATCAACGGTGCTGTGGCAAAAGGTGCCGGCACATTTGCAATAGACCATCCACTTGATCCGAAGAACAAGCTGCTCTATCACTCGTTTGTGGAGTCGCCCGAGGCGAAGAACCTCTACGATGGCATAGCGGAGCTCAATGAGAAGGGCGAGGCGACGATTGAGCTCCCTGCATACTTCTTGGCTCTCAACAAAGATTTTCGCTACCTCGCGACGGCTATTGGTGAGCCCATGCCCGATCTCTTCTTGAAAAAGGAAGTGAAGAAGCGGTGGTTTGGTCTCTTCGGCACGCCAGTGTTTAAGATTTCGGGAGGCGCGCCCGGAGGGCGCGCCTCATGGCAAGTCACCGGCATTCGCCGCGATCCGTACATTCTCGCACGCCCTATAATTCCGGAAGTCGAAAAAGGCCCCGACGCGCTTTTTGATGTGGGAGAATATGTTTTTGATGGATATGAGAAATAATTTTCAGAATCCTGCGCTTGCGCGTGCGCTCATATTCACTCTTGCACTTAGCGTTCTGTTTTTTAACATTCCAATCAACAAAGCGTATGCTTTGACCGCAACAGGCGGCACCATTTCAACCTCTGGGAATTACACCATCCATACCTTCACTTCGTCAGGGACTTTTGAGGTTACGAGTGGGTCAGGGGTTCTGGAGTATTTGGTTGTTGGTGGCGGAGGTGGCGGAGGTGGTGAATGGAACTCAGGCGGAGGCGGAGGTGGAGGCGTTGTCACAGGTTCAGGATATGTGGTTAATTTTGGAAACAGTATTACCGTAACAGTTGGCGACGGAGGTACAGGAGGCGCATCACAGGGAATAGTGGGAGGAGTTGGTGGGAGTTCTATTTTTGGAACAATAACGGCCGGAGGTGGCGGTGGAGGAGATTCATACACTGCAAATAATCCTGGAGCGGGAGTGGCGACAAACGGTAGCGGAGGTGGTTCCTCTGGTTATCGAACCTCTGCAGGAGGAGTAGGTAATGGAACAGGGGGAACTGGTGGTGCAGGATCCACTTACGGTGCAGGTGGTGGTGGAGGTGCAGGTGCAAATGGAGGAAATGGTTCTGGAAATTTGGGGGGAGACGGAGGTGATGGGGTCGCTTCTTCCATCTCTGGTTCCTCAGTCTACTACGGAGGAGGAGGTGGTGGCGCAGAATACAATCTAGGAAACCCTGGAACTGGCGGTGGCGATGGAGGTTTGGGTGGTGGTGGCGCAGGAGCAAATAGCGCTGGTAATCCTGTGGCAGGAACTGCAAATACTGGAGGTGGAGGAGGAGGGGCTAGTGGATATGACCCAGGGGTTAATGCAGGAGCAGATGGTGGTTCAGGCATCGTGATAGTTCGATATTTAAATACCGCCGCTAGTGGCCAAACAACTCTTTCAGGCAACGTGCTTTTTTCTGCAGACATCACCATTCTCGGCTCGCTCTCCAAAGGCTCTGGTACGTTCGTTATCGACCATCCGCAGAAACCGCGCACGCACCTTCTGTATCATTCATTCGTGGAATCGCCGGATGTAAAAAATATTTATGATGGAATTGCTAAGCTTGATGAAAGTGGCGAGGCAACGATACTACTACCCAGCTATTTTGAGGCACTCAACAAAGATTTCCGGTATCAGTATTTTCCGTTATTTGAATCGATGCCTGGGTTGTATATAAAACAAGAAATATACAGCAATAAATTTACCATCGCAGGAGGTGAGCCCGGAGGCCGCGTATCGTGGCAAGTCACTGGCATTCGCCACGACCCATATATTCTTGCGAACCCTATTATTCCTGAGGTCGAGAAAGGGCCGGATGAAATCGTAAATCGCGGAGAGTGTATATTTGAACCATTATGTCAGTAAATACTCGAAAATATCGCGCAGCGTGGCTTATTGGGCCTGTGCTATTTATAGTGTTGCTCCTCCCTTCGCTAAGTCATGGTTATTCTCAAGGATCATACTACGGACAAGGCTCATACTACGGACAAGGTTCATACTACGGACAAGGCTCATACTATGGCGAAGCAACATATTATGGCGAAGCAACATATTATGGCCAGGCCTCATATAACACAACATTCACTACAGATGTTACAGATCTGAGCAGTTTTACTATCACTGGCTCAATTTCAAAAGGATCAGGTACTTTCGTCATAGACCACCCTCTCGATCCTCGCAACAAACTTCTATATCACTCGTTCGTGGAATCACCTGACGTGAAAAATATTTATGACGGTGTTACAACACTCGACACAAACGGTGAGGCAACAATTACATTGCCAAGTTATTTTGAAGCGCTTAACAAAGATTTTCGGTATCAAGTAAAGGGATTGAATGTCGCTATGCCAAACGTATATATAAAGAGCGAAGTGCGAGATAATAAATTTGTTATATCTGGCGGCGAACCTGGCGGCCGGGCATCATGGCAAGTTACAGGTATAAGGCACGACCCATACATTCTTGCGAACCCGATCATTCCTGAGGTGGAGAAGGGGCCTAGAGCACTTCTTAATAGAGGAGAGTTCGCATTTAAGGGATACGAAACTACTAGCGGCTTCCCCTTAATTCGGCCGTTTCTTGAGTTTTTCTCAGGTCTTTTTTAAACGTTGCCCTTACGTTTTTGATTGATACGATTGGCGTATGTTTTTTATGCATATTGACTCTAGCTCAAAAAGACGAATTGCTTTTATTTTACTTTTCTCGGCGTTGTTCATTAGTGCATTCTGGCTTACTCAGGGGCGTTCTCAATATTCAGAAGCCGACACAATTGCGAAAGGAGTTCGCACGTTCGAAGAGCTATCTGGTAGGTTTGAAACACTAGCTCAAGAAAAAGGTGCGCCATATGCATTTGAAGTTTTAAGGAGGGCACAACTGCCACCTAATACAGACTTACACTTACTTGGGCATGTCGTAGGAGATCAACTGTATTTACAACAGGGAATAGAGGGTATTGCTTTGTGTACGCAAGATTTTCGTAATGCATGTTCCCATACGATAGTCATCGGTGTATTAGGGGAATATGGAGATGGAGCAATAGAAGATATTCGTTCAGCATGTAAACAAGCTCCCGGAGGATCGGGCGCTTATACGATGTGTTTTCATGGTCTTGGGCACGGGGTACTAGCATTTGATCAATATAATTTTGAACGAACACAAGATTTTTGTAAGAAAACAGGGACTAATGAATATAATAATAGGGAATATGCAGAATGTATGGGAGGCGCTGTTATGGAAATAATAAGCGGAGGAGGACACGATAGGGAAACGTGGAGTAAGGCTCGAAATACATATCTTGAAAATGGCTCTCCACTTTCTTTGTGCCAGCAAGATTTTTTTGACGACCAATCAAGAGGCATTTGTTACGATTACATCACCCCGTATCTTCTGGAGGCTGCAGGGGCCAATCTAGGATATCCTGGGCCCTCAGATTTTGAAAAGGCTTTTGTATTTTGTGACGAATTACCGAATGGATCACAAGAAAGGGATCGTTGCTTTGGAGGATTTGGGAAAGAATTTTTAGTACTTGCTCAGGACAGAGATGTACGGAATATAGAAAGTATGACGTCTGAGCAGATGAGAACCGTACACGCGTGGTGTGCTCTTGCGAACGACGAAGAAGGAACGCGTGCATGTATACGCTCGGCAGTGCAGTCGGCGTACTGGGGAGGAGAGAATGATCCTAGGGCTGCTCTGCTCTTATGCAGAACCTCAGGCAAAGAATATCAAGTCGGGTGCTTTAAAGATCTTATTGATGAGGTCTCATATTATGTAAATGATGCGGCGTATCGCGAACAGTTCTGTGCATCTCTTCCGTCGGAAATCCAAGAAGAATGTCGCTCGTCACTGTTATGAGAAAGTACGCGAGTATCTTCTTAGTGTTTGTTGTATTTATAGTCGCCCTGTACGCATTGAGCGTTTTTTATGATCGAGTTCCAGTGTATGTTGCTGGAGATACTACAAAAAGTCTTAATGTTGCTCAGTATTGGCATGAGAAAATAAGTCAAAAAGGAGGAGGGAGCGCGTATGGTGCATTTAAAATTTTCTATAAGGAATATCCTGTAGAAGATAAACATGCTCTCGCTCATATTTTTGGTGGAGAGTTATATGAAATAAGTGGAACAGAAGCATTTCGTATATGCGATACTGATTTTTTTGGGGGATGCCAGCATGAATTTTTTGGTAGAGCGATTCAAGATAAGGGGTTGAGTGTTACTGGAGATTTTTTTTCACAATGCGAAGGAGATGTTGACTGTACTCATGGCATTGGACACGGATTAGTTAGCTTTTTTGGTTATGATGAAGACGATTTAGAACCTGCGCTTTCTGTGTGTAAGGATTTCTCTGATTTAGAGCCGCTTGGATGTGTCTCTGGGGTATTTATGGAATACAATATGCGCACGGTTTTGTTTGCAAGTCCTAGATTGGCTACTGAAAATCCTTATCAGCCATGTTTTACTGTGTCAGAGAAATATCGCCTCGGGTGCTTTCTCACGCTTCCACAGTGGTGGAATATTGAGCTTCTTAAGGAAGAGCCGCTTACTCAGGAACAAAGGATTTCGCGCATGATTTCTTTGTGTTCGGAAAGTGTCGTAGCGCCGTATCGGGAGATGTGTATGAAAGGGGTTAATATTCAGATTGCTGCAACGTTCGAGTTTGACCCTGATCGCATTGGGGTAGCTTGTCGATTAGTTGGAGATACTAAAGAACAATACGAATGCATTTGGCAATCTATAAAACTTATCGTCTACGACGACGCCAATTCTCTTAGTTCAGAAAGATTGTGCTCATATGTAGAGGTAGATCGTGGTGACGAATGCCGTGTGCGACTCACTGATTTTAAGTCTGAATACAAGATGCATGACGCCAAGCGCTCGGGAGAGCTTATGCAAAATAATCTATGAGTGTGCGCCTAATTCACGTTTTAGGGCTGATCTGCATCGGGCTCGGTTTAGTTATCATAGGTGCTGTTTTTGTATCTTATATAGATTTTGAGGAAATAGTAGGTATCTCTAAGGAAGAATTACGCTCAAGTGAGTATTGGGGTGTACGCATACAGCGTATTGGCGGAAAGAAAGCATATGAAGAATTTGCCACAGCAGTAGCTAAAGATGGAGTTTCATTCCAACATGAGGCAGCGCACACTTTTGGAGAAGCTTTGTATTCACAAGAGGGGATGGATGGCATATCAGTGTGTGACGCCCGTTTTTCGTATGGATGTTTCCACGAGTTTCTTGGTCGTGCCATTTTCGATAAAGGTATTAATACTGTCTCTTTACTAAATGATACCTGTATTGCGCAGCAAGATCATGACAAAACATTAACCTGCCAACATGGCATTGGCCATGGCGTGCTTGCGTATTATGGATATGACAAAAATGCTCTCTCAAGAGCGCTTCGGCAATGCAAAGAATTGCCAATGACCGACAAAGTTGGCGGCTGTTACGGAGGGGTTTTTATGGAATATAATTTTCAAACAATGCTTGCTGACGATGGGGTTGGTCGTTCACCTGGTAATGATATGTTTGCCCCGTGCTCCGAACTCTCCGAAGATTATTTGCCCGCATGTGTGTTTTGGCAACCACAATGGTGGCTTTTTTTAAGTGCTCCGTGGGTATATGCGAAGGCAGAAGATTTTTCGTTAGTGGGTGATTATTGTCGAGACTTTGTGAAAGACCCTGCACTGCATCACTTATGTTTCAGAGGAATTGGAAATATGGCGGCACCAGTTTCGCAGTACAATGAGGAAATAGCAAAAACCTATTGTGAGGCGGCGTCTATAAGTCCAGAGGAAAAGATGGCTTGCGAAGCGGTTGCTGTTCCATATGCTCGAAATGCTGTATTGCGCCAATAATACAGAACTATTCGCGAGTATCGATACGTTGTCGTTTTTGCATAAATTGTGAATCGAGAGGGGTTTCTTCTCCAACGATATTTTCGTACAAAAGTACATGTGCTTTTTCAAGATTTTCTGGTCTGCGAATCTTTAAAAATGAAATTGGCTCTTTATAAAGGGTCGCGTTGTTCGTAAGAAGTAGGGGAGATAAGTAGCTCCGTGTTAAGAAGAGCGCTTCCATTGGGATTTTTGCGTGCATCATAACCTGTGCGTTTGTGTCCGCCATGTCATCTGCTCTCCCAATTTCACTTGAGAACCAGGCCGTTTGAGCTCTCCAAAGTGTCACCATATCAAGGAGTCTATTAATCTCCTCGTCGCTCAGAGAATCAAGATTATGTTTAGAGCTGGCGTACAATATTTGTTGGATAGCTTGGATGTACTTCTCAATGATTGAGACTTCAATGATTGTCGTCTCAGCGCGTATATTGCTCTCAAGCTCAATTGCTATTTTTAATTCCTGGGATGAAATTTCAGACGTTTTTTGGGTAAGAATCGGTCGCGTGCTTAGCTCATTTTGTATGTAGTAGGCGGTGCGCACTTTTCCTGAGTCTGTAGCGCTGTCGATACAAAAATACGGATTCATTGGTTGAAAGTCGTAGGATACTCCAATAGATGCAAGAGCGTTAAAGTATCCATTTTCTAGCATTGCACCGGTGTCGTGGAACGTAAGTTCATCTACTGGCGTTGTCCATAAAGCAACAAGATTGCTTCCACGAGATTTGCGCCAAGACAATAGATACGTTCCATACCCTTGGTGAGTGCATGCAGATTCAGAAAGATGTATTAACGGCAATTTATCTTCAGGCGTCTCAGTGAGCGAAAAACGATCTTCTGTGTGATAAAAATATGAACGTATCGTATCTGCCCTTTGGAGAAGTGTTGATGTATCCAAGGCCTTGTAAGTATTGCTTAGTTTAATTATTTCTGGGAGATTCATAGCGCACTCGGTATCAGAAAGATCACCAGCTAGACAAACGCTCCGTTTCCGCACCTCGTCTAGCTGTTGCTCGATGATTGTTTGCATGTATGTCAGGGTTTCTGATACGTGAACATCTGATGTTATTCCTGGCAAAAACGATATGTTTAGCTCTCCATCTAGTGGAGGGTCAAAATATTCTGAAGCTGCTTTTGTGTAAGCGTGGGCGAGCGAAAGAGAGTGTTCAAGCGCGTCATTATATTGCACTGCCTGCTCATACGAAGGATTTGTTTGAAATGTGCGTCGGGCACGTTCAAGAGTCGGAAGCGACTGTAAGAAGGCAAATGGATGAAGGAGTTCTTTTATTGTTTCTTGCTCGTCTTTTCCGTAGAAGTGTAAATATGTATTTTGGCTATTGTGCAGTGTATCTATTGAATGGGCGAGTTCATCAAGGTCGGTTCCGGGGATCGCAAGAATTGGGTTGTATGCGGTCTGTATCCAAAACCGCTGAAGTCTAGAATTCTCTTTAGAAGTATCTTCACGTAATTTCTCAGGGACAAAATAGTTACTAAAATTATAGTAGCCAGAATATTGTTCGTAAAAATGCAGAACACCACCGACAACCAAGATCGTAATGAGTACACTTCCTGCAAGGAACACTTTTTTCATACATGTATGTTTCTATAGGTCACAATATAAAAATAATACCTCAATTCTAATGAGGCAGTACTAGACAAACAGGCGCAGAACTTAGAGGTTCAGATCTAAAAGAATCCTGCGCAGTTCACAAAGCGCAAATCAGCATCTTCAGTTGCGGAAGACATTGCACATTGAGCAGATTCTCCCGCGCCAGTTGTGGAAGTGGAAGCAAGGGGGGAATTTTTACCCTCCAATCCAACGATCGTGAGAATATAACCAAGAACAACACTCAACAAAACTCCTATTGAAAGAAGCACTTTTTTAGATCTCGTCGATTGCATATGTATATTGTATCTGTAAGGAAATCCTTTGTACAGCGGACATGTGCATAATTCTACTCGTCACTCCACGGCACCTTTTTTAGTGGAATTCGCTTCGATCCCTGTGTTATTTCTGGTACAAAAGAGACACGGGTAGGGAAAAACATTCCCTTTCGGATGAGATCATCGAGGGTATGCGATTGAGAAACTTGCAGAGAGCGATTTATTATGTTTGCGATGTACTCTTCAGGGCAGGGTTCTTTTTGCAGATTTTCTGTCGGCACGACAATAACATGTATGCGACCGCGCACGGTCACTCCATCATCGAGTTCCGATACCTCGATTCTGTAATCTGCCACCTCTTTCGTGAGTGTATTAAATACCTCGTCGACAACACTACGAACGATGAGCGCGCCAGCGCACGAAACCCAATCATAATCGAGGCGGCCGTGCACAATGAGGGTCATTTTTTCGCCACACCCACACTGCTCTTCAATGAGTTGTGCAGCATCGCCGGTTTTATACCAACCAATATCGGGAATCTGGACTGCAAGATTACCGATACTATATTCGTTCACGTCGGTTATGTGAATTGGGACGGAAGAGAGTGGGTGAAGTAGTGGGTGGGAGATATCCGCGTGACTCTCCTCTAGTAGTGGACAGCTGTAAGCAATCATTCCTACCTCTCCCATACCGTAGTCGTTAACCAAGATCGTGCCCTTAGGTAAGAGCGACCTTATTTTTTGAAATTCTTCGCGCGTTGTATATTCACCACTAATATCGATACTCCGAAGATCGTTGAGAGCGTCGAGTGCACCGGAATCTCGCAGATTGTGTAGAAAGGTTCGTAAAAGAGCGAACGGCGCAATTTGTAGCTCAGTCGGTTTAAAAGATCTGATGATAGCAGCAAGGTCGGACCTTACAATATCAGCTGCAGTAAGAGCGCTAACGCGTTTGAAAGTGAGATCATGCATACACATGTTTAGTCCACCGAAGACATTGGTGTTACTGAGACCAATACGCAGCAAGGCATGGCGTGGCGCGTTTGAAAATCTTTTGTATGTCACGGACCTTGCAACCATAAGCGCGACACCACGCCCTGAAGTGCCGCTTGTTGCTCGGAATTGTAGTTGTTCTACCGGGTATACATGCTCGGTATAGAGCTTGAGATTACATACTCCTTGAGTGAGCTCCTCCTTTTCTATGTACTGTAAGTTTTCTTTGCTCATAAGAGTGTGAATGATTGCGAAAAAGCACACAAGCAAGCAGGTGAGCAATTCTTAGTGACGATAGAGGTTTCGTATCGCAGGACAGGAGAGGCGAGTGAAGAGAGTTTCGTGACAATTGTTCTATTGCCGAGCTCTAGATAGGTGCCAGGAGTTGTGTGGAAAATGAGTTTTTCGCCCGTTGCAGAATCCTGACAAAGATTGCCAAGGCTCCCTGTTTCTGGCAAAGCAAGCGTAAAAGAGGTGCGAATACCGCGTTCACGGAAACTATTGAATACTGATGGATCGTAGATTTCGTCGATGATGTGAGCGTATTTTATGGAAAGGGGAAGTTCGTTCATAAACAGACGTGCTGTTTCGTTTGACCCAAGAAATGCGTCTGATTGATATTTTTCTGCGTGTATAAGGGCAAGTTTGGGCGGGTTGCACGCGATGAGCGGGAGTACACCATGCTCGTAAAACCAGAACCCTTTTTCCATCGATTCGAGGTGTGAAGGAAATGCGATGAAGGGGCGCGTGCTTTCCTTGATACCGAAATGTTCACCAGCCATGTCGGTGAGTGTGCGTGGAATGAGCGCAGTACCCGAGGGTTTTGCAACAATGAGCGAAAACGTTGGCTCATTGCTATATGTACGTTTTTCCAAAGGACATGCGACGATGTTTTTCCACGTGAGGGTGTTTGGAATATCGACAAGCGCAGTGCTATTTGATTTTTCAAAATCGAGAGGGTAGAGCGTATTTAGAGGGTATGCGCGCAAATGAGAAATCAATGGTTGTATGTCAATTTCCATATTTCAATTTTCATTATACGCACTTAGTAAGTGGTGACTACGCAAAGTTTTGCCCTTTGTAAGAGGGGTGTTAGTGTGTCCGCGGGTCCCGATAATGGGACATAGGCAATTAAATCGGAGTGTTTCCAATGATCTCAATGATTCGCGCAGTTCTCGCTGCGCTCACACTCTCCGCATTCTTGGGCGGCGGTGCCCTCGCGGCGGAGGTGCAGAAGGTCAAGGTCGCGAACTATATCCCGTACACTGTCTTTGAGCAGCTCTTCGCTGCCGGCGTGAAGAAAGGGTTCTTCGAGGGAGTGGACGTGGAGATCACATCGATTCCCGATCGGGGAATTCAGATCAGTCAGCTCACCAGTGGTGAGTTGCAGTTTTCTACGGTCTGGAGCTACGGAGTCTACGAGAACCTGGAGTTCGTCGCGGCTTTCGGTGGCACGAGCTATCGCATAATCGCTCAGAAAGGCACGAAGCTGAAACAATTCGGTTCCGTGGATGATGTGCTCGCTGACATCGAGGTCGCGGTCACCCGCTGTGGGGAGGAGCTCACGCAGAAGACATTCAGCGTCTCGGCGGCACCAGTCTACGCGCTGGTGCGGGAGCAGAATGAACGCTTGCGCGCCGCCGGCCTGCCGGAGACGCGCTGGCACTGTGGTTCGCGCGCAGAATCTGGCCTCTCGGATGAGGAGGTGGCTCGTACCGTCTTTCTCATTCAAATTCCGAAAGGCGGATCGTCGGCCCGTACCGCGGCGATCGTAAGCGGTGCGGCTCAAGCGGCCGTCGTGACAGTGCCGCAGAATGTGAAGCTCGCGTCACAGGGATTCGTGACGCTCGTCGAATCGCTTCCGAAAAGCGTAGGGCCTGAAAATGGGCTGGCGGCGCACAAGGACTACGCGAGATCGCCCGAAGGCGTTCGCGCCACTCAGGCGCTGTGCCGTGGTTGGCAGAAGACCGTGGAATGGTTTAGCGATCCGGCGAATCGCGACGCAGTGATGGCAGAAATCGCCGAGCCGCTTCGGCTTGAACTGGGTTCGGAAGTCGCCGCGTACTCGCTCCAGTATGCGATCGACAACGCGATTCTCTCGTGCGATCTTCCGGACGATGAGGTCGAAGACATTGCGAGGGAATTCGTGGTGGAGTCGGTGCATCCGAACTTCTCCGCGGTACGGAGTATGAAGTAATCAACGATCGGTTTTCCGGTCTTGCGGCGCGAGGAGAGATCCTCGCGCCGCTTTCTTTTTGGATGGTTGTCTATAGCACAGAAATGCTACTATTTCCGCAGACATAGAAATAACGGCAGGAGGATTCCATGAAGACTGCTTCCTCGGCAGATTATGTGGTTGGCAAGCCCCTCTCGCTTCCGCAAGAGATTGTGTTTCTTGCAGTTTTTTTCGCGATCGTTGCTGTCTTTTGGGAAGGAGCAGTGACGTATCGTGAAGCAAAAAACGTGACTCAGGCGGGACAGCGCGTTTTAGAGAGTGCGCGCCAGATTGGGACGTGCATCACACAAGAAGACGTGTCGCCCCAACCGATCGAGATTGTTAAAAACACTGTCGCCTTCTTTGTGTGTAAGGAGTGGGCGACTCATCTGTTTGCGAGTACGAAGCGAGTGATGGTGGGGCTTGTGCTGGGAACGATTATCGGATTTCCGGTTGCGGTTCTTCTTGTACTTTCCCCATTTGGTCGCACACTGGTGAAGTGGATCGGTCCGTTCGCGTACAGTATTGCCCGCTACGCCGTGTTCTTCTTTCTTGTCACCCAGATCGGAATTGAGAATGCGAAGGTTGCGGTGAACATTTGGATCGCGTTTTTTTACCAAGTGATTCTCGTGATGCGGGAAGCGCATGAGAAACTGTATCGCGATCCAGAAGCGGGAGAGTTGTGGGACTATGTGGCAGTGGTGGGCGTCGAGAGTCGGTTATTTTTTGCGACACATATCCTCATCCCCATGCTCGTGCCAGCATTCTTCACCGCAGTGGTTTTCACTTCGATGCATAGTTGGACCTTGCTGGTCGTGACGGAAGGGTTCAACAGCCAATACGGGCTCGGCGCTCTCTTCGAGCGGGAAATGTCCTACCCGAGCGTGTCAGCGGGTTTTGCGATGGCGTTTCTATTGGCACTGACGTCAATGGCTTTTGCCGGCATTATTCTCGCGATTCGCGGGCTCGTTTCGAAGATCTTCCACATGTGACATGTTAGCGGCGCGCCAACGGCGCGCCGCTCGTTTTTTTTGCACTATTTTTCAGTCGTTGACTGATTACTAAAAACACGGATACTGGATGCGGACAACAGTAAACAAAGAGGTTTGTCATGCTGGAAATGCGAAAAGTGAGGGTTATGTATCCTCCTTCCACATGGCGGCCTTGGGGGCGTCATGAGGAATGTACAGCACTGCGCGACGTCTCGCTCACCATTGATCCCGAGAATGAAGGAGAAATCCTTGCTGTGCTTGGGCCTTCTGGGTGTGGCAAAACGACGCTTTTGCGAGTGCTTGTGGGACTTGTAACGCCGACTTATGGTGCTGTGTATATCAATGGTGCTCTAGCGCCGAGAAAGCCGAAAGAGCGGGAAATGAGTATGCTTTTTCAGAGCAGCCCGCGTATTTCGCATAAAACCGTAGCGGCCAACATTGAGTTTTGGTTGAGAGTACGCACCAAGCTCAACAAGGACGAGCGTACCGCTTTGGTGAGGAAGGCAGCAGAGAGAGTAGGGATACCACATTTACTTCACAAGCACCCCAAACATCTCTCTGGTGGTGAATTGCGGCGCATGGCGGTCGCGGCAACGATTCTTGTTCCACAAGTATCGACAGTGCTTCTCGACGAGCCCTTTTCGGCACTTGATGCGAATCAACGTAATGAGTCGCGGATGCTCGTTCGAGAATTGCTCAAAGAGACTGGACGCACCGCCGTGTACGTTACGCATGACCAGGAAGAGGCGCAGGCTATTGCTGATCGTATAGTGGTGATGCGAGATGGTTCCATTGAGCAGATCGGTGGAACGTATGTGGACGTGTATCGAAACCCGCGTACGCAGTTTGTGGCAGAGTTTACGGGAGGCTGCAATATACTGCCTGTGCATTTTGTGTCGAAGGCTCCTCGCAACGTCTCAACTGTCGGGATTCGTTCCGAACATGTAGCGCTGCACAAAGCGTCGGGCAACGGTATTCCGGCAACAATTTCGGATGTGCGCTTCGGAAGCAGAAGTGCACAGATAACACTCCGTGTCCGTGACTACAAAATTGTTGCTGAGACGAAAAACGAAACGTGGGCCATCGGGGAAACCTGCTGGATCACGTTCGAAAAATATTTTGCGTTTGACGCCGATGGAAAGACCGTTTGTCAGACTCAAACTTGAACCCGTCGCTTTTAGCGGCGGGTTCCTCATTTCTCAATAATAATTACTGATGCTTGAGGAAATCCTTCCGCACTCAGAGAATAATTTGTATATATTGTTGTACCAACCGAAAGGTCACTTATAGAAGATCTTTTATATGATGAGTACCCAACAACAACACCATTCTCTATGCGAGGTATACGCGTAAATATATATGCGTTTGGAAGTATGCCAACACGAATTCGGTCATGTTTCTTGTTTGTTTTATTTTCAACTGTTCCTTCAATCCACCGACTCTGTGCGTCAATATTTGTTACTTCAAGGCGAAATGTCGCATTTGAGATGTTAGGAATATTTTTCTCACTTTGTGTATTCGTATATTGTGTATAAAAGTATATGGTTGAGAATGCTAGAAAGCCGCACATTATGCTAAGTGATAAAACAAGTGGGTATACAGCCTGTGATCTCATAAGCTTGTGTAGGTAATAAAACGAATATTTTCTGCTAGAAATTTGAGTTCAGTATCAAGACGAATATCAATATTTACGATCATATCATTTAACGACCGCTCACTTGTAGAAGTACGAAGCTCAGTAACGACAACCTGTTGTTCTGTTGTGAGTTTAGACTCGGTCCACGTGGTGTTGTCATCGTACGACAAGAGCAGGTGTTCCTGTGGAGTGCCAGCTTCGGATTCATCATATATAAGGAGCGTGTGAGCATCACGGTCTTGCTCGATCACTGTTCCTTGAATGGTGCCCGCATAGACTGGAACTGCAATATTTGTAGGGGTGGGTAGTGGGATTGTTGTATACAAAAGTGAAAAGGCCCCTACAAACCCAATTATTCCTGAAACGAAAAGCGGCATATAAGTTTCTACACTGGTAGTATATATCGTATAAAGATTCTATGCAGATATTTTTAGAGCAGTCTTTAAAAAATAATGCGCTCGCGCAAAGATTGTTTGGCATTTGTTTGGCTTCATTTTTGCTACTTTTGTTGATTCCAGAAACACTACTGCGTATTCCATATGCCGCAAAAAACATTGCGGCTCTATATGGAGTAGGACTACTTTTTGTTACTGTGGCTTGGGTTGTATATAAAAAACGCTTTTCTGAAAACGCGTGGGAGATCCCCAGATCTCTTCTCTGGATTGGGTGTGTCGTACTTGCTCTATTTGTGACTCAGCTTTTTCAGGGGCTAACATCCATGGCGATTTTTGGGATCGTGATGGAGCCAGGAACACTCGTTTCTTTTTTTGCGGCTTTAGGAGTGTTGATAGGAGTAAGTTTACTTCACTCGCATCTTAAAGAAGATTTTGTGCGTATATCAGTTGCTGCACTTAGAGTTGCGTTAAATATGTACATAGTGGTGTATGTAAGTGCGCTTATTATACCGGCGCTTGGTCCAGTGTTTTTTGTTGGCGCCTTTGAACCAACGATATATATAGCTCTTGGAATTGTACTCAATGTGTGGACACTTTTTGGAAACAACCTGCGTGTTTCTTTACAAACAGTCTTTGGAGGAATGGGCGTGGTAGGATTTTGCGCACTGGTTGTTGCTCAGGCACACGAAGTGTTGGTATTCCTTGCGCTGGCGGTGGTGTTTCTAGCGTGGAAGTTGTCATCGCAAGGCATTAATTTGCGTAAAGTATATGGAGTATATATGTTTGCCGCTCTGTGTTTTGGTGTAGGTTTTTTTTCAATAAATATACCAGTCTCGTCAGATTTCTTGGCTGGACAGGAATATAGACCATCCATACAGAGCTCAATTCATGTAACTCTTTCCTTGTATGGTGAGTCGCTGGAAAAAGCACTATTCGGCTCAGGTTTACAAACATTCGACGATGTGTGGGCGCAGTACAGACCGCCTGCACTCAATCGTACCCCTTTGTGGAACGAAGACATCTCCAATGGATATGGGCTCATTTGGACACTGCTGGCCACCACCGGAAGCATCTTTGCGTTTGTAATGATGTTTGCATTTTTTGTGATGATAATTCGTGGTGTATTAGTGCAACCAAATGAGCACGATGATTATGCCCCACTATTTTTTTCCATGTTTATGCTTCTTGCTTTGTTTTGTTGGGTTTATACGCCAGGTCTCAGTGTGTTTATTTTTTTGTCGTATACGCTCGCGCTCTTCCTTATGAGAGATGGTGACACTTGGAAGCCGCAAATGTTATCGCACCCATTGTTGGTTACTGTTGTTGCAGCGATTTTTTTACTGATTGGCGGCGCGTGTCTTCTCGGTGTAAGTGTTCGTCTTTACACATTGCAGCATTATTCAAGCGCGCTTGCCGCTTGGGAGGATGGAGAAGGAATTGAGGGAACTATAAATCTACTCGAACAATCATTGAATTTTGAAAGATATGTACCCGCAATGCAAAATATGAGTGAGCTTCTTACACAAAAGGCAGAAGTATTATTGCAGAATGAGACATTTACAGAGAAGGACGTTGAGACTATAGAAGTTATTATAGGAGATGCTGTTGGGTATGCATATGATGTTGATAGGCGTGGAGGAACGACTTATCGAGCATATCTACAAGCAGGCACCATTGAATTGCGATATTCGCTATTGAGGCATGATTCAGACGCATTTGATAAGGCACTCGGTCGCTACAGGGCTGCACAGTTTGTAGCGCCAACACATCCATTGCCGTATTTTCTTGAAGCGCAGGCCCTGTATCTCTCTGGAGATACTTCGGGCGCACTTTTGGCGCTAAGAAAGACGCTATATCTTAAGCCCGACTACTCTGAAGCGATCCAACTGTATAATCGTATTGAGCAAGAATAGGCTTCTATTGAATGATAATAATGTAGATATCCGAGTTCTCGTATCAGGCTAGTGCTGTACAATATAGCTATAGATATGCGGGGAATTCTTCATTTTTTAAGCTATCACAATGCCGTGCCGATTACTTTAGGCATTCTATTTCTTGGCGCAGGGGGTGTGTTTGCCGCGACCAATCCTGAGCTTATTTATGATACAGAAGAAACGGTACTATCGATTGATAATACTTACATAGTTCAAAAAGATCTTACCCAGTACACGCCCGAGGTTCAAATACAGGAAGTCACAGAAGATGAGCAGTTTTATTATGTAGGTTATTTGTTTACAACCGTCGCACTAGAAGACTCTGTATGGCAAGACGTGTCGATACAAAAATCCATGAAGGTTTCAAAAGCAGAATTAGGTGGCGTACAAGATCTGGGGGTGTATGTAACCGCTCAGTTGAGACAACTTATAGACAGAGAGCTTGCGTATTTGAGAGAAGTGCAGCAGTTTGAGCAAAAGCAACTTTCAAACAAGGTTGTTGCAACTGCATACAGTGGTCTCGTCGGGGCAATGCTAAATGATTCGACCGAAGTCATCGCAGGGTACAGACCGGTTGTAACGCCACCCGAGAGATCTTCCGGACAAGTGGCATCAGTCGGAGCAAGTTCAAATACTTCGCCCACTCAATCTAGCCAGCAAGGTGGTCCTGGGGCACCTCGAATCCAAATTCTTGGTAAAAATCCAGCACTTATTCCACTCGGTGCTAGGTACGCTGATCTTGGCGCCGTTGTCACAGATGACAAAGACGTGAATTTGGGGCTCAAGACGTTTGTAAATGGAAGGGAAGTGCGAGTCATATCGCTTGATACAAGTACAACTACCGAGCACGCTGTTGTTTATAAGGCTGAAGACACTGATGGCAACAAAACCGAAGTGACAAGAAAGATTATTGTTTACGATCCAAGCAAGCCGATGCCAGAGGTGAAGCAGGTACAAATTGTCCCGCAAGAATCCACTCAGCAAAAAACAAACAGCAACGCATCTTCAGGATCGACGACATCTTCAAGCGATAATCAAATAACGTCTCAGCAGGAAACAACTACCACAACAAGTACCACAACGAACACTGCAAATCAGAGCGAAACGACGTCCACAACGACTCCGCCTTTGGAAACGACTACTGTGGAAGAAGCACAATCAACTGCAACCAGCACTGCGACAACGACTCCGGCGGTCACGTCAGATGAACCTCCTGTCGAAGAGATAGAAAATACCGCAACCACCACCGAGCCCGCGGCAAATCCAACACCTCCTGAAGATACAAGTAGCGCGACTACTACAGCAACCACTACAAGCGAAACCTAATAATTATGAAAACAAAAGTTGCAATTAATGGATTTGGAAGAATAGGCAGAGCATTTTTAAATGCCGCAATTGATGATGAATCGATTGAGATTGTTGCGATTAATGATTTGGCGCCAGTTGAGTCTCTTGCATATTTATTGAAATACGATTCCGCATATGGAGTTTCTCCGCTCCAGATCGAGCATGACGAAGACATCTTGGTAGTAGATGGAATGAGCATTCCTATTTTACATGAGAAGGACCCAGCGGCTTTGCCGTGGGGAGAAATGGAGGTTGCAGTCGTAGTGGAATCAACGGGAGTATTTGCAAGCTATAAACAATCACGAGCGCATCTTGCAGCAGGGGCAAAGAGGGTGGTTATTTCTGCTCCAGTTAAAGATGATCCGAAAGCCTCTGGAGTATCAGGGGCAACGGTGCTTATGGGAGTGAATGAAGAGAAGCTTGCAGTATGTGAAATTACCTCTAACGCGTCATGCACAACAAACGCGGGCTCTCCGCTAGTTGCAATTCTTGATGGTGCTTTAGGAATCGAAAAGGCGGTTCTCAATACTGTGCATGGGTATACAACATCTCAATCACTTGTGGACGGGCCACACAAAAAAGATCCTAGACGGGGGCGTGCAGCTGCAGTGAATATCGTACCGTCTTCAACTGGCGCTGCTGTGGCAACTACACAAGCGTATGAACCACTAGCTGGAAAATTTGATGGTATTGCAATGCGCGTTCCTGTCATTGTTGGATCAATCGTAGATATAACATTTATTGCAAAGCGAAAAACAACCGTTGAAGAAGTCACCAATATTTTGCGGAGCGCAGCGACAGATCAAAGATGGGCAGGTATATTCACTGTTACCGAAGACCCGCTTGTATCCACTGATATCATTGGCAACCCACACGCAGCCATCGCGGACATTTCTATGACACGAGTAGTTGACGGAGATTTGGTTAAAGTACTTGCGTGGTATGACAATGAATCAGGATATGCGCACATGCTATTGCGGCATGTACGAGAGATGGGGCGTACAATACAATCATGATTTATTTTGCCGCAGATCATACGGGGTTTGAATTAAAAAATACTTTAATGTCTTTCGTGCGTGATCAAGTGGGATATGAAGTTGAGGACTGCGGAGCATACGAGGAAAATATAGAAGATGACTATCCTCAAATTGTGGCAACAGCCGCCAGGCATGTGTCACAAAATCCTACATCGAATCGAGCCATTGTACTCGGCGCCTCGGGGCAAGGGGAGGCGATTGTTGCGAATAGGTTCCAAGGAGTACGCGCAGTCGTATATTATGGGGAGCCATCCGAAGAAACTCAAACAGATGCATCAGGAAAACAGTTAAGTCTGATAGCTTCTACGCGAGAACATAATGATGCAAACGTATTATCTCTTGGTGCGCGATTTCTTAGTGTGGAGGAAGCTAAACGGGCGGTTCGGATATGGCTTGAGACATCGTTTCCAAAAGATGCTCGGCATGTAAGAAGAATTAATCAGATTGAAGGAGTAGCAAATGACGAATAACAAGACAATAGAAATTGTGCCGGCAATTATGCCGGAAGATTTTTCTGCACTATTAGATCTCATCGAAATTGCGGGAGAGTTCTCAGGTTTCGTGAATATAGACATCATGGACGGATATTTTGTTCCTACAAAAAGCTGGCCATATACGAAAGAGAATGCAGTGGAAGAAGTGTATTTGAGGCACTTACCAAGCGAGCCGCGTGTGGGTGTGCACATAATGGCAAATTCTCCTCAAGAAATAGGAGTGGCGTGCGTTGGCGCCGGCGCTGACAGAATAATTTTTCATATTGAGACACTACGTGGCGAAAAAGAAGCGAGAGAGTGCGTAGAGGCATTGCGACGTGCCGGCGCAGAGGATATCGGAGTCACTCTTCTTTTGGAAACACCACTTGAGAAAATAGGATATTTGTTGCATGAGGAGTTAGTGGACTTCGTTCAAGTTATGAGTATTGGAGAAATAGGATATCAAGGACATGCGCTAGAAAATATGGCTTACGACCGCATTAAAGAGCTAAGAGAAGCATATCCTGAGATTGTAATTGCCGTCGACGGGGGAGTAAACGAACATACCATTGCTCCACTTGTACAGAGTGGTGCAAATAGAGTGTATGTCGGGTCTGCTATTATGAATGATCCAGATCCAAAGGTGGCCTATAGGCGCTTATGTGATTTGGCAGAATCGATATGACTTTGAAAGACTCAGAAATACAAAAATTAGAAGAAAAAGCCAATTCAATACGGCAGAGCATTGTGGAAATGCTAGTAGAGGCGGGATCGGGCCATACGGCTGGACCTTTAGGAATGACAGACATTTTTACTGCTTTGTATTTTCATGTTGCAAAACATGATCCAAAGAAGCCAGATTGGGATGAGCGAGATCGCATAATTCTCTCGAATGGCCACATTGTACCAGTGAGGTACGCTACTATGGCGCATTCAGGATATTTTCCTATTGAAGAATTGAAAACACTCAGAAAATTCGGCACTCGCCTGCAAGGGCATCCAGAGAGAGAGAAATTGCCGGGAGTTGAAACAACATCAGGACCACTTGGTTCAGGATTGTCAGAATCTGCAGGTATAGCCTATGGGGCGCGGATGGATGGGAAAAAGTTTTTCGTTTACTGTTTACTTTCAGACGGAGAGCACGATGCGGGGAATACTTGGGAGGCCGCTATGTTTGCTGGGAAGAATCGTCTTGCAAATTTGATTGGAATTATTGACCGCAACAATATTCAAATTAATGGGTACACTGAAGATATAATGCCGCTTGAATCTTTAAGGGATAAGTATGAATCGTTCGGATGGCATGTTCTTGAGGTGGACGGCCATAATATACAACAATTTGTAACTGCAGTAGGGGAGGCAAAGGCAATTTATGAAAAGCCCACAATGATTATTGCGCACACTATCCCAGGGAAAGGCGTGAGTGAAATAGAGTTTGATTACAATTGGCACGGTAAACCACCAAAAGAAGATGAGGCTAAGCGTTTTCTAAAGGAGCTAAGAACACTAAATGGTAAGATAACCTGCGTTGATTGCGAAGATTAATATGAATGAACAAAAAGGAAATAGAATATTGTTTGGATCTCTAGTAAGTGGATTTTTATTATGGTGGATACTTTTCCCAGTTGCTTTTAACTTTGATTTGCTCGGAGAAAAGGTCGTGACTGTAACAGGGACTTTGGCGCTAGTCGTGGTTCCACTACTTCTCATTGTGTGCTCTTGGGTGTGCGCGGTACACATTTTTTTCGAGGCAGGGAAGAGAGAAGGATACTATTGGGAGAATATTTCTTTCTCTGTGCTATCGGCAGGGATAGGCCTATTTTTCATAGTATTGGGTGCAATTGCTTTGCTGCCGTTTTCTTTTGGAGAAGATAATAGAGAACAGCAGGTAGCAGAAGAATCATTATGATACATACGAAAGCTTACTTAAGTGAAAAAGTTTTTGATGAGGCGATTGAAAAAGGACCAACCCGAGATGGGTTCGGTCTGGGTTCGGTAGAAGTAGGGAAGGTAGACGAGAGGGTCGTTGTTTTGTGTGCAGACCTAGCTGAGTCAACACGAGCAAGCTGGTTTCAGAAGGAGTTTCCAGATCGGTATATTGAAATAGGGGTGGCAGAACAAAATTTAGCGACAGTAGCATCTGGTCTTGCAAACTACGGAAAGATTCCGTTCATTACTTCGTATGCCGCATTTTCTCCGGGGAGAAATTTGGAACAAATTAGAACAACTATTGCGCTTTCTAATCTTCATGTTGTTATATGCGGTATGCATGCAGGCGTCTCGGTTGGCCCAGATGGGGCAACGCACCAGCCGCTAGAGGACATAGCAATGATGCGTGCAATGCCGAATATGATCGTTGTAGCGCCTTCTGATGTAGAGGAGGCCAGAAAGGCTACTGTTGCTGCGGCAAAGATTGGTAAACCAATATATTTACGGTTTGCTCGGGCTGCCACTCCCCTTTTCACTACAGAGAAAACGCCTTTTGAAATTGGCAAGGCCGAGGTTTTTTGGCAAGGAGAGAATCCTCAAGTCGCAATTATTGCGTGCGGAGCATTGGTTCATAACGCACTTAAGGCGGCTAAAGAGCTTGAAGGTAAGGGCGTCAGTGTGACTGTAATAAATAATCACACAATCAAGCCGCTTGATAGCGACACAATCTTAAAACACGCAAAAGAGTGTGGTGCGGTGGTGACAGTAGAAGAACACCAGCAAAATGGTGGACTAGGAGGAGCGGTCGCAGAGATTTTGGCGAAGCACTCTCCCCTTCCTCAAGAATTTGTTGGCGTGGATGATTCATTTGGACAATCGGGAGAGCCAGAAGAGCTTATTGAGCACTACAAGCTTGGAGTTTCCCACATTGTCTTGGCTGTGGAACGCGCAGTGGCGAGAAAATAATAATTAGGTATTCTCTGGGGGCATGGTGAGGCATAAAAAACAAATTGAAGAGATACTTACAAAGGCAGACGTGCGCTTAAATGGAGACCGTCCTTGGGATGTGCGCGTTAATGATGAACGGTTGTATAGTAGAGTTTTGTCAGGCGGATCACTTGCTCTTGGTGAGGCCTATATGGATGGTTGGTGGGATTGCGAAGCACTGGACCAATTTGTAGATCGAGTATTTCGCTCGAGACTAAATGAAGATGTGTCTCGAGATTGGAGGACAATATTGTACATTATAAAATCGAAGTTTCTGAATCTACAAAGCATACGCCGCTCCAAGAAAGTTGCTAAGATTCATTACGATTTGGACAACGACTTATACATGTCGTTCCTCGATCCTTACAATCAGTATACGTGCGGTTATTTTAAAGACACAGAGGATTTAAATGAGGCACAGGAGAAAAAATTGAAATTAATCTGTGAAAAACTAAAACTAACTTCAAGTGATCGTGTTTTGGATATAGGATGTGGGTGGGGAGGATTCGCAAAATATGCGTCAGAACATTACGGGTGTCATGTCACGGGAATAAGTATTTCAGATGAACAAATAAAATACGCAAAGGAGTTTTGTAAAGGGTTGCCGGTTGATATACAGAAATGTGATTATCGAAATGTTGTGGGAGAGTTTGATAAAGTTGTTGTGGTTGGGATGATTGAGCACGTAGGATATAAAAATTATAGAAAAATAATGAAAATAGTCTCGGAGCACCTAAAAAAAGACGGCCTATTTTTACTGCATACTATTGGCGCGAATGTGTCTACAACAGTTTCAGATCCTTGGTTCCACAAATATATTTTCCCAAATGGAATGCTTCCCTCAATAAGGCATGTAGGAGATGCAATTGAAGATTTATTTGTCATGGAAGACTGGCATAATTTTGGTTCAGATTATGACAAAACACTTGTTGCTTGGTTTGAAAATTTTAATAAAGCGTGGCCGCGTCTAAAAGAAAAATATGACGAGAAGTTTTATAGAATGTGGAAATATTATCTTTTATCTATGGCAGGAGCATTTAGGTCTCGACAAAATAACCAACTTTGGCAGATTGTACTGTCACCTAAGGGAGTTTCAGGGGGATACACTTCGCTAAGATAGCTCATGTTATACTGCCGCGGATGATTGAGCCGGCACTAACAATTGAGAACCTAGTTAAAGAATACGAAGGGGGGATTCGTGCAGTTAATGATATTTCACTCACCATTCCAAAGGGTGAATTTTTTGGCTTCCTTGGTCCAAATGGAGCTGGGAAAACAACCACTATTAATTGCATAACGGGTGTTGCTCGTATTACGAGCGGCACCATTAAAGTTGGTGGAATTGATGTGGTGGAGAATTATCGAGAGGCTCGTACAAAAGTTGGCATTTCTCCACAAGAATTTAACGTAGATATTTTTTCTCAGGTGTGGAAACTGCTTGATTATGTTGCAGGGTATTACGGACTTAGAAAAGAGAAGCGCGCAGAGAGAATTGAAATTTTGCTTAAGCAGTTCGATCTTGAAAAATATCGAAGCACACCGTTTCAACACCTCTCTGGAGGGTATAAGCGTCGTGTGATGCTTGCGCGCGCTTTGGTGCATGATCCAGAACTCATTATTTTGGACGAGCCAACAGCAGGGGTTGATGTGGAGCTCAGGCACGCCCTGTGGGGGTATTTGCGTCAATTGAACGAAGAAGGGAAGACAATAATTCTAACCTCACATTATCTAGATGAGGTAGAGAAGCTTTGTAGCCGTATCGCAATCATAAACGATGGAAAAATAGTTGCTGATGGTCCTAAGGAAGAATTTACGAAAAACGGGAACAGCCTCGAAGAGCGTTACTTAGAAATAACGCAAAAGAATACATCATGAAGAAAATTAATACCGTAGGAATATATACATTTATTCGTCGCGAAGTTGAGCGAGTATTTCGTGTAGTTATTCAAACTCTCGTCTCTCCTCTTATTTCAGCTACCTTGTTCATCTTTATATTTGGCTCGGTGTTAGGGAAAAAGATTGATCTTATTGCAGGAATTCCGTACATACAGTTTGTGTTTCCTGGGATTTTGGTGATGAATATGCTCTCATCCGCATTCGAGCATAGTGCCAGCTCAGTGTATTTCCAGCGTTGGATAAAGAGTATTCACGAAATTCTGGTAGCCCCTTTCTCATATCTTGAGATGGTGTTTTCTTTTGTTTCTAGCGCTGTCGCGAGGTCTTTGGTGGTAGGAACAGGCATATTAGTTATCGGACTCTTTTTCGGAGCAGTACAAATACAAAATTTCCCGCTCTTTCTGTTATTAGGCGTTGTAATTGCTACGATTTTTTCTCTACTAGGTATTTTGGTTGGATTGTGGGCTAAGAGTTTTGAACAATTCGGACTCATTGGCACGTTTATTATCATGCCATTCTCATTTCTGGGAGGCATGTTTTATTCAGTGGACTTACTTCCTGAGACAGTTCAGCGCATTACTGTTTTTAATCCATTTTTCTACTTTATCGACAGCATGCGTTATGCAACAATCGGATACCATGAATCAAATTTAGTTGTTGGAGCGTTTGTTATAACTGGCCTTATTGTTTTGTTGGGAACGCTCGTTGTGTATCTATTTAAAATTGGGTGGAAGATTCGAGAGTAGTTACTCTTCTACTAAAATAGATTAATTAGGTATTCGTCTATTTCTCGTTGATCAAGGTCGTAGAAATATTTTCCCTGATTCTTAAGATCGGTTGCTAATTTTATTCCAACATATCTCCAATGCCACGGCTCGAATACATAATATGAGTTGCTTGGCGGGTAGGAAAGGACAAATCCAAATTTATAAGCGTTTGAAATAAGCCACTGATATTCATCTGTTGTATCAAACCCCTCCAGAGATCCGCCAATGCCGGTTGTAATAAAATCAACGGTTGTACCTAACTGATGTTCTGAGTATCCCTGGTCGGCACTAAATGTGTTTGCGGTACCTGCTCCGTAAGTTACCGAGTATTGACCCTTGAGCGCGCGCTGTTCTTCGAAAGGTCGATGTGCCGAGTATACAAATAATTCATGATTCTGCGCTTTCGCAGAATCCATCATATTTTGTAAGTGGGGCCACACCAGCTCATGTATTTTGGCGTGACGCTCTTCGAAATATTCGTATTCATCAGGTATTTCTACTACGCGCTCAGGAGCGTAGTGTTCATTTAGGAAAAATACTTTTGAATACTTTTGCAAAAGTTCTGGGTCAGTTTTGCTCAATTTCTCTAAAGTTGTAACTGTGCCAGATATGGTACCCACTTCTTTTTGAAATGATCCTAGTGTGTCGTTGAGAGCTGCAACGCGCTCGCGCTCCTTGCTTAGCTCGCTTGTTAGAGATGTTTGGGCGTTTTCAATTGACCCCTCGAGGGCGAGGCTTGTAGTAGCTAACTGAGCCTCTACGGTTGCGATGTGTAGCGAAAGTTCAGCAATACGCTGATATCCATACCATGCGCTGTAGCCGAGTCCTCCGCCTAGTAATACAAATAACACTCCAACAATCCAAGCTGCTACGGAAATTTGACTAACCGCTCCAGGTGATTTTTTAAATGTGTGTTTTATGCTCATGGCGCAACTCAAAGTATACGCGACTTTATGAAATTTTCTTAGGAGTGAAGTCCTCCGGGGCTTTACTTAAGAGCCCTTCAATATCTTTTTTAGTAAGCAGGCCTTTTTGTGCCCCAATTTCTTGCACAACAGACATTGCGTTTATCATGCCGCGCATAAGAGCCTCAGGAAGAGACAGGCCTTCAGCTACGAATGCTGTTGTAGTGGAAGATGTTGCGTCTCCTGCGCCAGTACGCTCAAGAGGGGGCTTTGGATCTGGGTACATGGGAAGAAACCATATATTTGTGCCATCACTTGAGTGACCACCATTACGCCCATCGGTAATTACTACTTGCCTTGGACCGAGTGTGTGGATCCCGCGTATTAATTCAGGCACATCGTCGATATCACTTTTTAAGATACGCTGTGCCTCTTCCTTGTTGCAGAAAAAGAGCTCGGTTGCTTCGTATAGATCTGCTAGCTTTTCTGCACCAAGTGACATTTGAAAAGTCCCAGGCTGAAATGCTAGTTTTGCTCCAGAGGATTTTACATACGCTGCGAGTTCGTGGTGGTAGGATTCTCCGTGTTCTCCCACAGATGAAAAATAGATCCATTCTGGTGTCTCATTAAACTGCGGTACCACGTAAGGCCATGGCTGATGATTAATAAGAATGGTGCGCTCGGCTTCATAGCTCAGCACGTAATGATAATGAGTTGGGTATTCACTGTGGCGACGTACAAATTCATCAGCGATTCCCTCGCGCCGCCATACTTCCAAACACTCATCCCCGTTTCTGTCGGTGCCAATATCCGTTACGAGTGCAGTTTTGATTCCAAGCCTAGCAGCAGCGACAGCGGCATTTGCCGCGTTCCCAACCCCTTTTACCACATCTACTTTTTCGTAAGGAATTTTGTCGCCGAAACGCATACAAAGCATGCACGTATCAGTGTTGATTTCACAGTTTACGCTCGCGTCTTTAAGTAAAATAAAAGCATCTGTAGTTATATCTCCCACGGCCACAAAGTCGTATTTCATATGCACAGCCTAGCATAATGCCTTATGTTATTATGTGGATATGCAGACTTTGCGCGAAGCGCTTCAGGAAGCGCAGAAAAAGGGAAGTGCGATTGGACATTTCAACGTTTCTGATTCTACTCAATTAAACGCGATTTTTGCCGGCGCACAGGAGCTCTCCATGCCAGTTATTATCGGAGTTTCTGAAGGCGAGAGAGAATACATCGGTGCCTATCAAATTGTGGCACTTGTCGATACCTTGCGAGAGGTGCACGACTTCCCTATTTTTCTTAACGCAGATCATTCTCACTCAATTGATGATTGTAAGTTTCTTATCGACCTAGGGTTTGATGCCGTGCTTTTTGATGGAAGTAAACTTAGCACTGAAGAAAATATTGAAATGACAAAAGAGGTAGTTATGTATGCACGTGATTCTGGGCGCGACGTTCTAGTAGAAGCGGAGCTCGGCTATATTGGAGCTTCAAGCAAGCTCTTGGACGCGGTACCTGAAGATGTGAAAGGTGCGATGACAGATCCAAAGGAAGCAAAAGATTTTGTAGAGAAAACTGGCATAGATTTGCTGGCACCGGCGGTAGGGAATTTGCACGGCATGCTAAAAGGGCGTGCGAACCCAGCTCTAAATATCGAGAGGGTGAAAGAAATATCTGAAAGAGTTCGTGTACCCCTTGTATTACACGGCGGGTCAGGAATCAGTGATAGTGATTTCACTGCGTCAATAAAAGCAGGTGTTCGAATTGTGCATATTAATACTGAGATTCGCGTTGCGTATAGAAAGGGTATAGAAGAAGGGCTTGGAAAAGATTCTGACGAAATTGCACCGTATCGATATCTCGGCTCTGGTTTTGATAAAGTAAAAGAGACTGTAAAAGAAAGACTTACATTATTTGGTAATGCATAAAGGATATGAGCAAGGTTTATGTAACACGAAAAATTCCAGAAAGCGGCATTGAAATGCTAAAGGTGGCAGGTCACGATGTTGTTGTATCTGAGAAAGATGGAGTATTAACTCGAGATGAACTAATTGCAGCGCTTAAAGATAATGATCCTGAAGCGGTCTTGTGTTTGCTTACGGATGCAATTGATTCGACTGTTTTCGAGGCGGCGCCAAATGCAAAAATATTCGCTAATTATGCTGTGGGTTTCAATAACATTAATCTGGAAGATGCTAAGGCACGAGGCGTGACAATTACAAATACGCCAGGTGTTCTAACTGACACGGTGGCAGAGCATGCGATGACTCTTATTTGCGCCGTCTCGAAACGCGTTGTGGAGGCGGACAGATTTATAAGAGATGGAAAATATGAAGGATGGGGTCCGCTACTTTTACTTGGAGTGGATCTTAAAGGCAAAACCCTTGGAGTCCTGGGTGCTGGAAGGATTGGGCATAGGGTTAGCGAAATAGCATCAAAGGGTTTTGGAATGAAAGTCATCTATTATGACGTTAAGCAAAATGAAGATATCGAAAAAGCTGTAGATGCAGGGTTTCGAGCGTCGGTAGAAGAGGTTTTGAAAGAAGCAGATGTTGTAACCGTGCATGTGCCGCTTCTTGACTCTACGAAGCACCTGATAAATGCGGAAAGGTTAGCCCTTATGAAGTCTTCTGCGATCCTAGTGAATACATCAAGAGGACCAGTCATTGATGAGGATGCGCTTGTATCTGCGCTTCGAGACAGAGTTATTCGCGGAGCGGCGCTTGATGTGTTTGAGAGAGAGCCAGAGCTTGCTCCGGGGCTTTCAGATCTGCCTAATGTGATAATCACACCGCATACTGCTTCTGCGACAGAAGAAACGCGAGGGAAAATGAGCGAGATCGCTGCTCGAAATATCATTTCATTTTTGAAGGGTGAGGAGCCACAAAATAAAGTTGAGGCCGCGTGAATATTGCCTTCTTAGGATTTTTGGGTATACTTTCGCCCATGTTTGAACTTGCTGTACAAGAGCGAGATATGAAAAAGAAACCTGCTGTCCTAAGGGAAGGGGGGGTACTTCCTGCTGTTTTTTATGGACCAAAAGAGGAGGTCACTTCTATTGCGGTAGATACAAAAATGTTTGAGAAAATGTGGAAGGAGGCCGGCAGTTCCTCAATCGTCATTCTTAAGGGAATAGGAGAGGATAAGGAGGCACTTATACAAGAAGTGGACGTACATCCTGTAACTGGAGCGCTACTACACGTGGACTTGTATGTTATTGAGAGAGGGAAGAAACTTGAGGTAGATGTTCCACTCGAATTCGTTGGTGAAGCGCCTGCTGAAAAAGCAGGGCATTCTGTTATTAAGGTTATACATGAAATAACCATCAGCGTGCGTCCAAGTGAACTGCCTCATTCGCTCACTATTGATCTTTCCGGACTAGAAAAAGTTGGAGATCATATTTCAGTACACGATGTAAAGATTCCTGAGAGTGCAGAATTTATAACGAATCCAGAAGAGGTAGTGGTTTCAGTAAAAGAAGTGACGGTGGAGAAGGAGCCCGAGAAGACACCAGAGGTAGAAGCAGAAGGCGGCGAAGCGCCAGCTCCAGGCGAAGAGGGTGAAGCCAAGAAAGGGGAGGAGTAAGACTTTTTAGATATGTTTGTAACAGACGCTTCTTTCAAGCGTCTTCTTTGATACTATAAGGAGGATATGACAGTTTTACGAAGCGCCGGTTTTTTTGTTTTACTTACCATTTTGTGTGGAGTAATGATTTCTTTCGCTTCGGCAGAAACTTTAGAAGAGAAAGAGGCGCGCCTTCAACAAGAACTGCACGCTTTAGAAACTGAAATTAAAAACCTCTCGGTTTTTAAAGTTGAAAAATCTAGAGAGAGAACGACTTTAGAGAGAGATGTCTCAATTTTGGAGACCCAGATCGAAGAAGCGCAGTTGGCGATAAAGCATCGTACATTGACGCTCCAAAGTATTGACGGCGATATTTCAAGCAAAGAAGAGGCGGTGAGATTACTGGATTCTAAAGTTGGTCGTCAGCAAGACTCATTAGCTCAAATGCTACGGAGAACGCGCGAAATCGATGACATGACGCTTGTTGAAATTGCATTAGGTGGGTCGCTTTCTGAATTGTTTGAGGATCTTGATAATTTTGAAATCATTCAGCGTACGCTTGGAGAATCATTTCGCGAGATTGAATTACTAAAAGAAGATCTTGGAGTAAGGACGCGTATTTTGGAAGATCGGTATCAAGAAGAGGCGCGGCTAAGGGAGCTGCAGGTATTGCAGAGAAAAGAAATAGAGGAGCGTGAGAATGTTAAGAAAGAGATTTTGACGGTTACAAAAGGAGAAGAGCAGGCATATCAAAAACTCATTGCTGAGAGGGAGCAGAATGCCGCTCAGATTCGCTCTGCGCTCTTCTCTCTGCGAGACTCCGCTGATATTTCATTCGGAGATGCATATGAATATGCTAAAGCCGCAAGCTTGGGCACTGGAGTTCGCCCAGCGTTTCTTTTAGGCATTCTTAAGAACGAGAGTGATCTTGGCAAGAATGTTGGACAATGCCTTCTTACAAACTTGCCAAACAAAGGTGATGGGGTTGGTAAAAATACTGGCACTCCCTTTAGCGGTGTGATGAAGCCGACCCGTGATGTGGATCCATTCATGGCCATCACAGCGGAGCTTGGAGTTGACCCAGTGTCACAAGTTGTTTCGTGTCCGCAATCGATTGGCTACGGTGGAGCCATGGGGCCTGCTCAATTTATTCCGTCCACGTGGATACTGTATAAAGATCGCATCGCTCAGGTCTCAGGACAAAACCCACCAAACCCATGGAATCCGCGCACAGCCTTTATTGCCTCGTCACTTCTACTTAAAGACAATGGTGCAGATGGTGGTACGCGCGAATCAGAGCGTCGTGCAGCACTTCGCTATTTTGCCGGTGGCGGATGGAACAATCCGGCATTCGCTTCCTATGGAGATAGAGTTCTCAGGTTTGCTGATGAGTTCCAGCGACAAATAGATATTCTTGAAGGATCGTAGAGAGGTTTTTTGACGAACCGATGTAATTAGAGTATAACCTCCCTCAGGCACTGATCTAGGGAGGCTATCTTGATCACGTTTTCAAGCAAGACGTGCGAGTACAATTTTTGGCTCGCACTTTCATTTTTCGGTCCGCTGGTTGTCGCGGGACTCGCTCAGGCGGCGGAAAGTCTTATTAGAGGGGAAATTCCTACACCCCCAATTTGACGTTTTGACACGCGGCAGCCCTACGGGGTTGCCGCGGTTCGTCTTGCAGCAGCGGGCTTTTTGGGGTACAGTAGCGGCACTATATGAAAAAAGACATACATCCAGAGAATTATCGAGATGTCATTTTTGAAGACAACGCCTCAGGCGCACGTTTTAAGGTTGCTTCAACAGTCGCTACAGAAGGTACTGCAAAGTGGGATGATGGGAAAGAGTATCCTGTGTATCGCGTTGAAATTTCTTCAGCATCGCACCCTTTTTATACCGGACAATCAAAAAACATTGATACAGCAGGTAGAGTTGAGAAATTCAAACAGCGTGCTGCAGCGGCTGCGAAGAAGGGTAAGAAATAACGACCCTATAGAAGAGGCGCCCCGCACATGCGGGGCGTTTCTGCTATCCTTATACATATGACAGAAGAGCAACAGTTTAATCCAGAGCAGTATGCGGATGATCCACGTGTCGCTTATTTAGTTGGTGAGTGGAAGCGTTTGTCAGATGCTGAAAGTGATGCGATAGATCTTGTAGAAGCTGATCCTACAATGAAAGAGCTCGCAGAAGGCGAGCTTACGCAAATCTCTGAACAAAAATTGGGACTAATTACGCAAATAGAGAAAATTGTAAAAGAGAATGAAGAGGAAGAAAAATTCCCTAACGAACTTATTCTAGAAGTCCGTGCAGGAGCAGGTGGCGAAGAGGCAGCTCTTTTTGCAGAGGAGGTCGCGCATATGTATTTGCGTTATGCTGAAACCCTTGGCTGGCAGTGGCGCATAATCAACGAGTCGCGAGCGGGTCTAGGTGGATATAAAGAGGCGGCCTTTGAAATAAAAGGCAAAGATTCATATAGAACACTTCGCTTTGAAACTGGCGTGCACCGCGTACAGCGCATTCCAGCAACGGAAAAGATGGGTCGCGTGCATACTTCAACAGCATCTGTGGCTATTTTGCCGGTGTATAAGAAAACGACCATTGAAGTTAATCCAGTTGATATCGAAATGACATTTGCTCGTTCAGGTGGCGCGGGCGGACAAAACGTAAATAAAGTTGAAACAGCGGTCCGATTAGTTCACACACCAACAGGTATTGAGGTGAAGTGCACGTCCGAGCGATCACAACAACAGAATAGGGAAAAGGCGATGAATATTATGATGAGTCGCCTTCAGCAGCTACATGATGAAGAGGAAGCAAAGAAGCGCTCTGACACACGTTCAGCCCAAGTGGGCACAGGAGATAGGAGTGAAAAAATACGAACATATAATTTCCCGCAAGACAGGATCACCGACCATCGTATCAAGGAATCTTGGTCAAACATTGAGAAAATTATGACCGGAAGCATGGGTGAGATAACAGAGGCTTTGCAAAAAGCTTCAGAGGCAAAAACGGCCTAACTATTGCGGAGTGTGGGCATTTTTGATACACTCCCTGAGCCGTTTTGAGCGGCTTTTTCTGTAACATATGGCAACACAATCAGACATGCAAACGCTTTTTGAGACCGGAGCACACTTCGGATATTCTAGGTCACGACGTCATCCATCGGCTACGGGGTTTATTTTTGGTACTAAAGATCGCACTGATATTTTTGATCTTGATGAGACAGATCGACGCTTCAAAGAGGCGATTGAATTTGTTGAGAAAATTGCATCTGAAGGTAAGCAGATTCTTTTCGTAGGAGGGAAAAACGAAGCGATTAAATATGTAAGAGATGCAGCTATAAAAATTGATGTGCCATATGTTGCTGGACGATGGATTGGAGGCACTCTTACAAACAACAAAGAAATTCGACGACGCATTGATCGTTTGGAAAAATTGAAAAGCGAAAAAGAGCGTGGCGAAAGAGACAAGTACACAAAGCGTGAGCGCCTTATGATGGACAGAGAAATCGAGGAGCTCGAAGGGCGTTTTGGTGGACTTGAAACTATGAATGGACTTCCGGCAGCTTTGTTTATTGTTGATTCAAGGCATGAGGAAAAAGCAGTAGCAGAAGCAAATCAACTCAGCATCCCTATAGTTGCGCTTGCAAGTTCTGATTGTGATTTTGCTCGCCTAACATATCCTATTCCTGCAAACGATAGTGTTATAAAAAGCATTGGCTTTTTTGTTGGAGCGATTGCAGATGCATACAATAAAAACAAGAAAACCGCAGCAGTAAAAGAAGAAACTAAAGAAGAAGTAGTAGCATAAAGTTCCATATGGCATCAACTGAAGAAATCAAAGAACTTCGTGACGCAACAGGTGTTTCTATAATGCAGTGCAAGAAAGCGCTCGAGGAGGCAGGCGGAGACATGGAGAAAGCGAAAGTTATTCTACGTAAATCATCAGCAGCTATTGCAGCTAAGAAATCAGATCGTGATCTAGGGAGTGGCGTAGCTTCCGCATATACGCACGCAGGAGGAGCGGTTGTTGGGGCCATTGTGCTTTCTTGCGAAACAGATTTTGTTGCTAAAAACGAAGAGTTTTCGAAACTTGCTTACGATATTGCAATGCATGTCGCGGCCATGAACCCTCAATTTTTAAGGAAAGAAGATGTACAAGAGTCAGATGTTGCGGCTGCAAAATCTGTATTTGAAGAAGAAGCGAAAGATACTCCTGCTGAAATGAGGGAGAAAATTGTACAAGGGAAGATGGACTCATTTCTTGGTGAGCGAGTTTTGATGGATCAAGCGTTTGTAAAAGATTCTTCGAAAACCATCAGAGACCTTATTCAAGAAGCGACACAAAAATTTGGAGAGAATATTGCGGTGACACGGTTTGAGAGACTAAACGTTTAGCGTTACACTATACTTCTATGGCCTTTGGGGCAACAATTTTTTTAGGTACTTCAATTCTCGGCTTGGCAGCGTTGTTCGCTCTAAAGTGGTGGGAACTTTCTAGGGGTGTGGAATATCTAACTTCGTATAGACGTAATGCAGACATTAATGCTCTCAAACTGAAATCAAAATTGTTTTTAATTGGTGAATGGGTGCAGGATGTACCGAACAAGTCAGTACTGATTCTTAGGGTATTGGTGCATGCGGGCGCTGTTGGATTTGCACAAGCTGCACGAGGCGCAGAGGCTCAGGCTCATCATGTTGCAGATCTCGTTTCTCATCGACATCGCTTTGAGAGGAGAGAAACAAAGTCAGAGTTCTTGAAAGAGGTTAGTGATCACAAAAATGGACTAGATGAACCTGGCGTCGACAAGTCCATTTAAAATTGGTAAAACAGTGAGGCAACAATTGCCAGAGTAAAGGAAACTTTGCTCCGTCGTCATTCGGAAAATATAAGAATATGGTATATTCTTGCATTGTTCCTCATTTGCCAGAGTAAGGGAAACCTTGCTCTGTCTGCGCTCGAAGAAAATGAAAAAATATGTTATTTTCATTTTGCTTCTCGCTTGCCAGAGTAGCTCAGTTGGTAGAGCAACCGCCTTGTAAGCGGTAGGTCACCGGTTCGAATCCGGTCTCTGGCTCCAAAAACGAACTCTTTCTTCGCTGAAGGATTCAAAGCAAACCGCCTCGGCATTAATTAAGTTGGGTAGGTCAACCGAGTTCGAATCCGGTCTCTGGCTCCAAAAACGAACTCTTTCTTCGCTGAAGGATTCAAAGCAACCCGCCTTGGCATTAATTAAGTTGGGTAGGTCAACCGAGCACGAATCCGGTCTCTGGCTCCGCAATCAAAGAGAATGATTTTTTGGCGGGATTTTGGCGGGCAGAGCGTAGCTCTGCCCAAGGATTTAAGCCATTTCCGACCGCTTCGCGGTTTTTGAGGGTGAGGTTCGAGCCGAAGATTTTTTGGAGGGAGATTTTTTTGGAGGGGAGGTCGTTCGTTTTCGCGATTTCGTCCAGTATTAAAGCGTCTTTTATCCATTCGCGTGTCGGTTCGATCCACGCGGATGGTCTGCGTAAAAGACGCTGTATCTGCTCCTCGACAGACTTCTTGTCGGACATAAGCGAGCGACGGCGTTTTAGATAGTCCTCTCGCTCAATATCTTGCGCGACATACACATCTGTAAGTCTGGCGAGGTTTTTTGAAATGTTTTGTTCTTCCTCTCGTAATTCCAAAACTACCACTGATGCGGCATGTTTATTTTTCTGTTCCTCAATATCCAACATTTCAAATAATTTTGTCGCCAATTTTTTCGGCATAATATATTCGCTCATTTTTGCCGAAAGTTGGCGATCCAATTCCTCGCCTCGCCACCACGCATTCTGTTTGATTTGGCGGGGGTTTTCTCTTTTTTGATTTGGTATGGTGGTGGCGGGCGAGGTCGGGTTTCTCCTAAGGGAGAAACTGACGGAATTCTAATGCTAATTCGATGGACTCGGTTTTGCGAAAACTATTTTCTGGGGATTTTGATTTTCGCAAAACCGAGACTAATTTGTTTTTGTATTTTGTCCGCCCGCAGAAAGGGGTCTGGGGAATGAATGCGGGCGGGCTTCTGTTTCAGCGGGGCGGGAATTCAGAACTGAATCTCCTCATTGAGGTGGTTGACAAAATTAGCATGTTTTTGATAAGATATGAAAGTATTGATATATTTTCATATAAGTCAACACACTAATAAACATGAAGGATTTAAAAGAAGCACTGGACTCAATAAAAATTCTCTCAAACGCAAACCGCTTTGCGATCATGTCTCTTTTGTTTGATGCAAAAAAAGACTTATGTGTGAATGAGATAGCGGAAGCGATCGGCATATCGCAATCACTTGCGTCGCACCAGCTGGCATACCTTGAGGCGCGCGGAGTAGTTGAGGGGCACAGAATGGGTCAGATGATATGTTACATCCCTTCCGCTACGCCGCTTTCAAAAAAGGTCGCCCGTGTTATCCAATCATTAAAATAAACTATGAAATCTACAGTAACAATTTTTATACTTCTGGGGCTTGTCGGGATAGCCGGTGTTATCTGGTATATGCAAGCTAATCGCTTCTCAGTTCCCAGTGGAGAAACGATTCCATTTACAGTTCCTATCAGCGACTCAAATATGAAAAAGACTACAAGAGAAATATTCATAACTGACGGTACTAAACATTCTATTCCGCTTGATGAAATTCTTTCCGGCGGCCCCGGCAAGGACGGTATCCCCTCAATCGATAACCCCGTCTTTATTTCGTCAAAGGAATCATCGTTTCTTAATGACACAGACCCGGGTGTCGGTCTCGTCGTGAAGGGCGAAAGCAGATTTTATCCTTATCGTATTCTTGTTTGGCACGAAATTGTTAACGATACGATACAGGGAGAACCTGTACTTGTAACTTATTGCCCGCTCTGCGCGACGGGGATTGTTTTTGATCGAAAAGTAGCCGGCACAAAACAGGAGTTCGGGGTATCCGGCCGACTGTGGCGATCCAATCTCCTTATGTACAACCGGGCTAACGATGTAAAGAACGAATCGCTCTGGTCACAGGTCTTAGGTGAAGCCGTGCTCGGAGTTAATACCGGAGA
>Ga0210057_1000980_pt1 | contig 44995 bp, 52 predicted proteins | sample CryGeyCG2114_010_2_FD_183968 | JGI IMG/M metagenome (GOLD analysis project Ga0210057, IMG submission 183968) | Groundwater microbial communities from aquifer - Crystal Geyser CG10_big_fil_rev_8/21/14_0.10 (SPAdes) (version 2) | ecosystem: Environmental > Aquatic > Deep subsurface > Groundwater ...
CAGCATCGACACCACGCGCCTTCTCGGCACGGATATATTCTAGTATCCCCTGATCCGGCATATTCCCTCCAAAATAAGTATGTCATTATTATATCGCAAAACAGAAATCAATCAACGCACTTCAATGCTCTTCTCGATTGACGATTTTTGTGCTAGAATTGTATTCAGACAACATTGGGCCCTTAGCTTAGTTGGGCCATTTGTTTTTCTTTAATGGGCCTGTAGCTCAGTTGGCTAGAGCGCCTCGCTGGCAGCGAGGAGGTCACCGGTTCAAGCCCGGTCAGGTCCACCAAATAAAAACAAATTCGCGAGCCGATCTATCGGCTAGGTCAGGAGTTCGAGTCTCCTAGGGTCCACCAAAATTAAACGGTGTAAGCCGTTTTTTATTTGCTCTAAATTTTATTCGGTGTGAGCAATGAGGGGTATGGGGAGGGAATGCGCACGCTCTCGGCGCCTCCTTCGTAGCTTCAGCGAAGTAGGGCTTTTTGTGGGCGGGGCGGATTATTTACTTTCACTTGCCCTCCCTCCCGCCGCGCGAAAGACAGTGAAACCCCTTTTGTTTATCTTTTTATATGCTAACTATAGTATGTAGAACTAAAGTTAGCAATATCTGTATATTTAATCTGTATGAAAAAAGAAATTCTAAAAAAATTTGGCGACAAAGTTCGCGAAGAAAGATTGAAGAAAGGTCTATCGCAAGAGCAGCTTGCCGGTTTTGCTGGTGTTCACCGGACTTACATCGGGATGATTGAGAGAGCGGAGAAGAATATAACCTTGGAGAATATTGAAAAAATTTCTAAATCTCTTAAATTAAATATAAAGGATCTTTTTGATGAAAAGAATTGAAATTATAAATTTTATTTCTAAAATTTCTGATGAGCCACTTTCTTTTACTGAGTATAGTGAAAGGATAATCTCAATAGTCGAGAAGTTTACCAAAGAAGAAGTTATGCTTCATCTTCTTGAGTGCGGTATTATTCCTGAGTCATTTTCACACGATTCGACTGAGGAAAAAATATACTCCAAGTATTCTGATGTTTTATTAGCGAGGGCGCTTTCATTTATGGGTTTAAACGCAAAAGTCTTGAAAGAAAGAGCAGACTCTGCAGATGTTGAGGGTGAAACAAAAAACTATACAATAGTCGCTGATGCTAAATTATTTAGATTAAGCAGAACCGCAAAGAATCAAAAAGATTTTAAAGTAGAAGCATTGGATAAATGGAAAAAAGATAAAGACTTTGCTTGCCTTGTATCGCCGCTGTATCAGTACCCAAAAAATAGTAGTCAAATATACAGACAAGCAACAGCAAAAAATGTTACTTTGTTTTCATATATTCATTTATATTGCATATTGTCTAGCCCCAATTGCGGTAACTTAGACTACAAGGGATTGTGGCTATCAGGAGAAAAGCTCAAAGGGGAGAAAGATGCTAGCTTATATTGGAAAGCCATTGATAGCTCCATCTGTAAAATTCTCTCGATTTCGAATAAAGAATTATGTAGATTTAAAAAAGTTGAGCAGGTGGCGCTAACAAGAATGGCGAAAGAAGAGATAGCTTATATCGAGAATAAAATTTCTGAAATTTCATCACTAACTAAAGAAAAAGCAATTGAGTTACTTATTAAGGCAGAGAAGCTTGATAATCGCCTAATTCAGATTAGAAAAATATCTGGACTAAAATAAAATTTTCAATTTAAACCTCTGGATCATGATTGTCTTCATCTATTCGTTGATTGGATATTTTACAGTACTCATCTGATTTATCGAAGCCGATATATTTTCTGTCTAATCGTTTTGCTGCAACTAGGGTTGACCCGGAGCCAATAAATGGATCCAGCACAGTTTGGCCTTTAATTGTAACGAGTTTAATCAAGTATTCTAATAGCTTCACTGGTTTCTGAGCCTCGTGAAACCCTGACTCATTTTTATCGAAACCATATCTTAAAATATTAGTTGGGGATTTCCCACCTATCAAACATGCTTCAATATTCATAGCACCAAGTTTATTTTTCAACACATTGTCGGCAATTGTAATCTTGTATGGTTTGAAAAGCCAGGCTATGGGTTCATATTTCGGAGCTAAATTGCCTAGTTTCCATCCTTCCCATTTTTCACCGACATCGTATAATCCTCTGTTATAAAAAATTTTACTCAAACTTTGTGCTCGGTGATGAGCGTTTGGTTTTTCCCACGCCAGTACGTCTCTTACCAAAAAACCGCTATCTTCTAGTGCAATAACAGCTCGATGTATTGTACGTCTAGCACCAAAAATAAAAACACTACCACCCTCCTTAACAAGTGGAAATAATTTTTTTCCCCAAGAGTAGCACCACTGCTGGTATTCAAGAGGTATATTTTTGTCAGCGCTTGACCACCCATTGATTGGTTTGCCACGCCTCTTAAAAGCTTTTTTTCCAATCTGGGCAGGAGATTGGCCTAAGAGTGCCGAGTTTGTATTTGAATGAAGAACATCCCACTCATCTAGTGAAATTCCATAAGGTATATCCGAAAGCACTAAATCAATTGAGTTTGGTTTTATTTTTTTTAACATATCCAAAGCATCCCCACATATAATAGCATTCGGTTGGATATATTCTGAATTGTTTAAAGTGTTATTAAGATCAATATTAACAGAAAAGTCTTCTTGCGTATTTCTAACAACATCAATCAAGATTCCTTGAATGGCAACCCTTTCAGCATTATAATACATTGGTTTCACCAAATGGTTTGCTGGTTGTAGTCTAATACATGACTTCTCTTTATATATTTTTTTAAGTGTAACCTCAGAATTGTCTATCAAGGCGACTGCTTTTTGTCCATTTTCAACCTGATCCTGTTGTTTTATTACAACGATGTCTCCATCGTTGATGTTCTCTTCCACCATACTATTGCCAGCTACTTTTAGTGCATAAAATTGACCTGATTTTGGTAATTTTGTTTTTGGTATTGCTATGGTTTCTCGCTGTTCAATAGCTTCGATAGGGAAACCAGCCGCGATAAGACCCATTATTGGGATCTGAATCATTTGTTCTGGTTCAGCTACATCAATGGCACGAGCTACATTATCTTCTTTTCTTAAATAGCCTTGATCTTCAAGAGCCTTAACATGATGATGTGCGGTGGAGACCGACGAGAGTTTTAAATGGGCTTTTATTTCTTCGAGGGAGGGAGCAAAATCATTTTTTTTGATGTATGACTTGATAAACTCAAGTGTTTGTTTTTGTCTTTTGGTGAGCATTTGATTGTCCTCTTGACTTTCGATTTATTTTCGATTACATTTTAAGTATATCGAAAACGTTTGGAAAGTGTCAAGTGGCCTGACAATTAGTAAGACCGCCCCTGTTTACCTCTGCGAGCAGATGACGACTGGCTGCAAATCAGCAGGTAAGAATGTCGAACTTGCCTAATTAATAAACTGGAGGTCTCATGAAACAGACTTTCAAACCCGGCCAAACTGCCACCCGCTCTGGCCAATACGAAATTATTGGTCCGAGAGGGGGAGAAACCGGAAAGGAACGCACCGTAGTAACGGGCGAGCCGCTTCCACCCACTCCAAAGGCAGGTCAGGTATATGTTTTGGTCGATAAAACCAAAAACTAGATTAAGCACAGGGACGGTCTTAAATAATGAATTGAGGAAACTATGAGTAACATCGAACAGCAAAATGATTTTTTATGTCCTTTGTGCAAAAGTATTTTGACAAAGGAAAAATGGATTTCCATAGTTGGTCAGTGGGAAGATCAGCAAAAACAAATTAAGGAAAACCAAAAACAGCTTGAAAAAGCTAAAAAAGAAAAGTTAGATTTGGAATCTAAGCACAAAATCGATTTAAAAAAGATGTCTAAACTCGCGCTTGAATCCGGTGTTAAACAAGGAGTCGAAAAGGAAAAACGCGAAAGAGAAAAGATGAGCAAATTAATCGAAAACCAAGCGAAAGCAATACAAGTATCGAATGGTAAAATCGCACTTCTTGAGAAACAACTCAAAGAGGGACGAACTCCACAAACAGCTGGTTTTGATTATGAAAAAGAAGTTATTAAATTATTGACGGAAAACTTTCCTGAGGATGAGATTAGGCCAACGGGAAAAAAAGGTGATGCGATCCAATATATCAAAAATAACGGTGAGAATATTGGTAGCATTTTGTATGAATGCAAGAAGACTGCGACATATCAAAATTCATTTATCAATGAGGTAAAAAGGCATCAGGAAGAAGCAAAAGCGAATTATGCCGTGATCGTAACTCATGCTATTAAAGAAGGAAAGTCAAAATTTTTCATTGAAGACGATATCATCATTATTGACCCCATGGGCCTACTTGATATTGCCTTTTTACTTAGAAACGCGCTTTTAGAAATGCACAAATTAAAACTGACCAAAGACAAGTTAGAAGAAAAGGGTAAAGCTATTCTAAAATATATGCAAACAGGTGAGTTCAGAATTCATATGTCAGACGCAATGAGTAAGGCAGAGGATGCATATAATTTGATGCTTTTGGAAATCAAAGATCATAATAAGAATTGGATGGATAGATATAAAATATACTGCACTATTCACAATAATGTACAAACTGTTAGAATGGAAATAGGTAAAATAATCACTGGAAACAGCATGATTGCCGAAGCAAAGGAACTTCCGCAATTGCCGATAAGTCACTAATTTTTCTCCCCCTCGCCCCACCTGTTATCGGGCAAAAATTCCCTCCCTACACCCCTTCCTTTTTGCCCGAACCGCATTGCAACATTTAGGGAGCGAAGCGCGAGCGGGTCATTACAAAATTGGAACCAAAATATTTATTTAATATTTTGTTCGAAAAAAGTTCGAGCTTCATTTAAAACACACCACCAAAATTAAACGGTGTAAGCCGTTTTTTTAATTGAATTTGCACTGAATAAGTGATAAATTATTACTAGATTAGTTCATAAAGTTCATAAAGTTGGAAAGTTTATAAAGTGACAGACAAATACAATTTTCACGAAATTGAGAAAAAGTGGCCCTCCTCCGCCAAGGCTACGGACGACAAGCAGGAGTATGATTTTCGTGTCATCGAAAAAAAATGGCAAGACATTTGGCAAAAAAACAAATACGGTCAGTCTGCTGATTTTGACGATAAACCCAAGCATTATCATTTGGTTGAATTTCCCTATCCATCCGGGGCGGGGCTGCATGTCGGTCACTTGATGGGTTATGGCGCCTCTGACGCTTATTGTAGGATGAAACGGCTTCAGGGATACAATGTCATGTTTCCGATCGGCTGGGACGCTTTTGGTCTGCCAACAGAAAATTATGCTATAAAAAATAAAATAAAACCGCAAAAAGCGACAGCTGATAATATTGCAAATTTCAAGAAGCAAATCCACTCGCTTGGTTTTTCATTTGATTGGAAGCGTGAGATAAACACGACTGATCCAGAATATTATCACTGGACTCAGTGGATTTTCTTGCAATTTTACAAACATGGAATTAAAAATGGAAAATTAATCGAAGTTGCCGATGATGATTACCATACTCCTAGGCTTGCCTTTCGCGCTGAGATGCCGGTCAATTGGTGTCCATCATGCAAGATAAATCTGGCCAATGAAGAAGTTGTTGACGGTAAATGCGAGCGTTGTGGCACGGAAACTGAGAAGAGAATGCAAAAACAGTGGATGCTTCGAATTACCGCTTATGCTGACCGCTTGGTTGATGACCTTGAAACTGTTGATTACTTGGATAAAATCAAAACTCAACAGATCAATTGGATCGGTCGCTCGACCGGTACTAATGTTCGATTTGAGGTCAAGGGTTTTAGTAATACCGTTCACGACGAAGAAATCGAATTTTATACAACTCGAATTGATACCTTTTTTGGCACAACTTTTGTCGTTGTTTCACCAGAGCACCCGATTTTAGAAAAACTTGGCTATCATATTCAAAACTATCATGAGATCAAGGAATATGTCGAAGTGGCGGCGAAAAAAACAGAACTAGAGCGAACTGAATTACAAAAAGATAAAACCGGTGTCAAATGCTATGGCGTTTATGCCGTCAACCCGATCAATGGTGAACATATTGAGATTTGGGTCGCTGATTATGTCCTGACCAGCTATGGGACTGGTGCTGTCATCGGTGTCCCGGCTCACGATCAACGCGATTATGAATTTGCCAAGAAACACCATATCCCGATCAAACAAGTCGTTTCAATTTTGAATCATAAATCAGAAATTTTAGACAAAGCGATTGTTGACTATGGAATCTTAATTAATTCGGGTGAATTTGACGGACTGTCATCAGATGAAGCCAAGATCAAAATTACTGAAAAGTTAAAAAGTATCGGTGCCGGTGAATTTACTACAAACTACAAACTTCGCGACTGGATTTTTTCCCGCCAGCATTACTGGGGCGAGCCAATCCCGATCGTTCATTGTGATCCGCCAACTGGCGGATGCGGTCGTGTTCCTCTGCCCGATGATCAACTGCCACTGGAATTGCCGGTTGTCGACAATTATGAACCATCAGATACCGGTGAATCCCCTCTTGCCAAAATCACAGATTGGGTCGTGACGACTTGTCCGAAATGCGGTGGCAGGGCCGAGAGAGAAACGGACACCATGCCAAACTGGGCGGGCTCGAGTTGGTACTACTTGGCTTACACATTAGTTAAAAGTTTAAAGTCAAAAGTTAAAAGTGGTTCGAATATCTTTACCAAACATGCCAAAGAGTTGGAATATTGGCTGGACGCCGGCGATGCCGCGCGTAGCTCGAAGAGCGGAGGTGGGGTTGATATCTATAATGGTGGGATGGAACACACGACACTGCACTTGCTCTATTCACGTTTTTGGCATAAATTTCTCTATGATATTGGCGTCGTACCAACTTTAGAGCCTTATGCCAAGAGAATCGCCCACGGTATCATCCTTGGTCCTAATGGGCGCAAGATGAGTAAGTCTTTTGGTAACGTGATAAATCCTGATGAGATTGTCGCTGAATTTGGTGCTGATACTTTGCGCGCTTATGTTATGTTTATCGGTCCATACGATCAGGAATCGGCCTGGAATATGGCTGGGGTTCAGGGCGTCTATCGTTTTTTGAAGCGTGTCTGGCGAAATCAGGAACTGGTTAAAGAAAACGTAGTTGATCCGACAGAGTTGCTGGTCAAATTGAACCAAACGATTACTGGCGTGACCAATGATCTAGAAAATTTTCAGATGAATACGGTGGTCTCGAAATTGATGGAGTTCAATAATTTAGTTGAAAAGATAGGCTCAATTTCCACAAAGTCTTATGAAAAGTTCATACTTTTACTCTCTCCCGTTGCGCCGCACATTGCCGAGGAATTGTATGAAAGTGTAATACACAGCGATTTAACTATGCAAAAATGGCCTGAGCCAGACAAAAAATATCTCATATTCGACAAAATTGAAGTAGTTATTCAGGTCAATGGAAAAGTTCGTGATAAAATTTCGGTTGATTCAGCTATTTCAGACGAGGAAATGAAAAAGCTAGGACTTGGAACTGAAAAAATCAAGAAAATACTTGCTGGGAATGAAATTGTCAAAACAATCGTTGTACCGAAGAAATTAGTAAACATTGTTATTAAGTAGCAGGTTGATTTTTAAACAGTTTTGTGCAATAATAGAATCTGTAATTTGCTCAGCAATATTATATCTTACTGTCTACAATATATTAACTTATAACTTACCATGGCCGAACCAAAACAACGTACAAACAATTCAAAACAGGGCATGAGACGGATGCATGACAAAGTCATAGCACCGGCATTGGCTTATTGTGAAAAATGTCACGAGCCCAAGGAAATGCACAAAGTTTGCTATAATTGTGGTACCTATAACGGCAAACAAGTAATCGAAAAGAAACAATAACCAAGATACCCCACCTCGCCCTATTGGGCTACGAGGGGTAAGCAATCACCAAATAAATTACAATATTCAAATTTGAATATTCAAAAATTGAAGCTTGGATACTGTTTGTAACTTGTTTCTTGGTAATTGGTTATTATTTGCGGAGGCAAATTTGAATCGTCACCTTTCACGTATGATTGCGATGCAAACTCTCTACGAATGGGAATTTCGTGATGGTGTTGATTTGGCAGAAATTGAAGCTCGAAACGTGGCTGAGTACTCGGATCGATGTGAAAGCGATTTTATTCGCATGGTTACAGAAGGTGTTTCAAAAGATCGAGAAGCTCTCGATGGTGTAATCGATAAAGTCGCGCCTGATTGGCCAGTTGACCAAATTTCTCTGATAGACAAGGTGATTTTACAAATCGCCATTTATGAACTGAAAAATTGCAACGATGTTCCACCAAAAGTTGTTATAAACGAGGCAGTCGAATTATCCAAAGAGTTTGGTGGTGAAAATTCATCTAAGTTCGTCAATGGTGTTTTGGGAACGATTTATAAGCAAAGCGAAAAGCAAATACTAAAATCAAGAGATAAAGATAGCTAATTGCAAATTGTCATTTCGACCCCTTGGATCGAGACGACAGTTGGTAATGAAAGGAATATATGTTAGAAGATTTTGAAAAGATTATTGAGGTTAAATTTGAGGATAAAGCACTCCTAGAGCGAGTGTTTATCCACAGATCTTATCTCAATGAACATAAATCATCAGGTCTTGAGCACAATGAACGGTTAGAATTTTTGGGTGATGCTGTTTTGGAATTGGCCACGACAAAGTTTCTTTATGAAAAATATGATCGACCTGAGGGCGATTTGACAAATTGGCGCAGCGCGCTGGTCAAAGGAGAATCATTGTCCGTCGAAGCCAAGCGTCTGGGGATGAATCCTTATATCAAAACTTCTCGAGGTGAAGCCAAAAACACTGGCAAGGCACGAGATATTATTTTGGCTAACGCATTTGAGGCTTTGATCGGGGCTATATATCTAGACCAAGGTTTTGAAACAGCTACAAAATTTATTTTGAAAAACATCTGTTACAAACTTGATGCAATTTTGAACGAAGGCTTGGAATACGATTCGAAGAGTCGATTTCAGGAACTGGTTCAGGACGAGATAGGCGTGACACCGACATATACTGTTGTTTCCGAAGTTGGTCCAGACCACTCCAAAACATTTACGGTTGCTGCTAATCTAGGCGGTAAAGAAGTGGCGATAGGCGCTGGTCCATCAAAGCAAAAAGCTCAATCAGACGCCGCACAAAAAGCACTCGAAAAGTGGGAAGAGATCAAGACAGCGCTTTAGAAGTATGAAATATAAAGTATGAGGTTATAGGTATTTTGTATCCATACTAATAACTTTATACTAAATACTATTGAATTATTGCCAACTAACACTCATCCAGCCCCAATCCTGAAGGCGGCGGGATTCTTCGGCTGACGCTGTCGGAGTGTCAGCGGTAGTGTTTAGAATAACTGAAATCAAAGTATGACCATTTCTCTCGACTGCGGCAACAAGGGTGTGTCCGGCACCGGGTTGCTCAGCTGTGTCAGGCATATAACCGGTTTTGACGCCGATCGCGCCCGGATAATTCCACTCATTGACAAGACGATTTGAATTATTGAGCTGGTGAATATACCGCCCGCTAGTATCATAAACTGTTGATTGTTTCGTTCTCACAATCTGAGCAAACAGAGAGCTTTTCAGTGCTTGTTTGGTTATAACAGTAAGGTCAAAGGCCGTAGAATAGCCCTTTCCGTCAAGTCCGGCAGGATCACGAAAGTCTGAATCTTTGAGACCCAGGTCTCTGGCTCGCTGATTCATCAAAGTAAGAAATTTCTGAGGCCCTGTTTCATTTTTTGAATTCATATGTTCTGCCAGAGCGTAAGCAGCAACATTTGATGAATTCATCAGCATGCACCAGAGTAAATTGCGAACGGTCATCTTTTCTCCAGTGTAGAAATCGGGAATAGCACCGCTGTTTGACACAGCGGTGACCGCGTCTTGATGGACGGTCGCCACGTCATCAAGGCTGTAATTTTCAAGTACAACTATAGCTGTCATTATCTTGGTAGTGGACGCGACAGGAACACGCTCGTATGGTTTTTGTGAGGCTAAAATTGCGCCGGAATCACTGTCGAGAAGGATATAATTTTTAGCATAAATTTTTGGCTTTGTAGCGTCTTGATTTACAGTCGGATATGACAAAATATCAGGTAGTTCAACCTTGAGAGTTTCTGCGTTTGCGACTGAGGCGTCGCCAGCGGACCTGGAGATGAGGCCAGAATCAACTTTTATAGCAGCGCCGGATAAACCGAGCGTATTAAAAGCTATTGAAAAGAGCAGAAACAGATTAAACATTAAAAAACATCCTCCTTAGAAATCTTTTTGAATTCGCCTGGCTTCAACTGCAACTCGTCGAGGTGAAGTTTACTGATACCAATTCGAGTTAATCTTTTTACCTCTAGTCCAATTTTAGCACACATTTTCCGAACCTGTCGATTGTATCCGGTGTGGAGAACTAAGGTTAGAATAATGAATTTTGAATTTTGAATTTCGGCAGTTTTAACTCTATCTACCTTCATTACTTTGCCATCAATCTTAAGTCCAGAAGTTAGTTTTTGTTTCACACTACTAACAATATCCCTCTCTCTCCATGATTTAGGATTCAATATTCTACATTCAACTAGGTACTCTTTCTGATGCTCAAAACTGGGGTGAGTTAGCTCTTTGGTCAGCTCACCGTCGTTGGTCAGGATAATTAATCCAACCGTGTCTTTGTCAAGACGACCAACGGGATAGACTCGTGGTGATTTTGGTACAAAATCAAGAACAGTCTTCTCGCCATTTTGCGCCTGAGCGGTCGAGACAATATGTTTTGGTTTATTGAGAACGTAATAAACGAATTCTGACATTGGCTTGACTATCTTACCATCAAATTCAACCACATCTTTTTCAGGATTAATTTTTACTCCCAACTCCGAACCCATAACCCCATTCACCTTGACATCGCCAGCCAAAATATGCTCGTCGGCTTTTCGTCGCGAGCAAACGCATGAGTTTGCGAGAAATTTATTTAGCCTCTCCATAAATATTTTAATCCCCTACTATTGTATCATCTGTTTTAAGTTCTTTGCCTTCGGCTTCTTTGCGGAGTGTTATATGGACATCTTTTAGTTGGTGTTCGGACACTTGTGACGGTGCGCCCATCATCAGGTCTTTTGCGTCACCAGTTTTTGGAAATGCCATCACCTCACGAATTGCATCCTCTCCGGCCAAAACAGCAACGAGACGGTCAATGCCTGATGCGATGCCGCCATGTGGCGGAGCGCCGTATTCAAAAGCTTCTAGCATGTGACCAAAACGGCGTGTCGTCTCCTCCTCTGAAAGTCCAAGTAGTTTGAATATTTTGTCTTGAATATCACGTTTATGAATTCTGATCGATCCGCCGGCCACTTCAAAACCATTTAGCACTAAATCGTATGCATAGGCGCGAACCTTTTCTGGCTCGGAATCAAGTAATTCAACGTCGTCTGGTTGCGGCATGGTAAATGGATGGTGACTGGAGACCAATTTTTTATCTGTTTTCGAATACTTAAATAGTGGGGCGTCAACAATCCAGCAAAAAGCAAACTCTTTTTTATCTGATTTATTTTTTCGTAAATCAGGTTTATCGGTTTTGTACTTCTCGATCGCCTCGGCGTATGTAATTTTTGGGAAAGGTTTTGCTGTAAATTCAGCGTCAGGAATTAGCTTTTCGACCAAATCAATCATCATGGGCTCGATAAGGTTATAAATATCATCCTGAGTTACAAAACTCATCTCGAGGTCAAGCTGGGTAAATTCTGGTTGGCGATCCCCTCTTTGATCCTCGTCTCGGAAACATCTGACGACCTGAAAATATTTTTCCATCCCCGCGACCATCAAAAGTTGTTTAAATTGCTGTGGACTTTGGGGCAATACATAAAACTCACCAGGGTAAAGGCGAGATGGAACGATATATTCTCTGGCACCTTCTGGTGTTGATTTAGTGAGAAATGGTGTTTCTATTTCGAGAAAATTTTTTGCATAAAGATACTCGCGCATAAAACGGACAATGTTGTGACGAAGTATGATGTTTTTCGCCATTCGCTCAGAGCGAAGATCAAGATAACGGTATTTAAGACGCAACTCTTCGTCCACTCCCAAAGTGTTTTTGTCAATTTCAAAAGGAGAAGTTTTGGCCTCGTTTAGAATCTCGATATCTTCTGCCTCCATCTCGACTGTTCCAGTGACCATTTTGTCATTGACTAATTTTTCCGGCCTAGCCTTAATTTTTCCAGTAACGGAAATAACCCACTCTGGTCTGATCGGAGATATTTTCTCATACGCTTTTGAGCCGGGAACAAAAACAATTTGCAAGATTCCACTTCGGTCACGGAGATCGACAAATACAATTTTGCCATGGTCACGACGGGTATTGACCCAACCCATGACAGTTATTTGATGTCCAATTTTCTCAACAGAATCTTTTATTTGAGTTCGCTGCATTTTATGCTCCGAAGTTTGCTAATTTATAAATCCTAATTTCCCCCAAGGGGGAGTCTTTAACTTAATTTCTAAAAAAATTTCAAGTCTCAAGTCTCAAAAATTTGTAAGATTTGTTGTTTTGTAATCAACTTCGTAATTTAGCATCAAACTGCTTTTCAACTGCCTTGACTACTTCTTTGATTATAATATCAGCTTCGTTGTCAGTCATCGTTCGGTCAAGCATCTGCACGTAGAGGTGAAAGGCAATGTTTTTCTTGCCTTTACCAAATTTGTCTGAAGAAAATTCGTCGAAAAGCTCAACTCGGTTTATTGCTTCTGAAACAGAATAAATAATATTTGAAACATCAGACGGTTTATTTTTTTTATCGATGATAAATGCTAAGTCTCGGGTGATTGCGGGTAATTTTGAAACTTGTCGATAATGAGCGGCTTCAGAATTTATTTTTAATTTTGGTTGATTTGATTTTAAATATTTTTTTGCAAATTCACCAAGAGGAATTTCAACAACATATGTTATTGGTTTATGAATCTTGAAACGACTAAGCTCGTCGCGGGAAATCTCGTTGATTTTAACTTTTTTAATCCCAGCATTTTTGGACAAGTTTTCAATAGCTAAATCCATTGACTCTTTTGCCTCTTTTCCTGCTGCTACAATACCCAAAACATTAGACTCAGTTGTTTTGGTAAAGATATGACCAATTTCAAAAAGAAATGTTTGGTCAAAGGAAGGGTTTTTGGCTACTGCTTTTAGTAAGTTTGGGATCAAAGAATTGCGTAGATATTTGTTTTCCTGTTGAATGGGATTGGACACTTCGAGCAAGGAAGATGGTTTGATTTGAGCTGCCTTTATATCTTTTTCTGATAAAAATGCATAGCTTTTGATCTCGCTGAAACCGGAGTTTTTCAATATATCTTTGATGAATTCAGTAAAATAATATTCTGACACGCTTGGCGTGACCGACTTATCGATTTTAATCGGTGAAATATTTGAGTAACCGTAAATACGACCGACTTCTTCGGCTAGATCTTGCCACGTAGCAATATCATGACGCCAGGTCGGCGACGTGCAAGTGGCGCCAGATATCTCAAATCCGAGAAGTTTTAAGATATGAATTATCTGATCATGACGGATATCAAGCCCAAGAAGCTGAATAATTTTCTCAAATTCTATCGGGATAGATACCTTTTCTGATTTTGCAATCTGGCGTGCGATGCCAGAAAGTGCTCTCCCGTCAGAAATTTCGCTTATTAATTTCGTTGCTTGGTTGAGAGCGTATTCGACTCCACCAGAGTCAATTCCGCGTTCGAAACGATAGCTGGATTCAGTCGATAAATTTAGAGATTTTGCTGATTGTCGGATAGAAGTCGGATCAAACTCAGCCGCTTCCAGAATTACAGTAGAAGTCGATTCAGAGATCTCTGAATTCTTGCCGCCCATTATTCCAGCGATAGCAATAGGCTTTTTCTCGTCGGTAATTACAATGGTTTTGCTGTCTAGTGTTCTCACTATACCGTCGAGCGTTGTGATTGTTTCAGCTTTTTTTGATTTTCGAACAATTATTTTTTTACCAATTTTATCGGTATCAAAGGCATGAAGTGGTTGTCCGAGGTCAATCATAACGTAATTAGTGGCATCTACGATATTGTTTATCGGCTTGAGACCGATTGCGATAAGTTTATCCTTTAGCCATTTTGGTGATTCTTTAACAGAAACATTTTCGATAATTCGTGCCTGATATTGTGGACAAATTTTAGCAGATGCGACTTCGATCGAAATTGAGTCTGTTGTTTTTTTTGAAACAGTCTCAATGTTTTGTGGCTCATGTTTTAGAAATTTATCGCTAAGAGTGGCTACTTCCCGTGCTACACCAAAATGAGACAGGCAATCGCCGCGATTTGGAGTGATTTCAAGATCAAAAACAGTGCTGTCGCCAAGATACTGATTTAGCGGCCGGCCAACAATGCTATCAGCAGATAAGATTACGATACCATTGTGGTCATCTCCGAGGCCAAGCTCATCCGACGCACAAAGCATCCCAGAGGATTCGACACCACGGATGGTAGCTTTTTCTAGAGTGCCTGCTGGTAATTTTGTACCGACTTGAGCCAGCGGAACTTTTTGACCAACTTCGATATTTGGTGCACCACAAACAACACAAAGTTCTTTGTCGCCAGTGAAAACAGTCGCCAGTTGCAATCGGTCAGCATTTGGGTGTGGCACAATTTGCTTGATCTCAGCAACAATGACTCTATCATCAATTCCTTTAGAAATGGATTCAACAGCAGTACCAGATAAACTGAGGCGGTCAGCGAGCTCCTCGTCAGATAACGAAGTTTTAATGTATTCTTCTAGCCAGGATCTAAGAATTTTCATTTGATATATTCCTTACGCGTTATGTGCAATTAAATTAACATTTAACTGTTTTTTATTCTTCGAGCGGAAGCGAGAAGTTTAATAAGCTTCTTAAGTTCTCAGCTGATAGTTTTCAGCTTCGAACAATAATTACACATAACACTTATTCCTTGTATTTTCGTATTAATTCGTATTTCGTAGTTATTTGGACACTCAAAATTGTTTTAAGAATCTCAAATCACCAGAACGAAATAGTCGTATATCCTCTATCCCATATTTTAGGATTACCAGTCGATCGATACCAAGACCAAAAGCAAAACCACTGTATTTATCTGGATCTAGCTTCATGTTTTTAATCACTGTTGGATGAATCATGCCCGCACCAAGTAGTTCAAGCCATTTGCCGTTATGTTTAACGTCAACTTCAAAACCAGGCTCGACAAAAGGAAAAAAACTTGGTTTCAATCTAATTTTTGTATCATCTCCATATATTTTTTTGAAAAATGTTTCGAGTGTCCAGATCAAATGGCCGACTTTGACATCCTTGTCGATATACAGGCCTTCTAGCTGTGTGAAGGTTGTTTCATGTTTAGCATCAGTCGCTTCGTTGCGAAAAACTGTACCGGGAAATACTGCTTTGATCGGTGGTTTTCTCATCTCGGCGTATCGAACCTGGCCATTGGAAGTATGCGTTCGTAATACTCTGCCATCCTTCAGCCAAAAAGTGTCCTGCATATCACGAGCTGGGTGATCTGATGGAACGTTAAGCGCATCAAAATTATACCATTCAGTTTCGACCTCAGGACCCTCGTAAACATCAAAACCTAGATCACGAAAAATATTAATCGATTCTCGTAAAAATTCTGATATTGGGTGAATACTGCCTTTAATCATTTGGTCTTCTTTTTTAATATTGGGTCCTTCAACTGTCGCTCAGGACAAAACGACCTTACAGATGTCGTTTTGATTCAAAAAATAATTCTAGTAATACCGAAACTGTAACAACAGAGATGCCGATCAACCAATCAAGTATCCGCAAGCTTTGGAGATATAATAAAACTGTCGCGGCAAGTGATAAGAAAAAAGCTTGTCGAATAGATGCCCAAAAATATAGATAAACTGTTTCATTTTTCGACAATTTTATTTTAGCATAGTAAAGGGCAAGTGCACCAATACCAGTCAAAGAGATTAAAAAAGACAGATAAAATCCAAGTAACGACCCCGTCGTTGTAATGTAAGGGTTGTAATTAAAAATTGATATCACTAGTGACGCAACAGCAAAAACACTGATAGCTAGGAGAAAAAATAAATTTCGCATCAAAGTCATAATTATTTGGTATTAATACTAGACAGAAGTTGGTCTATTATAGCGGCTTTTTCTTCTGTCTCGTCGAGAACGAAATGCAGACGTGGCACTCGTCTCGCAACAATTTTTTTTGATAATATATGGCGTAAGTCTGAGGCAACGTGATTGAACTTTTTGACTAATTCTGTTGAATTTTGTGTGGCACTGACCCAGATTTTTGCGTTTGCCAGGTCTTTTGAAACGTGAGTTTGAGTCAAACTAAAAAGATCTTCAGGAAATCTGAGACGCAGTTCTCTTGATAATTCCTGAAGTACTAACTCATCTACCGTTTTCATTCTGTTGCTTACCATGTAGTTATTATATCAGATATGAAGGGTAAAATCTATAAATCAGGCACAGGCTCGCAATTTTATTTAATTTGAATTATTATAATATTACGCATTATGTGTAATTAAATTAACATTTAACTGTTTTTTTATTCTTCGAGCGGAAGCGAGAAGTTTAATAAGCTTTTTAAGTTCTCAGCTGATAGTTTTCAACTTCGAACAATAATTACACATAACGCGTAATATTAAACAAATTAGACAGGAGAATACCATGGACATTACTGCGATACAAAAAAGGATTTCAATGCTCGAAAAGTACACGCAGGAAAATCGTGAAATGAAGGAAATGATCAAGGAAGAGCTGGAAAACGATCTCAGATATGTCGAGATAACAGAGGAAGCAAAAGCAGTTGCTGAGAAGAAGAAACGGTTGAAAGAAGAAATATTAGCGGCAGGTCCAAATCAAAAACTTGCCGACACTATCAAATCAAATACCGAGGAGATCGGTTTGCTTAAGGAAATTTTATCAGCCGAGCTGATTCAGGTTTATACGGAAAACAAAACAGATGAGATTACTGACGAGTCAGGCGAAAGCAGAAAATTTAAGCTCAATGTTAAGTTGCTACCGAAGGGGGCCAAAGACGATAGCCGTGATGGCCTTGGTCGATATACAGATGAAAATTAACAAGAGAGATAAATGAAAGAAAAAATGTGTGGTTCTGGCAGAAATGGTGCGGTTTATGGGCTAGGTTTTGTCGGGGCGCTAGTTTACTATCTGGGTACGGCAACAACTTTCTGGATCGGGGTTCTCGGAATTATCAAAGCGATGGTTTGGCCAGCAATGTTGGTACACGCGGCACTAAAATATTTGAACTAACAAAAGTCCGTTACTCAGCACTCAAGCAGGGATGTTTTTGTGTTGACAAAAAGTCCTTAGAGGAGTAAGGTATTAGTTTGTTAGTGAATAATTTTTTGCGTTTGAAAGGAAATAATGCGTACTAAAATAATTTGCAGTATTGGGCCAGCATCGGCGTCAGAAGAGATGATTGAGAGGTTGATTGAAAACGGCATGGATATTGCTCGTCTCAATTTTTCACATGATTCGCATGAAGCACACAAAATGCGTATCGAGCGAGTCCGAAAGATTGCCAAGGGGCTTAATAAAAAAGTCGAGATCCTTTGCGATCTACAGGGGCCAAAGATTCGTGTCCAGGAATTTACAAATTACCCAATTCATCTTTGTGATAACGACAATATCGTTTTAACTACTCCTAGTGAAGAGACGGCGGCGGACAACGAGATTGTCATCGAAGATCCTTATTTACACACAGATGTGAAGAAAAAGGATGTCATCCTGATCGATGACGGCCAGATCGAGCTGTCAGTGACAAATGTCGCTGGTCATAAGATTTATTGCAATGTCATTCGTGGCTGTGATCTGTATCCTCGTAAAGGTGTCAGCTTGCCATTTACTGAGACGACAACGTCCGCATTGACTGACAAAGACAAAAAAGATTTGAAATTTATTTTGACTTTAGACCCAGAATGGGTCGCGATCTCATTCGTTCAAAACAAGCAGGATATTTTAAATTTGCGAGAGTTGATAGGCAAAAACAAGGCTCGGGTTATGTGTAAGATTGAGCGCGCAAAAGCAATCGACAATATTAATGATATTATAGCGGAGTCAGATGGCATCATGGTCGCCCGTGGAGATCTTGGCGTTGAAATCCCTTTTCAGAAACTACCGATTATTCAAAAACAAATTATCAAGCGATGTAATTATGTCGGCAAGCCGGTCGTGACAGCAACACAGATGCTGGCCTCAATGACAAAAGCTTCAATTCCAACAAGAGCTGAGGTTTCCGATATTGCTAACGCCGTTTTCGATGGTACTGATGCAGTGATGATGTCAAATGAAACTACGGTTGGACAATACCCTGTCGAATCATTGCAAGTTATGCGTGAGGTAGTCAGAGAAACAGAAGATTATTTGTTTCACCGCAAGAACGTGCTTTAGTTGAAATTAGCAAGATAAAGATAAAAATAAAAACATTCACTTCGGACGAGGTGAATGTTTTTAATTTGTTTAAATCTTAAGTCCTGATTAGCCTAACGCTTTGCCCACTGTGGAGCTCGACGAGCACCTTTGAGGCCGGGTTTCTTTCGTTCTTTTTCTCGTGGGTCGCGAGTAAGTAATCCGGCTTTTTTCAAACTTGTACGAAATTCAGGGTTAAATTTTTCCAAAGCTCTCGAAATACCAAGTTTGATAGCATCGATCTGACTAACCTTGCCGCCGCCACTAACTTTGGCAGCAACACCAAATTTTTCTTTCATGCCAACTAATTCAAACGGAATATCTGTTTCAGCTGGGAACTCAGCTTTTTTACCATTGATTACAGAGTCTTTGTTTGACTGGGTAAGTCTGACACTGGCTCGAGCACTTTTGCGTCGTCCAATTCCTATCCAGAAATCTTGGTTTGTTTTCTTTTCAGCCATATTATTTGACCTTGTCTTTTAGTTCTGTAAATTTAATATTTACGTGAGGATGACTTTCACCTGCATACAGTTTCAAGCGTGATAAAAAACCTTTTTTTAGCTTGGTGTTGGCGAGCATACCTGACACAGAGTGATTTAAAATCTCAGTTGGGTGGCTGGACTTCATTTCCTCGACTGTTTTTGTCCGAAGGTTACCAATGTATCCACTGTGGGTATAATATCTTTTTTGTTCCTCTTTATTGCCTGTTAAAACAACTTTCTCACTGTTTATAACGACTACATAATCGCCGCAATCTAAGTTTGGAGCAAACTCAACCTTGCCTTTACCGCGAAGCAGCGTAGCAATTTTTGTCGAAATTCTACCAAGTGTGGCGCCGTTAGCGTCAAGCAGATACCACTTTCGATTTTGTTCGAGATTATTTTTCATCAGTTTTCGCTTTCTTCAAGGTTTCTTTCTTGGCCTTGGTTGGTTCTGATACTTTTTTATCTTTATAATCTTCAATAAAGACTTTTTTGTCGACCAGCTCAACCCGCATCATCGCAGCATTGTCACCAAGTCGATTTTTGAGATTGTAGGAGACAGTATAGCCAGAAGCCTTGTCAGTATATCGCGGTATTAAAACCTCGACAACTTTCTTGACGGCATTTTTATCGAAAAATATAGTATTTAGATTTCGGTGTGTTTTAAGATCGGCTGTTTTGCTTTGGGCTAAAATATGATCAATATAGCTTTTTAACTCCTTTGCCTTTGGAGCAGTCGTATCAACTTTTTCGTACAAGATAAGAGAAGTAGCTAAATTTCTTAGCATATGGTTGCCATGATCTCGTTGTCGGCTAAAAGTTCGTTTCATATGATTCCCTTACAAATATGCAAATTAAACGAAATTACTAAATTACGAATATTGATTTTTTTTGTACTTTCGTACTTTTTTAAAATTCGTAATTTGGTAAGGGTCATCCTAAAAATGCTTTAATTTCGTCAATCCCCTTTTTGCCCATACCCTTGACCTCTTCAAGTTTGAGATCTGTCAGACGTCGCAAGCCACCAACTGTTTTAACTCCTGAGTTGATCAGGGCGTTTGTGGTTCGAGGTGAAAAACTAAGATCTTCAATTTTTGTTTTGTTGTCGATTTCATCTGGTGCAACCTTATCAGACACTGGACCTTCTTCGGTCTCGGCCACTTCAGCGATTGCTTCGTTTGGTTCAATTGTTTTCGGGGCATCACCAGAGATAATGGCGCTGTAGTGTTCAACCAAGACAGTGGAAGCCTCTTTAATAGCCTCAGCAGGAGAGACAGTACCGTTTGTAATAACTTCGATGGTTAGTTTGTCGTAGTTTGTCATCTGTCCGACACGAGTATCTTCAACCTTAACAGAGACGCGTTCAACTGGTGAAAAAAGAGTATCGATGGCAATCCAGCCAATCTCTGTTCTCTCGCTGCTGCCGACGTTTATAGAACGAAAACCGCGTCCTTTTTCGATAATTATTTCCATGTTGAAATTGGCGCTTTTGTCGAGTGTTACTATGTGGGCATCAGGATTTATAATCTCGACATTACTAGAAGACTTGATATCTTTGGCGGTCACTTCAGCTGGGCCTTTTTTTGATAATTCAAGTGTTACTGGTTCATCAGAAAATGAACGAAAGTTAATCGCCTTCAGATTCATCATAATTTCCAGAACATCTTCCTTCGCGTGTGGGATTGAAGTAAATTCATGACTGGCACCGTCAACCTTGAATTTTGTCACAGCTGCACTTGTGATGGAAGATAGCAAAACTCGGCGAAGCGAGTTTCCGATTGTCGTACCATAACCAGGAAAAAGAGGGTCGATAATAAACTTAGAGTGGGATTCTCCAATCTTTTCTTCGACTATTCCCGGCAAATTAATTTTTTCCATTTGGCTCCTTTGAATTAGCGTGTCTTAGTCCGTAGCTCAAGCTTCAGCTTGTTATTCAGCACACTAAAGCGTGGTCTACGGCTAGTATGTATAAATATTATCTCGAATAAAACTCAATGATTAGACTTTCCTGAATCGGTGTGTCGATTTCATCACGAACTGGTAGATGCTTGACAACTCCAGTCAACTTCTTGGCGTCAATATCTAGCCAAGTGATAGCAGAATTAAGTGTTGTTTCCTTGAACATGGCCTTTTTGCGTGGTTCTATTGAAGCACCTTCGTAGACCTGAATAGAAGGTGTTTTTACTTTGTGGCCATCAATATTGAACAATCCATGTGAAACAAACTGTCGAGCCATGGCACGAGATGAAGCAAATCCAAGACGGTAAACAACATTATCAGCGCGTGCTTCAAGCAATTGAATGAGATTTTCAGAGTTGTTTCCGACCATCATATTGGCGCGCTTAACATAATTTGAAAATTGTGATTCGGAGATGCCGTAAATGCGACGCGCTTTTTGTTTTTCGCGTAATTGGCGGCCATATTCACTAACTTTCTTTCGAAAACCCTGGCCATGCTGACCTGGTGCGTATGGTCTTTTTATCAAGGTGCATTTTGGTCCCAAACACTTTTCGCCTTTCAGCAAAAGTTTTTCACCTTCTCGTCGACATTTTTCACATGCGTCATTCATATGTGCAATACTCTTAATTCTTTAATTAAACTCTTCGTGGTTTCTTGGCTCTACAGCCGTTATGTGGAATCGGTGTCACGTCCTTGATCAAGCCGGCTTCGATATTGGTGTTAGCAAGGGCTCTAACAGCGGCATCACGACCAGAACCAACGCCAGAAACATAGATATTGGCTTTTGAAAAGCCACGAGCTTTTGCTTTTTCAACAACTGCCGCTACTGCCAACTGAGCTGCGTAAGGGGTTGATTTCTTTGCCCCCTTGAATCCAAGTGCTCCAGCCGAAGACTGGGCAATTGCTCCGCCTTTTTCATCTGTGATTGTGATCAGCGTATTATTGAAAGTGGACTGTATATAAATATTGCCAGAAACAACAGGGCTTTTGGCTCGTTTTTTGATGATTTTCTTGACTGATTTTTTAGCTTCTGGCTTTGGCATGGGTTTCCAAATCTCTACGTATTACAAATCTGTTTACAAAGATACAAATGTCGTTTCATATTATTTGTATGTTTGTACCGAATTTGTAATTTGTAGTGTTGTTATTAGGTTTTTTCTAATGTTCTGCGACCAGAACCCATCGTAACTTTTTTACCTCGCTTTGTTCGAGCATTTGTTTTGGTTCTCTGTCCATGCGCTGGCAAATTGTGACTGTGACGCAGTCCTCGGTAGCTGTTTATATCTTTTAACCTTTTAATATTTTGGGTGACTTCGGTTCTCAAATCACCTTCGACACGGAAATTTTTAGAAACGTATTGTCTGATTTTCTCTAAATCAGTTTCAGAAATGTCTTTGACTCTGGTGTTTGGGTCAACTTTTGTTTCAGTGCAGGTTTTTTGCGATCGAGACAAGCCAACACCATAAAGATAGGTCAGTGCGACCTCGAGTCTTTTTTCATTTGGTAAGTTGATGCCTGCGATTCGTGCCATAATACAAATAATTACTAATTTCTAATTTCCCCCAAAGGGGAGTCTTTGACTTAATTTCTAATCAAATCCCAAGGTTCCAATGTTTAAAAATTAAAAACTAAGAATTGAATAAAAATTAAAAAATTAAAATTTATCCTTGTCGTTGTTTGTGCTTCGGGTTCTCGCAAATCACAAAAATTCGTTTTTTTGCACCAAGACGGGAAGATTTTCCTTTTTTGCTGCGAATAACGATTTTGCATTTGTCACACATCTTTTTTGCTGAAGCTTGAACTTTCATGCTGGTACTGGTATATGTATTAAGATTCAGTTCAAAATAAAAATTTCCCCTTATTTTCTTCTACTGGAAAATTTATTTGGTGTAAAACCGGGAGTCAGTCGGCGTGTGATCCTGCCCCGAGTCAAGTCATATGGGGTAAGCTCGACAAGTACGGAATCACTATTAATGACCTGAATTTTGTTTTTCTTCATGCGACCGGAAGCATAGCCGATGATCTCATGACCATTTTCGAGTTTGATCCGATATTTTGAATCAGCCAAAACCTCGACGACCTGGCCAGTCACTTCAATGTTGTCGTTTTTTGTCATTTGCTAGATAAATTTAACATATTTTGCCGTAAGAGTCAACACATTGATCAATGCGTAGACGTTTTGTGTTATTTGGTCACAATTGCAGGCTTACCGTTTTCAATAATAATAGTGTGCTCAAAATGTGCAGCGAGTGATCCGTCGGTGGTCCGCACAGTCCAGCCATTGTCATCAACCACTGTATCTTCTCCGCCAGTTGTCAACATAGGCTCTATTGCTAGCGCCATATTCTCAATTATTTTAGCGCCAGTGTTGTGCTGACCGAAGTTTGGAATCTGCGGTGGTAAATGTGGCTCCGGTCCTATTCCATGACCGACGTAGTCGCGAATAAGCCCCAGGTGATGCTTGCCTGCAAATGGTTCAATTTCAGCACCAATATCACCAATTCTATTACCGGCCTTGGCTTGTTTGATGCCAATATATAGTGATTCTTCTGTTAGTTTTAGCAGTCTGGCGGCTTCAGCCGATATTTTTCCCACAGGCACTGTTGTTGCCATATCAGTGTAAATACCATTATATCCTGCGCCAATATCCAGTGAAATTATGTCGCCATCCTTGAGAATATATTTTTCAGATGGAATGCCATGAACTATTTCATCATTTATTGACACACAGAGGGTGGATGGAAATGTGCCGGCGCCCGCAACATAGTAGCCCTTAAAGGCTGGAGTACAACCTTTTGCTCGTAGTAATTTTTCAGCCAACTCATCAAGCTCAATCGTGGTGATGCCAGGCCGCACCTTTTTTTTAACCTCATCCAATGAATCAGCGAGTATCTTCCCGCAAATCTTTATCTTTTTTATTTGATCTGTTTTTAAAATATTCATATTTTGCTGGCGATTTCTCCACTGACTTCTTCTATTGATTTCTCGCCATCTACTTTAATAATCTTGGAGTTACTGTTTTCAAAATATTTGATCACCTCGTTTATTTTTGGCAAGTATTGAGAGATGCGAGCACGAACAGTTTCTTCATTGTCGTCAGATCTGACTGCTAGCGAGCCACCGCATTTTTTACAGATCATTTCGTCTGTTGCCTCATAAATTGCGCCACAACCGGAGCATATTTTTCGTGATGTTGCTCTTCGAATCGCTGTTTCCGGGGCAAGTTCAATGTAGATGATAATAATTTCCCATTCAGAATGCTTTGATAAGTAGTTGGAAAGAAACTCTGCTTGACCGTTACTAAAAGGGAAGTTATCAAATATTACATCTGAATCGATATTGCCGAGATATGCCGTGACCAGATCAATTGCAACCGCATCTGGCTGTGGAGTGCCATCGTCGTAACGTTTTTTGATATCAATTAGAAATGGATCATCACCAGTATCTTTGATGGTTTCACGAATTAGATCACCAATACCGATAACTTTTGCCTTAATTTTCTTTGCTAAAATAGACGCTTGTGTCCCTTTTCCGGAAGCAGGAAGACCAATGAAAGAATAGATTGTTTTTTGATGTGACATAATACCAATTTATTCAACTAATAGCGTTCGTAGGTGTGCATCGACATCTGCGATTCGATCTGCCCCATCGTTTCCAAGACGACCGCTACGACGATCAAGATGCCGGTACCACCAAGAGTGAAGGTTGTAATACCGGTCCATGATTGGACGATAAATGGTAATACGGCGATGATCGACAGAAAAGCGGCTCCGACGAAAGTGATACGGCTGATAACTTTGTAAATATATTCACGAGTTTCTGTCCCTGGTCTGATTCCGGGTATAAAACCGCTCTGTTTTTGCAAATTTTCAGCGATGTTGGTCGGCTTGAAAACGATAAATGTATAAAAAAAAGTGAAAGCAAAAACTAAAACAAAATAAATAATAGCATAATATGTTTGGTTGTTAAAAAAATTACTAACACTTGTCGCACTATTTGCCAGCCAAGCTGTCTTAGCAGCTTCAAGGTATTTTGCCACCACACCCGGAATAACCAGGACACTCATCGCAAAGATAATTGGGATGACACCAGCAATGTTTACTCGTATAGGTAAAGTACTTTCATACCCTGTTGTTTGTCCAAGACGTAGCTTGCGAGCATAGGTAACCGGAATATTGCGTTGACCCTCCTGAACGATAATGATGCCGATAGTTGCCAGAACAAAGATGATAGCAAATGCGATGGCGCCAATGATTTTTGTTGTGTCGCCGGATTGCAGGATCAAAGCGGTGTTGCGAATCTGGGATGGGTAACTTGAGAGAATACCCAGAGTTATGATAAGTGAGACGCCGTTCCCAATCCCCTTTTGTGAAATAATTTCACCCAACCACATCAGTAAAATAGTGCCAGCAGTGACTGAGATCAACATGACCCAGAGATCAAATGTCGTCCAAGTCGGGATGACACCCTGGTTGCGCAAAAGCACCAGCATTGCATAGGCCTGGATAAAAGCGAGTGGAATAGTCGCAAGTCTTGTCCACTGAGTGATTTTTTGTCGACCAGCTTCGCCCTCTTTTTGTAGCTCTTCGATTGCCGGAAAAATCATACCGAGCAACTGGAAGATAATCGACGAAGTAATATAAGGACCGACACCCATCAGAATGATTGAAAAGTTACTCATCGTTCCGCCAGAAAACATATTTAGAAAACCAAAAACTTGGTTTTGTGAGAAGAACGTCTGGAGACGCGCCAAATCAACACCAGGGAGTGGAATGTGAGCCAAAACGCGAGTCAAAAGTAGTAGAGAAATCGCTACAATAATTTTATTGCGCAGATCTTTATACTCCCAAATTTTGAGCCATTTATTCATCTCGTTTACTATAGCGTAAATCAACACAATTATCAATTAAAAAAACAGTCTTTTCTAACGGTCATTCATTCTGAAAAGTTCGAAGGCCCAGCTTGGTGTAGCTGGGCCCCGGAACGAGTGCTGATTTCCCGATCAGCGCATCTCTGAGAGTGTTTACTATCGCTGGTTCTAGACCTCGTCGCACCACTTGTAGGCGTTTTCGAACATCTGGAGCCAGGGGCTGGCCGAAAGCTGACGCGTCTCAGGCGGCAGCCACGGCCATTGGCGCAGTTGGAAGACCCGTTCCGGATGGGGCATCATCGCCAGATGCCGACCGTCCGGGGAGCAGAGCGCGGCGATGCCGTGCTGACTGCCATTCGGGTTGTACGGGTAGGTCTCCGTCGCTTCGCCGATGGCATCGACATAGCGGATCGGAGCGAGACCGTCGGCCTCGATCTGGTCCAATACATCGGGTTCGGCGTGCAAATAGCCTTCACCGTGTGCCACCCAGATGCCGAGGCGTGAACCGGCCATGCCCTGGAGCATAATCGCCGGACTCTCACCGATCTCGACTGTCGGGAAACGTGACTCGAAGCGACCGGAGCGGTTGTGGATAAACCGCGGCTGTCGCTCGGTCTCGATCCCTTGGTACCAAGGCACGATGCCAAGCAAAGTCATCACCTGGCAACCGTTGCAGACACCAAGAGAGAAGGTGTCGCTGCGAGCATAGAAGCGTGCAAACGCCTCCGCCGCCCTCTTATTGTTGCGGATCACGCCCGCCCACCCCTTGCCAGAGCCGAGGGTATCGCGGTAGGAGAAGCCGCCAACGGGAACGACACCACGGAACCGGTCGAGGTCGATCCGACCACTGACTAGATCCGAGACCGTCACGTCCCACGGGTCGAACCCGACCGTGTGGAACGCAGCAGCCATCTCACGATCACCGTTGCTACCTGTCGCTCTCAGGATCGCGACTGGGAAGCGCAGACGCATCGTCGTACTATGCGGTGGCACGAAGGTGAGCTTATACGGCGGCGGTGTCACCACCTTCGCCGTCTTTCGCTCCTCTTCGACACACACCGGATTTGCTTGCAGAGCGTCAAGCCGTGTGCTCGTCTCTTCCCAGAGAGAGCGCAGCTTGGTCAGCATGTCGCCCAGGACCAGGACGCCATTGTGCCGGATCTCGACAATCGGGACTTCAAGCGTGTTGCCAAGGAAGATCGACACCATGCCGAATTCCGCCATGACTTCAGCGAACGAGTCCAGATTCTCCTTGCAGAGTGAGATGACGATACCCGGCTCTTCGGCGAAGAGCGTCTCGATCGCCGTGTGCTGGCTTTCGAGACTGGCGTAGAGACCGACGTTGCCCGCCATGCACATCTCGAGCATCGTCGTGATCAGACCGCCATCGCTGACATCATGAACCGCGGTGATGATGCCGCGGCGCAGTAGCTCTTGGACAGCCTCATATGTTCGCTTGAGCAGATCGACGTCCTCGACGTCTGGGCAATCGTTGCCGACCTGCTTCAATGTTTGGGCCAGGGCACTGCCCCCGAGCCTCTTCATGCCGGGCGAGACGTCCAGCAGGTAGAGGAGATCGTTGGCATCAGGGACGACGCTGACATGTTTGTCCACGTCCGCGACGGCAGCATAAGCCGCGATGACGAGCTGTCCCGGCGCTTTGACCACGGTGGGCTTGCCGTCGAGGTCATTCATCCGAGTCGCCATCGATAGGCTGTCTTTGCCACCATCGATCTTCATGCCGAGCTCGACGAGACAGTCACGCAGGGCGACTGCTGCGTCGTAGAGTCGAGCACCTTCACCTGGCTGTTTCGCTGCCCACATCCAGTTCGCCGAACAACTGACGCGATCGAGCGAGGAAATGAGGACACCTGCCATGTTGAGCAGAGCCTCAGCCACCGCCAGTCGCGCCATCGCCGCCGGAGAGATCAAGCCCTTGACGGGCTGCTCGCCAAGCGACGCGGCCATGCCGTTGTCGCTGAAGTAGCCATGAGCCAGAACCGCACAGTCTGCCACCGGCAGATGATTGGGACCGACACACTGTTGCTGGATGACGAGGCCGGTGACACTACGGTCAACCTTCCGCGTCAGCCAGGCATGGCTACCCACCGAAAGCAAGCGGAAGACCAGGTTGAGAGCCTGGCGCACCGACAAACCTTCAGGCAAGACCAGTTCGGGCAGCTCCTCGTAGATCCGCTCGTGCCGCCACGTCTTCTGTGGTAGGCCCTCGAGGATTCGCGCGAGGGGCAGGTCGACTGGCGTCGTTTCATCTGCATCATCGATGAGAGTGATCTGACCGTCGCCGGTGATCTCGCCCAATATCGCTATTGGACAGCTCTCGCGTTCGCAGATGGTATTCACGAGTAGCAGGTCTTCTGGCTGGATCAGGAAGACCATCCGCTCCTGACTCTCGTTGCCCCAGATGACCAGGGTTGTGAGTGTCTTGTCGCCGACCGGTATGTTGCGGAGTTTGATCCGTCCTCCGGCCGGGGTGAGGATCTCCGGTACAGCATTGGCGTCGCCGCCAGCACCGAGATCATGGATCGTGACGATGGGGTTATTGCGTCTCCCTTCGATGCACGCCCGGATCACACGCCAGGTTCGCTGCTCCATCTCGGCGTCGCCGCGTTGGACCGCGTCGAAATCAAGACCGGCAGCATTGTCACCTTGGAGCATCGAGCTGGCAGCACCTCCACCGAGGCCGATCTTGTAGGCCGGTCCGCCGATCTGAACCACCAACATACCTGGTTCGGGTTGCCCCTTGACGGCGTGCTCTGCGTTCAGCTGGCCGAGACCAGCACTGTACATAATCGGCTTGATGAAACCGCGTCGCCCACTGGGGATGTCCATGCCGAGGGCACGGGCAAATCCATAGGGAACTGGCTCACCGATGCAGTTGCCGTAATCACTAGCCCCGTTGCTAGCCTCGATAGCGATCCTCAAGGCTGAAGCCAGCTCTGGTGGTGTCGACCAACTCCCCGCCTCCCATGGCAATGGATAGCCCGGAATACAGAGATTGTCGACACAGTAACCAGCACCACCGGCCAGCATGTGACCGCCTTGGCCAACAGCCATGTTGTCACGGATCCGACCCCCCGTGCCAGTCTGCGCCCCCGGGTAGGGAGCAACGCCGGTCGGGAAGTTATGGGTCTCTGCCGTCAATGTCGGCAGCAGTCGCACCACCCATTTTGCCAGTCGACTCGGCATGTTCGGTAGCTCTGCCGCAAGCGTTACAGCCAGACCGACCGATTCGATCGCCGAGCTGTCATCGTGGAATGCGATGACCGAGCCCGAGGGATTGGCTCGCCAGGGTGCCTGGACGAGCTCCATCAGAGTTTCAGGCATGATCACGCCATCGATGATGTGCTGACCCTTCCAGAAGCCATGCCGACAATGTTCGGAATTAGCTTGACCGATCTGGAAAAGCTCAACGTTGGTCGGGTTGCGCCGAAGCACGTTGACGAAAAGGGTGAGACAGAACATGAGGTCCTGATCATCCATCGCCAAACCCATCTCCTTGTTGAGTTGCCTGAGCAACGGCATACCTTCTTCGATCAGCGGAATCGTCATGACCGGCTCGATCGCCGTGTCGCTCTCGAAACTGCTGATCGGTTTGGGGTAGTGCTCCTCTGTCATTCGGTCAACAAGCAGTGCCAGCATTTGGCTCACCTCGGCAGCGTTAAGCCGTCGCGGGAAACCGTACCGGACAGACTGCTCGAGGCGGTAGACAGTGGAGAGACCACAGTCGTGGCAGATTGCCACCGCCTGGGTCGAGAACGGCGTCACGACACCACGTCGTGGGCCGACCTCGATGACAGTCGGGAAGTCCCTGAGGAAACTCACTTTACCGGATCCTCGCGGATCGAAGGTTTCGGCGAGCAGCCAGGTGAGGATAGTCGTGCCCGTCGGGCTCAACTTCCTCGTGAGTCCAAGGTTGAAGCACGTCTCGGTGCAAACTGCCTTGGTCGAGATCTCAAGCGCCTGACACAGCGCCCCGATCCAGCTCGTGAGCAGATCGAGACTCAATGCCGGTGCTCGGTAGGACCGTTCGAGCATCGTGTCACCTCTCTGGGATAAACAAAACAAGTGAGAGCATTTCTGCTTCCACTGTTCGTCTTCACGGATACAATAACACTAAGTACAGCCTATATCAATGGTACGCATTAAAAAAACAGCCATTTTTGAGGCTGTTTTTTTAATAAAAAGTTTTGGTTCTTATTTTGTCTCAGGTTTCTTGGTCGGAGTTTTCTTGGCAGGTTTTGCTGGTTTGATTTCAGTTGCTTCGGGTTTTTTGATAGTCTTGTCAGCTTTCACAACTTTTTCTGTTTTAGCCGGTTTGTCGAAAAGCTTCTTGACTGACTCTGAAGTTTTGATGTCTTCGCCAAGTTTGACTGAAACTGTCAATGTGCCATTGTTGAGAATCTTGATCGGCTTTTTGCCGCTAACTATTTTTTTCTCAACCAACGTTTTTTTGTCAACTAGCTCACCATCTTTGAAGCTTGCTGAAATAATATCAAGTGAGATGACGTCTGCTTTGGCCTTGTGTGACTTAAATCCTGGCAAGATCGGCAATCTCATCGAAAGAGGAGTCTGGCCGCCTTCAAATTTGCGAGGAATATTAAAACCACTTCGGGATTTCTGACCCTTGGTGCCTCGTCCGGCAGTCTTGCCCTGTCCTGAAGACAGGCCACGCCCGACGCGTTTTTTTGTTTTACCTTTGATGCTTACTAATCTCATTTCTTGTCCGTTTTAGTTTTCTTTGCTTTGGTAGTAGTTTTGGGAGTCTCTACAGGCTTTTTGGCTGGTTGCTCCACTTCTTTCGCGGGTGTTTCAATTGCTGCGATTTTTAGCTCGTTTGTTTTGTCAGTAAAATTTTTGACCTGATCCGTGTATTTTTTGTCAAAAGACTGAAAAGCTTTGAGAGTCGCTGTAACATTGTTGACCTTGCTTGAACTGCCCATCATCTTGGAAAGCAGATCAGTAATTCCAGCAAGTTCGGCGATCGCGCGAACCGCTCCGCCGGCAACTATGGAAGTACCACTTGCGGCTGGCTTGAGCATGACGACTGCTCCGCCGTGCTTTGTGATAACGTCATAAGGTATTGTACCACCGATGACAGGTACTACGATCAGACTTTTCTTGGCCTGTGCGACGGCTTTTTTGACGGCCTCAGCAACATCGTTAGCTTTGGCGATACCCATGCCAACTTTGCCTTTTTTGTTACCAATCACAACTAAGGCTCTAAACCGAATTCGGCGTCCACCTTTGACAGTTCTGGCAACGCGGCGAATCTCGATGACTCGTTCCTCAAATTCTTTCGGCTCACGCTTCGAGCCAAAAGAGCGCGGCTTCATGATGTTCTTGACCATCTTATCCGGTTTTTCCTGAGCTATCGTAGTTGTGTTTTTCTCATCTACCATCGTAAGTTCCTTGATTATATCTTAATACCGCTTTCACGAATGCCATCAGCAAACGCAGCGATTGAACCATGATATTTTTTACCGTTGCGATCAAAGATAGCACTCTCGACTTTTTTGGTCTTCAGTGTTTTACCAAGTTCCTGGCCAGCTTTCTTGGCATTGTCAGAAATCTTACCATCTAGCTTTAGGGTTGAAGTAGTTGCAATTGTGTTGCCCTTTGTATCGTCAATTGCTTGGCCACTGATAAAACGATTCGAGCGGTAAACCGAAATGCGGGGTTTTAAATTTGTGCCTGTTATTTTTTTCATCTGATTTGATATAAGACTTATAGGTCATATAGGTCTTATAAGTCCTATAATATTATTTCGACGCAGCAGTCTTACCGGCTTTGCGGCGGATATGCTCATCTATATATTTAATCCCTTTGCCTTTGTAAACTTCTGGTTTACGAACCTCGCGGATGATTGCCGCAAATTGTCCAACAGCTGCCTTGTCGATGCCGGAAACAGTAATGGAGTTTTTAACAACTTTAACCTCGAGGTCTTCTGGGATATGAAGCTTGATATCGTGTGAGTAGCCCATCGCCATTTTGACATCTCTACCATCAACAGCGACTCTATAACCAGTTCCTTTGAAAACCAACTCCTTTGTAAAACCATCGCGAACACCCGTGACCATATTTGAGACGAGACGAGCTATTAATCCATGTTGCTCTCGAGCAAACTTTGTCTCACTGTTGGCCACAACATAGATTCCGCCATCTCTTGTCTCCAAGCTGATCTCGCGAGGAAAATCAAGCTCAAGCTTTTTTTCACCAGAAGAAACGGTCAAGTGATTCTTGATTATTTCGGCGTTTACGCCTTCTGTTAACAGTATTGGTTTTTTGGCAATTTTACTCATAGTTTCCAAATCTCTACATATTTACAAATCTTTTACAAACATACAAATATTTGTATCTTTGTATGGATTTGGAATTTGTAGAATTATTTTTACCATATTTCGCAAATAACTTCTCCGCCAAGCCCTTTCTTTGCAGCCTCGCGTCCAGTGACGATACCAGTCGATGTTGATACAACGACAATTCCGAGTCCGCGAAGAGGTTTTGGCATCTCCTTGCTTTTAACATAGATGCGACGGCCTGGTTTGCTAATTTGTGCGATATGAGACGGGGCTTTCTTATCTGAAATTTTGATATTGATCTGCTTTCGGTTGTCTTCATCGGTAACTTCGATGCTGTCTAGAAAACCTTCACGCTTGAAAATACCTAAAATAGTCTCATTCATTTTTGAATACGAAACATTGACATCGCTTTTTTGGACAGCGGCGGCGTTTCTTATTCTTGTAAGCAAATCTGAAATTGAATCCATTGTTTTCCTTGATTAGGCATATCTACCAGCTAGACTTTGTAACCCCGGGAATTTCGCCTCGAGAGGCTAATTCACGAAAACAAATTCGGCATAGTGTAAATTTACGAAGATAACCGTGCTTTCGACCACAAAGTTTGCAGCGGTTTATTGTCCTAGACATATACTTTGGTTTTTTCAGAGCTTTGAGAATGAGTGATTTTTTGGCCATTATTTCCTCTCTTTCTTAAATGGGAAACCTAGTTTCGCAAGTAATGCTTTTGCATCATCCCTATTTCTCGCCTTGATACGAAAATTAATTTCCAAGCCAAAGTTTTCCTTGATTTCCTCATACTTAATTTCAGGAAAAATGGCATGATCTCGAATACCGATAGAAAAATTACCATTGGTATCAAAACTCGAAGGTGACAGACCGCGGAAATCACGAATTCGTGGCAATGCAACATTGACTAGTTTGCAAACAAAGTCGTACATCCTCTCTCCGCGTAGCGTCGTGGTCAAACCAACTGGTTGACCGATCCTCAGCTTGAAAGCGGAAACGGCTTTTGTTGACAGATTTGTCTTTGGCTTGAAACCAGTAATTCTGGCCAATTCCGAAGCAATGTGTGCGACAGCGCCCTTATCTTCCTTGTAGTCACCAATCCCTGTCGAGATGACAACTTTCAGAATCTTTGGCACCTCGAATGGATTACTGCACTTTAATTCCTTCATCAGTTCCGGGGCAATTTTGCTTGTGTAAATTTTGCTTAACTTTTCCATGGTGTGTTGATTCGCTCTAATTAACTATTTAACTGCCTCAAGGCTAGCTCCGCACTTTTTGCAGACGCGATTTTTACCTTTTTCGGTGATTTTGGCTGCAATTTTTGAAGGCTTACCGCATGATGGACAAAGGATCATCACATTTGACGCGCTGATCTTTTGATTAATCTCGATGATTCCACCCTGAGGGTTCTTTTGTGATGGTTTGACGTGCTTTTTTGCCAGTGCGACACCTTTGATGACTATTTTGTTATCGTCACCAAAGACGCGCTCGATCAAGCCAGTTTTGCCTTTGTCGCGGCCAGAAATTACCATTATGTTGTCATTTTTCTTCAATTTCATATTTAATCTTTCGTATTCCTTCGTATTTCGTGATTGATTTGGTTACTTAAAGAACCTCAGGCGCTAGGGAAATAATCTTCATATACCCGGCGCGCAATTCGCGAGGAATTGGTCCAAAGATACGTGTACCGCGTGGCTCTTTTGATTCAGGATCGATAATGACAGCAGCATTTTCACTGAAACGAATAGTCGAACCATCTTCACGTGAAATATCGTGGCGTGTCCGCACGATGACAGCCTTGACAATCTCTTTGCGCTTGACGGTACCACGAGGCAAAGCGTCTTTGACAGAAGCGGAGATGATATCTCCGACAAGTGCGTATCGACGAGATGATCTCCCCAAAATCGAGATGCATTCAATCTCTTTGGCGCCAGTGTTGTCAGCAATTTTTAATCTTGTACCTGCTTGTATCATAATATCTTCTCAACATCTACTTATTACAAATCCTTTACAAACATACAAATTTGGTTTTTTCTATTTGTATCTTTGTACTGATTTGCAATTTGTAGAATTATTTTTTTGCCTTTTTCTTCAAACTTTCAGCGTCACCGATAACTTTGAAAGCCTTACTTTTGGAGTATGGCTTGGTCTCCATAATGATGACCTGATCATCGATTTTGAATTTATTTTCACTATCTTCTGCTTTGAAGTTTTTACTGATGATAAACTTTTTCTTGTAAATACGGTGGGTTTTGACGGAATCAACACGTACTACGACAGTCTTGTCCATCTTGTCGGAAACGACGACTCCAATCTTGGTTTTGCCTTGTTCTGTCATAATTACTCCATTTCCTTTTGACTAAGAATTGTCAGAGCGCGTGCTAGATTCTTTCTGGTTTTTGAAATAACCGCAGAGTTGCTTAGCTTGCCAGCCTTGATTTTCAGAGTATTCATAGCTAATTCTTTTTTCATCTCCAAAATCAGGGCTTGCAACTGCTCAACTTTCATTTCACGATATTTTGTAATTTCTTCGACTGTTTTCATATGTGTGCCTACATATTACAAATCTTTTACAAATATACGAATGTGGAATTTTAATTTGTATATTTGTACGGATTTGTATTTTGTAGAATTATTCTTCTTCCTTGCTGATAAACTTCGTTTTGACTGGAATCTTGTATTCTGCCAGTCGCATCGCTTCTTTGGCGGTCGCATAATCGATACCATCCATCTCGAAAAGTATCAGGCCCGGACGAACTACGGCGACAAAGTGATCGACTGCACCTTTACCAGAACCCATCGGTACCTCGGCTGATGTCAGAGTGACAGGTTTGTTTGGGAAAATTCGAATCCAGATCTGGCCACCTTTTTTGACATAACGGGTCATGGCACGCCTAGCAGACTCGATAGAACGTGCAGAAACCCAACCAGCTGACATTGCCTTAATAGCGTATTTACCGAAAGCAAAATCGTTGCCACGCGAAGCAATACCGCGTCTTTTTCCGCGTTGCTGTTTTCTGTATTTCATTTTCTTCGGCATCAACATAGAAGCTCCCAAGCTCTACATATTACAAATCTGATTACAAATATACAAATGTGGAACCTTTTTTAATTTGTATGTTTGTATAGAATTTGTAATTTGTAGAATAATTTTTCTTTTTAATTGATCAGTTCATCAATTGTCATCAATTTTTCACCATTATAAATCCAAACCTTGATTCCAATAATTCCATATGTTGTTAGGGCAGTTATGTATGCATAATCAATCTTGCTTTTAAATGTGCCAAGTGGCACGGTACCAAAAGCGAGTTTTTCGCTTCGAGCAATATCAGCGCCGTTCAAACGACCGGAAATCTGGATTTTCATACCCTTAACTCCAGTGGTTTTGGCTTTTTCGATTGATTGTTTCATTGCGCGACGAAAAGGCATTCTCTTTTCAATCTGGTTTGCAATGTTTTGGCCGATGATTGCTGCATTACCGTCCGGTCTCTTGATCTCAATAATATTTATCTGTATCTTGTCCTTGACAAAAGTAGAAAGAAATTTCTTTAAATCATCTGAGCCTGCGCCGCCGCGACCAATGACAACACCGGGGCGACCGGAATAAATATCAATCGAGACCTTGTTGGCATCGCGCTTGATATCGATGTTTGATATTGAAGCATCTTTCAATTTGGTCAGAAGCGCTCGACGAATTTTCACATCTGAAATGAGATTATTCGTAAAATCGTGACGTCCGAACCACTTTGACTGCCAGTTTTCGTTGATTTTCAACCTAATCGATTTTGGATTGACTTTTTGTCCCATAATTTCCTTAATAATCAAGATACAAGAAACAATAACCAAAAGCTATTCTTGTGTCTGTTTATTCTCCTTGTTATTCTTGACAGTATTTTTGATGTTTGTTTCTTGGTTATTGGTGTTTTTTGATGTTTGTTTCTTGGTTATTGGTGTTTTTGCATCGCTAACTGGCGCTTCAGCTGATTCAAGAATCAGTGTGATGTGGCTTGCTCTTTTGGTGATTCGGCGCGACTGACCCTTGGACCAGGCAATGGCACGTTTCAAGCGAGGTGCCTCGTTACAGTAAACAGCCTTGATCATCAATTGCTCAGCGTCAATATGGTTCTCTTTGCCAGCAGCGATACCTGATTTTACTAAGTCGTGTAGGAAACCGGCAGCTTTGCGGTTTGTAAATTTCAGACTGTCACGAACCTTCTCGGCCGACTGTCCACGCATATTGTGCAAAACAGGCCGAACTTTTCGGGGTGAAATTCTGATATTTCGATTGTGAACTGTAATTTCCATATTTTTATAGCTTATCAGCCCTTCAGCTTATCAGCTTATCAGTTAGTCAGCTTTTCAGCTGATTAGCTGGCTGACTAGCTGACTAACTTATTTACTTGCTCCTTTTTCCTGTTCCTTGGCCATCTTACCACCATGTCGACGAAATTTTCTTGTCGGTGAAAATTCACCAAGCTTGTGTCCGACCATTTCCTCAACAACGAAAACGGGCGTGTGCTCTTTGCCGTTGTGGACACCAATTGTCAATCCAACCATCTCTGGGATTACTGTGCAAGAACGCGCCCAGGTTTTGATGACTTTTTTATCATTGTTCTTAACTGCTTTCTGAACTTTTATCAGCAGTTTTTCATCAATGAAAGGACCTTTTTTGAGTGATCGTGACATAAATAGTTTCCCAATCTCTACGTATTACAAATCTTTTACAAATATACAAATTTTATGACTTAAGTATTTGTATTTTTGTATGGATTTGTAATTTGTAGAATTACTTCTTCCTTCTACTTAAAACTAACTTACTCCCCGCCTTTTTTTTGTTCCTTGTTCGTGGACCAAGAGCCGGAGCACCCCAAGGTGTTTTTGGATATTTCAGACCGATAGAAGTGTGACCTTCACCACCACCATGTGGATGATCCACCGGATTCTTGGATTTACCCAGAACGGTTGGCTTGACACCCATGTGGCGTTTGCGACCTGCTTTTCCAATCAAGACCTTGCTATGGTCGATGTTTGAAACAACACCAACTGAAGCAAAACCTTCAGCAGAAACTTTACGTACTTCAGATGACATCAACCGAATTTGAACATAATCGCCGTCACGCCCTAGTAATGTAGCAAATGAACCAGCACTTCGGCAAATCTGTCCACCGCGTCCCGGTGTCATCTCGATATTGTGGATCTGAGTTGATGGTGGCATATTTTTCAGCTTCATTCTGTTGCCGGGTCGAACAGTTGTCTTTTCATCACATATGATGGTATCGTCTTTTTTCAAACCATCTGGAGCGATGATGTAGGCCAAGCCACTGTCTGCAAAATCGATCAAAGCGATGTCAGCGGTGCGGTTTGGATCGTATTCGATCGATTTGACCGTTCCCTTTTTGCCAAGACGCGAAACCAGAGAAAAATCAACTAGACGATATTTACGCTTGGCTCCGCCACCTTTATGATTGACCACAAGCTGACCGGCATGATTGCGACCAGAAGTTCTCTTCATTCCGACAGTCAACGACTTGGTCGCTTTGGTCTTGTCACCGGTAAATTTGAGATAACTCATTTTGCGGCGAGCGTTTGTGGTAGGTTTTACTCTTATTGTAGGCATTGATAGTTTCCGAATCTCTACATATTACAAATCTTTTACAAACATACAAATATTGATTTTTATTGATTATTTGTATCTTTGTACGGAATTTGTATTTTGTAGATTTATTAAATGACTTTTCTCGGCATCTCTTTTTTGCTACGGACAGTTACTTTTGTCTCGCTGACTTTTTCTTTTTCATTTTCTTTATTTTTTGTATCTTGTATCTTGTTTCTTGTCTCTTTCTTGTTCTTTTCATCCTTATCAACTTCAAATAAATCGATCTTAGAACCTTTCTTTAAGGTTAAAATCGCTTTCTTAAAGTCGGGACGTTTGCCAAGACCTTTGCGTGAACGCTTGACTTTGCCTTTCACTCTTACCATATTAACATCTAAAACCTCGACATTGAACAGCTCGGCAATTGTCTCAGCAACTTCTGCTTTGGTCGCACTTTTGTCGACGACAAAAGTAAACTTACTGTTTCCGGCAGCGGTAAAGCTTTTTTCTGATATCAGAGCACTTTTTATAAGACTGCTGTTCATGATTTATCTGAAAATATTTTAACAATTTGGTTGAACGATGTTTCTGATAAAACCAGGTTGTCTGACGACATCAAAGTAATAATGTTTAATTTTCCCGGCATGGAAAGATTGATACCGGCAATGTTTCGAAAAGATTTTTCGATATTTGTCTCATCAGCATTGAAAACAAGGCTAATCTTTCCGTCTGCTTTGATATTTTCCAAGATCTCGATAGCGTTTTTTGTTTTTGGCTCGGACATGTTTAAATCGTCAATAATAATCGCTTTTTTGTCCTGAAACAAATTATTCAGAGTCGAGATAATCACCGACCTTTTCAAGCTTTTATTGATTCGCAATTTAAAATTTTGACTGTTTGATGGTCCAAATGTGACTCCGCCACCAACCCAAAGTGGTGAACGAGTCGAACCATGTCGTGCTCGGCCTGTACCTTTTTGCTTCCATGGTTTTCTGCCACCGCCACTGACTTCGCTGCGGTCTTTGGAATTTGCAACCGGGTCGCGCAGAGCGGCACGAAGATAATTTACGTACTGAGTAACAGCAGCGTCAGAAACAGTGACCTCAAAAGCTTTTGGATACTCCAAATCTTTGACCTTTTCACCTTTTTGATTTAAAACTGCTATCTTCATAAAAGTTTCTCAAATCTCTACATATTTACAAATCTGTTACAAACATACAAATAGGGTAGAAATTAATTTGTATATTTGTATTTAATTTGTAATTTGTAGAATTATTGTTTGCTTACTACCCTAACGATCCCTTTGTTTGGTCCGGGAACTGCGCCGGAAATAAGTATTGTATCTTTGTTTATGTCAATAACCTTGAGGTTTTTAACTGTGATAGTTGTCGCACCCATGTGACCAGCCATCTTTTTTCCTTTGACGACACGTTGTGGCTGCTGTGCACCGATTGACCCTGGTTCACGAACATTATTACCACCATGAGAAGCAGGACCGCGGTGAAAACCGTGACGCTTGATAGTGCCGGCAAAACCTTTGCCCTTACTTTTGGCTGTAACCTCGACGATGTCGCCGGCTGCAAATTGGTCTGTCTTGACCTCTTCGCCTTTTTTGTAACCGCTGACATCATCGAGTCGAAATTCCATAATTCGCATCGGGTTTTTCTTTTCATCTAGTTGTTTGTGTGCGGAGACTTGGACTGATACATAACCATCCTTATCTTGTGTCTTGACCTGGCTGACAACGCATGGCAAAAAAGCAATCCGGGTAACCGGAATAACTTTACCATCAGCGTCAAAGACGCGTGTCATACCTAATTTTTGACCAAGGATAAACTTCATAGTTTCCGAATAACCACTAAATACAAAATGATACAAAAATACGAAATCAGTCACAATATTAAACACCGCCGTGGATCCTCTCCGCTGATCGGAGTGATATCTATGACCTGTTACTGAGCCATCTCAATTAACTTCAATAATGTAACCTAAATTGTGCGTAAAGTCAACCGCAACAGTTCATAAAGTTTGAAAGTTAGAAAGTTTGTAAAGTAGCGGAATTTCCTCGTTACTTTATGAACTTTATAAACTTTTTACTTTACAAACTGTGTGCTGTTTACATTTTGATTTCAATATCGACGCCGTGTGGCAGATCCAGACTCATGAGTGAATCTATGGTCTTGGGAGTCGGATTTAGAATGTCGATCAAGCGCTTGTGTGTCCGCATTTCGAACTGCTCGCGAGAGTCTTTGTGAACAAATGTCGGTTTCAAAACCGTAATTTTATTCTTGTCTGTAGGCAGTGGGATCGGACCAGCCACAGCGGCACCGGAGCGAATCGCTGTCTCGATAATTTGCTGAGCAGATTTATCGATGATGCGATGATCGTAAGCCTTCAAGCGGATTCTGATTTTTTGTTTAACAGCGTCAACCATAATAATGTTCTATTTGTAAGATTTGTAGCAATTTGTAATTTTGTAATCTACTTAATGATCTTTGTTACAACACCAGCACCAACAGTCTTTCCACCCTCACGAATAGCAAATTTCAAGCCTGCGTCCATGGCGATCGGCTGGATGAGTTTGACTTTGATCTGGGCGTTGTCGCCAGGCATGATCATCTCACCTTCAAACTCGATCTCACCGGTAACGTCAGTGGTTCGGATATAAAACTGTGGTTTGTAGCCTTTGAAAAATGGTGTGTGTCGGCCACCTTCCTCTTTGTTCAAGACATAAAGTTCGGCTTCAAATTCTGTGTGAGGAGTGATACTACCAGGTTTACATAGGATCTGGCCACGCTCAATGTCTGTGCGCTCGATACCGCGTAGGAGAAGACCAACATTGTCACCAGCTTGACCTTGATCAAGCATTTTCTTGAACATCTCAACACCAGTAACGACGGTGGTGCGAGTCTTGCGAATGCCTACAATTTCGACTGTGTCGTTTACTTTGATAATACCTTGATCGATTCTACCAGTTGCGACAGTGCCGCGACCTTTGATCGAAAAAACGTCTTCAATGGCCATTAAAAATGGCTTGTCAACTTCACGTTTTGGTTCTGGAATTGCTTCATCAACTGCATCCATCAATTCGTCGATAGACTTGGTCCATTTTTCGTCACCCTCAAGAGCTTTGAGAGCTGAACCACGAATAATCTTGGCATTGTCGCCATCGTATTTGTATTTGGCTAGAAGTTCGCGAACTTCCATTTCAACCAAATCAATCAACTCTGGATCATCAACCATGTCACACTTGTTTAGATATACGACGATAGCTGGGACGCCAATCTGGTGAGCAAGAAGAATGTGCTCGCGAGTCTGAGGCATAGGACCATCAGTAGCGGCAACAACAAGAATAGCGCCGTCCATCTGAGCGGCACCGGTAATCATGTTTTTGACGTAGTCAGCGTGACCGGGACAGTCGACGTGAGCGTAGTGACGCTTCGCTGTCTCGTACTCTTGGTGAGATGTAGCAATAGTAATACCACGCTCTTTTTCTTCGGGAGCGTTGTCAATATCGTCAAATTTTTTAGCAACGGCCATGCCTTTTTTTGCCAAGACACTTGTGATCGCAGCTGTCAAAGTGGTCTTACCATGGTCAACGTGACCAATGGTACCGATGTTTACATGCGGCTTACTTCTTTCAAATTTGTCTGCCATTTAAACTCCTTTTGTTCGTATTAGGTATTAGCTCGTGTTCGTATTAGGTATAAGGTATTGCGTATAAGGGGTTCGATCCTCCCTGATACGTAATACGATATACGTTATACGGCTGTTTTACGGACGCAATACGTTATACGACTATAATTAAATATTGTTTTACTTCAAAACTATAACAAATTTTTAGCTTAAATACAAGTCTGATCGGATTTACTTTGCTCTTTTTTCAATAATTTCTTGCGTTACGTTTCGTGGTACTTCGGCATAATGGGCAAATTCCATCGATGCAGCGGCTCGGCCCTGCGACATTGAGCGAAGAGATGTGGTGTAGCCAAACATTGATCCAAGCGGGACAAAAGCACTGATATGTTTGATGCCACCGGGACGATCTTCCATAACATTGATAGTGCCACGTTTTGAATTCAAATCACCGATAACGTCACCCATAAAGTCATCTGGTGTCGTCACCTCGACTTTCATAATTGGCTCGAGAATAACCGGATCAGCTTTTTTGAATCCATCCTGAAACGCCATCGAAGCTGCAATTTTGAAGGCAACCTCTGATGAATCAACTTCATGGTACGAACCGTCATAGACCTCAGCGGTCAGGTCAACAACCGGGTATCCAGCGATAACGCCACGAGACATTGCTTCTTTGATGCCTTCTTCGATCGGTTTGATATATTCACGAGGAATAGAGCCACCAACAATCGAATTGACAAAGACAAAGCCTTCGCCTGGTTCATTTGGTTTGATCCGTAGCCAACAATGACCGTACTGACCACGACCACCGGTCTGACGAATATATTTACCTTCAGATGTAACTTCCTTCTTGACAGTTTCGCGATATGCAACCTGCGGCGCACCGACATTGGCCTCAACTTTGAATTCACGCTTCATCCGGTCGACGATGATTTCGAGATGAAGCTCGCCCATACCAGCGATAATGGTCTGGCTTGTTTCCTCGTCGGAGCGAACACGAAAAGTTGGGTCTTCCTCAGCCAATCGCTGCAAAGCAATACCCATTTTTTCCTGATCAGCCTTAGTTTTTGGCTCGATAGCAATATCAATAACGGGCTCTGGGAAAACAATTTTTTCCAAAATAACAGGCTTTGCGGGATCACAGAGTGTGTCACCGGTTGTCGTGTTTGACAAACCGACTGCGGCGGCGATTTCGCCAGCGTAAACTTCGTCGACTTCCTCGCGATGATTGGCGTGAAGTCTGACGATGCGGCCGATTCTTTCTTTCTCGTCTGCAGTAGAATTGTAAATATAAGAACCTTTTTTGATCGTGCCACGATAGACGCGAAAGAAGATGAGTTTACCGACAAAAGGGTCAGTCGCAACCTTAAAGGCCAGGGCGGCAAATGGTTCGTCGTCCAGCGGCTTGACTGAAATTTCCTCGTCGGTTTTCGGGTCATGGCCAGTCGCTGGTTCGATATCAAGTGGAGATGGGAGATACGCAACAATAGCATCAAGGAGCGCAGAGACGATAATCCCACGACCGTCACCACCTAAAACTGGGTAAAATTTGCTCGAAAGACAGGCTTTTCGAACGAGTGTTTTTAACTCGTCATTACTGATCTCATCGCCATTCAGATATTTTTCCATCAAAACATCGTCATATTCGGCAACCATCTCGATCAGTTTCTCACGCCATTCTTTGGCCTTGTCAAGCATGTCAGCTGGAATCTCGCCTTCGACTAGCTGTTTATCTTTGTAATCTGAGTAAGTATAAGCCTTCATCGCAACGAGATCGACAACACCGTTGATCGATTGCTCGACACCGATTGGGATCTGAATCGGTGCTGCATTTTTGCTCAGTCGCTGGTGGATAGAATCGATCGAACGATAAAAATCACCACCGGTCTGATTGATTTTATTGACAAAGCACATTCGAGGAACCTGATAGTTGTCGGCTTGACGCCAGACAGTTTCTGATTGTGGCTCGACACCCATCTTGCCATCAAAAATGACGACGGCGCCGTCAAGAACACGCAAAGACCGCTCCACTTCGACAGTAAAGTCGACATGACCGGGAGTGTCAATGATGTTGATACGATGCTCTTTCCAGAAACAGGTCGTCGCCGCGGAAGTGATCGTAATCCCCCGCTCCTGCTCCTGCTCCATCCAGTCCATCGTCGCTTCACCCTCGTGAACTTCACCGATTTTGTGAACACGACCGGAGGTATATAGGATACCTTCGGTTACTGTCGTTTTGCCGGCGTCAATGTGAGCGATTGTGCCGATGTTTCGAACATTTTCCAGTGCGTAATCTCGAGCCATACATCCTCTCTTAGCCCTCCCATTTTCAAGCGTCCCTCCCCTGCCTGAGGGGAGGCTAGGTGGGGTGGGAGCAGGGAGGTTGGGTGGGGTTTATTGTCCAACCAATCTAATTCAATTTTCAAAAATAAAAACGCCCCTCACGTGACTCGATTATAATAACACATTAATTCCCCCCTGCGCAAGTGGAGGAAATCGCTAGCACCGGTGCGAGGTTGACAATATGTGCCGGCCCTGCATCTCTCACCAAAATATTTATCTAAATTATGCGAACGAGAAATCGTTCTTTTTTGTTGTCTAAAAATTGAAATTATTTGATTTGTCGCGCTATAATACTTTTATCGTCGCAAAGAAGGAGAAGGGCTTGTCACAGATCCTTGGTCATTATCTTCAGGCGGGAATTCGGGGCAATCCGCAAGTTTTCAGAACTTACGTTTTGCTCGTCAACGGTTGCTGGTTTTCTCATCTGGGAAGACCAAATTCCGATGACGGACCACTGCTCGCCCATGGTGGCGAAAATGGTAATGGCACCGGAGGCATCAGTTTTGCTGAGTTCTGCCACGGACGAGATTGTCTGGTCGCAAAACTGGACGATCACCTAACCGAGCTCTGTGCTCAGTGGCACAAAAGTCGTGTCAAAGCCGGATTTAGCGATCCGTCAGACGGTTTGGTCCAAAATCCAAACAGTACCCCAAGACCATGTGGTGGCAATTAATCAGAGCCGGGTAATTTCCGCTAAATTGTCACCACCACACCCGATATTTAATTATGTAAATATATTGATTGTCTAAATTAACTGCAAAATCATTGTTTTTGATACTTTTAGTGTTGACAATTTCGTTTAGCTAGTCTAGAATTAAACCTTCGTTATAACGATTCGACCGGGCTGATGCCATAATTTAATCGATTTTATTGGCCGAAGCTAACAGAACAACTGGATAAAACAATTTAGTTTTTTCCCAAAAAAGGAACGAGAAATTCCACCTAATCAGAAACGGTTACGCGGGTCAGTTCGTTCTTTTTTTGTTGTACGAGTATTGGCACATCATGCGTAATATTTAATCGCGCTAACATAGTGACAATCCACAGCGTAAAGACTGTAAAACTGTAAAAATGGGTAGATTAAGACCAGTAAATTATATTGTAAATTTTGTGTTCAATACCCCAAATCACAACGGCCGTTGTGATTTGGGGTATTGAGACATAAATTAATTAACATAATGTTGTTGAATAAAAATGGGGAAATAAAGGGTATACCTAGTCAAATGGAACAACCCTCATTGTTTTTTGTAAGTATGAGTCTGGAGAATCAAACATTTCAGGATGGGTAAATCTAGCGGTAAATTCTGCAACTATCTCCGGTAGATATTCCGGGG
>Ga0210057_1000981_pt1 | contig 44938 bp, 59 predicted proteins | sample CryGeyCG2114_010_2_FD_183968 | JGI IMG/M metagenome (GOLD analysis project Ga0210057, IMG submission 183968) | Groundwater microbial communities from aquifer - Crystal Geyser CG10_big_fil_rev_8/21/14_0.10 (SPAdes) (version 2) | ecosystem: Environmental > Aquatic > Deep subsurface > Groundwater ...
TCTTGAGAATTTTTAATTGGAATCATAATAATTACTCTATTTCTTTTTTAACATCATAATAAACATCTTCTATTGGTTTATCACCGTCAACTCTAATTAATTTACCTTGTTTTTTATAATATTCAATCGCAGGTTCAACGTCTTTCTTGTAATAATCCAGACGAGCTCTAATTGCTTCTGGCTTATCATCAGAACGGGTTATTAATTCTCCTCCACATTCATCACAAACCTTCATTCCCCTGAAATCGCCTACCCAAGGAATTAATTTTCCGCATTCTTTACAAATTCTCCTTTTAGTTAATCTGTCAAAGGCCTCTTGTTCAGAAATATCTACTAAAATAACTTTTATATTTCCCCACTCATACCAATTAAAAGCGTCATCCATTAATTCTGCTTCTCTTAAGGAGCGAGGATTGCCATCAATAATTAATCCTTTTTCATTGACCTCATCTTTTATTTCTTCTATTTTTTCAGCCCAAATTCTAAACATAATAGGAGTTGGAATTCTTGCTCCTTGATCCATTATTTTCTTTATTTTCCTCCCGGAAAAATCATTCTTTTCAGCTCTTTTTCTTAATAATTCACCACTGCCTAAATATCCAAAATTAAAATCTTTAATTAAAAGTTTTGCTTGTGTGCCTTTGCCGCACCCTGAACGACCAAGAAGAATAATAATTTGACGGTTTTTTGACATAAATTACAAACCTTCATAATCTCTCATCGTTAATTGAGAATTAACTTGCCTCATTGTATCTAAAACAACAGAAACAACAATTAAAAGCGCGGTTCCTCCTATAACAAATCCAAAAGCGGTAATGCCTGTGATACCTTGAACAATTGAAGGTAAAACTGCTATTGTTCCTAAAAAGATAGCTCCAAAAAGCAAGACGCGATTAAGAATAAAATAAAGAAAATCAGTAGTTGATTTCCCCGGACGAATACCCGGGATATATCCTCCCATTTTCTGTAAATTTTCAGATACATTTTTAGGATTAAAAGTAACAGCTGTGTAAAAATAAGTAAACATAACAACTAAAAGAAAGTAAACAATGCCATAGAACCATTGATTTTCAAAAAAACGGCCGACAAATTGAGCGATACTAGCAACCCAACCAATGCTTGAACCGCCTAAGAAATTAGCTATTACTCCTGGAAAAAGCATAATTGACAAAGCAAAAATAATAGGAATAACTCCAGCAGGATTAACATTTAAAGGTAAATAAGTTGAAACTCCTCCATACATTTTATTTCCGCGAACACGCTTAGCGTAAGAAACAGGAATATTACGACGTCCCTCGGTTATAACAACCACTCCTGAAGTAATAATTAAAGCTATAATAAAGAATGCCACATACGAAGGTATTTGAGAAGGACTATATGTGACTACCAATTCTCTAATAGATAAAGGAACGCTTGAAACAATACCTGCAAAAATTAATAAAGAAACTCCGTTGCCAATGCCTTTTTCAGATATTAATTCTCCTAACCACATTAAAAACAAAGCTCCTCCTGTAGCGACTATAATAGAAGTAATCCATTGTAAAGTTGAAGAAAAACTAATAATATTCTGTCTGCTTAAAAGGGTTAACATTGCATAAGATTGCAAAATAGCCATTGGCACTGTTAACATCCGGCTATATTGATTAAACTTTTGACGTCCAGCTTCGCCTTCTTCCTTATAAAGAGCTTCTAATTTAGGAAATATCATCGTTAAAAGCTGCATGATAATAGTAGCTGTGATATAGGGGCCCAATCCAAGCATAATTATTGACAAATTACTCATCGCTCCTCCTGTAAAAATATTCATTAATCCAAACAACTGGTTATTAGAAAAAAATTGTTTCAAACGTTCAACATCTATGCCTGGAATAGGAATATTAGCGGCAATTCTAAAGACAACCAAAATCATTAAAACAAATAATATTTTTACTCTTAAATCTTTTATTTTAAAAATTTGAATTATTTTATCAAGCCACTTCATAATAAATTAATTTTTATTAACTTTTTTCTTTGCTTTTTTTTCAACTTTCTTTGGCTCTTTTTCAACTTTTTTTAATATTTCCCCAACTTTTTTTGATGTTTTAATTCCTTTGAATATAAACTTATTTTTAAATTCACCTACGCCTAAAATTTTAATTCTTGGAATTCTTTTACTAACTCTGTTAATCATTTTTTTATCAAGTAAAATTTTAGGAGAGATAATATCTCCATCTTTAAAATTCTTTTCAATATCTTTTAAATTTAAAATAACTGGATTAATTCTATATCTAGACAATTTAGAACCGCGCTTTATTTTAACTTTTCCAACAACTCCTCTTTTTTTAGGCAATCTTTTTAGCAATGTCGTATCTCCTCCAGCAAAACCTGCGCGAGGACCCTTCCCAGAACGAGAATTCTGACCTTTTATACCGCGTCCTGAATAAGTTCCCTTTTTACCGCCACGGCCTACTCTTTTGCGTAATTTTTTATTAAATTTTGGTTTAAGCTGATGTATCTGCATAGTAAATATTATCTTTTTAAAGATTTTAAAGCTTCGATTGTCGCGCGAGCATTATTTAATTTATTTTTTGTTTTACCTAAAATTTTTCCTGAAATATTCTCAATACCTGCCAAATCACAAATAATACGAACGGATCCTCCAGCAACAATTCCCTTTCCTTTTGTTCCCGGCTTAAGCAAAATTTTAGCTTTTCCAAATTTAGCTTCTACTTCATGAGGAATAGTATTATTTTTCAAATAAATTTGAATTAAATTTTTCTTAGCATTAGCCACTGCTTTTTCAACAGCTAAACTAACATCTTGACCCTTGCTTACACCAACCCCTATTTTGCCTTTTTTATTGCCAATAGCAACAACTGCGCGGAATCTAAAACGACGGCCTCCAGCAACAACACGAGTAACGCGAGCTACATCTAGAAGTTTCTGTTCATATTCTCTTTTTTCTAATTCTTTTTTAATATACATAAAATTAAAATTTTAATCCCGCTTCACGAGCTCCTTCGGCAATAGCTTTAATCCTCCCGTGATATTTATATCCTCCCCTATCAAAAACAATTTTTTCTATTTTATTCTCTATCGCTTTTTTAGCCAATAAAGAGCCTATTTCTTTTGCTAATTGAACTTTGTTTAATTTATTCTTATCAATCTTAATATCACTCGCGCTTAATATGGTTTTACCTTTTTCATCATCAATTAATTGAGCGTAAATATGATTATTGCTTCTAAAAACAGAAAGACGCGGACATTTTTTAGTCCCTTTAACTTTTGCTCTAATGCGAATATGTCTTCTGTTGCGTTTTTCTTCTTTTTTTAACATAAAATTTTATTCAGACCCTGCCGCTTTTTTACCAGTTTTTCTTTTAATAACTTCGTCAATATATTTTATTCCTTTTCCCTTATAGGGCTCTGGTTTCTTCTTTTCTCTAACTTCAGCAGCTATTTGACCCACTACTTGCTTATCCGGTCCCGACACAGTAATAATATTTTTTTCTACTCCAAAAGTTATGCCTTGAGGAGCTTTTATTTCTATCGGATGAGAAAGACCTAGGTTTAGAATAAGATTATTGTTTTGAACCGAAGCTCTATAACTAACGCCATTTATTTCCAATTTCTTTTCAAATCCTTCTGTTACTCCTTTGATCATATTAAAAACCAAACTTCTTAACAAACCCCACATAGCTGATATTTTCCCTGATTCTTTTTTAGGGCTAATTGTCAATTCTTTTTTTTCTTTATCGTGAACAATATCAAAATTTTTGAATAATTCTTGTTTTAATTCTCCTTTTGGACCCTTAATGATAATCTCCCTATCGTCAATTTTAAATTCAACTCCGTCGGGAATACTAATTATTTTTTTTCCTATTCTTGACATATTAATAAATTTCGCAAATTAATTCTCCTCCCAAACCTTTTTTATGAGCTTCTTTATTTGTCATTAATCCTTGCGAAGTAGAAATAATAATAAAACCATATCCTTGTCTTATTGGTTTTAATTCATCTTTTTTAATATAGATTCTCTGACCTTGCTTGCTCACCCTTTTAATACTGCTCATTAAAGGTTTGTTATTCTCGTATTTTAGTTCAATTTTTATAACCTTCTTTGTTTTTTTTCCTTGTTTTGAAACTTTTTCTACCACTTTTTCTTTTTCCAATATTTCAGCAAGATTAAATTTAAATTTAGAAAAAGGAATAGTAACTGTTTTATGTAAAACAGCTTGAGCATTTCTTATTCTAGTTAACATATCTGAAACTGGATCTGTCATAATTTAATAAATATTAATTTACCAAGAAGATTTTTTAATTCCTGGAATTTCTCCTTTATTAGCTAATTCTCTAAAACATATTCTGCATAAGCCAAATTTTCTTAAATAACTTCTTTTTCTGCCACAATTAAAACAACGCCTGACTATTCTTGAAGAAAACTTTGGTTTTTTATTTGCCCTAGCGATAACAGATTTTTTAGCCATAAAAAAATAATATACTATTTCTATTTTTTGTCAATTTTAATAGGAAATTTTAATAATTTGAATAATTCTAACCCTTCTTCTTTCGTCTTAGCTGTTGTTGCAATAGCAATTTCAAATCCAAAAATATTCTTAGCGCTTTCAGCTGAAATTTCAGGAAAAACAATATGTTCTTTAATCCCAATATTTAAATTACCTCCTTTATCAATATTTTTTTCTGGTAAACCGCGAAAATCTCGACATCTTGGCAAAGCTATATTCACAAGTCTGTCTAGAAAATCATACATTTTTTGACCCCTCAAGGTTACTTTTGCTCCAATAATCATTCCTTTTCTTATCTTAAAACCAGATTCAGATATTTTTGACTGACAAAAAACCATTCTTTGTCCGGTTATTGCAGTTAAATCATTAACAATATCTTTTTGAGCACTATCATCTTTATTAGCAGGATTAAAACCGGTATTAACAATAACTTTAATAATTCTTGGCACAGCTAAATCATTACGATAACCAAATCGCTCTTTCATTTTTGGAATAACTTCTTTTGTATATCTATCTTTTATATTTTCCATTGAAATATTTTATATTTCCTGCTTACATTTTTTACAAACTCTATATTTCTTTTTTTCAACTATTTTATAACCAATCCTAACCGCTTTACTGCATTTTGGACATAAAAATTTAACATTAGAAACATTAATTTTTTTAGGAATTTCAATAACTTGTCCTTTTTCCTTTTCACTTTTTGCTCTGCGATGTTTTTTAACTAAATTAATACCTTCAGCTAGTATTTTCTTTTCACGAGGAAAAGCTTCAAGAACTTTTGCTTTTTTCCCTTTATCTTTTCCGCTTATTACTAGTATTGTATCGCCTTTTTTTATCTTCATATTATAAAACTTCTGGGGCTAATGATACTATTTTATCAAAACCTTTTTCTTTTAATTCTCTTGGAACAGGACCAAAAATACGTCCACCCTTAGGATTATATCCATCAACAATAACTGCCGCATTTTCATCAAAGCGGATATAGGAACCGTCTTTTCTTCGAAAAGCTTTTTTTTGACGGACAATTACAGCTCTAACAACATCTTTTTTCTTTGTAGCTTTTCTAGGTTCAGCTAATTTTACAGAAGCAACAATAATATCTCCTATTTGAGCGTATCTTCTTCGCGTTCCTCCTAAAACCTTAAAACACTGAATAATTTTTGCTCCAGTATTGTCAGCTATTTTTAATTTTGTTCCCGGTTGTATCATAATTAATTTATTTTATTTACTACTTTCCATTGTTTTTCTTTGCTTATTGGCTTGCATTCCTGAATAATAACTTTATCTCCTTTTTTATATTCATTTTTTTCATCATGGGCCTTATATTTCTTGCTAATCTTATATCTCTTCTTGTATTTAGGATGTTTTTTATATCTATCAACTAAAACAGTTATCGTTTTGTCCATTTTATCGCTGAAAACAATACCCTTAAGAAGTCTGCTTTTCTTAGGACTTGATTCTTTTTCTATTGTTTTTTTTATTTCTTTCTTTTTTTCTTCCATAATAATTACTTATTTTTAAGAATAGTTTTAATTCTGGCAATATCTTTTCGCAACTCCTTTAACTGTTTTACATTCTTAAGCTTTTTTGAAGATAAGTCAAATTTAAACTGACCAAGCTTATGGCTTTTTTCAATCAATAAATCATTTAATTCTTTTCCTGTTTTTTGACTTAATTCTTTAGCTTTCATTTTAAATCTATTTAAATTATCTTTTAATAAATTTTGTTTTTATTGGCAATTTATGACCTGCTTTTCTCATTGCCTCTTTTGCTATTTCTTCGGTGATGCCATCCATCTCAAAAATTATTCTTCCCGGTTTAATAGGAACAACATAATACTCAACGCTTCCTTTTCCGCCTCCCATAGGAACTTCTATTCCCTTTCTTGTAATTGGCTTATCGGGAAAAACTCTAATCCAGATTTTACCGCCACGTTGAATATATCTTGTCATCGCTCTTCTGGCAGCTTCAATCTGCCTGGAACTAAGCCAAGTAGCTTCCATTGCTTTCAGAGCATATGAGCCAAAGGAAATATTAGATCCTCTCGTTGACTTACCCTTATTTCTCCTTCTGCCTTTTTGCCATTTTCTATGTTTTACTTTTTTAGGCGTTAACATAATAATTAATTAAATATTTCTCCTTTATAAATCCAAACTTTTATTCCAATAGTTCCATAAATGGTATATGCGGTTGAACTGGCATAATCTATATTAGAACGTAAAGTTTGAAGAGGAATTTTACCTTTTTTTAAATGTTCTTTTCTCGCTATTTCAGCGCCATTTAATCTTCCCTTAACCATTATTTTAGCTCCTTTAACGCCCTTATTCTGCATAATCTTGTCTAATGTTTGTTTCATAACCCTTCTATAGGGCATACGTCTTTCTATTTGACTTGCCATATCCATGCCAACAATAGCGGCCTGAATATCAGGATCTTTAACTTCTTCAATTTCCAAACGAATTTCTTGATTAATTGATAATGATTTATCTTTCTGAAAAAGTTTCTTTATTTCATTTTTTAATTCTTCAACGCCTCCTCCTCCCCTTCCTATAACCAAACCCGGACGAGCTGTTTTAATAATAATATTAAGAGCATTTGCAGAACGTTCTATTTCAACCAGATTAACGCTTGCCTTGCTTAGTTTTTTCATAATAAAACTTCGCAATTTTGTATCTTGCTCTAAAAATTCTTTGTATTGTTTCTTACTAAACCACCGTGATTTCCAATTTGTTACGGAGCCTAGTCGGAATATAAATGGATGAACTTTTCTTCCCATAATTATTTATTAATTAAAAGCTTTTTCTTCTAAAAACTTTCTTAGCGTTTTTAAATGTCTGTTTATTTAAAAATTTATCTTTAGGTTTTAACAAATCTGAATGAGATTTTTGAGAAAATTCTTTTTTATCTGGTTCTTTGTTTATATCTTCTAATAAGGTTTTATCTTCTTCACCTTCTTTAATAACCTTTGGTTTTACATTTTTAACATCAACAGAAGAACCTTTCTGTTCTAAAATTAATGTGATATGACTTGTTCTTTTTTTAATAGAAGCGGCTCTTCCCATTGCTCTTGGTCTCCATCTTTTTAACGTTGGACCTGCGTCAACTATAACATTATTAACAAAAAGATTTTCTTTTAAAGCGTTGCCATTGTTTTGGGCGTTAGCGATTGCTGACTTTAAAAGTTTTAAAATTGGCTCAACTGATCTTTTGGCTAAAAATTTTAATTGAACCTCTGCTTGTTTAATCGGCAATCCTTTAATCAAATCAGCAACCAATCTGACTTTTCTTGGAGATATTCTTAAATGTTTTAATTTAGCTTTGAATAGCATATTTTAATATTACTTTCCTTTTTGTTTTCCTGCGCCTTCTTGCTCGCGTTGCATTTTTCCTCCATGTCTAACGAATTTTCTAGTTGAAGAAAATTCCCCTAATTTATGTCCAACCATATCTTCATTTATAGATACGTTAATATGTTCTTTACCATTATGAACGCCGAATGTAAAACCAACCATTTCTGGAGTAATTGTGCAACTACGCGACCATGTCTTAATAACCGTCTTGTTATTAGGCGATTCTGCTTTCATTTTTGCAACTTTTTTCAATAGTTTTTCGTCAATATATGGACCTTTTTTTAAACTTCTAGACATAATTATTTTTTCTTTTTCTTAATTCTTGGTTTGATTATAAATTTATTGCTGTATTTTTTCTTTTTTCTTGTTTTAACCCCAAAAGCCAATTTGCCCCAAGGCGTTTTCGGACCTTTTCTTAATCCAATTGATTGTCTATTTTCTCCTCCTCCATGAGGATGGTCACAAGCGTTCATTGCCGAACCACGAACTGTTGGACGACGCCCCATCCAGCGGCTTCTGCCCGCTTTTCCAATGACAACTATTCCATGTTCTGTATTGCTTAATTGACCTATACTTGCAAAACAATCATCTTTAACCATTCTTACTTCGCCAGAAGATAATTTAATATTAGCATATCCAGCATCGCAAGACATAATTTGTCCGGAACTACCTGCGGAACGGATCATTTTACCACCTTTTCCTGATAGAAATTCTATGTTATAAATTTGAGTTCCCGGCAATATATTCTTTAAATACATTCTGTTTCCTATTTTATGAGGAGCTTTTTCCTGACAAATAATTTCACTTCCCACTTTAAGACCTTCTGGGGTCAGAACATATCTTTTTTCACCATCTTTATAATTCAAGAGAGAAATAAAACAACTTCTATTAGGATCATATTCAATAGAAACTACTTTTGCAGGAATACCTATCTTATCGCATCTTTTAAAATCAATCAAGCGATATTTCCTTTTATGGCCTCCGCCTTTGTGCCTTGTTGTAATTTGACCCTTAAAACCACGACCAAATTTTCTAACTAGTTTTTTAGTTAATTTCTTTTCAGAATTTTTTTTAGTCAAAACAGAATAATCAACTGAAGTCATTCCTCTTCTCCCTGAAGTTGTTGGTTTATAGTATTTCATAATTATCTAGGCATTAATTCTATTTTTTCGCCTTTCTTTAATGTAACAATAGCTTTTTTAAAACCTTTTTTAAGTCCATTTCTCCATCCTTCCCGTCTTCCAAGCCTTCTTCTTTTAGGACTAACGTGAATAATATGAACATTGGCAACTTTTGAATTATAAATAGATTCAATCGCTTTTTTAACTTCAATTTTGTTAACATTAGGATAAACCTTAAAAACATATTTATTTTGCTCAGCTAAAAAAGTAGCTTTTTCTGTAATACAAGGTTCTTTGATTATATTATAACCCAAAGATTTCCTTTTCATATCAGATTTAGAAAGTTTTTTTTCTGGAATTTCTTTCTTTTTATCAGAAATAGAATCATCTTTAATGTTTTTATCTTTAACATCCTTTTTAATTTCAGGACTTTCTTTCTTTTTTTTAAATTTATCAAGTAAAGACATATTTTTGAATTATTTTGTATATGTTTTTTTAATTACTTCTATGCCGTCTTCAAGCATTAAAAGATATTTATAGGTCAAAATATCTAAAACATTTAAGCTGTCAGCTCTAATTGTTTTTGTTTTAGAAATATTATTGCTTGCGCGAGTAATACTAAGATCTGTTTTAGGCAAAACAATCAAAACACCCTTCTTAAAATCTTTCTTTAATTTATCTTTTAAATTATTTAAAATTCCAATCATCAATTTAGTTTTATTCTCTTTTAATTCTAATTTGTCTAATAAAACCATTTCTTCATCTTTTATTTTAGAAGATAAAGTCATAAAAAGAGCTTTTTGTTTCATCTTTTTATTAATTTTTTTGGAAAAAACTCTTTCTTTAGTCGGACCAAAAGAGATTCCTCCGCCTCTCCAAATTGGAGAACGAATTGAACCGTGACGAGCTCTGCCTGTTCCTTTTTGTTTCCATGGTTTGCGGCCACCACCTCTTCTTTCACCTCTATCTTTCGTATGAGCAATAACCTTGCGAGCGTTAGCTGTTTGAGTAACTAAAACTTGATGAACTAAATCCTTATTCATTTCTAAACCAAAAAATTCAGCTGGCAATTCAACTTTTTTAACTTCTTCTCCTGTTTGATTATAGATTATCTGTTTCATTATTTTTTAATCTATTTTTTAATTTCTTCTTTTTTGTCTTTAGCTTCCGCTTCTTGTTTTTCTAAATCAGCAATAAGATTTTCCTGTTTCTCTTCTTTAACTTTTTCAATTTCTTTGGTAACTATTATCTCCAATAGCGTTCCCTCTTTTCCCGGAATAGCTCCTTTAATAGCTAATAAGTTATCCTTTTCATCAATATTAACTATTTCTAGGCCGCTAACAGTAATTCTATCGCTACCCATTCTTCCAGCCATTCTTTTTCCTTTAAAAACTCTTTCTGGAAAGGCAGAACCGATTGACCCGGGAGCTCTTAGATTATGTTTTGTTCCATGACTTGCAGGAGCGCCCTTAAAACCATGTCTTTTAACGACTCCTTGAAATCCTTTTCCTTTTGAAATCCCGCTAACTCTTACTATCTCGCCATTATTGAACAAAGAAACATTTATTTCATCGCCTGATTTAAAATCTTTACTGGAAAATTCTTTTAAATAACGGTAATTTTTTTCTAAACCATATTTTTTAAAATGACCTTTTTGAGGTTTTTTAACTTTTTTATCTTTTATTTCTTCAAAACCAATTTGAACAGCTTCATAACCATCTTTTTCCTTATCTTTAATCTGAACGACAAAACAAGGCCCTGCTTTAATAAGGGTAACTGGGACAACATTATTGCTGTTGTCAAAAATTTGCGTCATTCCTATTTTTTTTCCTAAAATAAATTTCATACAATTTTAAATAAAAAATTTTACAATCAAAAACCGGGGTCAGCCCCGGCTAAAGACGACTTTCCGTTACTCCTTCATTATGTCATCTTTATTTCTATATCAACGCCAGCAGGCAAATTCAATCCTGTTAAAGCATCAATTACTTTTGAGCCGGGATTAATTATATCAATCAATCTTTTATGAATTCTCATTTCATACTGTTCACGAGATTTTTTATGAACGAAAGTAGCTCTGTTAATCGTATACTTGCGAATTTCCGTCGGGAGAGGAACAGGACCATGGATATCTGCGTTATAACGTTTTATTATCTCGATAATCTGCCTTACTGATTGATCAATAAGTTTATGATCGTAAGCTTGTATTTTTATGCGAATTCTTTGTTTTGTCTCTTCTTCTTTTTTGGATACCATTATTGTTAATAATTAAAATAACTAATTCAATTGATCTAATAAAGCTGAATCTCCATTTTGAAAAGGAGATCCAGCTTCACAACTATTTTATAATCTTCGTAACCACACCTGCCCCTACTGTTTTTCCGCCTTCTCTTAGAGCAAATCTTTGCTTACTTTCTAAAGCAACTGGAGCTAAAAGTCTAACTTTTAGATTAACTGTATCTCCAGGCATAATCATTTCTGTTCCTTCTGGCAAAGTTATTTCTCCCGTAACATCACTCGTTCTAATAAAGAATTGAGGTTTATAGCCCTTAAAGAAAGGAGTATGTCTTCCGCCTTCTTCTTTGCTGAGAATATAAATTTCACCTTCAAACTCTGTATGAGGAGTAACACTTCCAGGTTTTGCTAAAATCTGACCTCTTTCAACATCTTCTCTTTTAACTCCTCTTAAAAGAATTCCTGCATTATCTCCAGCTCTACCCTCATCAAGAGATTTATTAAACATCTCAATTCCGGTCACAACTGTTTTTTGAGTATCTCTTAATCCAATTATTTCAACTTCGTCATTAAGTTTAACTATTCCTCTTTCAATTCTTCCTGTTGCAACGGTACCTCTGCCTTCTATTGAAAAAACATCTTCAATAGGCATTAAGAAAGGTTCTTCAGTTAGACGAACAGGTTCTGGAATATTTTCATCAACTGCATTCATTAATGCTAAGATAGGTCCGCATTTTGGACAATCTGTTTTTCCACAACCACATTCTACCGCTTGAGTAGCCGAACCTCTTACAATCGCAACTTTTTCTCCATCATATTCATATTTACTTAAAAGTTCTCTAATTTCCTGTTCAACTAAATCAATTAATTCAGAATCATCAACTTGATCTATTTTATTTAAAAATACAACCAAAGCAGGAAGACCAACTTGACGAGCTAAAAGAATATGTTCTCGCGTTTGAGGCATTGGACCGTCAGGAGCGGAAACAACCAAGATAGCTCCATCCATCTGCGCGGCTCCAGTGATCATATTTTTAATATAATCAGCATGACCCGGACAATCAATATGGGCATAGTGTCTTTTTTCGGTCTCGTATTCAACATGAGAAACAGAAATTGTTAAACCACGAGCTTTTTCTTCAGGCGCGTTGTCAATTTGATCAACGCCTTTTTCCTGAGAAACAAATCCAGCCGCTTTTAAACACTTTAAAATAGCAGCTGTTAAAGTTGTCTTGCCATGGTCAACATGACCAATGGTCCCTATATTAAGATGAGGCTTAGACCTATCAAATTTTTCAGCCATAAAACTATTGCGAAAATGAAATATGGTATTTGAAACACAATGTTTCAAAAAACAAACTTCAAATTCTAATATTAACTTAATTTAATTAATTTATACTTCTAAATTTAGCAAAAGTAAAGATATATGTCAATAATCTTTTAAAAAGGTAAATCTTCAACCTTCATTTCTTCGCCATTCTCGGGCTCTATAATATCAACTTCTTCTTTCTCTTTCATATTCAATTCATTAATATCGCGATTAACTTTTTCTATTTCAGAAGATATATTATTTTTAGAATTGCTTTCATAATCATCAATTTTTGTGACTAAATAAGTCGGCTGACCTTTTTCTATTATAATGCATTTACCTCCTTCTTTTTGTAATATCCTTTTTATTTTTTCCCACATAATAATTTAATTTTTAATTTATTTTCTTCCTCCAATTATTCCCTCCGCTACATTTTTAGGAACTTCCTCGTAATGATCAAATTCCATGCTAAAATTAGCTCTTCCTTGAGAAATTGATCTTAATTGAGTCGCATATCCAAACATACTTGCTAAAGGAATCTTTGAATCGATTATTTTAATTAAATTATTTCCCGTTCCACTATCTTCCATTTTTTCAATTCTCCCGCGTTTAGAATTAATATCTCCAACAACATCGCCCATAAATTGTTCTGGGGTTATTACTTGTAATTTCATAATTGGTTCAAGTAAAATAGGATCGGCATGTTTAACAGCATCCTGTAACGCAATTGAACCCGCAATTTTGAAAGCTGATTCTGATGAATCAACATCGTGATAAGAACCATCATATAGGGTAACTTTAATATCAACTAAAGGATATCCAGCTATTACCCCTCTATCCATCGCTTCTTTGATTCCTTTGCCAACAGCTGGGATATATTCTTGAGGAATAATACCTCCTTTAATTTCATTAACAAATTCAAATCCCTTGCCTTGTTCTTGGGGTTCTATGCGAATAAGAACATGACCATACTGTCCGCGTCCGCCTGTTTGCCTAATATATTTTCCTTCAGCTTGAGCTTTGCTTTTAACTGTTTCCCTGTAGGCAACTTGAGGTTTCCCAATATTGGCCTCAACGCTAAATTCTTTAAGCATTCTATCAACAAGAATTTCCAAATGTAATTCTCCCATTCCTGAAATAATTGTTTGTCCGCTTTCTGCATCTCCTTTAATTTTAAAAGTAGGATCTTCTTCTGCTAATTTTCTTAAGGATAAAGCCATTTTCTCTTGATCAGCTTTTGTTTTTGGTTCAATCGCGATAGAAATAACTGGTTCTGGAAATTCTATATTTTCCAGAATAATAGGATGATCGGGATCGCATAATGTGTCTCCAGTCGTTGTTCCTTTTAATCCAACTATAGCCGCAATATCGCCAGCATAGATTTCTTTAACTTCTTCTCTTTTATTAGCATGCATTCTTACTATTCTTCCCACCCTTTCCTTTTTATTAGTTGAAGTATTTAAAATATATGAACCGCTTTCAAGGGTTCCTGAATAAATTCTAAAATAACATAGATGACCAACAAAAGGATCTGTCGCTATTTTAAAAGCCAATGAAGCAAAAGGAGCATCATCTGTCGTTTCTCTTATTATTTCTTTTTCTGTCTTAGGTTCAATTCCTTTAACTGGAGGCAAATCAACAGGAGAAGGAAGATAATTAATAACAGCGTCTAATATTGTTTCCATTATTACTCCGCGTCCATCTCCAGAGAAAACAGGAAAAAGACCTCCGTCAAGAACGCTTTTTCTAATACCTTCAATAAGTTCTTTTTCCGTTATTTCTTCATTATTTAAATATTTTTCAGTCAATTTATCATCGGTCTCAACAACTTTTTCAATAAGTTCTTGTCTATATTTTTCAGCTTCTTCTTTTAAATCAGATGGAATTTCTTCTTCTGAAAGCTCTTTATCGTGAAATTCATTGTAAAGATAAGCTTTCATTTTTATCAAATCAACAATTCCCCTCACGTCTTTTTCAAAACCAACAGGAATCTGCAAAGGATATGCATTTGAACTTAAACGGTCTCTAATTGAGTTTAAGCTTTTATAGAAATCTCCTCCAACTTGATTAATTTTATTAATAAAACAAATACGAGGAACATTAAATTTATCAGACTGTCGCCAAACAGTTTCAGATTGCGGTTCAACTCCCATTTTTCCATCAAAGACAACAACGGCTCCATCAAGAACTCTCAATGAACGCTGGACTTCAACCGTGAAATCAATGTGTCCAGGCGTATCAATTATATTAATGCGATATTCTTCAGGATTTTCAAGAGCATAATGTTTTGGTTTCCAAAAACAAGTTGTTGCCGCAGAAGTAATTGTAATTCCTCTTTCTCTTTCCTGTTCCATCCAATCCATTTGAGTATCTCCCTCATGGACAACTCCAATTTTATGAGTTATTCCTGTTAAATACAAAATTCCTTCCGTGATAGTTGTTTTTCCGGCATCAATATGGGCAATAATCCCTATATTCCTAACATTTTTTAATTGGTATTTTCTTGGCATAATTTTACCAGGCAAAATGAGCAAAAGCCTTGTTTGCTTCAGCCATTCTGTGCATATCTTGTTTTTTCTTGATAGCAGCTCCTTCATTTTTATAAGCATCAAGAAATTCTTCCGCTAATTTCTGACTCATTGGTTTTCCTTTTTTACTTCTTGAAGCGCTAATAATCCACCTCATCGCTAAAGTGGTTTTTCTCTCTCCTTTTACTTCCCTTGGAACCTGATAATGAGCTCCTCCAATTCGTCTTGATTTAACTTCAACGAAAGGAGAGGTATTTTTGATAGCTTGATCAAAAATATCTAAAGGATCTTTATCTTTAATAGATTTTTCTATTATGCCAAATGATTTATAAAGGATAGTTTGAGCAATTGATTTCTTGCCTCCCTTCATAAGATGATTAATAAATTTAGACACTAAAACATTATCGTATTTAGGGTCAGGATTAATTGTTCTTTTAACACTTCTTTTTCTACGCATTTTTTTTATTATAAATTATTTATTCTTCTGTTCCTTCAGCAGGAGTTTCTTCGCTTTTAGCTCCGCTTGATTTTGCTTTTTTTGTTCCATAACGGCTTCTTTTTTGTTTTCTTCCAGCAACTCCTTCCGCATCCAATACTCCTCTTATAATATGATAACGAACTCCAGGCAAGTCCTTTACTCTTCCGCCTCTGATTAAAACAACTGAGTGTTCTTGAAGATTATGACCTTCGCCAGGGATATACACTGTTACTTCCATGCCATTTGTTAATCTAACTCTAGCTACCTTACGCAAAGCTGAGTTAGGTTTCTTAGGAGTAACCGTATAGACCTTTACGCAAACCCCTCTTTTAAAAGGAGATGGTTTTTTCTTCGGTTTATTTTTAAGCAAATTAAAACTCTTCCACAAAGCAGGAGTTTTTGGTTTTCTTTTTGAAATTTTTCTTGATTTTTTAACTAATTGTTGAATTGTTGGCATAATAAATTAAAGTAATACAAACCCGCCTTCGCTAAAGCTTGGCGGGTCGCTTAACCCACTTAAATTAAAATAGCAGATTATTTTATCAATGTCAATTTTTCTTATCGTGAACAACAATCTGTGGAAAAGGAATTTCGATTCCTTCCTTGTCAAATTCATTTTTAAGACGTTTCCTTAACTCCCCAGCAACACTCCATTGCTCTTTAGGTTTGGTCTCTCCTAAAATTTTAATCATTCATATCTACGGGGTGGCTAGAGAGAATTGAACTCTCGATACCTCTTCCACAGAGAGGAGTTTTACCACTAAACTATAGCCACCATTTTACCCCGCTAGGCGGAGGACTAGCGCGCCTGGAGGGAGTCGAACCCCCGACCTTGACCTTAGAAGGGTCCTGCTCTATCCACTGAGCTACAGGCGCATTTATACAGACGTATAATTTAATAAAATAACAAGAGAACAGATAAAAGTCAATTTAATTATTAAAGGGATCTTCATAATTTCCCGTTTTAATTCTATCTAAATTATCCTCCCTCGCATTTATATCATCTAAAATGCTTTGAAGAGTTTCTTGATCTATTTTTACTTCATCATTAATAGCTTCTATTTCTGTATTGGTTATAAGATAAATATACTTATAATAAATATAAAAATTAAAAGAAATTAGGATAATAAGAAAAAAACCTAAGATATAGAAATAATATTTCTTTAAAGAATCGCGTACTTTTTTAAATGATATTTTTATCATAATTTATTGGATATAAACTTTAATGTCTAAAGAAGTTTCCAAATCACCGGGAGAAATAGTTTTACTCAAGTTAACTAAATTTTTCTCTTCTAATCTTTTAATGCTTATTCCATTTATTTCTATTAAACGATATGGAGGATAAGGATTATTTTCAAGATTTGACAGATAATCAAGCATAGCTGAAAAATTTCCAAAAAGATTAATTTTTAAATAAAGATAAGGTATTTTTTCTTTCTCATCTGAAAAAGCGCTAACCGTTTTTATTTCAAAAATATTATTTGTTTGTCTGGCTAATTCTTCTAATGTGAAAATAAAGCCTACTGTTTCTTTATTACTAATTAAAAGTTTTTCAGTTACTAGAAGATCACTGTCTTTATCATTATAACTTTTCTGCATCTTTCTATAGAGATACTCTCGCTTGTCTAATCTATTTATAATCTCCTGGTTTGATAAATATTCTTCAGATTTTTTCTCAACCACATTAATTAAGGGGGCAATAATTAAATAAATAAAAAAAGATAAAACTATTAAAGCTATTATTATTCCCGCTATAATTTTCTTCTGAATAAGAATCATTTTAATTAATTATTATCCTCTAAAAGAGAACAACTATTCATTTTTATATTAAAAACAAAATCAACATTATTTTGTTTAATTAGATTTGATAAAGGCGCTTCTATTTCTTCAAAACAAGAACTTTTATTTAATTTATCCTGAAAATTAAGGAAATTTTCACGAGTATTAGCAATTCCTCTCAAACTTAATTTTTTAAGAGATTCCTGATAAGATAAATCTGTCAAATAAATTCCAGTTGGAATAATCTCAGATAATTCTTCCATAACAGGCGTCCAGATTATCATTTCTTTTTGTTTTGATCTTATTTTAACAAGATTTTTGTTAAGTTCTTTTATCTTATCTTCTATTTCTGTTAAATATTGCGTCCTTTCATCATTTTTTCTTATTTCTATCAGCTCATTTTGTGCTTTTAAAATAGTTGAAAAATAGAAAATTATACTTGATAAAAAGATTATAAAAATAATTAAAAAGAATAAAATCCAAACAGAAAAATTCCTCAACAATCTTATGAATTGCTTTGCTTCCAAATTATTAATTTCATCTGGCGGTAAAAGATTTAAATTATTCATATAAAATTTATATAACCTCCCTAAGGGCAAGACCAATTGCTGTTGTATAAACAATCATCTTTTTTAAAGATTTTTCTCCTTTATCATCAATATTTATTAAGGGATTGCCTAATTCAACAGGCAAATTCAATTTTGAACTTAAATTCTCTGGCAGTCCCAATAAATACGAATCGCCTCCACAAAGCATAATTCTAGAAATATCCTTTTTTTGTTCATTCGCATCTATTATTTGATCATTGTAAAAAACAATATAATCCTTAATTTGATTGACTAAATCATCAATAATTGATTCAACTCCTAAATCATTTTCTTTATCTTCTAATCCGTATTTAATTTTAAACTCATTTGCCTTTTTCAAAGATACTTTCATTTTTTCCGCAATTTTATTATTCAAAAGATTGCCTGAAATAGAGATATGAGAAGTAAAACGAATATCTGATCCCGAGAAGATAACAAAATTAGTTCCAGTCGCTCCCAGGTCAATGATAATAGTTGGAATTAAATCATCTTTTTTTATTAAACTTCTAATAACAGAAAAAGATTCTGGTTCAAAAGCTATTGGGATAAGATTAATTTTTTTCAAGAAACTTACATATTTATCAACTATATCTTTTGGAGCGGCAGTAATTAAAATATTAAAATTATTAGAATCTTCTTTGGTCTTAATAACACTCCAGTCAAAATAAACATCGTCTATGCTTAAAGGAATATGGGCTTCGGCTTCCCATTTAATCGCTTCTGATAATTCTTCTTCTTTCATCTTTGGAATCTTAATAACACGCACAAAAACTTTTTCTTCTGGCAGACTACAAACCACTCCTTTCCCCTTGAAAGAATCTCTTTTAGAATTATTGAGAGCTTCTTTGAAAATAGGAATTAGTTTATCTTCTTTTTTAATAATGCCTTCTTCTACTAATCCTTCAGGAACATCAATTTTAACAAAATTTGATATAGATAATTTCCCGGTATCATTTTTAAGCTGAACCATTTTTAAAGAAGCATCGCTTAAATCAATGCCAAAAGCTAATTTTTTAGAAAAGTTAAACATTTTATTTTAATCACCCTATTATTTTTTTAATTTCATTAACCATTTCATTTGGAGTAATTTTAGCCTTAACAATGTATTTTACAGCTCCCAGTTCCAGTGCTTTATCTTCAGATTCTTCAGTATCAAAATTGGTAAAAACAACTACTGGTATTTTTTTTGTTTTTGGATTTTTTTTAAGCTCTTCTAAAATATCAAGACCATTTTCATTTCTCAGAAGCAAATCAAGAAGAATTAAATCGGGTTTATCATTTAATGCAAAATCCATGGTTTTTACAATATTATCAGAAACAATTAAAAAGAATCCCTCTAATTCAAATTTGCTTTTATAAATAAGGATTTGATCAGGATCATCTTCAACAAGAAGGATCCTTTTATTCTCAGTCATCTATAATATGTTTTTTAACATTAATTTCTTTTAAAGAATTAATAGGCAAACTTACAAAAAATGTTGTTCCTTTATTAAGTTCGCTTTCAAACCAAACTTTCCCATAATGACCTTCAATAATCTCCTTAACGACGAAAAGACCTAATCCAGATCCATCTGTATACATATCTCTGGCATTGCTCCCTCTGGTAAATTTCTTAAATAAATTAAAAGATTCTTTTTGAGGAATTCCAATGCCATTATCTTCCACGGATATTATAACATTATTTTCTTCTTTTGTAATGGATATTGATATAATTCCTTTTTTATCACGCTTGCCTCTTGCTTCATAGTCAGTTCCAATAGATGGAGTGTATTTTATAGCATTATCTATTAAATTACCGAACGCCTCCTGAAGATATTGTGTTTGTCCATAAATTTTCGGTAGATCATTAGAAACATTCTTAAGAGATAAAGACATTCCCCTTTTTTCAATAACGGGATGAAAATCTTTAATAATTTTTTTAATTAATTCCTTTATATCAATCAATTCAGCTTTTTCTCCTCTTATCCTGTATTTTGAATTAGTCATTTCTGTAGCATTTAAAATATCATCAATAATATTTTCTAACTTGCAGCTTTTTTCCCACAAACTTTTAATAAATTTATTCTTTTTCTCTTCCGAAAATTTTTCTAAATCTCCCTCAATCATCATAGAAGCAACTCCCTTAATTACCGAAACGGGCGTCCTTAACTGATGAGAAGCAATAGAAATAAATTCTGATTTAGCTTTATCTAGTTTTTGCAATTCAAGATTAGCTTTCTTTAAATTCTGAGCCATCTTAACGATTTTTTCACGAGACCTTACTTCATTTAAAACTCCTCGTATTAATAGAATACTAAATATGATTATTACAACAAATAATCCAAAATTTAAAAATGATTCTGCGCGCGATTGAGATAATAAAGCGTTTATTAAAAATATTATAACAATCAAAGCCCCGAAAATTTCTGTAGCAATAACTTTAATATTAAAGAGATGATGGCGAAAAATAGCGTAGGTTATGCAAACAGAAAGAACCAATGTAAATGCTGGAGATAGAAAATATAGATCGTAAATTTTAAACAATGGCAGTATTAAAGCGCTCGTAAGAGCTAAAATTGATGATATTAAGGAACCATAGAATATAAAATTTATTTGTCCTTTTTTTGTTCCAGAAAATAATAAAATTTTTCTAAATAAAACAATATAACTAATTATAAAATAACTGGCCATATACAATATATATAGAAAATAAATATATCCAAAAATAAATCCGTTTTGACTTTTTTGAATCATGCTTTCAGGATTTATTAATATTAAAATTAATAGAATAAAAGGAAACAAAAAAGAAAAAACAATTGTTTTTTTGCTAACTTTTTTTTCTGATAGAAAGGTTAAGCTGAAATATAAATATGCAAAAGGTAAAAAAAGAGCCGCGGAATAAGTAGCTTTGGCCCAAAATAGATTAAATTCACTAGCTATGCTGTAAAAAATATCTGAAACTATCCAAAGAATAATAACGATATTTAGAAAGATAAAAACTTTATCTGATGTATTTTTATCAGATTTAGATAAAATTAAATAAACAATAAAAAAATCTATAAGAGCGGTCAGCGATAATAATATTGTTATTAGATTCATAAAATATTAACTATGAGATAAAAAACTTTTTTTAATTTTTATTAAAAATAAAAATATTAAGAAAAAAAAGTAAAACACTGTATGTTTCCTTTTTAACCAAGATTTAAATAAGAAGATAGTTTGTTCTAAATCAGATAACTTATTATTATCTCTTAAAAAATCAATATATAAATTACCAGCCTTAACAACAAAATAATTAGAATTTCTAGATTTTTTACTGATTAAATAATCAATATTAGGCAAAGGGCTATTATCTTCTAAGATATGTTCCGGAGTTAAATTTAACATCGCGTCGCTTTCACCGTCCCAATTAATCAATTTGCTCTGAGGATTAATATGGCTAGTGCTGACAGAAAGCCTTTTGTCATCAGATGGATCGCATTTTATCCATTTATTATTTAAATAAACGCAAGTATATATATGAACAGATTTTTTACTGATTTTATCTCTTAAAAAATCAGGAACTATCGGTCCAAAATATTCATCTCCCTTCACTTTCATAACGCCATAACCGGAAGGAATATTTATTGACCTTAATAAAGCAACCAAAAGATTTGATTTGCTGGTGCATACTCCTTTTTTTTCAACTAGTGTTTCTGTCGCTTTTTTATTCCAATGACCTACTCTATATAATATATTATCTCTTACATAATAGAATAAAGTAACTGCTTTATCCTTGTCTTTATCTATATTTTTAGTCATTTCAAAAGCTAATTGCTTTATTCTCTTATCATTAAAATTGCAATATTTTGTTTCTTTCAAAAATAGAGTTAAATCATCTTTCATAATTTAAGTATAACAATGACGATTTTTTAGAACAAGTTTCGTATTTAACGCAACTTATTAATTTCATTAATAATAATCTCTGTCGCTTTGTTAAAATCTTCTCTTGCATAATTATTATCTTTTTTAATCTTTTCATTTAATGGAAAAGGGATTCCTATGGTAATACTAATTTTTCTTCTTCTTAAAAAAAGATTAATTAAACTTCCCGGATGAGAATCAATAACTTTTATTGGCAGTACAGGAACATTATTTTCCAAGGATAAAACAGCCGCTCCAACTTTACCTTTTTTCTTATGAAAACGTTTTATCCTTCTCCCTCTAGGAAATATTAAAACGGAATTGCCTTGTTTAATAATATTCTTGGGAATATTCAAAGAAACATCCAATCCTCTGCCATAAAATACAGGGAAACACCCCCATGGTTTTAGAATAAAACCAAATTTTTTCATCAAAGAATCTGCCGTCATGAATCTAAGAAAACCAATTTCAGAATCACGAAAAAGACAAGCGCCTATGAGAAATGGATCTAAAAAACTTAAATGATTAGCAGTTAGAACCAATGGTCCTTTTATGGAAAATTTAATTAAAAATTTTACCTTAAATTTAATAAATAATTTAATAAATAATTTAAAAATAGGATAAGATAAAAAACAAAATATCTTTGATAAAGTTCTGAATTTATAATATTTTTTAAACTCTTTATTATCTATCATAAATACAACAAATAGTTATCTTTATCTATTTTTATTTCCGATGGAACAAAATCTATTTTTCTAAAATTAAAGTTTGAATCGCTTTTATGTTTATTCAAAACTATCTTAACTAAGGAATATATTTCATTATTTTTTTCTATTTGCTCAATATTGAAAAAATTAAAATCATTTATTTCTTCTTTGTCGTTTATTTTTAAATTTTCTTTATTTAATAACAAGCAATTAAAAACAAAATAAACTGTTGATTCTTTTTTTGATCTTTTATAACGAATACATATTAAATCATTTACTTTTATTTCTCCATCTAATTCTTCTTTGACTTCTCTTTTTATCGCTTCTAAAGGAGTTTCTCCCCTATCTGCATATCCTTCTGGAAATGTCCATTTGCTTTTTATATCTCCATAATTTTTTTTGCTTAGCAAAACAGAATTATTTTTCTCATCTATAATTAAAGCTCCAACGCCAATTTTAACTGTTAAATGATTACTCATATTTATTTTTATTATAATATTTCATTTCCTTAAGCCAAACTAAAAATATGCCAAAGCTGTCTATAACAACATCACGGAAAACTCCCGTTCTTTGAGAAATAAAACTTTGATGATATTCATCTGAAAAAGCATATAAAACAGCTAAAAATACAGAAAAAAATAAAATTCTTTTTTTACTCAATTGATGCTGACTAAATGCTTTTATTAATAAAAAAGTCAAGATGGCGTATTCTGAAATATGAGCTAATTTGCGTAAAATAAAATCATACTCACTCGGAAGATTAGATTTAAGTCCCGGCTGATGAGAAAGAAAAAAAATAATTCCGGCCCAAATAAAAACCAAAAACCAATTTAGTATCTTTTTATTCATAAAAATAAAAACGCGCTTATGTTATTGCTTTAAGCATATCATAAACGCGATTTTTTTGTAATAAGTTATTTCTTCATTCCTCCCATCAGACAGAAAAGCTCATGCGCTTTTAAAGAAAGCGCATTGCTTAAACTGCCAATTACCCCTAAATCCCTTACTGCTTCTTCAAGAAAAACGACGTCGTTTTGATCAATACTAACATTTTCTAATTCCGTAAAACTCTTGATCACTTTTATTTTCGAAGCAATCATGTCTAAATTAGATTTTATTAATTCTACTTCATACATTTCGCTTCCTCCTTTCTAATATTAACGTTGAAAATGTTTTAGAAAATTAGTTAAAGAACTGCAATTTAAGACATCTTTCTCTTCTGCCCAACCGCGTCGCGCTTGAGCAATTCCCAATTCCATCATTTTAAAATAATTTACATTATGAACATCTGTCCCAATTGTTATTTTCACACCTGCTTCAATCGCCTGATGAATATGAATATCTCTTAAATCCAATCTGCTTTCATGAGCGTTAACTTCCAAAGCTGTTTTTGTTTGTTTAGCTACTTTTAAAATTTTAGGAAAATCTAATTGATATCCTTCCCTTTTATTTATCACTCTGCCGAAAGGATGAGCAATAGAATCTATATGAGGATTCTGCATCGCTCTTATTATCCGTTCTGTCATATCTTCTTTAGACATTTTAAATCCTGAGTGAACTGCTCCAAGAACAAAATCTAATTGAGATAAAAACTTATCTTCTAAGAATAATGTTCCATCGGCCTTAATGTCAACCTCGGCTCCTTTTAATATCTTTATCCCTGAAATTTTTTTATTAACCCTGTCTATTTCTTCCATCTGTTTTAAAATTCTTTCTCCGTTTAATCCGTTTACTATTCCTAAAGCGCTGGCATGATCAGTAATAACCAAATATTGATAACCCATTCCCTTGGCTATTTTAGCCAAATTCTCTATTGTTTCCGAACCATCGCTCCAATCACTGTGACAATGAGTTTCTCCTTTAATGCTATTATATTTTATTAATTCAGGAAGCTTATTTTCTAAAGCGGCTTCTATTTCTCCAGTATTTGTTCTTAATTCAGGTTCAATATATTTTAATCCTATTGTTTCATAAACTTCTTTTTCATTTTTTCCCGCTATTTGTTTATTTTTTTTATAAACCCCATATTCATTAAGTTTCAATTTATTCTTTATCGCTACCTTCCTTGTCCTTATATTATGCTCCTTGCTGCCGGTAAAATATTGCAAAGCGGAACCAAAACTTTCTTTTTTTACAACTCTTAAATCGCAATCAAAACCTGTTTTAAATCTTACCGATGATTTTGTTTTGCCTTGGGCCCAAACCTTAACTACTCCTTTCATATTTACGAAATAGTCCATTACTTTTTCTGGCTTTGAAGAAACAATTAAAATATCAACATCTCCAACTGTTTCTTTCATTCTTCTAACAGAACCAGCTATGCTAATTTTATCTGTTTCAGGAAGTTTTTCTAACTCATCTATAATTCCTCTAGTTATTGGAAGAATTCTGCCAAGAAGAAATCTGCCTTTATCTGTTTTAATAATTTCAATGCTTTGAAGAATATTTTTTTCGCTTTTTTCTCCGAAACCGTCTAATTTAGAAATTTCACCGGCCTTAGCCGCCTTTTCCAAATCTTTTAAATCTTTAATTTTTAATTTTTCATATAAAATCTTTATTTTCCTAGCACCAAGTCCTTCAAGAGAAGTTAATTTTTCCAAATCAACAGGGCATTTCTTTTTTAATTCATAATAGGCCTTAATTTTTCCAGTTTTTATAAATTCCTCAATTTTACTAGCAATAGCTTCGCCAATTCCTGAAATTTCTTTTAATTTATTTAATCCTCCCTCATTATATATTTCTTCAACATCTTTTTCTAAAGATTCTAAAATACGAGCCGCTCTATTGTAGGCGCGAGAACGAAAAGAAACTTCTTCCATTTCAAGGAATTCAGCCATGAGATATAGTATTTTAGCTATTTCTGAATTTTTCATTTAAATATTATTTTAATAAAGGAATTCTTGGTGTTTTTTCATCTTTAGGGCATATTTCTTTGTAAATAAAGAATGGAAATAGAGCGCTCATTAAAACAAAGATAATAATTACCAAAAAAAGAACATTAAATCCAAACCGATTAGCAATTATTCCCCCTAACGCTCCTGCTACTCCCGTACCTATGCCGATTAAAGAAGCTCTAACGCTCCAATCAAATGACTCTTTCCCTTTATTAATATGACGAGTAAAAATAGCTGGATAAGCTGCAATATTCATAGACATACCCAACGAGTAAATTATTTCCAAACAATAAATATGCCATGGCAAGTATGAAAAAATATATCCTAAAACAGCTAAAGCTCCTAAAATATTGCCGATAACAATAAACCAAAGATCGTCTTTCTCTCCATGATTTTTATCTAAATATTTCCCGAAAATAATGACTGTTAAAGCCATAATAATCCAATAAATCGCAGCCGCATAACCAGCAACTTCAATATTTCCTCCTTTTATTCTTTCAGTTAAAAAAATGGCGAAAATAGGATTTACAAATCCAAAACCAACAGCTAAAGAAACGTCTGAAACAATTAGAATTTTAATAATTTTATTCATTGTATTTAATTTTTACCCCAAGGATGACAAGTTGAAAGTTGTTTTAAACCCAACCAAAATCCTTTCAAAAGGCCGAATTTTTCTATTGATTGATAGGTATATTGAGAACAAGTCGGGTAATGCCGACATTGTCCCATAATTCTAAGAATTGGGAAATAGCCATGATCAGGAGATATAGTCTTTTGATATGTTTTTATTAATAATAAAATAATTGTTTTCATTTAATTATTTCTACCGTAAAAATATAGATGTCAGTTTCTTCTTTCTTCCAACAATCTTTTTCTAATCCTGCTTTATGCTCGCATAAATTATTCATAAATTCTTCTAAATCCCAATTGTTCTCTGTAGCTACTTGAGGTAAAAATACGCCCGATTGATTGCCTCGTTGGATCTGAACTCCATGTTTTCCAATTTCTATCTCTTCCCAACTATTTATTTTCCTCAAAGGGCTTAAAACAGAAATTTCGTATTCCAAATCTTCTAATTCATCTTTTTCAACGGGAGAAAAACGATTATCTTTAACTGCCGCCGCCACAGCCATTTGAGAAACAACTTTATATAAAGAAAGATTTGATTCAAATAAACCAATGCATCCTCTTAATTGATTATTTTTCTTAAGAGTGACAAAAGCTCCCAATTTTTTACTTAATAATTCATCTTCTATATTAAATTCAGCCAATTTATTTTCCAAAACATATTTTTCAACTGATGTTTTAGTAATTTCCAATAATTTTTGCTTCTGACTCTCGCTAAAATTAAAATCCCATAATTTTTCAGAAAAGGCAAATGAACTATAACCAACAACTCTTAATTTATCTCCAATATCCAGATCTCCTGAATTGGCATAATTTAAAAGTTTAATATTATCAGCATTTATTTTATCCATTAATTTCATAAATAATTCAACAGCTTTCTGAGCACATAAACAAACATTTAAATTAGAAATATTTTCATTCTCTATTTCTTCAATTGTTTTTTTTAGAATAGAAACATTTCCTGTTAGAATAGCCTCTAAAACTTTTTTATCAGCATAATTAGCATTTTCATAATCAGGATAATGCGACATATCCGAACTTGCTATAACTAATGTTTTTTTATCAATATATTTAGACAATACATCGCTAATTTCATTTAATTCTTCTTCACTTGATTTATGGCCGATTAAAATAGGTAAAATCTTAAAATCATTTAAAACAACTTCTAAAAATGGGATTTCAACTTCCAAAGAATGTTCTTTCATATGAGAAATTAAATCAACTTTAAATAATGAACTTTCTTCTATCAATTTATCACGCAAATCAGTATCTAAATTAACCTGTCCTAACGGAGTTTTCCAAATATCATTTCCATCCATTATCGCTCCTTCTAAATATTCTTGATGACTTGAACCAATTAAAATTACTCTTTCAATGTCTTTTTTTTGAATTAATTTAAAAGCATAAGCCGCTGTCTGTCCTGAAAAATCATATCCAGCATGAGGGACAATTAATCCTTTTATTTGATCTGTCATTTCAGGTAATTCTGCTTTTTCTAAGAAATTATTGATCATTTTAAACAATTCATTTTTATTGGATGAATAAAACTGACCAGACACAAATGCCTTGCGGATAGATAAATTATTTTCATTTTTTGAATCTTTTAACATATCAGTTATATTATTCATTTCTTCTTTGTTAATAAAAATTAGCCAGAAAAGCCCTCCTAAAAAAAGAATTAAAAACAAAAACTGCCAAAATTTAATCATATTTTTAATCCAATCCGTATCTTTTTAAATAAATATCCCTTGACAAGCTATGCAGATTTGCTACAATGACAATGTCTTTCAGTTTTGAAAGAGACTGAAAGGGTATTACATCCAAGAGCAACCTTCCTTGCGGAGGGTTGTTTTTATTTTGAACGATGCCTTAATTCCCTTCCCCATATTCTTATAATATTCAATACATCAAAATAACCATCGCTACCCGTTCTTAATTCTTCAGAAATATTATTTTTAGACGAAAAAATATAAACTTTTTTATCCCTTGCGCGTAAATAATTTACTAATGCTAGAAAATCAGAATCACCAGTAAAGAAAATTGCTATATTATATTTTTTAATATGGTGTAAAGCATCAATTGTTATTTCAACATCCATATTGCCCTTCTCTTTTATTGATTCTCCTTCTGGGGTAATAATACTTATTCTTTTTAACTTCTTTTTACGAACATTAAATTTTAATCCCTTCTTAAGAAAGGTGAAAAATTTATGTCGTCCATTTAAACTGTAATCTCTTGTGCCATCAGCGGGATAGGCAGAATAATAAAAAACATCTATCAATAAACCCTTAAATTCTCTTTTGATAAAATTTTTTAATTTTTCGTAATCAAAAACTCGTCCTTTTGCTTTTTGAGCTTCCCAAAGATTTGATGCATCAATAAAAACATAAATTGAATTCTTACCTCTTATTTTTTGATTTTTAACCATCATTTTTTAATTTTAACATTAAAAACATCTTTTTGAAATAAAAAATGCGATTAAAAACCGCAATTTTTAATCCAATCCGTATCTTTTTAAATAAATATCCCTTGATTCTTTATCATTGATAAAAATAATATTAATCCATTTGCGAGCTTTATTAATTTCGTTCTGGCTTAAATAAAGAAGTATTAAATTTTCATAAACACCCTCATAGGGAGGCCAGTTTTTAATCGCTTTGAAATACTGTTCCTCCGCCTTATTATACTCCCCCCTCTTCCAGTAAATCAATCCTAAATTATTGATCGCTTTTGAATATTTATCATAAATTTTATGAGCCTCAATAATTTCTTTTTCCGCTTCATTATAGTTATTCTCAAGATAGTAGACCGTTCCCATATTAGAACGAGATAAAACGCTATTAGGAGCGCATTGAGCCGCTGAAATAAAAAGATTTTTTTCCGTAAGCCAGTCAAAGCTTCTAATAAAACCTTTTGCTCCATAAAAGAAAATTAGACCAGCAATTAAAAAAACAGATAAAAAATGAAAGAACTTTCCTTTTTTTAAGTTATAAATCCATATTAATCCTTGAGCTAGATAAATAGAAAGCCCAACAGAAGGAAAAAACATTAGCCGCTCTCCGGCAATTGTTCCTATTGGGAAAAATAGATTTGAAACAGGCAGAAAGGAAAAAAGAAAAAAAGCTGAACCAAGAGTTAAAACAGGAAAACGGCCTAAGAAGAATATAGGAGTAAAGAGAAAAAAAATGAAAATTAAAAAACCTAATAATGTTTCTAAATTAAAAAAACTTTCTGAAATAGTAATTTGATTATATGAATAATCAGAACAAAGATTAAATCCTAAAAATGATTTTTTAATATAAAGAAAAATAATTTTAAAACTTGTATTAATTCTCTCTCCAGAAGAAGCGAATTTTAAAGAATTTTCAACTATTGAAGCGTTCGTAGCGAGAAAATACTGCCCTAAAACAAGAAATCTAATTGAGAAATAGGTAAAGGCGGAAAGAGATAAAATGATTATTGGAGAAAAATAGTTCCAAATGTTTTCTTTTTTTAAAATGCATTTGTTTTTGTAAAAAAGAATGAAAAGGGATATAGGAAGAACGGCTATGGCAACTTCTTTACTTCCAATAGCCAGAAGAAACCATAATCCCGCTTTCCAGAAATTGCTTTTCTTTTTAACTAATTCCAAGAAAGTCAAAAGAGAGAAAAATAAAGCTAATATTTCCGCTCTGCCGACAATATTAGCAACAACTTCAGTGTGTATTGGCAAGACAAGAAATATAATAGATAACAAATAGGCAAATTTTTCTTTTTCAGGAAAAACTTTTCTAATAAAAAGATAAAGCAAATATCCTGTAAGAACGTAAAGAATAAGATTAATTAGATGAAAACTAAAAGGCGAGGGTCCAAAAAAAGCGGAATTAAGAGAGTAGCTAATTAAAACAACTGGACGATAAAGACCTGATTCTTCTGTCCAATAACCCATTGAGGCCACTTGAGGCAAATTATTTATATCTTCCAACAAAGGATAATAACTAACGATTGATCTGTCATCAAAAACAAAATCTCCAGAAAGAGTATGTCCATATATTAAAAAAACAAGAACAAAACAAAAAATTAAAAAAGTTATTTTCTTTTGTTTTTTATTCATATTACCCGCAATATTAACCAAACATTAACCAACCTGGTTTAAATATTAATAACAAACCCATAATTAGCATCAAAATTCCTCCGATTAAATGTGACCAGCGACTATATTTAGTAGTAATACCCGTCATTCGCAAAGTAGTCATAGCAACAAAGAAAATAATTAAATCATCCAGCATAAATACAAAAACATAAAGAAAGATGTAAAAATAATATTGCCATTTAGCTAAATCGCTTAAAGCTAAAACCTGAGTATAAACCGCAGGTAGTCCAGCTGAACAAATAATCTCAACTAAATTAACCGCAAAAGCTAAAACAATAATACCGCCCAGAGCTAAATAAAAACTTTTTTGATAAGTGACATTTTTTAGTTTTTCAAAAACTTTCTGTCTTTTTTTATCATCTGTTATTTTACACCCAGCTTTAGGACTGGTGAAATATTCTTTTAGGTTATATCCCCCGCCTAAAAGAGCAATTAATCCAATAATTATTCTAACCCATACCACTAAACCGATAAATAAAATAAGATTCAGCCAAGCTGCCATAAAAATAAAATATACCGAAGCTGAAGCAATAATGAAAGCACTCCCCAAAATCCACATCCTTTTTTTATCTTTCATCCCTAAAAGCATGCTAATTAGAAATAGAAGCGTCCACATAGCGCAAGGGTTAAATCCGTCTAACCCGCCTAAAATTACAGTCAATGCTGGCAAAGAGAAATTTTTAGTTTCAACTTCTCCTAAAAAAGGAATACTAATTTTTTGAGGAATAGAAGATTTATCATCTTCACAGCCGCAATCTTCTTTAATCTCATTATTTTGATTAACTAAAAACAATATTTCTCTGCCTATATCCCGACAAATATTATTTTGAACACACTTAACAGTATCTTCAATAGCTTTGCCTGTGCTTTGTTCACTATACCAACCACTAAAATATTTCTCTCCAACTACAGTAAAAGGCACTCCCGAAACATTGGCATTAAGTTTCTTGCCTATTTCTACAAATAACTTCAGATTATCTTTATTCCCCCAGACCTCATAACTATAAACTTTTACTTCAGGATATTTTTCTTCAAGATTTTTTAAAAAAGATTTTTCCTTAGAACAATGCGGACAACCCTCGCCCCAAAAAAAATAAATATTAATATCAGAAGATTCCTGAGCAAAAACGTTTTGCCAGGACAAAATTAGCAAGGAAATAAAAAATATAAAAATTAAAGTTTTTTTAAGCATAAATATGCATTTAATTATCCGCGAGCGTCAATATACATTAATATTATACATAAAAAGATAGAAACACCCAATTAATCTGAGATTACACCTTTACTAATTTTTAAGTTGATTTAAACAAATAAATTGGTTATACTTTAATAAATTATTATAGTTCTTTAAGGAGGTGAAATCATGAAAAGGTTCATGGTCCCGAGAATCGCGCACTGCTCAAGCGGATGCTGACTTAGCCCCAGTTTAAGCAATTAAATTAGCTTTGACTGGGGCGCTTTTTTTTGAAAGAATAACTGGCAATTAATCCTAAAACAATCCAAAACATTAATTGACCCTGTTGAAGAGTCCATAAAAAATGGTCGGATAATCCAATAAAAAGAAGCGATGAGAGAATAAGAAAAAGGAAATACTTGTTTGTATTTTCTTTTTTTTCTTTGAATTCCCTAAATAACTGATAAAAAAACATTAAAAAGAAAAACAATCCTATTAATCCCGTTTCAGAAGCAATTAATAAATAAATATTATGAACTGGTTGAAATATCCACGAATTTAATAAATCAAGCATTTGACTAATTTCCCAGACAAAATTTCCATAACCTATTCCCATTAAAGGATACTCACTAATAATAAAGAGGGCTGTTTGGTTATAAAACAAACGAAGCCCAATAGATTGTTCTCCTGATGATACTTGGAAACGAGATGAAATTTCATCCCAAGCAAAAAAAGAAATAAATGATAGAGAAATAAGAAGAATGAAAAATAAGGCAAAAACTTGTTTTTTATAATTCTTAAAAGAAATAAAAAGATAAATTATACTAGATAATAAAAGAATAAAAATAGTTAAGCGAGAATATGTTAAAAAAAGCGCAAAAATGATAATAAAAAATGAGATTAGTAAAAATGAGAATTTCTTAAAAGATTTATTTTTGTTTAAAAAGAGATAAAAAATAAAAAAGATGCAAATTAATAAAAAAGCGGCTAAAATATTGGGGTGAGGAAAAGCGCCATAAGAACGAATGATTTTCATGTTATCAACAATAATTTTAGCAACACCTGTTATTTCAGAACTTAAGGGGCTTTCCGCTAAAACTTTTAGATTTAAACTTTTTTGCTGTAAATACTGTCCAATAGCTATAAAAGATTGAAATAATCCGCTGATAATAAAAACATATGACAACTTTTTAAAACTAAATAATTTTCTAAAATTATTTTTTAAATAGAAGAAAAGAATAATCATTTCAAATAATTTAAACCAAGAATAAAAACCTAGTCCTATTTTTTCCGCGTAAATTAAAGAAATTAAACTAAATATCAAAAAAACCACCAGCCAAAAACTAGAGCTTTTTATATCAATCAATTTCAATGGTTCCCTTAAAAATCTTTGTTTTCTAATCCGCCAAAACCAAAACAAACAAATAATAATAAATAGAATGTCGGTAAAGTAAATATACGCGCTTGTCCATTCATTAAAATTTGCTCCCCATTGATATATTATTTTCCGAGTTTGAAAAGGAAGACAGAAAATAAAAAAATAAAAAATAATTTTTTCTAATTTAAGCATTTATCTTTTCCATTTCCTCCTTGACCACCCTCCGATCGTCCCATGGAATTTTCTTGTTACCTTCACAAATCCAAGATTCGCATCCTTTGCCGGTAATAATAACCAAATCGCCTTCTTGAGCCAAAAGTAAAGCTTTTTTAATTGCTTCTCCCCTATTAATAATAATTCTTGCTTGCTTCTTTTTTATTCCTTCTTTAATTTGCTGAATTATTGCTTCAGGATTTTCATTGTACGGATCTTCATTAGTTAAAATAATCTCATCAAGATATTTTTCAGCGATTTTTCCCATTTCTGGACGTTTCCATTTATCTCTTCCTCCGCCCGCAGAACCTAAAACTCCAATAATTCTATTGGAAGAAAGCTTTTTAACAGTTTTATAAACTTTTTCTAAAGCATCTGGAGTATGAGCATAATCAACCATAACAATAAATGGATTTTTATAAATCATTTCTAAGCGTCCAGAAACTCCTTGAACACTTTCCAATCCAGCTTTAATTATATTTAAATCAATTTTCTCGCTTAAGCCGACAGCAATGGATGCCAAAGCGTTATAAACATTAAACCTACCCAATAAATTAAGATTAAATTCTGTTTCTTTAACTTTAAAACTGATTCCTTTATTATTAAAAATCAAATCAGAACCAAAAATATTATTTTCTTTATCTTTATTTAAAGAATAAGTTAATTTTTCTTTAGCCGGAAAATTTAAAAAATATTCAGCGTTAGAATCATCTAAATTAACAATAATTTTGCCATTTTTAACCTTTTTAAAAAGTTTTGATTTTGCTTTTCTATAATTCTCAAAACCGCCATGGCTTTCCAGATGCTCTTTAGTTAAATTAGTAAAAACAGCTGTTTGAAAATTAATAAACTTATGACGATATTGCTTAATTCCTTCAGACGTCACTTCTAAAACAACATATTTACATTTTGCCTCTTTTGCTTGTCTTAAAAATTTTTGAATTGCCATTCTTCCGGGCATAGTCATTTTTAAGTTATTTTGCCAAATTTTGTTTTTAATCTTAAATTCAATTGAAGACAAAGAAGCAACTGGATAGCCAGCTTGTTCTAAAATACGACTAATTAAAAGAACCACTGTTGACTTGCCATTAGTTCCGGTCACGCCAATAATTTTTAATTTTCTAGAAGGAAAACCATAAATAATAGCCCCTATAAGAACTAAAGAAAAATGATACCAACTTATTAAAAAATTAGGAATAATTTTTTTAAAAAAATTTTTCATAAAACTTTCCTAGCTAGATTATATGCCTTATAATAAATATTCTTAAAAACTAAATCGAAAGGACCGGGATATGTGGTTTCTTTTTTATTAAAACCTTTTTTAAAACGAGTTACTCCTGGCCATTTTTTTTCATCAATTCCCCAAAAATCATAGTAAGAAAAACCATTATTTTTTGCTTCCAAAATTACTTGCCATTGTAATAAATAAGGAGCCATTAATTTGCGATAAGCATAATCAGAAGAACCATGAAGATAAGTTGCTTTCTCGTTAAAAAAATAAACTAAATTAGCGGCAATAACCTTACTATTACAATTCGCTGAAAACATCTTGATTCTTTCTCCTCCTAATACATCAACCATTTTTCTATAATAATCTTCTGGATGAAGTTGAAAATTATCTCTTTTAGCCGTTTTTTTTAATAATTCTAAAAAAATATTAATTTTCCCAATATCTTCCTCTTTAATAGTAATCCCCTTCTTCTTTGCTAATCTAATGTTATATCTGGTCTTTGGATGCATCTGAGATAATAAATCCTCTTCTGATTTTCTTAAATCTAAGATTATTGTTTTTGCCGGTTGAATTTGTTTTGAAGATTTAATAAAACCACTATTTTCAACTTGCGATTTTAAATTTGAACTTTGTAATTCTATTTTTAGAAAAATACTTTTTTCTTGATTAGATATTTTCTTAACTTCTTCCAAGAAATCATTAAAACCCTCCTGACCTATTGGACCATAAGGACAATACAAATAATTTTTATTTAAAGGCAAATCATATTTAATTATTAAACCTTTTAAATTATTATTTTCTATTCTCCAAATTTTTCTGCCTAATGACTTTTGAAATTCTCCCCACTGCCATGATTGCAAAAAAGAACCTTTGTTTTCAGAAATAAAATTATCCCATTGTTCTTTTTTGTCATCCATATTGTTATTTACCCAAAATTTTTAAAGCTTCTTTAATTCTATCTTCCATTTTTTTAACACTAGCAGGAACATTCTTTAAAGCTTCTCTAGCTTTAAAAATCGGATAGCCCAAACCAACCAAAGCATCAATCGCTTCGCCATCAGAACTTAATTGCTTAATATCTTCAACAGAAGCAAAAATCTTGTTTTTCAGTTCCAAAATAATTCTTTCAGCTGTTTTACTGCCAATTCCTGAAACTTTTGTTAAAAGAGTTTTTTGACCACTGGCAATTGCCTGTTTTAAAGTTTCTACCGATTCTAACGCCATAACCGATAAAGCAGCTTTAGGACCTATTCCGCTTACAGAAATTAAATTCTCAAAAAATTCTAATTCTTCAAAAGAGAAAAATCCATATAAGTCTAAGAGATTCTCTCTTGGGTATAAGTGAATAAAAAATTTGCTCTCTTCTTTACCAACTTTTATTTTTTTCAAAGCAGAAGCAGAACAGAAAATTTTATAACCAACTCCATTGACATCTAGAATGATAAATTTCTCTGTTTTTAATTCAATTTTTCCTTTTAGTGAAGCAATCATGATTCAATAATAACCTAGCTAAAGTTATTTGACAATAAATAAATAAAGCCTTATATTTAAAATGTTTAAAAATTAAAAATTAAAAATTAAAAATTTTACTCATGCCTATAACTAAATCAGCTAAAAAAGCACTTAGACAAAATAGCAAAAAACGCATTTTTAATCTTAGGAAAATAAAGAAAATGAGATCTTTAATTAAGAAATCTAGAGATTTAATTAAAGATAAAAAGAAAGACGATGCTCTCAAGATCCTTCCTAAGGCATATAAAGCGATTGATAAAGCTTCTAAACGCGGAATAATTAAGAAAAATACAGCCAGTAGAAAGAAATCAAGATTAACTAAAGCTATTAATAAGATATAGTTTTTCAGATATTGACACGGAAAACCTATTTTGATACTATACTATTGTGCTTATGGGTACAGAAGAACTACCCAATAAAGGTCTAAAAAGCCTTTTAAATAGAAAAAAGAAAACACTGCTCGTAGCAGCAGTTATTTTATTTTCCCTAATTATCATTTTTATTAAACCAATCAAGGGAATGAGTAAAAACATTATATCTGATTTGAATAATAATGATTTAGAAAATTCTGAAGAAAAATGGGGAAGAATAACATATCTCGCTAAAAATTATTCAGTTGAAGAGAATAATTTAATAACAAATACTCTCACAAGCGTAATTGCCCAATCTAATTATGTAGATAGTTTAAATCATGATAATTATGAAAATGAACAAAAATTAATGGTTGTTCAAAATAATGCTCTTTTATCATTAACAAATCCTGTAACATTTATCAGTCAAAAAACAAGAACAGAGAATATGAATTATATTGTCCAAGAAGGAGATACTACCTCAAATATAGCAGCTTCTTTCGGCATTAGCCTTAATACCCTTTTATGGGCTAATGATCTTACAAGCTCAAGCGTTATCAGGCCAGGAGATGAATTATTAATTCTTCCAGTTACTGGAGTTTTTCACAAGGTTAAAAATAATGAAACCATTGGCTCTATTGCTGGGAAATATAGCGCAGAAAGCGAAGAAATAATTTCTTTTAATAATCTACCTGCTAATGGAGACATACAAATAGGTCAGCAATTAGTGATTCCTGATGGAAAAATGCCTGCTCCAGTCAAAACAGCTGTAAAAAAAGTATCTCCAACTTATTACACAAGTACAAGCGGAACTCAAAGTAGAAGTTATCCTTATGGACAATGTACGTGGTATGTAGCTCAAAAAACATATGTTCCGTGGTCAGGACACGCTAAAAATTGGCTTGCTAATGCAAGAAGCTATGGATTCAAAACTGGAACAACTCCTCAAGCAGGAGCGATTATATCATTAAGCGGAACAAGTTGGTTAGCGCGCACATATGGACATGTTGGTTATGTTGAATCAGTAAATGGAAATTGGATTACTTTTTCAGAAATGAACCATCTCGGATGGGCTATAAAAAGCGTTAGAACTATAAATGCAAACGATTCAAGTATTCTAGGATATATTTATCAAAATTAATAAGAAAGAAATAATAAAAAGCCTTCTAGTTTGAAGGCTTTTTATTATACAAATACTTTATTTATCGTTTTCCTTACTGCATTCTAAGCAAATTTTCGCTTCAGGAACAATCTTTAATCTCTCTAATTCAATTTCCTTTTTGCATTTTTCGCAAATTCCGTATTTATTTTTTTTAATTTTATCTAAGGCAATATTAATATCTTTTAAACGTGTTTCCAAGGAATGCTCTATTGGCAAAAGATTTTCATACTCTTCTCTCTCTTCAGCATCTTCATCTCCATGAGAATTACTAGACCCAAAGAAAGGAAATCGGGTAAGCCAATTACTTTTAATCTTAGGATCTTTTTTAGCAAAAGATTTGAGATCTTTAGTTAATTTTAATCTCTCTTTCTCTAAATTATTTTTAAGTTGTTTTTGTATCTTCTTGTCCATATAATTATATTAACATAAGAGTAAAATAAAAACAATAAAAAAAGCTTGTTTTTAAAACAGCTTAATCTTGACTTTTTGTATTTATTGTTATATATTAGAGGGGCCTTGATTATACCCGAAACTTTAAAGTATTATATGGGTTCAAAGCCCCTCGTATTTTTCTATAAATGAGATGCATCCGCATCTTTTTTATTTTTTAACCAAACGCCCCCTTGCGGAGAACACCATTCTTTTTACAGAAAAATAATTATGTTTTTACTTCTTGCTAGTTCCCCCTCCGAGAACTTTTTAAAAGAACAATCCTTTTTTAGAAAATTAGGCAGAAGCAAAAACCCATCTTGAATAGTTAGAAGCAGATCCATTCAAGATATTATTATTTTACTAATTAAGTCGCAGTTGTGTCAATGCTTAATTATCCACAGATTACTAACAACTATTTGTCAATTATATTATCAACAATATTTTTTAGACATTCTTGAGAATTGCTGATAATAAAATAATTTCCTATATAAGCATAAGTATAATTAAACTGAGTATTAGAAAAAGATTTTAAACTAATAACTTTAACTTGACGATAAGTTTGAGCTGAAAAATTGTAATCTTTTTTGAATTCAGGTTCAATTTTATCTAATATTTGGCTAAATTGAGCCCTAGGAACTTCACTCTTTAAAATCATAGCAAAAGGAAATTCCGTTTCTGGATTAGAAGATAAAACAATAAAAGCAATTTCTTTTTCAAAAAATGACTGAATATCAGATTCAAAATTAAGATGAGCCTTATCTAAATAATCGTTAAATTGCTTTATTGCCTTCTGTCCATAAAAATTATTTTCTTCTAAAAAACTTTTAAAAGGAAATATCTGTGGATAAAGCGCGTCTTTGTTTATTATGCTAAAAACTATTGTTTCCTTGGGAATTAAATTAACAAAATCAACTTTTTCAGAAGACAGAAACCATAAATTTAGCGCTAAAGCAATAATAATTGCAAACAAAAAAATGCTTAAAAACAGCCAAGTTTTTGAGGGCTGTTTTTGATTTACGCTTTTCTTTCGTAAATCAACTTTTAAATCACTTGGAATATTATCAAGATTATTACCACTTTGTTTTTTAATAAAAATTTTTGACATACTATTTCAAGGCGTCTATTAGAGCATACATGCTCTCTTTTGAAGTTGTAATTAACAAATTATTATTAATAATAGCGTAATCAATGGTTAAATTAGAATCTGGTAGATTTAAATAACGTATAGCTGTCTCGTTATAAATATTATCTTGAAAATCTTCAGTAGCTAATTTTAATTCCTCATTCTTAAAAAAGAAAGATTTCATGTCAACAACTATTGTTTTTTCCCAATTATTAAGTTCCTGAGCCAAATCAGAACCATCTTTCATATTTATAATTAAACCTAATCTATTTTCTTCTCCATTGCTGTGTAAAAATAAATTGTAATTATTGCCGTTGATATCGCTTTTAGAAATTGATTCTTTAATGCTCTCCGGAATACTTATATTAGCAAGAGAAATAAAATCATTGAAATTAGAATAATGCGTTTTTTTATCTTCTATTAATTTTATTAAGATAATTCTAAAAGTATCCTTTTCTTGTTTTGATTTAAAGATGGCCTTAAGTTTGTCTAAAAATAAATCTTTCTCTTCAATTTTTAATTCTATAGTTTCTGTTTTAGAAGCAGAAATAATATTTTTAGGAACAGTTGGCTTACAATTATCATTAATTTGACACTCACTTTCACCTTCACCTTCTACTTCAATACATTGTTCGTTTTGACATTCAAAATGGGTAACAATTACAGGGACAATTCTGACATAATTCCACCAGTAAAAAAACACGCTTGTTCCTATTATTAAAATAACAACTACCAATCCTGCAATTATTTTAGGCAGATTATTTAATAACTTTAATTTTAAATTTCTAATTTTTTCTTTTCTTTCAGCTTCTCTTTGAGCTTTAATCCTCTGTCTTTCTGCTTCTTCTTCTAATTTCTTTTGTCTCTCTGCTTCTTCTCTTGCTCTTTCTTCTGCTTCTCTTTGAGCTTTAATCCTCTGTCTTTCTGCTTCTTCTTCTAATTTCTTTTGTCTCTCTGCTTCTTCTCCTGCTCTTTCTTCAGCTTCTCTTTGAGCTTTAATCCTCTGTCTTTCTGCTTCTTCTTCTAATTTCTTTTGTCTCTCTGCTTCTTCTCCTGCTCTTTCTTCAGCTTCTCTTTGAGCTTTAAAATTAGCTTCTCTCGCAGATTCAACTATAGGCAAATCTCTTGGTGGGAAAATTTTTTTATTGCCATTTTTGCTCTCTAAAAAAGCAATGTCATCTTTCATTGTCCTAATTAAAGAATCAGTTTTTACTTCAGTTGCCTTTTCTTTTTTTAACCTCTTAAATCCATCTATATTCATGGATATAAATAAAATTATTTAATATTTTTTAATGTCAAACTAATCCGTCCATTATTAGCATCTTTTACCTTAACAACTATAACCTGACCAAGTTTGAGCACATCTTCTACTTTATCTATCTTATGATCTGATAATTCAGAGATATGAAGCAGACCATCTTGTCCAGGAAGAATTTCAACGAAAGCTCCAAAATCTGTTATCTTCACAACTTTGCCTTGAAAAACTTCTCCCGTTCTTATTTCATGAGTAAGCTTTTCAACAATATCAAGCGCTTGTTGAGCTTTTTCAATGCTATTCGCAATAATATTAACAAGACCATTGTCGTCAATATCAATATTTGCTCCAGTTTCTTCAATAATAGAATTTATAATCTTCCCTCCAGCTCCAATAACTCCTCCTATTTTACTAGGATCAATTTTAATTGTTAAAACGCAAGGGGCAAAAGGAGAAAGTTCTTTACGAGGGCTTTTAATTGTTTTATTCATTTCTTCCAAAATAAATGAACGTCCTTGTTTTGCTTGTTTAAAAACATTTTTAAGAACTTCTAATGGAACTCCTTGTATTTTAACATCCATTTGACAAGCTGTCACTCCTTTTTCTGTCCCTGCTACTTTACAATCCATATCTCCATAATGATCTTCCGGACCTTGAATATCAGTCAGTATTTTATACTTATCTTCAGATTCAAGCATTAATCCCATAGCAACACCTGTGATATGCCTTTTAATAGGAATACCGGCATCCATTAATGCTAAGCTAGAACCGCTTACAGAAGCCATAGAAGAAGAACCATTAGAGGAAAGAATTTCAGAGACAAGACGAATAGTATAAGGAAAATCATCCTTATTTGGAATTAATGGAGAAAGAGCTTTTTCAGCCAAAGCGCCATGTCCAATTTCTCTTCTGCCTGGACCCCCTAATCTCCCTGTTTCTCCTGTACAAAAAGGAGGGAAGTTATAATGATGAATGAAATTTTTTGTCATTTCAGTTTCCATATCATCAATCATTTGACCTTCTTTTACAGAACCTAATGTAATCACAGAAAGCGCTTGAGTCCATCCTCTATGGAATAATCCTGAACCATGAACTCTATGTAAAACACCAGCATTGCATTTAATTGTTCTGACTTGATCAAGCTTTCTGCCATCAGGTCTTTTTTCCTCGCCATCTTTTGCTTCTAAAATATTTTTATGAACAAGTTCATCTATTTCGTTCTCAAAAATATCTCTTAGTTGCTCTTTTTTTTCTTCTGAATCTTCAGACAAATTAGTTATTAAATCTTCTTCCAAAGAAAAAAGGTTTTTTGAATATTCAGCTTTCTCGGGCTGATAAACCGCTTTTTCTAATTTGCCTTCTAAAAATTCCTTAGCTTTTTTAACTAATTCATTGTCTATTTCTTTAATTTTTAAAACTAATTCTTCTGGATTAACTTCTTTTATTATTTCCTTTTGAAAATCAACTATTTTTTCAATCTGAGGCTGGCAAAATTCCATAGCTGATAAAAGAATATCTTCCTGAACTTCTTTCGCTCCGCCTTCAAGCATATTAATTTTATTATCCTTGCCAGCAACAACCAAGTCAAAATCGCCTTCTTCTCTCGCTTTATAAGTAGGATTCAAAACCCATTTTTGATTAGTTTTTTCATCTTCTACCAATGAACGGGAAATTCTTACTCCTCCAACAGGACCATTCCATTTAATTCCAGTGAGACCTATGGCTAAAGAAGCTCCTATTAAAGCAGGTATATCAGGATCATTTTCCTTATCAAAAGAAAGAACAGTCAAAACAATTTGAATGTCATTTCTAATCCTCTGATTAAAACAAGGACGAATTGTTCTATCAATCATTCTTCCCGTTAAAGTAGCTTCTTCGGTAGTTCTCCCTTCTCTTTTCAAAAATTTGCCACTTTTTATTTTCCCCGCAGCATAAAGTTTCTCTTCGTATTCAACAGATAATGGCAGATAATCAACGCTTCTAACATCCTTATCTATAACACAGGTTGCTAAAACACTGGTCTCTCCATAGGTAACAAAAACAGAACCATTAGCTTGTTGAGCAAATTTTCCAAGCTCAACTTTTAATTCCCTTCCCGCAAAATCGGTCTTAAATTGTTTGTAATCCATAAATTGATCTCTAAATATCTTCACCGATATTGTATCTGTTTTCGTACAGGTTTTTACCCATAAAAATTGAACAAAAACCTAAACGAAAAAATTTAATTACAATACAGGGAAAGAGTTTGAGTTTATTTTTTTATTATTAAATATCTATTTTTATCTTTTTCCAAATCAATAAAGTCATCAACTGTTTCTTTCAATTTAGATGAAGCGCTCTGCGAAAAAGCCATTGCCTCCATTTGAATTCCTTTGTTAAGACGAAGATATTCAACCAAAGGAATAAAGTCGCCGTCTCCGGTAACTAAAACAATTGCGTCAACTAAACTTGAAAATTTAATAGCGTCTATGGTTATGCCAACATCCCAATCCCCCTTTTTCATTCCTCCTGGGAAAATTTGCAAATCTTTCATTTTAACTTCAAAACCGGATTTAGATAAGGCCTCAAAAAATGTTTTCTCTTCGGGAGTCTCAGTTTGAGTAACATAAGCAAGCGCTCTAATAAGCTTCCTTTGACCAACAGCTGTTTTTAAAATTTCCTTAAAATTAACCCTTGCTCCAAAAAGATTCTTAGCTGAATGATACATATTTTGAACATCAACTAATACTGCCACTCTTTGTTCCTTATGTTTTATTATCGACATTACTTTTTAAGCCCTAATTTTTTAATGACTTTTTTATAACGTTTTTCATCGTTATTCATTAAATAATCTAAAAGCTTCCTCCTTTTAGCAATCATCTTTAAAAGCCCTAAACGAGAATGATTATCTTTAGGGTGCTTTTTTAGATGCTTAGTTAATTCTTCAACTTGTTCAGTTAAAATAGCAGCTTGAACATCAGAAGAGCCAGTATCTTTTTCGTGTACCTTATACTCTTTGATTATCTTTGATTTTTTACTTGTTTTTAACATGGATTTATTGTATCAGATAAATAAAAAAAAGGCAAATAAAGTCTTTGTTTTTAAAAAAATAATTAATTTAAAAATACCTGTGCGCCCGGTAGGGCTCGAACCTACGACCTTGGGCTTAAGAGGCCCCTGCTCTGCCAACTGAGCTACGAGCGCTTATTATTTCCAGTACCCTCGGAGGGATTTGAACCCCCAAAAACGGTTCCGAAGACCGTTGTGATATCCGTTTCACCACGAGGGCATATAACTCTTACTTAAAATCATAGCAAAAAATATCAAAAAAACAAGGGCTCCTTTTTTTTAAGAAGCCCTGTGAAAAAGTTCACCATGGCGTTGTTGTTTCGAAACGAGCAATATCCTGAAAACCATCTATCTCCTCCTCTATAATTTCTTCTGTTCGTTTATCTATTTTATCTCTTTTTTCATCTAAAAATTCTTTGAGTTGTTTTACTTTTTCCACCGCGCTTAATTTCGTAACATTAAGCTCCGCAAGAAAATCGCTAATCTCAAAAGTTCTTCGCATAAATAACCTCCTTTCTCTTGAAAGTTAAAGAACTAACACTCATTGATTCCGCTTTTTATTCATGCTACAATTTTAGCATAGAAAATAAAAAATGGAAATAAAATTACCAAAAGAAGTTAAAAATATTTTAAATAAGTTGGATAAAAGCGGATTTGAGTCCTATGCTGTTGGAGGATGCATTCGCGATATTTTACTTGAGAAAAAACCGAAAGATTGGGATGCAACAACTTCCGCCAAACCAGAACAAATTCAAAAAATATTTCCTGAAAGTTTTTATAAAAACAAATTTGGAACAGTTACAGTTAAGACAAAAAACAACAAAAAAGAACTTAAAGAAATTGAAATTACAACATTTAGAACAGAACAAAAATATACAGACAAGCGTCATCCTGATAAAATCTGTTTCACTGACAACTTGAAAAAAGATTTATCCAGGCGAGACTTCACGATTAACGCTTTAGCGATAGATAAAAATGACAAAATTACCGATTTATTCAATGGCAAAGATGATATTGAGAAAAGAATAATAAGAGCTGTAGGTGATCCCAAAAAACGTTTTTCAGAAGATGCTTTGCGCATGCTTAGAGCTATTAGATTAGCAATTGAACTTAATTTTGAAATAGAAGAAAAAACATTCAAAGCAATTAAAGATAATTCAGGACTTTTACAAATGATTGCTAAAGAAAGAATTCGAGATGAATTTATAAAAATGATAATGTCTAAAAACCCAGAAAAGGCGATTGAGCTTTTAGAAGAATCAAATTTGCTTGAATATATTATTCCTGAATTAAAGAAGGGGATTGGCGTAAGCCAAAACAAGCATCATATTTATACAATATATCAGCATTCAGTTTTATCCTTGCAATTTGCAGCTAAAAGAAATTACAATCTTGAAGTTCGTCTTGCCGCTTTAATGCATGATATTGCCAAGCCACAAGCTAAAAGAGGAGAAGGAGAGAATTCAACTTTTTACAATCATGATTATTTAGGCGCTAAGTTTTCTATAAAAATTCTTGAACGTTTGAAATTTCCTAGAAAAATAATTGAAAAAGTAGCTCTTTTAATTCGCAACCATATGTTTGTCTATAATGTTGACGAAGTAACTGAAGCCGGAGTAAGACGTCTTTTAAGACGAGTCGGAAAAGAAAATATTAATGATTTGATTAATTTAAGAGTAGCTGATAGATTAGGAAGCGGAGTTCCAAAAGCAATTCCATATAAATTAAGACACTTAGAATATATTATTGAAAAAGTTTCTCAAGATCCTATTTCGGCAAAAATGTTAAAAATTAATGGCAATGATTTAATTAAATTATTAAAGATAGAACCAGGACCAAAATTAGGATTGCTCATAGAAGCGCTTTTATCAGAAGCGTTAGAAAATCCAAAAATTAACACAAAAGAAAAATTATCTAAAAAGG
>Ga0210057_1000982_pt1 | contig 44936 bp, 41 predicted proteins | sample CryGeyCG2114_010_2_FD_183968 | JGI IMG/M metagenome (GOLD analysis project Ga0210057, IMG submission 183968) | Groundwater microbial communities from aquifer - Crystal Geyser CG10_big_fil_rev_8/21/14_0.10 (SPAdes) (version 2) | ecosystem: Environmental > Aquatic > Deep subsurface > Groundwater ...
ATATTTTGTTGGTAATGACTAAACGAAATATCTGGGGAGCTTTTTTTGAAAAACACCAAGGTTATCATCTAAAAAGAGCCGAGGAACTTTTAACTAAAGTAGGTCTTTGGAATAAAAGAAATCAATTAGCAATTAATTTATCTTACGGGCAGAGGAAGCTTTTGGAAATTGCAAGGGTGTTAGCAACTGATTCGCAGATTTTTCTTTTGGATGAACCCTTCGCTGGACTTTTTCCAGAAATGAGAAAAATTGTAGTAACAATTATTTGTGAATTAAGAGAAGAAGAAAAAACTATTATCTTGATAGAACACAATATGGATTTGATTAGAGAGTTGTGTGATGAAATTATTGTGATGGATAGTGGTCATTTATTAGCACAAGGAACTCCTGAGGAGACATTGGCTGATGCACGAGTAGTGCAGTCTTATTTGGGAAAATAAAAAATTAAAAATTTTTTATAATAACCAATAACCAAGGTACAATAACCAAGAAATAACCAATAATCAAGGTACAATAACCAAAAAATAGAAAATGGAAAAAGAGATTTTATTACAACTTAACAATATAACAGTTGAATATGGAGGAGTACGAGCTTTAGAGAGTGTGAATGTTGAAATTGACGAGGGGGAAATTGTGGCTTTGATTGGCCCTAATGGGGCTGGGAAATCCACTATTTTGAAGACCATTTTTGGTTTAACACCTTTACGAAAGGGAAAAGTTTTTTGGCATGGAAATCAAATTTTACCTGTTTCTTATGAAATGGTGAAAAGAGGGGTTGCGTTTGTGCCACAAGGTCGGAGGGTTTTTGGTGATTTAACGATAAAGGAAAATTTAGAAATAGGGGGTTTTATTATTAAGGATAAACTTTTAACTAAACAGAGAATAGAAAAAATTTTAGAGATTTTTCCTGATTTAAAAACTAAATTAAAAACTAAGTCAAGGACTTTATCTGGTGGACAGCAACAGATGTTGGCTTTGGCGCGAGGATTAATGACCGATCCGAAAGTATTGCTCTTGGATGAGCCGTCTTTAGGATTATCTCCTAAAATTGTTAAAGAGGTCTTTGCTAAAATTAAAGAAGTCAATTTGCAACATAAAACTGCGATTATGATTGTGGAGCATAATGTTAAGTCATTATTGGAAATTGCTCACAAAGGTTATATTTTAGATAAAGGCAAAATTGTAAAACAAGGGCCAGCTTTAGGGTTTTTAGAGGGAGAGGTCTTAGAGAAAATTTTTACTGGAAAGTTCAATTAAACTTTTTTATTGTTTTATGTTAACATATACTCTATGTTTTATAGGTCAAAAATCTATAGTTTATTATCAATTGTTTATTAAGAAAAATTATGTTTAGAGATAAAAATACACTTCAAGATGTTACTCCTCCTAAGAGGTCTATTCAGGATATCCCAATTCCAGAAGGTAAAAATAGGAAACCGATAAAAAATGATTTTCAAGATAGAAAATCTATAGGTTTTTTTGGTTCAACTAAAAGCAAAAAAGCCAAGAAGGTTAAGAAAAAGTTTTGGATTTTTGTCGCCTTGTTGTTAGGGTTGTCGTCATTATTTTTCTTGTTAATGTCTTCAAAAGTGTTGATTACAATTACACCTTTACAATATCAAGGAAGGATAGATGCTAATTTTGTGGCTGTTTCAGAAAAAGAGACTGGGGATATTCCTTTTGATATTATGATGGTAGATGAGACAGGGTCTAAAGAAGTCCAGTCGACAAGTGAAGAGGTAGTTAAAGAAAAAGCGAGTGGCAAGATAGTAGTTTTCAATAATTTTGATAAAAATACTCAACGCCTTATAGTAAATACTCGTTTTGAAACACCAGAAGGATTAATTTATAGGATTAAGAATTCGGTAGTCGTTCCAGGTCAGACAGTAGATAGCGAAGGGAAGACTATTCCCGGTAGTATTGAAGTGATGGTTTACGCCGACCAACCAGGGGAAAAATATAATATTGGTTTATCTGATTTTACTATTCCTGGTTTTGAAGGGTCAGATAGATTTGATAGTTTTTATGCGCGTTCCAAAGAGGTTATGACGGGAGGATTCGAAGGGGTAAAAAAAATTGCTTCGGCTGAAGATATCAAAAGAGCTAGTTTAGAAATTACTAATGAATTGAAAGAAAAATTAACTCAAGAGATTTTATCTAAAATTCCTGAGAATTTTATTCTTTATGAAGACGGTTTATTTGTAAAGTCAGATTTTATTAGGACAGTTGACTCTGAGAACACAGCAGAAAATATGGTTTCGGTAGAAGAGAAAGTTTCTGTTTATGCAGTCATTTTTGACAGAGAAAATCTAAATAAGCAAATTGCGAGTGATATAATTGAGGGTTATAAGGGAGAAGATATCGCTATTACTAATCTTGAAGATTTGAGTTTTGAAATAAAAAATAAGGATGAAGCAGAACCATGGACGGAAGGTCGTTTTATTTTTTCGTTAAAAGGTGAAGTTAATTTTGAATGGCTTTATGATGAAGAAAAACTTAAAAATGATTTTGTTGGCCAACCTAAGAGTGAGACAAATAATATTTTAGCAAACTATGATGGGATAGAGTCAGCCGAAGTAGAGATATCTCCTTTTTGGAAAAACTCTTTTCCACGAAGTACTAGTCGAATACAAATCGTTAAAAAGTTAAATAACAACTAAGTATTTTCATTAGAATAAGGAAAAGACTTGAAAAATAATAGTAATTTTGTTAAGATAAGTCTTATTGTAATGAATAATAATAAAGAGGGACAAGAACAGCAGTACATATCAGGAACTGTCGTTGAAGCTTTACCTGATACTCTTTTTCGTGTTGAAGTAGAAGGGTCTAATGGGAAAGAAACTATTTTAGTTTATTTAGCTGGCAAAATGAGAATTCACAGAATTAGAGTTTTGGTGGGGGATAAGGTTAAAATTCAATTAGATAACTATGGGGGTCGTGGTAGGATAGTCCAGAGATTGAGATAGTAAAATTAAAATGAAAGTTAAAGCGTCGGTTAAAAAAATGTGCGTAAAGTGTAAGACCATTAAAAGGAATGGGCGGGTTCGAGTTATTTGTGAAAATCCAAGACATAAACAAAGACAACGGTAGGAAATAATTTTGGATTAAAATTATTTCAAATTATAAATTATAGATTATAAATTGAAAATTAATGGAGAAAAATCGCAGAGCGATTTTTCTCCTAAAAGCTAAAAACTAACAACTAATTAACTAAATCATGCGACTATTAGGGATAACAATACCAGAAGAAAAAAGATTAGAGGTAGGTTTAACTGCTTTATTTGGTGTTGGGAGAGCGAGAGCTTGTAAAGTTTTGAAAGAAGTCGGTGTGGATCCTGGAAAGAAACCTAAAGATTTATCAATAGATGATGAGAATAAAATAAGAAAAGCTATAGAGGAATACAAGTTGGAAGGGGATTTAAAAAGAGAAATTTCTGGGAATATAAAAAGGTTGATTGATATCAAAGCTTATCGTGGTTCAAGGCATAGTCGGCATTTGCCAAGTAGAGGTCAGAGAACCAGAACCAATGCTAGAACACTGCGAGGGGCAAAAAAGACAATGGGGTCCGGAAGAAAAGTTGCAACTAAAAAATAGTATTTCGCCCGCGAATTGAGTGTTTGACTTCGGTCAAATACTCAATTCGCGGTTTGCAAAATGTTATCCTATTAAATCTTTTGCGAAGCAAAAGAACAAAATCTTTGATTTTGTATTTAATAGGGTAGTGTGTGTAATCCGAGCAAAGTGGGTTAGTAACCCATGTTAAATATCATTTAATTTTTTAACAAAAAATTAAATGGTTTGAATTTCTGCGAAATTCAATTTAACAGGGTAATATTTTACTAATTTGCTTCGCTCATAAGAAAAATATAATGGGGAAAAAACGAATAGTTAAAAAAACAGGAAAATCAGGAACAGGGAAAAACACCGCCTTGAAATCAAGATTCCTAACTCGTGGTGCTAAAAAGAAGATAGAGTCTGGTATTTTGCATATTCAATCTACCTATAATAATACTCGGGTTTCTCTAACTGATAAGGAAGGTAATTTAGTGTGTTCTTTATCAAGTGGGGCTTTGGGTTTTAAGGGTGCCAAAAAAGGGACTCCCTTTGCTGCAGCGAAGGCCGGCGAGGTAATTGGTGAGACAGCGAAGACTATGGGGGTGAGGAATGTTAATGTTATTGTCAAAGGAGTAGGAGCTGGAAGAGAATCTTCTATTAGAGCTTTTGTCTCGCACGGTATTCATATTAATTCAATCAAGGATATGACCCCGATTCCGCATAATGGTCCACGAGCTAAAAAACCGAGAAGAGTATAACATTTTGCCCACAGATTTGAATTCAGTTTACTGAATTCAAATCTGTGGTTGCAAAATGTTATCCTATTAAATCTTTTGCGAAGCAAAAGAACAAAATCTTTGATTTTGTATTTAATAGGGTAGTGTGTGTAATCCGAGCAAAGTGGGTTAGTAACCCATGTTAAATATCATTTAATTTTTTAACAAAAAATTAAATGGTTTGAATTTCTGCGAAATTCAATTTAACAGGGTAATATTTTACTAATTCGCTTCGCTCAATAAATATTAAGAAAAACTATGATTATCAAAACAAAATACAAATTATGTCGAAGGTTAGGTGTTGGTCTGTTTGAAAAATGTCAAACACAGAAATTTACCTTGTCTGAGGCAAAAAAGAGTGCGAATAAAAGGTCTACTAAAAGAAGAAAGATGGTTTCTGAATATGGGGCTCAATTGATAGAAAAACAAAAATTGAGATTCGCTTATGGTCTTAGAGAAAAACAATTATCTCGTTATGTTAAGGAAGCAATGTTGAAAAAGGATTCAAATATAATTCAAGGTTTGTATATTAGATTAGAGACACGCTTAGATAATGTGGTTTATAAATTAGGTTTAGGTTCAACAAGGGCGATGTCAAGACAGATTGTTTCTCATGGGCATATTTTGTTGAATGGGAAAAGGGTTACAATTCCTTCTTGTGAGGTGAAGGTTGGGGATATTATTTCTATCAGGAAAGGTAGTGAAAATAAAATGATTTTTGCCGAATTGAAAGAAAAGGGAAAAAATTCAGCTTTAGTTAGCTGGCTTAATTTTGATCTTGCTAAAAAGGAAGGGAAGATGATTGGGTTACCTAAGTTAGAAAGCCAAGGTGTTTTTGATTTTAAATCAATTTTAGAGTTTTACGGAAGATAGAAATTTGCAAAAGTATTGAAAATAATGTATATTTATGGTGTTAAATTATTAAGTAGAGTGTGGAAAGTGGAAAGTGGAAAGTAAAATAATTTACAAAGAAGGTAAGTTTTTTATTTTCGATTTTTATCTTTATAGCTATTAACTAAATAAATAATAAATTATGTCTGAATATAATATTTTGTTACCCTCTAAACCAAAGGTCATCAAAGAAGATGGTTTTAAAGGATTCTATCAAATAGATGGTTTTTATCCTGGTTATGGTCATACCATTGGTAATTCTTTGAGGAGAGTTATTTTGTCTTCTTTACCGGGGACTTCTATTATTTCTGTTAAAATTGCCGGAGTGGACCATGAATTTTCTACGATTGAAGGGATCAAAGAAGATGTTATAAGAATTCTCTTAAATCTTAAGAAGATTAGAATAAAGATATTATCTGATGAGGAACAAGTTTTGAGATTGAAAGTTAAGGGGATAAAAGAAATTACTGCTGGGGATATTGAAAAGACAGGACAGATTGAAATATTAAATCCGGAACAAGAAATTGCTACTATTACAACGGCTAAAGGATCTCTTGATATGGAGATTACCGTCAAAAAAGGCTTAGGCTATATTAGTAAAGAAACTCTACAAAAAGATGTGACCGACATTGGCACAATAGTATTGGATGCTTCCTTTACTCCGATCAGAAGAGCTAGTTATGAAGTGGAAAATATGAGAGTCGGGGGCAGGACTGATTTTAATCGTTTGAATATTTTTATTGAGACAGACGGAACTATTTTACCTAAAGAAGCTCTTGAAAAATCAATTGAGATTATGATTAAGCAGTTGAAAGCCGTCGTTGGTTTTGAAGAAGAGGAAGTGGAGATTTCGGAGGAAGAAATGGAGGAAATTGAAAAAAGTAAAGAGGAAAAAGAAGAGAATAATACGGATACTGATTTTTTGAAAACAAGAGTAGATTCGTTGCGTTTGTCTCTCAGAACTATTAATGCACTTTCCAATGAAAGTATTAGGACTGTTGGGGGATTAATTAGAAAAACAGAAGAAGATATTTTGAAGATAGAAGGTTTGGGGGCAAAGGGAATCCAAGAAATAAAAAGAGCTTTAAGCGATTTTGGAGTGATCCTAAAGTCAAAGAATTAGTTAATCAAAAATTATTAGATTATGAGACACCATAATACAAATAGGAAATTCGGGAGGTCAGGAAGTCAAAAGAAAGCTTTGCTAAGGTCCTTGGCTATTTCTTTGGTTGATAATGAAAAGATAAAAACTACAGAAGCTCGGGCAAAAGAACTTCGTCCTTTTATTGAGAAGATAATTACCAAGAGTAAGACAGATTCTCTTTGGATGAGACGGTTGCTCATTTCTAAATTAGGTAGTGGTGGGGAGTCATCTGTAAAGAAATTAATTGAAATAATTGCTCCTAAATACAAAGAACGAGCTGGAGGTTATACCAGAATAGTAAAATTAGCAACAAGGCAAGGAGATGGGAGTTCAATTGTTCAAATAGAATTTGTATAGATTAGTGGGTTAAGTAAACAAATATGGAATACAATTTAGATGCAACAGGAGAAAAATTAGGAAGATTATCTACGAAGATAGCTATTTTGTTAATGGGGAAAAATCGTACTGATTTTCAAAAAAATACAGTGGCGGATGTTAAAGTAAATATTAGTAATGTTTCTAAACTTGATATTTCAAAAAAGAAAATAGAACAGAAAGGATATAATCGTTATTCTGGTTATCCAGGGGGAAAAAAAGTAGAAAAAATGGGGAATGTAATTGCAAAAAAAGGGCAAGCCGAACTTATGAGGAAAGCTGTTTGGAGGATGCTTCCTTCAAATAAATTAAGGTCAGTCTTAATGAAAAATTTAATAATAAAATAACTGTATGGCGACAAGCAAAACGACAAAAAAATATTTAGAAACAGTTGGGAGAAGAAAAACTGCTGTAGCAAGAGTTAGATTGACCGAAGCTGATAAGACAACTTATGTTGTTAACGATTTAAAATTATCTGAATACTTTCCTACTGATGATTTACAGGGAGTTATTAAGGATCCTTTAAAAATATCCAAACTTGATACTAAATTTACCATCTCGGGGTTGGTTAAGGGGGGAGGAATAAGCGCACAGGCAGAAGCCTTTCGACATGGTATTTCGAGAGCGTTATTAATGTTTGATGAAGAGACAAAAAAGTCACTAAAGAAAGCCGGTTTTTTAAAAAGAGATCCAAGGATGAAAGAAAGAAAGAAATTTGGTTTGAAGAAAGCGAGAAAGTCCCCTCAGTGGAATAAAAGATAAAATAAGTATTAAGTAGCAAGTATTAAGTATTAAGTATGCAAAATTTGCGAAGCAAATTTTGACTTTATACTTGCTATTTAATATTTAATACTTTTTTATTATGCCCAAAGAAATTAAAAAGTCAGAAGATATAAAAAATGAGGTTAACATTGATAATGTCCCCGATGATGTAATTTTTGAATCGGAAGAAGACACCACTGGTGAAGATTTGATAAAGAAATTAAGAGGGAAACTAAAGCAAGCGTTATCAGAAAAACAGGATTATTTGGAGGGGTGGCAGAGGTCTAAAGCTGATTTTGTTAACGCGAAGAAGGACTTTATAGAAGAAAAAAATAAGTTGATGAAGTTTGCGAAAGCTGATTTGATTATGCAGTTGCTTCCCGTGTTAGACAGTTTTGAGATGGCTTTTAATGATGAAAAGATTAAAAATAAGGAAAATCAAAATGAATGGTTAGTTGGGATGTTGCATGTTCAGTCTCAACTGTTAGGGATTTTAAAAGAAAATGGGATTGAACAATTATCTCCACTGGGCGAGAAATTTAATCCCTCCTTTCAAGAATCAATAGAGGTAATTGGTGTTAATGAAATGGAAAAAGATGGTATTGTTATAGAGGTTTTTCAAAAAGGGTATTCTTTGGATGGAAGTGTCATTCGGCCAGCGAAGGTAAAAGTTGGAGAATTTAAAAATGAAAATATAAAAACATAGAATGTTATATTTTTAATTTTTTGTATTTTTATATTATCGTTTGATTATTAGTCTAATGTAAAGAAAAAATATTATGTCAAAAATTTTAGGAATTGATTTAGGAACAACTAATTCAGCTATGGCCATTATAGAAGGAGGTGAGGCAAAAATTATTGAAAATGCCGAGGGGTCAAGAACAACTCCCTCAGTAGTGGCTATCTCAAAAACAGGGGAAAGATTAGTTGGGCAATTAGCCAAAAGACAAGCGGTTACCAATCCGCATAATACCGTTTTTGGGATTAAAAGATTTATTGGACATACTTTTGATGGAAAAGAGGTTCAAAAAGATAAAGAATCCGTTCCTTACGAAATAACTAAATCCTCCACGGGAGGAGTTGAAATAAAAATGGGAGATAAAAGTTATCGTCCTGAGGAAATTTCAGCTATGATTATTCAGAAATTAAAAACGGATGCTGAAGCAAAATTAGGAGAAAAAATAACTGAAGCGGTCATCACGGTTCCAGCTTATTTTAATGATTCTCAAAGAAAAGCAACCAAAGATGCTGGACAGATTGCTGGGTTAGATGTTAAGAGAATTATTAATGAACCAACTGCGGCGGCTTTGTCTTATGGTTTTAACAAGAAAAACGATCAGCAAATTGTTGTCTTTGATTTTGGTGGGGGAACTTTTGATGTGTCTGTGTTAGAGGTAGGAGATGAGACAGTTGAAGTAAAGTCTACAGATGGAGATAGCCATATGGGAGGTAAAGACATTGACCAGAAAATTATTAGATGGGTTATTGATGAATTTAAAAAAGATAGCGGAATTGACATCAGTAAAGATTCTCTTGCCTTGCAAAGGTTAGATGAATCAGCAGAAAAAGCAAAATTAGAATTATCTACAGCTTCCGAAACAGAAATCAATATTCCTTTTATTACTTCTAATGCTGATGGTCCTAAACATCTACTTTTGAAAATGACACGAGCCAAATTGGAAGAGTTGGCCGGCGAATACATAGAAAAATCAATTGAGATAACTAAAAGAGCTTTGGAAGCTTCTCCTTTTGAAATTAAAGATATAGATGAAATTGTTTTGGTTGGCGGTCAAACCAGAATGCCAGCTATTCAAAAGGCGGTTCGGAAATTGTTTGGTAAAGAGTTAAACCAATCTATTAACCCTGACGAAGTTGTAGCTGCTGGAGCAGCAATTCAGGCCGGGATTTTGCAAGGCGATGTCAAAGATGTTTTATTACTTGATGTTATTCCTCTTTCTTTAGGGATTGAAACTATGGGAGGGGTGGCAACTAAATTGATAGAAAAAAATACAACTATTCCAACTTCCAGGTCTCAGATATTTTCAACTGCTGCTGATAATCAACCCTCTGTGGAAATTCATGTGATTCAAGGAGAGAGACCGATGGTTGCAGATAATAAAAGTTTAGGAAGATTTATTTTAGAAGGTATTACACCAGCACCGAGGGGAGTACCTCAAATTGAAGTTTCTTTTGATATAGATGCTAATGGTATTTTGAATGTAAAAGCTTCTGATAAAGCGAGTGGAAAACAGCAATCAATTAGAATAGAAGCTAGTTCGGGTTTATCAGATGCCGATGTTGAAAAAATGAAAAAGGATGCTGAATTACATGCTGAGGATGATAAAAAGAAACAAGAAATGATTGAAACTAAAAACTCAGCAGAGCAATTAATTTATACTTCGGAAAAAGCTTTAAAGGAAAATGAAGAAAAAATTTCAGAAGAAATCAAGAAAGATGTTCAGGAAAAGATTGAGGCCTTAAAAAAGGTGAAAGATGGTAGCGATGTAGAAGTTATTAAAAAGGGGACAGAGGATTTGTCTACTTCTGTTCAGAAGATTGGAGAGGAAGTGATGAAGAAAATGCAGGCAGAGCAAGCTAAACAAACTTCAGCGGGTGAGGGTCCCCAAGATGAGAACATCCGCGACGCTGAATATAAACCAGAAGAAAGTGGAGAAAATGGGGATTCATCCTCGTCAGGAAAAGATTCTGATGCTAAATAAATATGTCAAAAGATTACTATAAAATATTAGGGGTTGAAAAAAAAGCGACTAAAGCGGAAATTAAAAAAGCTTTTCACAAATTGGCTCATAAATATCATCCAGATAAGCAAGATGGTGATGAGACAAAATTTAAAGAAGCCAGCGAAGCCTATTCTGTTTTGTCTGATGATAAAAAGAGAACAGAATATGATGCTTATGGGCAATCTTTTGGTGGTAATGGGGGTCCGCAAGGTGGTTTTAGTGGTTTCGGAGGATTTTCACAAGGGCAACAAGGTGGTTTTGAATTTGATTTGGGTGATATCTTTGGTGATATTTTTGGAGGAAGGGGAAATAAAAAAGAAAGAGGGAGCGACATTTCTATTGATATTCAGGTGTCATTTTCTGAGGCAGTCTTTGGTGTTAACAGAAAAGTTTTGATTACTAAAAATTCTTTTTGTAGTAGTTGTAATGGAACAGGAGCAAAGAAGGGTTCCCAATTGGAAACTTGTTCTACTTGTAACGGAAATGGGAAAATTCGTGAGACTAAGCAATCTTTTTTTGGTGCTTTTTCTAGCGTGAAGACTTGTGAGAAATGTCATGGAACGGGGAAGATACCAAAAGAAAAGTGCCAGAATTGTCATGGAATTGGTGTAGTTAGAAAACAAGAAGAGATAAACATTAAAATACCGGCAGGTATAAATAATGGGGAAATGATTCGTCTTAGTGGCGCTGGAGAGGCTATTGCTGGAGGGGTAGCAGGGGATTTGTATATAAAAATTCGTGTGGCACCTCATAAAGATTTCAAGAAGGAGGGGATAGATTTAAAAATGGATTTAGCTGTAAAATTATCTGATGCTTTGTTAGGAGCTGAATATACAGTGGTAACTTTGGATGGTAAACTTAAAGTCAAGATTCCTAAAGGAGTTTCTCATGGAGAATTATTAAGAGTTCGTGATAAGGGGGTGCCGATTAGTGAAAGTAGAAGAGGAGATTTATTTATAAAAATAAAAATAAAATTGCCAAATAAATTATCACGAAGAGCTAAACAATTAGTAGAGGAATTGAAAGAGGAGGGAGTTTAAATAAGTATTAAATACTGACAGAAATCTCCCAAAAACATTTTCGATAAGCGCTTATACTTCCAGCGAATATTCGCTAAATCCTCGGCATTGGCTTTTTTTGTTTAAAAAAAATTGTAACAAAAAAAGACCCAGCCCAATGCCTGCGGGCTTATCAAAAATGTTTTGGGGAGATTTCTTCTTTGAAGAAAGACAACCTTTTGCCTTTTGCTGAAAGGGAAATTATTTGATAACATATAAAATATGATTTCAAAATTAAAACAGTTAGGGTTATCTGATAAAGAAGCTAAAGTTTATTTGGCAACTTTAGAATTAGGGGAGGTGACTGTGTAAGAAATTGCTAAACAGGCAAGCGTTAACCGTCCTACTACCTATGTTCAGATAGAGAGATTAATTAAATTAGGGTTAATGAGCTCGGTGGAAAAAAAAGGAAAGATACATTTCCGCCTTTTTTTGTTTGTCCAAACACACTTCATTTTCTTACTTAATTGATGCCAAGCACTTTTTCAATTTTGGTACTTGCTTTTCTTAGTCATTGTATGATATTATCATATTATATTATCATATAATTTTTTGTCCTCATTTATGATGGGCAGATAAACAAAATAAAATTATGACTACCTTATCAGTTCCGTTACCAGCTTATTTAGAAGAAGTAGTTGAATCATTTGTTAAAAGTGGGTTTGCTTCTAATAAGGCGGAGGTTATGCGGAAAGCTTTAATTCGTTTATCTGAAGAAGAAGCGATTAAAGATGTTTTAGAAGCTGAACAAGAAGTGCGAGATGGGAAGATTCTGAGAGGGGATATAAGAGATATTCTTAAAAAAATAAAATAACTATGGTAATTGTTTATTCCCCTAAATTTGCAAAGAAATTAAAATCACTTGAGTTTAATTTACAAGAAGAAATTATTGAAAAAATAGAATTGTTTAGAGATGTCAAAAATCATAAACAACTTAAAGTTCATAAATTACATGGGCGATTAAAAAATAGATTTGGATTTTCTGTTAATTATAAAGTTAGAATCGTCTTTCGGTATTTATCGGAACAGGAAGTAGTTTTCTTAGTTATTGGAGGACATGATGTTTACAATTAGTTTTGTAATTCATAAAAAATTACAATTGATAGCGACCTTTTTTTATCAACGGCTCAACTGGTTGAGCCGTTGATTTTTTGTGATACAATATTGAGAATGATGGTAAACATAGATGAAAAAGCAATAGGTGAGGTTTTAACCAGAGGTGTGGAGCAAATTTTGCCAGATAAAGAAGGGCTAAAGAAACTTTTAATGTCTGGCAAACAAATTAAACTATATTGTGGTTATGATCCTACGGCGTCTTCTTTGCATATTGGAAACGCCATTTCTATCAAAAAACTTTCTGAGTTTCAAAAATTGGGGCATAAAGTGATTTTTTTAATTGGTGATTTTACTACTTTGATAGGAGACCCCACTGATAAAAGTGCTGTTCGACCTAAATTAACTAAAGAAAAGATTGAAGAAAATTTTAAAAATTATCAAAAAGAAGCTTCTGTTTTTTTAAATTTTGAAGGAGAAAATCCAGCCGAAGTGTTGTTTAATAGTGAATGGAGTGACAAAGTAGGTTTTAGAGATTTGATTGAATTATCTTCTAATTTTACGGTGCAACAAATGATTCAAAGAGATATGTTTCAAAAAAGGATTGAAGATAAAAAACCAATTTATCTGCACGAGTTTTTATATCCTTTAGCCCAGGCCTATGATTCAGTGGCGATGGATGTAGATTTGGAAATTGGAGGAAATGACCAAATGTTCAATATGATGAGGGGGAGAGATTTACAGAAAATAATCAATAATCGGGAAAAGTTTGTTCTTACTGTAAAATTATTAGCTGATGATGGAGGAAAAAAGATGGGAAAGTCAGAAGGGAATGCGGTTTTCTTAAATCAAACTCCAGAGGATGTTTACGGGGCGATTATGTCTTGGCCGGATGGTTTTATTGCAAATACATACGAATTAATAACAGATAAACCGATGGGAGAAATTGAAGAAATAAGAAAACAAATTAAAGATGGCTTAGTTAATCCAAGGGATTTAAAAATGAAGTTAGCCTATGAAATTGTTAAAATTTTTCATAATGAGGAAAAAGCGAAAATAGCACAAGAAACTTTTGTGGAACAATTTCAAAAAAGAGGGGTTCCGGAAAATATTGCTGAAATTAAAATACAAAGTAGTAAGATAGTAGATGTTTTAATTGAGGTTGACTTTGTTAGTTCAAAAAGCGAGGCCAAACGGAAAATAGATGAGGGGGCAGTTCAAATAGATGGAGAGAAAATTACTGATATTAATTATAAATTTGATTTTAAAGAAGGACAGAGTAAAATATTAAAATTGGGTAGAAAAATAATAAAGATATGTCAATAGGCGAAATTAAAGAGATGTTTAAATCTTTTGGGAAGTTTTGGTGGATGTCTCCAGAGGCGATTTTTGAGACTTGTCAAGAAAAAAAAGAAAGTCTGGAGGAGGACGCAACGACAAATTTGGGTGTCCATCGTTATTATTATAAAAAATAATTAGTCTAATTATGACAGATAACCGAAACAAAAAAATACTTTTATCTGGTTTGAAACCGACAGGCAGACCTCATATTGGTAATTATTTTGGAATGATGAAACAAATGGTTGATTTGCAAGATGAATATGAGAGTTTCCCTTTCATTCCTGACTATCACGCTTTGACATCGGTACAATCGGCTGAAGAGATGCGTAGAGATATTGCAAATGTAGTAATAGATTTTTTAGCGATTGGATTGGATCCAGAAAAGGTAACTTTATTTAAACAATCTGATGTTCCGCAGGTGACAGAATTAGCTTGGATTTTTAATTGCATTACTTCTATGCCTTATTTGATGAGAGCTCATGCTTTCAAAGATGCTGAAGCCAAAAATAAGGAAATCAATGTGGGGGTGTTTGATTATCCGATTTTAATGGCAGCAGATATCTTGATTCAAGATGCTGATGTGGTGCCTGTTGGGAAAGATCAAAAACAACATGTAGAGATGACCAGAGATATTGCACAAAAGTTTAACAGTATTTTTGGTGAGACCTTTAAATTACCAGAAGTTAAAGTTATTGAAACTGTTGAAGTAATTCTTGGGACAGATGGGCAAAAAATGAGTAAGAGTTATAAGAATACTATTGAATTATTTGCTGAGGATGTAGATATAGTAAAAGCAGTGATGAGTATTCCAACTGATTCAAGGGAAATTAATGAACCCAAAAATCCAGAAGAGTGTCATATTTTTGCTTTGCATAAATTGTTTGCAGGCAAAGAACAATTGTTTGAAATAAAAGACAGATATGAAAAAGGGGGGATGGGGTATAAAGAGTCAAAGGATATTTTAATAGAAAATGTTAAGAAGTTTATTACACCTTTGAGAGAAAAAAGAAAGGAATTTGCTAATAATCGAGGACTGGTTTTGGAGATTTTGAAAAAGGGTGGGTTAGTTGCTCACAGGCGAGCAGAAGAAAAAATGAAAGAAGTTAGAGAAAAGATTGGAATAACTTTATAGTTACATAAGATAAAAATATGGAGGAAAGAACTTACATCAAAGATTTAAAAAATAAGATTGGGGAAGAAGTATCAATTTCTGGTTGGGTTAGTGCCAGAAGAGATCACGGAAAGCTTATTTTTGTTGATTTAAGAGATATGTCAGGAATGGTTCAGATGGTTGTTTTACCAAACTATGTGGAAGCTCATCAAATGGCTGATAAACTTCGTCCTGAATGGGTGGTGGAAATAAAAGGCAAGGTCAATCAAAGACCAGACAAGATGATAAATAAAGATGAGGAAAATGGTAGTTTTGAAATTGAAGTTTTGGAGATAAAGGTTATAAGCGAAGCAAAAGAATTGCCTTTTGAAAGAGAGGCTGAATTAAACTTAGACACTTATTTAGATTATTTACCTTTAACTTTAAGAGCAGAAGAAAAAAAAACTGTTTTTAGGGTTCAAGCAGTTATTTTACAAGCTTTTAGAGATTTTTTAATCTCTGAAAATTTTATTGAGATACAAGTTCCGAAAATTATTGGGGAAGATGCCGAAGGAGGAGCGGAAGTATTTGAAATAAATTATTTTAAAAATAAAGCATATTTAGCAACTAGTCCGCAATTTTATAAACAGATAATGGTGGGGGTGTTTGAAAGAGTATTTACAATAGGAAATGTTTTTCGAGCTGAAAAACATAGCACGACAAGGCATTTAAATGAATATACCAGTTTAGACTTAGAATTCGGTTTTATAAAAGATCATCACGACATAATGAATATGGAAACTAAGTTACTTCAATTTATAGTCAAGGAATTGGGGAATAAATGCCAAAAGGAATTCGCTTTGTTGAAAGCTGAACTTCCGAAAGTACCAGACGAGATACCTTTTATGAAATTAAGTGAAGCTCAGAAGGTGATTAAAAAAGAATATGGGGAAGATTGCCTAGGTGAACCGGATTTAGAGCCTCAACACGAAAGATGGTTATGCGAATATGCTAAAAAAGAATTTAATTCAGATTTTATCTTTATTACTCATTATCCTGTCGAAAAAAGACCGATGTATACCTATGAAGATGAAAGCGATAAGGGTTTTACTAAATCTTTTGATTTATTGTTCAAAGGAATTGAGATTACAACGGGAGGACAAAGAATTCATAATTATGAAAATTTAGTTAAAGGGATAGAAAAGAAAGGTCTTAATCCTGAAAAGTTTTCTTTTTATCTGCAAGCTTTTAAATATGGGATGCCAGCTCACGGAGGATTAGGAATGGGCTTGGAACGATTAACTGCGAAATTTTTAAATGTTAATAATGTCAAAGAAGTTACTCTTTTCCCAAGGGAAATAAATAGAATTGATACCTTACTAAATAAATAGAATTTATTTAGAATTATAAATTATAAATTTTAAATTTTAAAGTAAGATGGGCAAAGTTTTAACTTTGCCCATTTTACTTTTGACTTTATGAACTTTACAGACTTTTTTATCCTGTTAAACTTTTTATTTAACTGGGGTGTTTCATCTATTTCGTGTCTTTGAGAGTTAGCCCGTATCTTAAACCAAAAAGCATAATTATTCCTAAAACTAAAAATAAATAACGGAAATCTAAAAATGATAATATTATAAAAGCAGTTAAGGGAGCGATAGAGTAGGCCAGAGGATTTGTGATTCTAAAAAAGCTAATCACATTGGCATCTTGTGCGTTTATACTTTTAAAGAAATAACTTTCCGAGGAGATTTCAATGGCACTAGCTCCGACTCTGGTTAGAAAGAGAATTCCAGCCCAGAGCCAGATGGTGGTATTTCCTAAGAAAGATAACATTATTGTTGAAATAGCCAAGATTATTATTCCGATATTTAAAATTTCTTTTTCCCCATATAACTTATCAGCTAATTTACCTAAAGGTAATTCAAGAAGAACAAAAGGCAATAACATTATAGTAAAAATTATTCCAATAGTTTGCCAACTAAAATTCATATAATTGTGTAGATACAGAGGTGTGTAAATAACCATCCAAGCGTAAAAGAAACTCAGTAAAAATTTAATCATAAAGATCTTATAGATATTTTTTGTTTTAGAGATTTTTTTAAGTGTTTTAAAAAATGATGGAGTATGGTAAAGAGGGTCTTTAAATTTTTTAGTTCCGATAATTAGCAATAAAATAATAGGGAGCGAAATTATCGCTGAGGAAAGATAGATTTTCCAATAGGATTCGTTTATTAATAAAAGACCTGCCAATAGTGGCGAAAAAAGCCAAGCAATATTGATGGCTGATAAATATGCTCCACGAATATTTCCAGTATTTTTATCTTCCGACTGTTGTTCAAGAAAAATATCTAAATTAAAATAAATAATTGGCCCTAAGACAAGAAATAAAATGAATGAAAATAATATTAAATTTTGATTGTGAGAAAAGGCTAAGATAAATAATATTATTGTGCAAGTGATGGTTGCTAGGGTTATTGTTTTAAAATTGCCAATTTTTTTTAATAAGTAGGGGGTTATTAATAACCCTATTATTGAAAAGATTGACCCTAGTACATATAAAAGACCCACCAATTTTTCGGATGATAAATATTGCCCTATAAAACTGGAGTTAATGTAAGCTGGAATAGCTGTTTGTAAGGCGATGAAAAAACTTAAGATATACAGAATTAGTCTTGATGTGCTTTTTTTCATAGTGTTAATTCTATCACGGAAAGTCTTGAAATTCTTTTTAAGCTCTGAGGATAACTGGAATAACTACTGGCCTTTTGTTAGTCATTTGGAAAAGATAACGGCTGACATCATCAGTCACTTCCTTTTTAACAAAATCAAAATCAATTGGTTTAGCATTCTTTATCATTCTTTCTACTGTTTGTTTAGTTATATAGCGGGCTTGTTTAAGTAAATCTTGTGATTCGCGTAGATAAATAAAACCACGAGAAATAATATCTGGTGATTTTTTTAATTTTCCAGTGTTTAAGTCAACCATCACAATGACAACAAAGATTCCATCTTGCGCAAGGTTTTGTCTGTCACGGATGACTACCTCTTGAATATTTCCGATTGAAAATCCGTCAACCATTACTATTCCAGAAGGAACTTTCTCTTCTAATATAAGTATTTTTTTGCCATTATCTTGTATTTCTACAATTGAGCCATTATCTGGAACCATAATATTTTCCTTCGGGAAACCTAAAGATCTAATTATTTCAGCGTGGACTTTTAACATTGAGTGGTGTCCGTAGGCAGGCATAAAAAATTTAGCACCAACTTTTTGGTTAATCCAAGCTAATTCTTGTGCATTTCCATGCCCTGTTGAATGGACATCGGATGTCCTGTAGTGAATAATTTTTAGGTCATGTCGATAAAGATTGTCTTCTAATTTTCTGACAGAGAGCTCATTTCCAGGGATAATAGAAGACGATAAAATAACAGTATCTTTTTCATTAAGGAAGATGTTTTTGTGCTGTTTTACTGACATTCGCATTAAGGCTGCAAATTCTTCTCCTTGGGAACCTGTGGCCAAAATAACAATTTTATCTGGTGGGTAGTTTTCAATTTCTTTTGCTGAGATGATAGTTCCTTTTTTGGGTTCAAACATTTTGACCAACTTGGCTATCTCTATATTAACTTTGATGCTTCGCCCTTCTGTGACAATTTTTTTCCCATATCTTTCGGCAATTTCAATAATTTTTATCATTCTTTCAAATTGTGAAGCGAAAGTCCCGATAATAAGACGGCTCTTAGTATTTTTTATAATTTGTTCAATATTGTCATAAACAATTTTTTCTGGCATAGAATAACCTGGTTTTTCCACATTAGTAGAATCTGCAATTAGGAGTAAATTGTTATCTTTGCTGAGTTCTCCCCAGACCCCTTCTTCTTTTTCAGAAGGAATTCCATCAGTATGTTCTAATTTTAAATCACCTGTAATAATTATATTTCCGTGGGGGGTTTCAACTGAGGCTCCTAAAGCTCCTGGGATAGAATGGGTAACAGGAAAAAATTTAATTCTTAAACCTCCTAATTTGATTGTTTCTCCAGCTAGTACATTTTTGAAGTTGAGAGGGGGGTGAGTAGGGAAGTCCTCCATCTTTTTTTGAATCATAATTGCAGTTAGTTCACTTGAATAGATGGTTGGATTGCCAATTTTTTCAATGATATAAGGTATTCCTCCAATATGATCAAGATGACCATGTGTGACTATCAATCCTTTTATTTTGTGTTTCCTTTCTTCTAAATATTTAGTATTGGGAATGATGTAGTCAATTCCCGGAGCCTCTTCTTCCGAGGTGAATTGAACTCCAGCGTCAAAGATTAAAATATCATCTTTGTATTCTATCAACAGCATATTTTTTCCAACTTCTTCCACCCCGCCCAACGGGATAACACGAAGATTGTCTGAAGATAAGTCTGGAAGTTTTCTATCAGGTAAAATCTTTTTAAGAGGTTTTTTCCTCAGGAAGGGTTTGGGTTGTATGTGCGAATGGTTTTTTGTTTTTGACGCCACTTTCAGTTTAGATTTTTTTGTAGCGACCGACTGCCCTTTAAAATAGTTAGGGCTTTTTACTATTGTTTTGTCGTACATATTTTATTTTTATAGAGTGTTAATTATTTTTAATAATTTTTTTTAAAAAAGAGAGATTGTTTATTGGTTTAGAAAAAATTTCCAAATTTTATCTGTTTCAATATACCACTTGTTAATATCTAAGAATCTTTCGGCTGGTATTGTTAGTTGATCTATATTAATGTTTTTTATTTTTTTAGGTATGATATAGATGAATTCTGGAGAGTAAAGGAACACGGCTGGTTTGTCTGTGTTAATTTCTGTTTGAAATTTTTCAAATTTTTCTTTCTTCAACTCTTCATCGTTGGTGGTTCTTATTTGGTCTAACAAAGCATCCGTTGTGATGTTTGCATACATCGCAATATTTAATCCTGGGTCATTTCTTTGTGAAGAATGCCAAAAAGCAAATAAATCCATATCTCTTCCGATCGCTTCACCGAAAAGTAGAGAATCATATTTTCTTGGTCTGATAACATTTTGATTTAAATCTCCTGTTTCAAATATTTTTAAATTAATCTGAGCCCCCATTTCTTCCCATCTCTCTTTGAGAAGATTTGCGACTGCTTTAAGTTCAGGCGTGTTGGCGGTCGAGATAGAAAAAGTCAAAAGAGTTGTGGCTTGTCTGGTAACTTTTTCCCAGATTCCATCGGTGTTTATTTTCCAACCATTTTGTCTTAGGATTTCTTTTGCTGATTCCATTCTATTATTTTCCAAGTCATTATTATAAGGATTCTCTATTTCGAGATAATATCTTGATTTGGATGGAACAGGGCTATCAATAGAAATGCCATATCCATTTAAAACATCGTTGATAATTTGTTCTCGATCAATGGCTTGATTTAAAGCGGAACGAACTTCTTTATTTGTGAAAACAGCAGTTTCATCTTGATTAAAGAAGACTCCAAAAATTCTCGGTAGGGGAGTTGATAATATCAGACTGCTATCTTTTTCTTGGAGCTCGGGCATTTTTTCCGGACTAACTGAAGCTAAACTATCTATTTCATTTTTTGCGTATTTTAATAAAAGGGTATCTTCATCAGGATATAGTTTTATGTATATCTTTGATATATAGGGTTTGGCTAAAGAATATTTTTCAAATGATACCAGAGTATATTTTTCCAGAACCTCAGATGAATTTCTTTTTACTTCTTCTATTTTATATGGTCCGGAGCCAATGGGTTTAATATTAAATTGACTAAAAGCAAATTGTTCTGGATTAATATTACCCCAAATATGTTTGGGAAGAATCCCTGTAGTTAAATTTTCTAAAAAAGGTGAATAGGGCTGTGTTAGAGTAAATTGGATCTCTTTGTCGTTTAATCTTTTGACTTTAACTCCATCCCAGTTGACTCTTTTGGGACTTTTGACGATGTCATTTTGGGTCATGTTTATAGTAAATTCAATATCCTCTGTTGTTATTGGATATCCATCATGGAAAGTTAAATTATCTTTAAGTTTGAATAGGTAAACAAAACCGTCTTCTGAAATTTCATAACTTTCAGCTAAATCGGTTGTGAGTGTTCCTTCTGCCGTAGCTTTTAAAAGACCAGAATAAATTAAAGAACAAAGGTCTTTGTCTACATTTGAGGTCGCTAATATCGGGTTAATAAATCTTGGTGACCCGATAATCCCTTCAGTAAAAGAACCTCCAGGGGTTGGGATTTCAATTAAAAATGATTGATTGACTTTATTTAAAATGAGAGCAGTACTAATTATAAAAATAATCAGAGCCGTATTAAAAATAACTCTTTCGATTAATGAAAAAGATTTTATTGTGGTTGATATTTTAGATAAAATGTAAGAAAAAAACTTTCTTAGTTTTTCTAATTCGTCTTTTATTTTTTGCATAAGCAAATTCTGTCTGTAGTTTTTAGTGTGATAGTAAAAAACTTTTATTATTTGCTCTAATTAATTAGATGATAATTAATTAGATGATAAGTGCCAAAAAAGATGATGCGACAAAAAGTATTCCCAAAATGATAGTTGAATTGAAAAGTATTTTTTCTGCGCCTCTTTTGGTATGGGTTCCTGACATGTCATCTCCTCCTCCAAAAGCACTTCCCAAACCGGCGTCTGATTGTTGAATTAAAACAATAGTCATCAATAAAATTGACAGTAATATTTGAATATAAGGTAATATGTTAGATAGGTTCTCCATTTCTGTAATTGTAATTTCTTATATTATACCAAAAGCAGTAACTAATGCAAGGGAAGCTGTCTTTCTTGAATTTATACTTATTCTGTGTTATTTTTACTTTAGATTGTTTTTTTGATATTTTTTGTTAATCTTTAACCATAGGAGGAAAAAGTTATGAGCAGACCATTAGTGGCCTTGATTGTTTTTACTGATGTTGTTGCGATTAGTCTCTTCATTTTTTGTTTAACCCTATCTCTTAAGGATATTTCTGGTCTCTCTGATTTTGAAAGAGCTATCATTACTTTCAGCCTTCTCTTCTCATTTTCTGGTTCGGTCATTTTTTCTTTGATTCTTGGAAGAGAGACCTGGAAGAAGTGTTTTTTTCCAAAAGAGGAGGGGGTGGAGAGGTGAATAAATTTTTCTATAATAAGGAGGAAACCAATGAGAATCTCAACTTTTTTAGGAGTCTTAGTTTTTGCCCTGTTGTTACTTTGTTTGGCGGGTATCTGTCTTTTGGTAGATTTACCTTTCTACCTCGTTCCACCGAAAGTTGTGAGTTGTATTCTTGGTTTTATTGGCTTCTATTTAATCTTCACCTTATTTTCGATGGTGGTAAGAGGCGAGATCCATTTTTCAAGAGGAAGGGGGTAAAAAGAGGTAAGTCAAAAGCAGTGAGGATTTCAGTTTTTCAAATTGAAATCCTCACCGCTTATTTTTTTTATTTAACAAGTTTGTGGGGGTTGTGATTAGGACAAGATCGATCAGAACATCTTTCTGGAATAGTTTTAGTCCCTTCCATCATAAGAGCTCCGCACGGTTGATTACCTTTTTCTTCACGGGGATAATCACAAATTTTTCCTGTTGGTTTGGTTTTAATAGCATTTTTACATTTTGGGTAGTTAGAACAGGAGTAAAAAACACCAAAACGCCCGTTTCTTTCCATCATTTCGCCATCTTTACAGTTGGGGCATTTTACCCCACTCATTTTCTTTTTCTTTTCTTCCTCGTCTTCTTTGATAAATTTACATTTAGGATAATTAGAACAAGAAATAAATTTTCCGAATTTTCCCTCACGAACAACTAATTTCCCATCTTTACAGTCGGGACAATTTTCCCCTGTTGGCTGGGGTCCTTCAATTTTTTTGCCTTCCATTGTTAGAGCCCCTTCGCAGTCAGGAAATTTTTCACAACTTATAAATTTTCCAGTTTTGCCTAACTTAATAACAGTCTTTCCCCCGCAGATTGGACATTTATACTTATCGTCAGCTGGTCCTAGATTATTTATCTTTTCAATTCCATCTTTAGTTTTGATTTCTTTGGCAAACGGCTTATAAAAATTACCTAGTAATTTTTCATAGGTGTTTTTTCCCTCGGCGATTTCATCTAATTCATTTTCCATCGTAGCAGTAAAATCATCGCTAATATAATTAGCAAAATAGTTTTCTAAAAATGAACTAACGGCGTCCCCTGTATCAGTTGGGTGAAGGGCTTTGTTTATTTTTTCAACATAACCCCTGTCATAAAGGGTTCGTGTAATAGTAGCGTAAGTGCTGGGACGGCCTAAACCTCTTTTTTCTAATTCTTTAATCAAACTGGCTTCTGAATAACGAGTGGGAGGCTGAGTTTCTTTAGCTTCAGCATTTATTTCAAGTAAATCAATAATTTCGTTTTCTTTTACTTCCGGTAATTCAATATCTTCACTTTTAGCGATTGGGTCAGCGATCAACCAACCATCAAATAATAATCTTGAACCGTTTATTGCGAAATAAGGAAAATTTTTACTATCGGCTTTTGTCCTTTTGCCAATTCTGGCAATTATTTTGGTCTTTAATAATTTAGCATCACTCATTTGAGAAGCCAAAGTTCGGTTATAAATAAGTTGGTAGAGCTGTTGTTGGTCTTTAGTTGTGCCTGCCGAAGTTATTGTTAAGTTACTAGGGCGAATGGCTTCGTGGGCTTCTTGAGCATTTTTACTTTTTCTGGTAAATTGTTTGGGGTTTAAATATTTTTTCCCATATTTTTTTTCTATAACAGCCCAAGCTTGTTGTTGGGCACTGTTACTTAGATTAACACTATCGGTTCGCATATAGGTGATTAGTCCCGCTTCATAAAGTCTTTGAGCATACATCATAGTTTGGCTGGGGGAGTAACCTAAGCGTGAGCTAGCCGTTTGTTGGAGAGTGGAAGTAATAAAAGGAGCTCGAGCTGACCTTTTTGTTTCTGTTTCTTTAACTTCAGAAACAACCCATTTATCTTTTTCACAAATTTTTAAAATATGGTCAACTCTTTTTTGATCTTTAGGTTCTTCTGAACAGGTTAAGGAAAACATTTCTCCAACTTTTGTTTTTACATTAGCTGTGATAACCCAAAAGTTTTCAGGAATAAAAGCACGGATAAGTCTTTCTCTTTCCATCAAGATACGAAGAGCCGGGGATTGAACTCTCCCCGCTGAAAGTCCGTAGCGAAGTTTTTTCCAAATTAAACCACTGAGGCCATAACCAAAGAGGCGATCTAAGATACGGCGGGCTTCTTGGGCTTTTCTTAAATTTTGGTCGATATTTCTTGGTTTTAGGATTGCGTTTTGAACGGCTTCTTCTGTTATCTCGTTAAAAACTACTCTTTGAGCATTTGGTAATTTTAAAACTTCAGCAATGTGCCAAGCGATAGCTTCTCCTTCACGGTCGGGGTCCATTGCGAGTAGGACTTCGTCGGCTTTTTTGGCTTCTTTCTTTAATTCAGCAATAATTTTTTCTTTCCCAGCAATTACTTCATAATTAGGTTTGAAATTGTTTTCAATTTCAATGGCGTTGGCTTTTTTAGAATTACCCTTTGGTAAATCACGAATATGCCCGACAGATGCTCTGACGGTGTAATCTTTTCCCAAATATTTTGAAATTGTTTTTGATTTTGCCGGTGACTCGACAATCAATAATTTAGTCATTAGTTTCTTACTGTATAACATGTATTTAAATTATGCAAATTTAGAATTTGTTTATTATAAAAAAAGTCCCGACACAAGTGCCGGGACTAAAGGGCGGGGAGAATTAAACTCCCTAGTACCCCATTAAACTTGTTATTTAACTGGGTTGACTTTATACTTATATTCAATGTATCTCAAATCTTTAGAAATGTCAGGGTTCAAATCTTTTTCTAAAAAAGTTGAATTAAAGTTTGATACCTCTATTTCGGCTATTGTGGGGCCCAACGGGTCTGGTAAATCAAATATAGCCGAGGCCTTTCGCTTTGTCTTAGGGGAACAATCTATTAAATCAATGCGAGGAAAAAGAGGGGAGGATTTAATTTTTAATGGGACAAGTATTTCTTCGCGATTAAATCGAGCTGGTGTCAAAATTATTTTTGATAATGCTAATAAGTTTTTAGATATTGATTACGATGAGGTTTCTCTGGAAAGGGTGGTTCATCGAGATGGAACGAATCAGTATTTTATTAATAAAAGTTTAGTGCGGTTGAGGGATATAACAGAGTTGTTGGCGGGGGCTAATATCGGTTCATCAGGTCATCATATAATTTCACAAGGGGAGGCAGATAGAATTTTAAATGTAAATTCACAGGAACGACGAGTGATGGTAGAAGAAGCTCTTGGTCTCAAAATTTATCAATACAAAAGAATTGTTAGTGAAAAAAAATTAGATAAAGTAGCCGAGAATATTGAAACAGTTCAATCGCTAAGAAGAGAAAATGTTCCCCACTTAAAATTTTTAAAAAAACAAGTTGAAAAAATTCAGAAATCTTTAGATATGAGAGAAGAACTAAAAGGTCTTTATCGGGAGTATTTTAAAAGGGAGGATACCTATATAAAGTATTGGAGCGAGAAGATGGAGGAGGAGAAAAAACCTTTAGTAAGTGAACTCTCAGAATTAGAAGAACGCTTAAATAAAGCCAAAGAAGTGTTGAAGAATGCGAAAGAGCCCGGCAAAAAAAGTCAAGAAATTATTTCTCTTGAAAGACGATTAAGTGAGTTAAGAGAGATAAAAGATAACCTAACTTTAAAATTAGGGAGAACAGAAGGGACTATCTCGGCTTTAAAAATTATTCAACCGAGAACAGAAAAGAAAGCTATTGATAAAAGTTTTGGTTTTGATGAAGTTAAAGATTTAGAGTCAAGAATAAACTCTCAGATAGAAATAGCTGATAGGTTAGAAGAGGTTAGTCAAATAAAAACAATTTTAAAAGACCACACCAAGCACTTGGATATTTAACCCCGATGGAATTTTACAAATTATGGAAAGAGAACCCTGATGAAGCCTATGCCATTACAAAAAAATATCAAGTTTACTTGTTAAAACAAAAGATACGGTTAGCTAATGTCAGAAAGATTAAAAGAAAAGAACAAATTGAAGCTCTTATGAAATTTATAGATGCCAAATTAAAAGACAACAAAACCCAAATACAAAGGTCGAAATTACAACTAATTAACTGTCAATTATGTTCAGTAGCTTGAACAATTTAAAATTTATTATATAAGTAAAGTCCTGACACAAGTGTCAGGACTTTAGGACCTTTAGCACTCCATTCCTGGGGGTCCCACCCATTTTTGGGTTAAGACCAGACGTTTCTTTCTGGCCTCTTCTTTTTTCTTCTCTTTCTTTTTCCTTTCTTCTCTTTCTTTTTCCTTTCTTTCTTTTTTCATTTAACTTCCTCCTTGTCATTGCTAAAAGAGGTTTCTGAAAAAGGGCAGAAATTTCCCTTGTTCTTCACGATAAAGAACATCTACTATTACGATACCATATGTATGGTTATGGTGTCAATGGCGACTGTGTTTTATGGAGATGAAAAATTATTAGGGTCAATTCGCAGAGCGAATTGACCCTTTTTTAACTTTAGACCTGCTGATAGACCAGCAGGCTTTATGGACTTTTTTACCACATTAAACTTGTTATTTAACTGGGTTAACTTTATACTTATAGTCAATGTATCTCAAATCTTTAGAAATATCTGGTTTCAAATCTTTTGCTAAAAAGATTGATTTAAAGTTTGATACTTCTATTTCAGCTATTGTAGGTCCGAATGGTTCTGGTAAGTCTAATGTAGCGGAAGCTTTTCGCTTTGTTTTGGGGGAACAATCTATTAAATCAATGCGAGGGAAACGGGGTGAGGATTTAATTTTTAACGGAACAAATACTTTGGCTCGCCTAAATAGAGCGAGTGTTAAAATTATCTTTGATAATTCTAAAAAATTCTTGGATATTGATTACGACGAAGTGTCTTTGGAAAGAATTGTTTACCGAGATGGCACTAACCAATATCTTATCAATAAAAGTTTAGTTCGGCTAAAAGATATTTTGGAATTGCTGGCAGGGGCTAACATCGGGGCATCGGGGCACCATATTATTTCACAAGGAGGGGCGGATAGAATTTTAAGCGTCAATGCTCAAGACAGGAGGACGATGATAGAAGAGGCGTTAGGACTTAAGATCTACCAATATAAAAGAATTGTTAGTGAAAAAAAATTAATTAAGGTGGCGGAAAATATGGAAACAACGCAATCTTTAATGCGGGAAAATGCTCCGCATTTAAAATTCTTAAAAAGACAAGTAGAGAAGATTCAAAAATCATTAGATCTCAAAAAAGAATTAACCGAACTTTATCTTGAGTATTTTAAGAGAGAGGATACTTACCTTAAATATTGGAATGACAAGATAGAGAAAGATAAAAAACCGCTGTTAGCTGAATTGATAAAATTAGACCAGCAATTAAAGGAGTCCAGAGAATTGTTAAGCAAGGGGAGGGAAGAACCGGACGAGAAAAATCAAGCGGTAATTTTATTAGACAAAAAATTACAAGAATTAAGAAAAGAAAAAGATATTTTGACTTTTAAGTTAGGTCAAACAGAAGGGACCTTGTCAGCGTTAAAGACCTTTGGGCCAGGGGTAACCCAAACAGAAGTTGGTCAAAGAAGTTTTAGTTGGGAGGAAGTCAAAGATTTAGAAGTTAGAGTAATTTCCCAAATAGAGATTGCGGAAAGTTTAGAAGATATTTTTCAGATCAAAACAATTCTCAAAAGAATTAAACAATCTTTCTCGCAATTCATTTTTGATCGTCCGGAAGAGTTGTCTTCAGATAAAAGACCTGATGGGAACTCGGACAAATTAAAAGAATTAGCTCAGACCATTAAAGATCTCCAAGAAAAAATAGATCTTACCCAAAAACAAGAAGAAGAATTTTTAAGTAATTATCACCATTTGCAACAAGCCATTGAACAGGGGAAAAATCAGAATCGTGATGCAGAATTAGCTGTTTTTGAAATAATGGCGAAACAGAGTGAATTAAATTCACAATTAAATTCTTTCCAAAATCAAGCCGATAAAATTAAGGTAGCGGGTGAAGAATACAAACAAGAATTAAATGAGGCCTATATTTTGGCGGGAAGAGATTTTCTTCAATTTCATCAAAGAGAATTGAAAAACGAAACCGGGCAGGTTATTAGTCAGTCAGAAATCTTGAACGAAGAGAGAGGTACGCAATTGGAGCGCAGAAAGAAAATTGAAAGAATTAAAATTAAGGTGGAGGACTTAGGAGGTGGTTCCGGTGATGACATTCTTAAAGAATATGCAGAAGCTAATAAAAGAGAAGAATTTTTAGTTAATGAAATTAATGATTTAGAACAATCGGCAGAAACACTCAAAAATTTAATTGCTGATCTCAAAGAAAAGATTGATAAAGAATTTGAGGAAGGTCTGTCAAAAATAGACAAACAATTTAAAGATTTTTTTGTGTTGATGTTTGGGGGAGGGAAAGCGTCTTTGAAATTAGTTAAGGAACAAAAAGTGAAAGTTATTGATGAGAATAATTTAGGTCCAACGGATGAGGACTTAATTGCTGAAGTAGAGGGAGCCGAAAAACCTCAGAGTGAAGGAATTGAGGTGGATGTCTCTTTGCCTAATAAAAAAATTAAAGGGTTACAAATGCTTTCGGGAGGAGAAAGGTCTTTAACTTCAATTGCTTTGTTGTTTGCGATGTCCCAAGTGACTCCACCGCCGTTTCTTATTTTAGACGAAACGGATGCTGCTTTAGATGAGGCCAACTCTAAAAAGTATGGTGATATGATTGAGACCTTGTCAAAATCTTCACAATTGATTTTAATTACTCACAATCGCGAGACAATGGCTCGGGCCAATATTCTTTACGGAGTAACGATGGGAGGAGAGGGAACTTCTAAATTATTGTCTGTGCAATTTGACGAAGCCGTGAAAGTGGCGAAATAATGATTTAACAGTTATTATTAATACTTTAATTCCGTAGTCGGAGTACGGAGTGATTGGAAGGGGAGAATAGACATTTGTTGTTTGATTGGTTATAATTGGTTGATAGGGGGAATCGGAGTATATTAAAGAGGGGTATGTTTGAATAAAATACGAGTTTATGTATTTTATGCAAAAACAATCCACAAAGAAACGAGTTATCTGAAATTAAAAGTCAGCTCTATCGATATGTTTTTAATATTTAACTGAAATCAAATAACTGTGGCACACATAAATATTGAAATCAAAGCAAAATCAAATAATCAAGATGCGATAAGAGAAATCTTAAAATCGAAAAATGCCGACTTTAAAGGTGTTGATCATCAAATTGATACATACTTTAAAGTCAATAATGGAAGATTAAAATTAAGAGAAGGAAAAATTGAAAATCATTTAATTTATTATCAAAGAGAAAACAAAGGAGGTCCAAAGCAATCTGATGTAACTTTGTTTAAATCTGACTCTACATCTTCATTGAAAGAAATTTTAACTAAAGCTCTTGGAATTTTAGTCGTCGTTGACAAGAAGAGAGAAATTTATTTTATTGATAATGTAAAATTTCATATTGATGTGGTTGAAGATTTGGGGACATTTGTAGAGGTTGAAGCTATTGATAATGATGGTACAATTGGAAAAGATAGATTACTTGAACAATGTCAATTTTTCCTTGATTTATTTAAGATTTCTCAAGAAGATTTAATTTCAGTTTCATATAGCGATTTATTGTTACAGAAGTAACGGGCTAGCTTTCAACCCAAGAGGACGCTGTGCTTTCATCGCTGTCGCTCTTTATCCTCGTATAACAAGGGATAAAAGGAAAATTGCTCGGCTCGCTCCTCGCCTAAATTGCACTGATGAAATGGCAAGTTTTGTTATATAATCAAGATAGGCAATAATTAACAAAACAATCAATAATCCACGGTGCAACTTCGCATATGCTGATATGTTAGATGAAATCTGCTTTTCTTTTTACAGCTAACGCCTTACACTTTTCTATAATGAACAAACTTTATTTTTATTTTTTAAGAGGGGTATAAGGTGTTTTCTCCACTTCGCTACGAAAACGATTTATTTATTTTGAACAAAATATGGCGAAAAAATTATTCAAAATCAGAAAAAATTGATATAATAAGATTATGAATAGAAATCAAAAACACCTAAATCATATAGACACTATTAACCTTGGATCTTATTATACCCCAGAAATTATTGTTGATTTGGCTTATTCTATTTTGAATAAAAACATTTCCGATATTAAAAATTGGACAATTTTAGACTCGTCTTGCGGATATGGGTCTTTTTTGGTTAAAAAAAATATTGCGAATAGACTAGTTGGGGCTGATATTGATAAGGCAGCTATTTTAGAGGCTAAAAAAAAGAATAAGGATATTAGTTTTATTTGTCAAAATTCTCTATTGGGTGTTAGTCGTTCAAGTTTAACGATTAAGGATGATGAAAAAATCATAACTATAGGCAATCCTCCATATAACGATACGACCTCCATAATTCGCAATTCCATTAAAGATGCTTCCATTCAGGATAAAATTGATGCCGACATAAAAACTAGGGATTTAGGCATGTCATTTTTATTATCTTACGATAAACTAAAAGCAGATTATGTTTGTGTTTTACATCCTTTATCATATTTAATCAAAAAAGCTAATTTTGCTCTACTTTCAAAATTCGCCAAAAACTATAAATTAATTGATGGAATAATCATAAGTAGTCATGAATTTTCCGAAACTTCTCGCGGGATGGCTTTCCCCATTTTAATAGCTCTTTATAAAAGAGATCAAAATGGCATGGATCATGAATATATTCAAAATTATCGATTTAAAGTAAAGGATGACGGATATTTTCGTTTAAAAGATTTTGATACAATAGTTAATTATGTCCAAAAATATCCCAATAAAAAATTTTTAAATAGAAATGACAAGCCCGTGGCAAAGTTTTGGACTTTAAGAGATATAAATGCCCTTAAGAGAAATCGGACTTTTATTGACTCTGACACCTATAATACGGTTTATATTTTAATGGAAAAACTTCCATATTATTGTTATATCGATGTCTTTAAGCAATATACCAATAAAATGCCATATTTTATTGGTAATTGTGATGTGATAATTGATAATGAAAAATTTAATGAAATAAAAGAGTGTTTTATTGCTCAGAGTGTTCACACAAATCCTATTTTAAAAAATAAATTTAAATTTAGAGAAATTCCTAATGCTAAATTAAAAATAGACAATTATTTTAAGGAATTATTAGGAAGTAAACTAGGTGAAAAATATGTCAAAAATTTTGATTAGCAAAAGTGAACATAAAATTGAAATACCGATTTTATTAACTGTAGTGAGTGGAAAAGTTCGCATTAAGAATCGTTCAATTGTAAATGAATATGGAACTCCTGTCGCAGTTAGGCGAGATGGATTTGCTTTAAGTAACTATGTTGAATGGCAGATTGGCTACGATGTCGTCAAAAAGGAAACGGACAAATTAGCAGAATCATCATTACCGGAGACCGAGTTTGTTGGTGCAAATGGTAAAACTAAAGCACTTTATGAGTTATCAGAGTATATTTGGTATTTTCATAAATGGGTTGTTATATCTAGGGAAGAATTGGAGAGTGTTGTTAATTACCTTAATTCAATACCAGATAATGACTTGATTGATAATAACTCTGAATTGCAGATTGATCGTAGCCACCCGATAGCAAAAAATATAAACGGATTTAATTTTGAGTACACTCAAGTTAAATATCCTCTTTTAATTTACAAATTTAACGGCTATGAAATAGTTACCGAAATAAAAATTACCGAAAAACAATACGCAGTTGGCACTCAACCAATGCTATATTTATGTTTCCCAATTACAGAATTAAAAACTAGAACTAATTTAGTCGGGCGAACTGCCGAACTAAAAGAAATAGCTCATTTTGAAATTACAGAAAGTAATATTAAAGTATTTTTGGAAATGTTAAAAATGTTTGGCACTCTATCTAATAGCCATAAGCATGATATTTTACAGATTATAAATACCATATTAGCTTAATTTTTATTTAATGCGATTGGCTATTGCAAGTGACTGAAATCTATAATTCAAAAATTTAATTTTATTGATTAACTAACCAGCTAATTCAAAGTCCAGGACTCTTCTATCTAAGTCGGCTTTGACGAGTTGAACTTTTATTTTATCACCAAGAGTATATGTTTGGTGATTTTTTTGTCCTCTTAAACAATATTTTTTAGCGTCTAACTCATAGTAATCATCTTTGAGCGATCTTAAACTTATCATGCCTTCGGCTCCGTTGCTAACTTGAACATAGACCCCCCATTTAGTAATGCCTGAAATCACTCCTTCAAATTCTTCGCCTACTTTTTGTGACATCAATTCTACAAATTTAAATTTTTGTGAGTCCCTTTCGGCTTGCATCGCGGAAATTTCTTGTTGAGTGGATTTGAGAGTCAATTCTTTATATTTTTTAACAGAACGGGGAGTCAGATTATTTCCGCCAAGATAATTTTTCATTAAGCGGTGAACCATCATATCTGGATAACGACGGATGGGGGAAGTAAAATGGGTGTAATATTTGAAAGCCAAACCGTAGTGTCCGATGTTTTTGATAGAATAAATGGCCTTAGTCATTGATTTTAGCGTAGCTGTGGCGATAAGATTTTCTTCTGGCAAACCCTCTATTTTTTCTAAAAGATCATTTAAGTCCCTTGAGAGGACTTTACCGTTTTTAGTACTTAATTGATAACCGATTGTTTTTAGAAATTCAATCAATTCATTAATTTGGTCGGGTTTTGGATAATCATGGACACGATAGACAAAAGGGAGTTGAATTTTTAACTCTTTTTCTTTTTCCCCAATATAACCAGCCACTTCTTTATTAGCTAATAACATATAGTCCTCAATTAATTCGTTGGTTTCCAGCAACTCTTTTTTTTGAACAGCTATCGCTTTGCCATCTTTATCTAATTGAAACTTATATTCGTTACTTCCGAAAGAAATGGCACCTTGTTGAGTTCTTTCTTTCCGCATTATTTTCGCCAAATCGTTTAAGGTTTTCAGTTCGGAGTAAAATTCACCGGTGCCTTGATCTAAAATAGTTTGAGCGTTTTTGTAGGTAAATCTTTTATCGGAATTGATGACAGTTTCTCCGATCCATTTTTCTAACACAACGGCATTTTTATCTAACACAAATACGGCGGAAAAAGTCAGTTTATTTTCATTAGGGTTTAGGGAACATAAATCATTAGAGAGAACTTCTGGCAACATCGGGATAGTTCGGTCTACAAGATAAACGGAGGTGCATCTCTGAGTGGCTTCTTTATCAATAATGGAGTTTATTTTTACATAATGGGTGACATCAGCAATATGGATACCAATTTCAAAGTTGCCATTCTCTAATTTTTTAAAAGAAAGGGCGTCGTCAAAGTCTTTGGCATCATCCGGGTCAATGGTAAAAGTTACTCTCTCCCGAAAGTCTTTACGATTTTTTAGTTCAGCATTAAAATCTTTCATTGCATTTTTACTTATAAAATTGGCCTCATCTTCTACTGGTTTTGGGAAACTCGGTTCAAACCCTTTTTCTAAAAGGATAGCTTTCATTTCTGTTTCATTTTCTCCTTGCCGACCGATGACCATAATTATTTTACCTCGTGGATTTTCTAAGGGGTTGTTCCAAGGTAACATTTCTACTAAGACTTTAGTCTTATTATCAAGAGGTTCACTATAAGATTCAACTTCCAGATGAGGATAGAATTTTGTGTCATCGGGGATTAAGTAATCTCCCTGTTTGTCTTGGGAAATCGTCCCAACAAATCTTGTTTTTGCTCTGGTTATTATTTCAATAACCTTGGTTTTTTTATGTTGCCCATCACCTATAATTTGGACCCGAACTGTATCATTATGCAGAGCTGTATTGGTATCTGTTTCTTTAATTTCAATATCATCTCCATTAGAAAATCTAATGAAACCAGTTTTTTTACCAGTTATAAAAATGTTGCCTTCTATAATTTGTTCCTTGTTTCTCATTTTTATAAGCATAGTCTAATTTGCTAATAAATTCAACGGTTTATAGTAACTCGGTTACTCAATTTTAAAAAAATTGAGTAACCGAGTTACTCAATCTTATCAATTTTTTGATAGTTGGGTCCTAAAGCACCTGTGGATAAGTCGGTTTGCTTTGTGGGGAGGTGTGTTATATACTTGCTATCAAGTGGGAAATAGTGGGAAATATAATGATAAATATTACTTATCCACTTATCCACAAAAATTATGTTAATTGGAGAATACACACACACTATCGATGTTAAAAAAAGGGTGTCGCTACCAGCTAATTTTCGTGCGTTGATGGGGAAAAAAATGGTGATGACTAAAGGGGCTGATAATTGTGTTTATGTTTATACAATTCCTGAGTGGAAAAAAATGTCTGAAAAATTATCGAAATTATTAATGGGTCCAACTGATCAGAGAAAATTTAAAAGGTTGATGACTACCGGTGCGGCTGAAGTTTCTGCTGATTCGATTGGGAGAGTGCTAATCCCTGATTTTTTAAAGATGTATGCTGGCCTAAAAACTAAAGTAGTTTTTACTGGGGTAGGGGATCATATAGAAGTTTGGGATGAAAAAGCTTGGAAGACTTATCGTGAAAAAATTGAAAATCAAGCCGATGTTTTGTCAGAAAGATTAGGTGAGTTGGGAGCGATTTAGAAATTGAAAATTGAAAATTGAAAATTCAAAACAAGATATAAAAGAAGTACAAATATATTAGATAAGGTATGAATTTAAAAAAAACAGAAAGTACAGTCCACATGTCAGTTCTTTTAAAAGAAGTAATAAATAACTTAAATATTCAACCAAACGATAAGGTTTTAGATGGGACTGTGGGTGGAGGAGGATATTTCAGAGAAATTTGTCGGTTAGTTGGTAATCAAGGTACCGTTATTGGATTAGATCAAGATAAAACGGTCATTGAGATTATGAAAAGTGAAAGTTCAACTTGTCAGAGATATTTGAGAAATGAAAATTTTAGAAATTTGGATAAAGTTCTTAATGAATTAAAAATAAATCAAGTGGATAAGATTGTCTTTGATTTAGGGATTAGTTCAGATCAATTAGACGAATCGGGAAGGGGATTTTCTTTTCAAAAAAACGAACCACTTTTGATGACTTTAAAAGATAAATTAGATGAAAACGATTTAACAGCGATGGAGATAGTTAATAATTGGGGAGAAGATAGTTTGGCTGACATAATTTTTGGTTATGGAGAGGAAAGATTTGCTAAAAAAATTGCTAGGAATATTTGTAAATCAAGAGAGGAGAAGTTGATTAAAACTACTTTTGATTTAGTTGAGATAGTCAAAGGAGCTGTTCCGCAATGGTATCAACATAAAAGAATCCATTTTGCGACCAAAACATTTCAAGCTTTAAGAATCGCTGTTAATGACGAGATGGAAGCATTAGAAGAAGGTTTAAAAAAAGGTTTTGAATATTTAGAGCCAAAAGGACGGATGGCAATTGTTTCTTTTCACAGCAAAGAAGACCGATTAGTTAAAAGATTTTTTAAAGAGAGAAAGTTGGGACAAACAGGTCTTTTGATAACTAAAAAACCAATTATACCAACACGAGATGAAATTTTAGAAAACCCTCGTTCTCGTAGTGCTAAATTAAGAGTTATAGAAAAAATTTAAAAAATGGAGGCGGCAATATTAAAAATAAATAATATAAACTCAGTTAGAAATATGAAATTAAAGGTTTCGGTTGTTTCTCATTGGGTAAATAAGAGAAATATTTTCTGGTTTTTAACTGGGACTTTATTTTTGTTGTTGGCTTTATATTTTTGTTTTTTAACCCAAACTATCGTTAATACGGCCTCTTATAAATCTATGGAAAAGAAAATAACCATTTTGGATTCAAATATTGGCGAATTGGAGTCACAATATATTTTATTAAAAAGAAGTGTTGATTTTAATCTGGCAAAAGAACTGGGTTACATTGAAGTTACCACAATAAAATTTGTTGACAAAAATATAACTAACCAGACTTTGTCTTTAGTAAAATAAAAAATAGAAACGCCTAATGTTTGTAGAGAGACTTTATGAAGATATTTAAATTTCTTACTAAATTTTTTACAAGAATAAGAGTTTTAAGTTTATTTTTTTTGGTTGTCTCTCTCCTTTTGATTTCGAGACTCTATATGTTGCAAATTGTGCAGGGGAGTAGTTATGAACAAGAAGCTGATAAACAACATTTTGCTACAAAGGAGATTTTTAATCGTGGGAGCATTTTTTTTACAGATAAAGATGGAAGAAAAGTCTCAGCGGGGACTTTAAAGTCAGGTTTTAAAGTGGTTATGAACCCCTCTCTTATGGAAGACAAAGATCCAGAGGATATTTATTTAAGACTAACTTCATTAGGTTTGGTTATAGATAAAGAAATTTTTTTGTTAAGGGCCAATAAGAAAGGTGATCCTTATGAAGATGTTATTGGAAGGATTGATATTGACCAAGCTCAGGCAGTTAAAGATTTGAATCTCAAAGGGATTACTCTGGAAAGAGAAAATTGGCGTTTTTATCCTGGGGGGAGTTTAGCTTCGCATCTTTTAGGATTTGTCGGTTATGCTAATACAGATGACTCTGTGGAGGGGATTTATGGTCTTGAGAAACATTATGATTATCTTTTACAAAGAAGAGATAAAAACCTCAATAAAAATTTTTTTGCTGATATCTTTTCCAATTTAGGTGAAATTATTTTAGGAGACAAAAGTAAGAAGGAAGGTGACCTTATTCTAACGATAGAACCATCGGTCCAAGCTAATTTAGAAATAGAACTTAAAAAAATCTCAGAAGAATTAAAGACTGATTTGTCTGGGGGAATAATTATTGACCCCCACAATGGAGAGATTTATGCGATGGCTCTTTATCCAGATTTTGATTTAAATAATTTTAGAAAAGCTGAAGGTGTTTTTTTTGGGAATCTTCTTGTTGAGAGTGTTTATGAAATGGGTTCTATTATAAAGGCACTTACAATGGCAACGGGGCTTGATTCCGGAGCTATTACTGCAGAAACAACTTATGATGATAAGGGTTTTTTAGTTTTAAATGGAACTACGATATCAAATTATGATGGTAAAGCCCGAGGGGTTGTTAAAATGCAAGAAGTTTTAAATCAGTCATTAAATGTTGGTGCTACTTTTGTGGAGCAAAAAATAGGGAATGAGAAGTTTGCCCAATACTTTTTGAAATTAGGCATAGGGGAGGAAACTGGTATTGATTTACCTAATGAAACTTACGGTTTAGTTTCGAACTTAAAAAGTCCAAGAGACCTTGAATATGCTAACGCCTCTTTTGGTCAAGGTATTGCAATTACTCCAGTTGAAACAGTTAGAGCTCTTTCGTCTTTGGCTAATGGAGGTTTATTAATTACACCTCATTTGGTTAAAGAAATAGATTATGATTTAGGAGATTCAAATAAAATTACTTATGAAAACAATGAAAGAGTTTTTAAGGAAGAAACCAGTAAAGAAATTACAAAAATGTTAATAGAAGTTGTTGATAAAGCTCTATTAGGGGGGACAGTCAAATCAGAAGATTATTCAATCGCTGCTAAAACAGGGACGGCTCAGATAGCCAAAGAAGATGGAAAGGGATATTCTGATGATAAATTCTTGCATAGTTTTTTTGGTTATTTCCCGGCAACGGAACCTAGATTTTTGGTGTTTTTATATGTTGTCGACCCTAAAGGAGTTGAATATGCCTCGCATACTTTAACGGAGCCATTTATGGACATTTTCAAGTTTTTAGTTAATTATTATGAGGTGGAACCAGATAGATAAAAAAAGATTTTGAAAATAAGATTTTGATAAGCGCTCATATTTCCAGCGAATATTCGCTCAGTTCTCGGCATTGGCCAAGCACCACTTTTTGATTTAAAATTTCAACACTCGGTGTTGAATTTCAACACTGAGTGTTGAAATCAAAAAGTGGTGCTTGGACCAAGCCCAATGCCTGCGGGCTTATCAAAATCTTATTTTCAAAATCTTAGATAAAAATAAATTTTATGAAGAAAATATTTAAAAAAATAATAGTGTGGATTTTACAAGCAGAAGCGAAATTGGTTTTAAAGAAATATAAACCTAAGGTGGTAGCTGTGACGGGAAGTGTCGGAAAGACTTCGACTAAGGATGCTATTTATGTGGCTTTGAGTTCTGCATTTTTTGTCAGAAAAAGCGAGAAAAGTTTTAATAGCGAAATTGGTGTGCCTTTAACTATTTTAGGTTGTCACAATGCTTGGAATAATCCTTTGAGTTGGGGGAGGAATATTTTTATTGGTTTAGGGGTTATTTTACTTAAAAACCATTATCCCAAATGGTTGGTATTGGAAGTGGGAGCTGATGCTCCTAATGATATTAAAAATATTGCTTGTTGGTTAAAACCAGATGTCGTTGTTTTGACAAAGTTTGCAACAGTTCCTGTGCATGTTGAGTTTTTTGAATCACCCCAAAATTTGATTGATGAAAAAAAGAAATTGGTTGAATATCTCAAAAAAGATGGAGTGTTAATTTTAAACAATGATGATCAAAATATGAAATCAATTCAGCCCCCTGAGGGGATAAGGAAAATTTTATTTGGGTTTGAAGAAGATTCTGAAATAAGAGGATCTCATTATCAAATTGTTTATGAAGATTCCAAACCTAAAGGTCTCACTTTTAAAATAGATTATGCTGGGAAAAGTGTGCCTATTACTCTGAAAGGGATTCTTGGCCAACATCAAGTTTTGCCAGCTTTAGCAGCTTTATCAGTTGCTATCTCTCAAGGGTTAAATGTTGTGACTGTTTCGCAAGCTTTAGGTAAAAGGGAGCGACTTCAACCCGGAAGGATGCATTTAATAGAAGGGATTAAAAAAACAGTTATTCTTGATGACTCTTATAATTCTTCTCCTGTGGCAGCCAGAAAAGCAGTTGAGACATTAGGAGATATAAAAACAGAAGCATCAAGGGGTAGAAGGATCGCCGTTTTAGGTGATATGTTAGAATTAGGAAGATATTCAACTGAAGAACATAAAAAATTAGGTAAAATTGTAGCGACTAATTGTGATTTTTTGGTGGCTGTAGGAATAAGGGCTAAAGAGATCGCAGAAGGTGCTCTTTTAGGGGGAATGAGTGAAAAAAATATTTTACAATTTGAAAAGTCTGAAGAAGCAGGTAAATACTTGCAAAATTTTATTACGGAAGGGGATATTATTTTAGTGAAGGGTTCACAATCTATTCGGACAGAGAAAGTAATTGAGGAAATAATGGCACAACCAGAAAAGAAAGTAGATTTATTAGTTCGCCAGGAAAGTGAGTGGTTAAAGAGGTAAAGAATTTTTTAAAAATAAAAAAGTGTAAAAAATTGATTTTTGTTATTTAATTAAGGTGGATCTTGCCGAGGGATTCTTTGATGAGACCTTTTAGTTCCATAGAGGAGAGAATAATATTAGTTTGACTAGCAGTGAGATTGGACTGTTGGATGAGTTCATTTCTTTCTTTGGATTCTTTAAGGAGTTCAAGAATTTGTTTTTCTTCTTCTGAGCAATCAGTGAATTTTAATTTATCTTGAGCGGGTTTATTATCCAGATTAAAACCCAAGGTTCTTAATAAGTCTTGGCTATTAGTAATAGCCGTAGCGCCTTCGTGAAGTAATCTATTAGATCCAATGGCGTAGTGAGAAAAAATAGAAGCGGGCACAGCACAAACTTCTCGATTATAATCAAGAGCTAAGCGGGCGGTGATAAGTGTTCCAGATTTTTCGGTGGCTTCTATAATCAGTGTGGTTTTGGATAAGCCCGCCATAATGCGATTGCGTTGAGGGAAGGTCCAATTGTTAGCTAGTTCTAAAGGTTCAAATTCTGAAAGAAGAGTGCCTCCTGAATTCAAAATTTGTTTAGCTAAACTTTTATTTGATTTTGGGTAGAGAACAGAGTCGTCAATACCAGACCCTGGGACTGAGATTATTTTGAGATTATTTGCAAGGGCAGTTTTATGAGCAATTCCGTCAATTCCTAAAGCTAAACCTGAAATGATAGTAATATCATAACCTCTCAATCCCGAAAGGAGTTTTTCACAGGCCTCTTTGCCATATTGAGAATACTTTCTTGAACCAACAACTGTTAAAAAAGTAGAGTTCCAGTCAGGTTTTTGTCCGCGATAATAAAGTTGTTGAGGAGGGTCGTTTATTTCTAAAATTGCTTCTGGCCAATCTTGTTTTTCTAATGTTTTGATTTCCATATTTTAAATTTTTTATAAACTTTTAGGTTTTAAAATTATGAACAAGAGATACTTTTTTTATTTTAACATTTTTGATATTATATAAACAATGGGAATTAGAGAAGCTCAAAAAATAGTGAAGGAATTTTCGGAAAGAAATGGCTGGGAAGATTTACCTAATATTGACAAGATAGATCACTTACATGAAGAGTTAGTAGAAATATCCCAACATCTAAGATATAAAAATCAAGAAGAGAGGATAAAGTTTATAAAAGAAAATAATGATTTATTTACAGGTGAAGTTGGAGATGTACTGTTTGGTCTTTGTCGCTTAGCCAATCAGTTAGGTGTAGATTTGGCAGAAGGATTTAAAAAAACAAAGACCAAAGCATTTATAAAATATGAAGGAAAAGAATTAGAAACTAATATAATAACTGAGGGAAGTTTAGGAAATAATGATGATAATTAATAATTTAAAATAGGTAAAGAGTAGATAATAATAAGAAAAATCGCAAAGCGATTTTTCTCCTAATTCCTAAAAACTAACCTACTATAAACTAAACTATGTTAGATATAAAATTTATAAGAGAAAATAAAGATCTTATTCAAGCGGGGGCGAAGAAGAAGCATATAGATTTTAATATTGAAAGATTATTAGAAATAGATAATGAGAGGAGGGGTTTGTTGGCTACGGTTGAAAGGATGAGAACAGAGCAAAATGTTTGTTCAGAAAAAATTTCTAGAACTCCAAACGAAAATGATCGGGCTAGATTTATTGTTGAAATGCAGGATTTAAAAGTAAGTTTAAAAACGGAGGAAGAAAGATTAAAGAAAGTTATCAATAAATGGAAAATAGAGATGTTACAAGTTCCTAATATTCCAGACATGTCTGTTCCTGAGGGGTCTTCTGATGAGGAAAATCAAGAAATAAAAACTTGGGGAGAAAAACCAACTTTTGATTTTGAACCGAAAGATCATCTTGAAATTATGAGTAACCTCAAAATAGTTGATTTTGAAAGGGGAACAAAGGTTCACGGGTTTAGAGGTTATTATTTGATAGGAGATGGGGCACGGTTATCTTGGGCAATTTGGAATTATGCTAATGATTTTTTTGGTGCGAAAGGTTTTGTCCCAATGATTCCACCAGCTATTGTTAAAAAAGAAAATCTATATGGGACAGGGCACTTGCCTAATGATGTGGACGATGTTTATTATACTCAGGATGAGGATTATTTGATTGGAACAGCGGAAATCCCTGTTACCGGATATCATTCAGGGGAAGTTTTAAAGAAAGAAGAATTACCTAAAAAATATTTAGGCTTTTCTCCTTGTTTTAGAAGAGAAGCTGGCAGTCATGGAAAAGATACCCGAGGACTTATTCGGGTAAATGAATTTTTTAAGATAGAACAGGTAATTTTGTGCGAAGCGAATCATGAGGAATCAGTAAAGTGGCATGAGTGGATAAATCGTAATACAGAAGAATTTATTGAATCTTTAAAAATTCCTTATCATACTGTAATAAATTGTGGAGGTGATTTAGGGCTGGGACAAGTCAAAAAATATGATATTGAATTATGGGTGCCGGGGGAAAATAAATATAGGGAGATTTCCTCAGCTTCCTACTTTCATGATTTTCAAGCTCGGAGATTTAATATAAAGTATAAGGAGGGAGAAGATAAGGCTCATTATGTCCATACTTTGAATGCTACCGCTATTCCAACTCCTCGGATTTTGGTCTCTTTGGTAGAGAATTTTCAGCAAGCAGATGGTTCAGTTAAAATATCCGAGGTTCTACAAAAATATATAGGCAAAGAAATTATCTCTCTAGATTAGGTTTTAAAATATGGCTAAATATATTTCTCGAAAAGCCATAGAAAGGCAAAGGAAAAGATTTTGGAAAAAAGTAATTTTAACTTTATTTTCTTTGGTGTTGTTGTTATTTTTGACTTCATGGGGGGCTGGTTTAAAAAAGATTAATATTCAAAATATAGAGGTTGTTGGTAATTTTGTTCTTAAAGAAAGTGATATTTTAAAGATAATCAATGAAGATATTTCTGGAAAATATTTTTGGTTGTATTCTAAAAGTGATATTTTGATTTATCCTAAATCAAAAATAGAAAAAGATTTGTTGAAATCTTTTTCTCAAATAAAAGATTTAAAAATTAAATTTAAAGATTTTCGTTCCCTTCGTATAGAGATTGCTGAAAGAAAACCATCTGCGCTTTGGTGTGATGATTTAGCAGGTGAACATTGTTATTTTATAGATGAGTCAGCTTATCTTTATGATGAAGCACCTATTTTTTCTAATAATACTTACTTTAAATATTTTGGAGGAATTAGTGGGATCTCAACTTCCACTCCAATCCAACAAGTATTAAGGCGAACATATTTAGGGGAAAAGGGGAAGGAACATTTTGAAGAAGTAAATTTATTTATCAGACTCTTGAAGGATATAAATATAGATGGTTACAAATTAGTTGTGAAAGACAATAATGATTATGAATTGTTTTTTAATAATAATAGCCGATTGATTTTTGACGGAAAGCAAAACTTGGAAGAAATTTTTGAAGATTTTCAAGCAGTTTTGATTGACTTGGGAGATTTGAAAGGAAGGGAGTTTGAGTATATTGATTTGAGGTTTGATAATAAAGTGGTGTATAAGTTTAAGGATTGATAAAAAAGAGAGATAAGACCTTTGTTAAACAAAATTTTGGTAGTAAAAAACAAACATAATTAAAAACCTCCAACAAGCTTCCCTCAAACAGAACACGATAAATTTTTCTACCTTCGGATCTGAAAAATTTTCGTTCCTTCTCGCCCTCGCTCATAATTTTGGCAAAGCCAAAATTACTAGCTTCGCTCGGGCTCCGAAAGTCTGTTTGGTGGAACTTGTTTGCGGTTTTTGACAAATTATTAAAATTAGAAAATGAAAAATTTTTGGGAAAAATTAAGTGAGAAGAAAAAACCATTTTTTTGTTTAGCACCTATGGCGGATATAACTGATTCAGCTTTTCGGCAAATTGTGGCGAAGTATGGTAAATTTACTCTACCGGATGGTAGCCAGTCCGGAGGGCCAGATGTGATGTTTACAGAAATGGTAGCTTGTGATGGTTTGTGTTCAATGGGGAGAGAAAAATTATTAAAAATTTTAGAATTTTCTAAAATAGAGAGACCTATTGTGGCTCAATTGTTTGGCTCTCAGCCAGAAAATTTTTATCAGTCAGCTCAATTAGTAACAGAACTTGGTTTTGATGGAATTGATATCAACATGGGTTGTCCGCAAAAAAATATTCTAAAGCAAGGAGCTGGAGCTGATTTGATAAATCATCCAAATTTAGCGAAAGAAATTATTAGGGCTACCAAAGAGGGAGCCAATGGGTTCCCTGTTTCTGTAAAAATTAGAATTGGTTTTAATCAGAATGAATTAGAAACTTGGTTACCAATTTTATTGGGAGAAAAACCCGCTGTTATTACAATTCATGGGCGAACCAAGAAAGAAATGTCAAAAGTTCCTGCTCATTGGGATGTTATAAAAAGGGGAGTAGAAATAGCCAAGGGTTCAGGAGTATTGATAATTGGGAACGGAGATGTTCAAAGTTTGGAGAATGGCCAAAAAAAAGCACAAGAGAGTGGGGTAGATGGAGTAATGATTGGCCGAGCTATTTTAGGAAAACCTTGGATTTTCAAAAAAGTAGGGGTTGGACCCCTACTTGAGGAAAAAATGAGGATTTTGGTAGAACATATTGAATTATTTGAGGAGAAGTACGGAGAAAATCAGGAAGGTCACAGTCGTGTAAAAAACTTTGCTATGATGAAAAAGCATATGAAAGCCTATTTAAGTGGTTTTGTGGGGGCTAAAGAATTGAGAATTAAATTGATGAAATGTGAAAATGGACAAAAAGCTATACAGATAATCCAATCACTTAGCGCTCCAAGCGCTAAGTAAACTGGGGATAAGTTCAAAAACTTAAAAACCACTTAGCGCTCGAAGCGCTAAGTGGTTTTTAATATGTCCTTTTATATCTATAAGCCGGATTCTGTACTGATTAAAAATCAGCGATAGCCATTTATCTAGGAAGATTGTTACCAATCTCCTCAAGCGGCACCCTGAGCACCTCGCTTTCGCTCGGTGCAGTATTAAGTATTAAGTAGTATGTATTAAGTATGAAAAATTTACTTTGCAAATTTTTATACTTGCTACTTGCTACCTGCTACTGACTACTGCATCTCACGACAGTGAGATGCTCAGTACGGCCTTGCACTTAGGTAAGGATTTAGCCGTTTCACCCCCTCACCCAGAACAGTGCCAACAAATTAAAATTTGTCAAAAACTTAATTAAATTTTAATTTATCCATTTTCTGTTGATTGTGCTTTCTAAACTGTTTGCGAAGCAAATAGCACTGTTCTGGGTGAGGGGCTACACCCTCAAAGGGATGCCTAAAATTCTTTCGAATTTTAGCGTCTCTGTTCGCACCTCATAAGCACCTCGCTTTCGCTTGGTGCAGTATTAAGTATTAAGTAGTATGTATTAAGTATGAAAAATTTACTTTGTAAATTTTTATACTTGCTACTTGCTACTGACTACTGCATCTCACGACAGTGAGGTGCTCGACGGGTGTTACCCGCTACCATTTTACCCAGCACTTTGTTTATAAACTTGTTTATAAACAAAGTGCTGGGTAAGTGTCCGGACTTTCCTCCCCTCACCCAGAACAGTGCCAACAAATTAAAATTTGTCAAGAACTTAACTAAATTTTAATTTATTTTTCTTCTGGTTGTTATACTTTCTAAAATATTTGCGGAACAAACAGCACTGTTCTGGGTGAGGGGTAACTATCCGCTATAAAAGAACACTCTATATTTATAACATTAATTTACGAAATTGACAAATTATGTCAATTATTGTAGTATCTTCGTTAGGTGGGTGT
>Ga0210057_1000983_pt1 | contig 44935 bp, 46 predicted proteins | sample CryGeyCG2114_010_2_FD_183968 | JGI IMG/M metagenome (GOLD analysis project Ga0210057, IMG submission 183968) | Groundwater microbial communities from aquifer - Crystal Geyser CG10_big_fil_rev_8/21/14_0.10 (SPAdes) (version 2) | ecosystem: Environmental > Aquatic > Deep subsurface > Groundwater ...
TAACCTTCCATTCGCATTTGTATTGGTTTTTTCATTGTAGTTATAATGTAACTACAATAAATATTTAAGAATTTCTATACTCAAGGATATAAATCAAGAAATTTGCTTCAGAAAGCTAAATAGATACGAATTTTCGAAAGGTTTATATTTGAAGGCTTTTTCATAAAAATATTTAAGGGGTGATGATATTGGTTAGGAAAATGATTAAAACAAAAGAGCATTCTATGAAAAATGAAGAAATCAAAGTTAAACCATTTAAAAAAAATAAATCAAAAAATAACTTGATTATTATAGCTGTAATTGGGGCAGTTGTTATATGTGCATTTGTTTTATACTTTATATCCTTTAATAAGGCTCCTTCTAAGGATATTGCAGCAATTGTGAATGGAGAATCAATTACATTACAGGATATTAATGAGCAATATGGGCGTGTTCCGGAAGAATATAAGCAGTTTATAACAAAGGAAATGCTCTTAAATCAGTCTATTAATGAATTATTGCTTTTGCAGGAAGCCAAAAAGCAGGGAATATCTGTAACTGCAGAAGAATTATCAGAAGTCATGGATAATTTAATAATACAATCTGGGCTTTCAAAAGAGGAGTTCGATAAAACCCTTGAGGAACAAAACCTAACAATGGGGTTTGTAGAAGATTATTATAAAAAACAGATGGTAATAAACAAGCTGTTGAACAAAACTGTTATTTCTAAAATAATTGTCAGCGTTTCTGAAATCAAGGAATATTATAACAATAATGAGAATGAATTCATTACTCCAGAACAGGTTAGGGCAAGGCATATCCTGGTTAACTCAAGTGAGGAAGCAGAAAGTATCTTAAAAGAGTTGAAAGATGGAGCTGATTTCATTGATCTGGCAAAGGAAAAATCAATATGCCCAAGTGCATCAGAGGGCGGAGATTTAGGATATTTTTCAAAGGGTCAGATGGTAAAGGAATTTGAGGATGCTGCATTTGCACTGGAGGTTGGAGAATTATCTCCTGTTGTTGAAACACAATATGGGTACCATATCATCAAGTTACTGGACAAAACTCCAGAAACACTAAAGAGTCTGGAAGAAGCAATGGGAGAAATAGAAGTAATATTAAAACAGGAAAAACAGAATGAAGAAATTATAAATTATCTAGAGGGGTTAATAGAAAGTGCAGATATCAAAATTCTTGGAGGAAAAGAGATATCTCCTACCTCAGAAATAGCACCCATAACAGCAAGTGCAGTTGATGATGAGTGTATCACAAAATATGATATACCAAAGAATACTGTAATTTTTGTTTATTCTGAATCATGCTCACATTGTGCAAAGATGAAGCCTTTGGTTAAAGAATTAGAAGGAGAAGGTTATAATTTTTACTGGGCTGGAGGTAGTGATTCAAATGCATATGAGATGTTAAATGAGTGTTTCACAGATATAATGACAGGATATGTCCCGCAGTTTATCTGCCCAGATGGAGTAGAGTATACAGGCGAAATGTCGATTGAAGACCTTAAAGCTTTTGCAGACAAATGCAGGGCATAAAAGGGGTGTTAAAATGGATTTAAAAAATAAAGTGAAAAAAGGGGATTTTGTGGTTAAGGTAAAAAAGAAAAATTTATTGATTATACTTGCTGTGATAGCCATAATAGCAATTGTTTTCACAGTTAAGCCTTATCTGCAAAAAAATAAGATTTCAATAGCTGATTCATCAGACATAATTGTGCTTAATGACCTTAGATGCAAGGAATGTGATGTTGCAAGTGTTATCACCCAATTAAAAAGTGTATTCCCTGATTTTGTTGTTGGCGAGATAGACTATATGGATGAAGAAGGCAAAAAGATATATGGTGAATCGGATTTGACTGTTCTTCCGGCAATATTATTTAAGGATAATGTAAAAGATAATGCCAATTATACCCAGGTTGAGAACTATCTTGAGCAGAAAGGAGATTTCCTGTCATTAAGGATTGGAGCAAGCTTTGACCCTGCAGGGGAAGTATGCGACAATGAAATTGATGATAATGACAATGGCAAAACAGACTGTGAAGATGAATCATGCAAGACCAACCCAGCATGTATGGAAACAATCTGCAATGATGGAAAGGATGATGATGGCGATGGCCTTGTTGATTGTGATGACCCTGATTGCGAAAAAAGCTGGCAGTGCATGCCTAAAACAGATAAGCCAGAAGTAGAATTATTTGTCATGTCATACTGCCCATATGGAACACAGATTGAAAAAGGAATGCTTCCTGCTGCAAGATTATTGGGAGATAAAATTGATTTCAGTGTAAAATTTGTTTATTATGCAATGCATGGAGAGAAAGAAGTAAATGAGCAGACCTTGCAGTACTGCATACAAAAGGAATACAATAACAAATACCTTGATTATCTTGAGTGTTTCCTTGAGGAAGGGGACACAGAAGGATGCCTCGAGGAAGTCAGCCTGACAGGAAAGCTTAACAGCTGCATAGAAAATACAGACAAGGAGTTCAAGATAACTGAAAAACTGAATGATGAAAGCACATGGCTGGGAAGCTATCCTCCGTTTGATATTGACAAAGAGCTTAATGAAGAGTATGGAGTAAGCGGCTCTCCGACATTAATCATAAATGGGGTTAAGGCAAGCGTAAGCAGGGATCCTGCAAGCCTGCTTGATGCAATATGCACTGGCTTTAAGGTTAAGCCAGCTGAATGCAGTGAAGAACTTTCATCAGAGAATCCATCGGCAGGGTTTGGATTTTCAGAAACAGCAGCATCAACCTCAAGCGGCTCCTGCGGATAAGCAAATATTTTTTTAATTTTATTTTTTTTAATATTTTTTAGTTTTAGGCACTTATTTTTCAAGCCAGTTACTATTAGAAACATATGCAATATTGCTGTTAGTTTCCTTTTCTTACGAAATGGGAAAAGTTCGAACGTAGTGAGAAAGTTAAGGCACAAGAACAAACTAAACGTTAAGGATATAATCTTTTGAATACTTCAATTGCTGTTTGAGTGTGAAATTCACTTCCTAATGTTTTATAGAATACTTTTCCATCTTGATATGTGACTGAATTTACTTTTTCAAAAAATTGACCAGATAATGCTTCAACTGAAACAGGAATACTAATTAAAATGTTTGCATAACATTTACGTGATAGAACATCTTGACGTACTTTTTCACTAGATTTTACATTATTCATGAGAAATAAAGCCACTTCAGCTATATTTGTTCTATCTATTGTTGGTATTGCACTATCAGACATAAGATTGGAGTAATAAAGATAATATTTAAATGTTTGTTTTGAGCATTAATTGAAACTAATAAAAATTAATTAAAAAAACAAAAAATTAAATAAAAACTTACAAGTCACTGCTTGTAAGAATAATTATTCTTGTATCACTTGGCTTTATCTTTGAGTCCATTGCAACTACATATTTAATAGTTGTTTTTTCTGCTATTCTAACTAAATCACGGTCTATTGACCCATCAAAAACAATTGCATGGACACCTGACTTAAGGCTTTTGATAGTTGTCTGCAGTTCTGTTATTGGCACTTTTCCGAGAATATTAAGTTTTGTGTCAAGAACATAAGCACCCCTAGTTCCAATAAGATCTTCGAGCATATCTTTAAAGACCTTTTTTTCCTCTACAGATATTTTCACTTGCTTTGAAGGTTCAGGTTTTCTGATTTGCTCAGGCCTCCTGTTTTGTTCAGGCCTCCTGTTTTGCTCAAACCTTTTTGGGGCAAATCTTGGCCTCTGTTCTGACTGCATTTTTGGTTTTTCTGATTCTGTATTGCCATTATTTTCTTTTATATCAAGTTTTGCCTGCTCAACTGCAATTCTTCCCCTCAATGCCTTATGTATCTCTTTCTTTGTAATTTCTTCCACTTCCTTGCCATCTGGAGCTTTTGTAACATAGTCTATTTCTGCCATACTTGTAATTTCCTTGATTATAAGATCGCCACCGCGGTCGCCATCTACAAAAAGAGTTGATGTTTTCTTTTTGCACAAATCAATTATTGAATTTGGTACAGATGTTCCGTTCACTGCTATCACATTCTTAAAGCCATGCTTCAGCATATTCAGGACATCTGCTCTTCCTTCTACAATAATTATTTCGTCTGATTCGTCTATTGATGGTCCTGCTGGCAATCTGTCTGTTCCATATTCCTGTATTTCCATTACTCTTACAGAGTATGCTACCTCATCTGCTAACTCCTGGCTGTCTGGGATGACATTGTCTATCATTGCTTTCAAGAGAGTTTTTGCTCTTTCTATGACAAATTTTCTTTTTGAAACTCTTACATCTTCTATGTTTTGCACTTTGATCTTTGCAGTACATGGACCAATTTTCTGGATTACCTCTAATGCAGCTGCTATTATTGATGTCTCTGCCTTATCCAAGGATGAAGGGATAAGTATTGAGCCATTTGTTTTTCCTGATTTTGTTTCTAAGTTAACCTCAATTCTTCCTATTCGTCCGCTTCTCTGCAGTTCTCTTAGTTCTAAATCTGCTCCTAAAAGCCCTTCTGTCTGACCAAATATTGCTCCTATTACATCTGGTTTATCAACAATTCCTTCAATTTCTATTATTGAATGAACTATGTATTTTGATGATACCTGACTTATCTTTGCCATTTTAATTTCCTCCAATGTATACTATGTATTTTGTTCGATGTTCAAGAAGGAGTAATATTATTCATAGTACTAACTGATACTATAATTTATTAAAGTGAATAAATCTATGAACATGATGACTCCCTCTTTACTTTAATACAGAACAAGCTTTAATAGTTTTTAATTAACCTTAAACTATGTCTTTTTCCTATTTTTTCAAAAAATAACCCCTTAAATGAATGATAATAGTGAATAAAGCTCTTAGCTTGCTCTATACGGTTTTTTATGAATATTAAATGTTTTGTTGCCCGCAACACTAACTCCCAAGCTCATTGCTTGAATTTATCGTTAGCTCCATTGAGTACTCTCGTGACGGGCTGTTTTATGCAAGAGTGCCTTAAATTCATCGCATAACAAGGCGTTATGGCTTGTAAAAGGACTTTATTTGCACAAAAAATAATATAGATTTGGGCTATAAAAAGCTTTGGTTTTTTATGGTTTTAGGCTATTCTCAAGCCATTCTTAACTTTATTGCCTGGTTTTATTAAAACTACTTCTTCTTTGTTGTCTAAAACAACGCCCAATACCAGAACCTCAGAGACAAAATCTGCTATCTGCTTCGGCGGAAAGTTAACAACTGCAATTATTTGTTTGTTGATTAAATCCCCTTTTTTGTACAGCTTTGTAATCTGGGCACTTGATTTTTTTATTCCAAGCTCACCAAAATCAATAGTCAACTTGTAGGCCGGATTTCTGGCTTTAGGAAAATCCTCTATTTTAACAATAGTCCCAACACGCATGTCAACTTTCTCAAAATCCTGCCAGGTTATCATAAAAAACAAGAAAACCAATTATTATAAAAATTTAATTGTTTGATTAAATTCATAAGTTATATAAACAGATATTACAAAACACCCTGGATGGCCAAAACAACAAGAGAAAAATTCAAGACCTTTGGAAATGTATTTGACAACTTCACTGTTCGCAATCTTTTTGAGCTTTCCTCGCATGGTTTTTTTGAAGAGGGTTCTCTAAGTCCTATATCAATTGGCAAGGAATCTAATGTTTTTTCTGCCAAAGGCAAAGATGGAAAGGTTGTACTAAAAGTTTACAGGCTGGAAACATGTGACTTTAACCAAATGTATAAGTATATAAGGAATGATCCCCGGTTTCTGGGCCTGAAAAAGCAAAGGAGAAAGATTATATTTGCATGGGCGCAGAGGGAATACAGAAATCTTTTCAGGGCAAGAGAAGCCGATGTAAAAGTTCCAAAACCTATAACTTTTCTGAATAATATTCTTATTATGGAGTTCATTGGAAATAAGGAAGCTGCTCCAAAGCTTAAAGATTCTGCTCCGGCTGACCTAAAAAAATGTTATAATAAGATTAAAAAGTATATAAGAAATTTCTACAAAGCTGGTTTTGTTCATGGCGACCTTTCAGAGTTTAATATCCTTAACTTTAATGACAATCCTGTTTTAATTGACCTGTCGCATTCAATACCTGTTAAAAGCCCGGGTGCATCTGAACTGGTTGAAAGGGATGTAAAGAATATATGCAGATTCTTCATGAAACATAGAGTAAAGCTTGATTACAAAAAAGAGCTGAAAGAAATTATTTCTTGATTTTAAAAAATAAAAACTTCATTGCATTGCTGCAATGAAGAAAAAATTTTGCCTTCAATTCTTAAAGATTGGGGGTGATTAAAAATGAAGGCAAAGAAAACAACACCTAAAAGGTGATCATTATTGCACTATCTCAATGCCAAGCTCATCATTGATTTCTTTCATCTCAACAGTTGTTTCTTCTCTTTCACGTGCTTTTCCAAGTATCCACGGGGATTTAACGCCTGTCATAATTGTCATAACAGTGAGTTTTCCTTTCATTTCCTCGCTTATTCTTGCTCCCCAGATGACATTTGCATCCTGGTCCATTGATTCTGTTACAAGCTCTCCTACTCTTGTAACCTCATCAAGGGTCATGTCAGGGCCTCCTGATATGTGGATTAATACACCTGTAGCACCCTTGTAACTTATGTCTAATAAGGGATTATTTAATGCACCATGCACTGCTTCTTCAACCCTGTTGTTTGTGCCAGAAGAGCCAACACCTATTGCTGCAACATCTCCATTTGTCATGATTGCCTTTACATCAGCATAGTCAAGGTTAACCAGTGAAGGAAGGGCTATTGTCTCAACAATCCCTTTTATCATTGTTGAAATCAATTCATTTGCAACTGCAAAGGCCTGCTTAACTGGAAGGTTCCCTGCAATTTCAACTAAGCGGTTGTTATCAATAACTATTACAGTATCAGACACCTCTCTTAATTGCTGCAAACCAAACTCTGCTTTATCAACTCTTGCTCTTTCTATCTTAAATGGCATTGTTACTGTGCCTATTACAATTGAACCTAATTCCTTAGCAACCTTCGCAATTACTGGTGCAGAACCTGTTCCTGTTCCTCCACCCATTCCTGCACATATAAAAGCCATATCAACACCTTTAAGTGAGTCTTTTATATCCTGAATGGACTCTCTTGCTGCTTCTGCTCCTTTCTCAGGATAGCCGCCACATCCAAGTCCTTTTGTAATATCCTTGCCAATCAAAATTTTTCTATCTGCTTCTGAAATATCAAGATGTTGCTGGTCTGTGTTAGCAGCTATTATCTCAGCCCCTTTGATGCCCTTCCTATACAGCCATGAAACCATATTATTTCCTGCTCCGCCAGCACCAAACACTTTTATGTTTGCCTGTTTTACTTCTATTCCCTGAAATTCGTTTTTTGCTTTGTTTTTTAATGCATTCTCTACAATAAAGTCCATTTTTCCAAAACCCCCTTTTTCATTTTGTTTACATACCTCTAAAAACATATACTGCAATATAAATATTTCAATACAATAATATTTATATCATAGTTCTGCTTTTACTTTCTTAGAAAAAGTTTAGTTAGTTGCGCCAAAAACTGATTAAATAAAATTTAGGTTTTAAAACTCAGTAAAACTTGATTAAAAGAATAGTTAGTTATTAACTTGCGCCAACAAGTTGAGTTATATTTATATTAATAAACTAACTTATATATAAATACTTCTACTCTAATAAATATATTTTCTAAAAGCTATGCTTTATTTCTCATGGAAAATTAAAAAGATTTTTATATTGATTAAGGTTGTTTTCTGTTATGCTACTATACTTTATCGGGATTGGACTTTACGACGAGAAAGATGTTTCCTTAAGAGCTTTGGAAACAATTAAAAAATGTAATATTATTTATTTGGAAAATTATACAAGCATTTTATCATGCAGTGTAAAGAAACTTGAAAAGCTTTATGGAAAAAAAATAATTCTCGCTTCTCGTGAATTAGTCGAGAAAAAGGCAGAAGAAACAATATTAAAGCATGCTCTTGAAAAAGATGTTGCTTTTCTTGTTGTAGGTGATCCTATGTCTGCTACAACTCATATTGACCTAAGATTAAGGGCAGAGAAAGCAGGCATTGAATGTGTTATTATACATAATACATCTGTATTTTCTGCTGTTGGTGTTACCGGACTGCAGCTTTACAAGTTTGGGAGAACAACAAGCATTCCATTTCAAGAGGAGAACTGGCATCCGGAAACACCTTATGATACAATAAAAGAGAACATGAAGAATGGGCTGCATACATTGCTGCTGCTTGATTTAAGGCCTCATGAAAAAAGATTTATGACTATTAACCAGGCTATTGAATACCTGTTAAGTATAGAGGAAAAAAGAAAGGAAAAAGTGTTTTCCAAAGGCTTATTATGCGTTGGATGTGCAAGGCTTGGGTCATTAAAGCCCTGCATTAAGGCTGGAAATGCTGAAGATCTGCTTAAAGAGGATTTCGGAAAACCAATGCATTGCCTTATTGTTCCAGGGAAGCTTCATTTTGCAGAAGAAGAAGCTCTTGAGCTGTTTAAAGTTCATAAATGAAACATTGTTTCAAAAATGAAAACATTTATATAATTCTTCTTATTTTTAATTTAAATGCCTGATATTGATATTCTAAAGCAGTTGTTTGACAAGAAGATTCTTAGGATTATTGATATATTTCTGCAGAACAAAGATAAGCAGTTTTACCTTAGGGAGCTTGGCAGGGCTGCTGGTGTAAGCCCCGCAACAACCTATAGGATTATTGGAAAGCTTGTAAAAGCAGGGATAGTTGAAGAAATAAAAATCTCAAAGTTCAAGGTTTATAAAATAATGATAAATGAAAAAACTAAGGGATTATCCAAGTTGCTAAAAGAAGAGATAAACCCGCTGGAAATATTTGTGGAAAAAGCAAAAGATCTGGAAGGCATTGATTTAATAATATTGCATGGCAAGAAAACAAACAAAAATGCAAATGTACTGATAATTGGGAATGACAGCGTTTCAGAAAAAGCTGAGGCCATTGTTAATGAAATAAGACAAAAGCATAGCTTCAATATTGACCTTCTTATACTGTCTGACCTGCAGTTCAGGCAGATGACAAAGTTAGGGGTTTACTCTGGAGAGAAAAAAGTTCTTTGGAAAAGAAAGTGATTCCTAAGAAAAAAATTTTCTTTTAAATTTTTATTATAACTACTTTATAGAAATAGTAAAACTTTATATATAGATTAATAAATCATCCCATTGTAAGGTATAACAAAATGTGGAATTTTTCAAGCAAAGAAAAAACTATCTTTAACTTTTCAATAATCTTAGGTTTATCTTTAGTAATCCTGATATATTTATTACCTGAAATTTCTGCTGATTGTAAATCTGATTGCAGTAAAACAAGTGATGAAGTTCCAGTATGCCATGCTGACTGTGATGGTGATAATGGCTGTAACTTTGTTGATGAACACACAAAAGAAGTATGCACAGATGTGGGTTCTGTCCTAAATACTTCTGTAGGCAATATTCAATCATATGATGAAGCCAATAAAGTTATATGTTGTAAGGGCTCTCCTTATTCCAATAGAAAGGCGGATGTTGGTATTCCAGGTGCAAAAAATGTTGCTAGAGTTACAAGAATTGTTTTTTGGAGAGGTAAGTTTGTAAAGCTAGTAGTTGATATGTTTAACTAAAAGAGAAAGGCTAATTTTTATTAATGAATTTTATTGCTTTGGCTTTCAGAAAGCAACTTCAAACAAAACAAATTGTAAATAAAAAATTTCTATTATATATACTATAAAATAACTATTTAAAAATATAAATGTTTAAATATAGTTATGGATACACTCTTTATAGTAGTATTTGGGGGTTTAATAATGCAAACTAAAGATATATTTAATGTATTCTTCAGAGAGAAACCTGCAATGATGTTAGTTGAGCTTAAAAATGCAAAAAATGAGATTTATGCCTCTTCTTTAGCAAAAAATATTGACTGCACTTATTCCCATGTTGTTAAAATACTTCAGGAAATGCAGAAAGCTGGCTTAGTAATCTTTGATAAGCAGGGAAGACTAAAGCTCTTAACATTAACAAAAAAGGGGACTGAAGTTGCAGAGCATATAGAAAGAATAAAAAACCTTTTGTAATTCTTTTTTAGAAAAATTTAAATATTAGTTATAATATATTTTATAATACTATTAAAAAACTATTTTTAGTATAAAATGTTTGTTATAAAAAAAGAAAAAAACCAGATATTGTCATTGCCTGTAAAAGAGATAACAGCAAAAGAGGCAAAAAACTTCAGTTCTGACCTAGCACTGAAAATTCTTAAGCTATTAATAAAAAAGCCAATGTACCCAATAGAGCTTGCAAAAGAGCTTAAGGTTCATGAGCAGAAGATATATTATCACATAAGGAACCTTGAGAAATCAGGGATAATAAAAATTAACAAAAAAGAAATAAAGCAGGGAGCTGTTGCAAAGTATTACTATTTAGACAAACCGGCTTTTGTAATAAGATTAAAAGAATTTGAAGAAACACAGAAAATAATTCCAAAAAGCAGTTCAAAATTCTTAGAGCCTTTTATAAAAAATGGAGAACTTGACGCAATGATAATAGTTGGCTCTCCTGACCCCCACGGACCTGAAAAAGCCAGGTCAAGGGACGGCTATTATGGAATTGACCTTGCATTATTCTTAGGAACATTCCTCAACTATGTTCCAGACCTAAATGTAAGGCTTGACACAGAAGTAAGGCAGGAAGAGCTTAAAAACAACCTCATACTTTTAGGCGGTCCTGTGGTAAACAACATAACCAAAAAGGTTAATGAAAAAATGCCAATATTCTTTGATAAGAACAATCATTGGGCTATAAAATCAAATATATCCAAGAATGTTTACCCAACAGATGAAACAGGGCTTATAGCCAGCTTCAAGAACCCGTTTAATAAAGAAAAAAGTATACTTCTTGTTGCTGGAAAAAGGTATTCAGGAACAAGGGCTGCAATAATAGCCTTCCTGAAATATTTCAAAGAAGTATCAAAGGGCAATATCCACAACAACAAAATAAAGGCAAGAGTTGTTGAAGGCGTAGATCTTAATTCTGATGGAATCATTGATGATGTTGAATTTAGGGAGTAATATTAACAATCTCTTGCTGAAACTTAGCAAAACTATTTTCTGCTTCTTTAATAAACTCCTGTTCTCTTTCTGTAGGTATTACTGCTCCTGCTGCGCTTAAATGACCGCCTGCCTCACCATCAACCTTCTCAGCAATATTTGAGATGATTTTAAACAAGTCAGCATCTGCCTTTCGGTCAGATATTCTCAGGCTTACTTTTGTCTTTCCATTTAACAATCGGGCCATTGACATTACAAGCGTAATTTTATCAAAACCATTTGAAGATGAAATAATTGAGGCAAGAGTTCCGATCATTGTTGCCATTACATTATCCTTAGCATTTATTATAAGCATACCTTTTTTCTTAATTATATCTTCAGAATCCTCATTCTCTTCATACCATTTCATTGTCTTAACAATCTCCCTTTTATACTTTGAGAGATTAGTTATTGCTTTTTTCTTTATTTTTTCATCATTTAAGCATGCCCCTATTCCTAGAGACGCCTTGTTAAGCCTTCCGCAGGCATTCAACAGTGTGGAAAACTCTTTTGCATCCCTTAGAGGAGATTCCTTTTCTTCGTCACGCAGAATATAGACCTGACCAAAAATATCCTCTGGCTTTTCTTCATCAAGCCTTTTCATTATAATGCCAGCAGATAGCTTTTTAATTTCATCCCCTGTAAGATTAACAAGCTTTTTCCACTCATTTCCCTGTTTTGGGTTTATGTCCAACTGCTGCAAAAACTGTATTGCATTGCTTTCAGAGCCGGTTACACCTGGTATGTAAACATCTGTGCTGTACTGCAATAGCCTGTATAGCGGTTTTGTCTGTGCTCCAAAAACCTTTAATCCCCTAATCACTTTTATTTTTCCTTTTGTCTTGGCAGTTTCAAGAATTTCATTATTAAGCCTTGAAAAACCATTATTTTCCTGTACATCACCTATTGCACCAATGATAGCAATATGAGCCATATCTTCATTTTTCCTGTTAAGGTATTTTGCAAAGAAATAAACAACACCTGCTCCTGAAACCTCCTTTGTTCCGTCAATTCCAAAAAGATGTGGATTAACATGGACTATATTATTGCCAATATCAGCATCCTCTGGATCGTGGTGGTCAAGAATAAAAACCTCCTTGCCTGCAAGCAAACTCTTTATGTCATTTAGCTTTCCAGAGCCAATATCAGTAAAGAAAAAACAGCTGTAATTCTCCTTTGATATTTCTGATATAACCTTGCTGTTCAACTGCTGGACAATAGAAACAGAGTATTTTCTGTTCTCAAGATTCAATGCATTAATCAGTATAGAGCAGGCGCTGATGCCATCAGAATCAAGGTGGGATATAATCCTTATCTTCTCTTTTTTATCTAATTTTTTAAATCTTTCAGCTGCCTGCTTTACAGATTCTTTAAATTTTTTATAGTTATCCAATTTTATCCCAATCATTCTATAAGAAGCCTTATCTTATCCTGATCATATTTCCAGTCCTTTTCAAGCTTCTTTGTTTTCTTGTAATATTTGACTAATTTTCTGATTTTTGATTCAGTTAGCTCTAATCCCCTTTTTGCAGGCATATCATGCTTGTTTGATTCCAGATGTTTTCTTAATGTAATGCTTCTTTTTATTAAAGCCATTAAATCTTCTGGTATTTTTGACAAAAGATTTTTTTCTTTTAGTATTGCTGTTATGCTCTTTCCACTGATCTGTTTTATATTAGGTATTCCATAGACATCTCTTAAGAATAAGCCAATCTGGCTTGAGGTCTTTCCCTCTTTTGCCATCTTTGCTATTAATAGCTCTATCTCATTGGACTTGTATCTTATCCAGCTCAGCTTTGTTGCTTTTGATGGCTTTGTTGAGCTAGCTTTTCCCTTTCTTCCTGAATACATTCTTGCCATTTTATTTTCTCCTAAGAGACCAAGAAAAAGAATCTTGTCTCCAGTATAACCCAGCCTTGACCGGATTATCTCTTGATATGAAAAAGAAAACAGGGCTTATTTAAAAAGCTTTCGGGGAATAGCCAGATTAATTAAACCTATTTATAATAATAAATTACTAATCAAACAAGGTTTCTGCAACAAATTCAGGACAATCAGACAAATAATGCTCTATTACTGAACCTGTGTGATGATTTATAAAAATAGGGTTCAATCTTTTTTCAAGGTTTTTCAAGGTTTTTCCAGAAGCAAGATCTTCATCAAAAAACAATACATTCTTTCCCTTATAATCTGAAAGATGCTCCATGTCTGAGTCTGATATTATTGGATTATTATCATTTCTTTTAAAATGAGAGAATCTAACAAAATATATGTCTGAACCAAGCATATTAGACAATAGTGTCGCAGAGATTATTGAGCCATGTGCAGTGCCAACAATCAAATCAATCTTTGATTTTTTGTTAATCTTATCTGCTAAACATATAATTCTTTTTGGATGAGATGCCATCCATGTGTATTTATCTTTTTTTGATGTATAGATAAAACCACGCAACTCCTCTGGAATCTTGTTCTTGAAATCTTTCAAACATTCAATTGATCCATCTTTCAATGCATAAATGTCTTTTACTAATGATATAGCTTTAATATACAAATCCTGCGAGTTTTTTATTGTATTATGTGTATATTTAAGAGCAATTTTTTGTGAAAATTCCACATATTTTTTTGAGTCTAATCTAAGGCCATTTTCTAAAGCAATCTTGTAGTTAAGAATAACATTCACTAATGCAGGAGTCTTGAAGTATATGTTGTTGCCTTCAGCAAAAATTTTAATCCAGTTTTTAGGATTTTCATGTGATTTTTCAAAATTCAAAATTCTCTTAAGTGATTTTTCAATTTCTGAAAACAAATTAATATATCTCTCTTGAAATTCCATTTCAGAAGAGGGTTCGTAGTAGTCCATAGAGATATATTTATCAATCATGTTTGAAAATCCTTTAAAAATATAGCCCTGCGCGGATTCGAACCGCGGTCTCAAGCTCCAAAGGCTTGAATGATTGGTCTAAAATCGCAGATTAACCTTTTTGAAAATCTGTGATTTTCAATTGGCCACTACACCACAGGGCTGCAATGCAAAAGAACTGTATTTTGTTTATAAAACTTTTTATTCGAAAGCTTTAAATGAATTATCATTTTATTCCTTTTCATGCAGCCATTATGCCTTAAATGCAAGGGAAGAGGCTTTTGCGGAAGAACCTTTTGCCCGATTTACGCAAAAAGCCAGGCAATCTTCAAGGTTGAAAAAATGCTTGATAAGAGTGATTTTTCTAGCTCAAGCCCTGCCCCGTTTGTCGGCTATTATGGCTATCCAAATGTAAATGTTGGTATACTGAGCCCTGCAAAAATTGAAAAAAAAGCAGAGCTTTATGACGCTCCAAGATATTGGGCAGATCATAATTTTAAGATACCAGAAATAGTTGATTTAAGGTCCTCTTTAATAAACTCAAGATTCAAGATAGAGGTAAAAAAACAAAATAAGTTTTTGGAGATAAGCAAAGAGGTTGGAATGGCATCAAAGCCAGTTGATGTTGAACTGTCATTAGATGAAAAGCCAAGATTCAAGCTAAAAGTTGATTCATATAATGCACCAATGGGCCCAAATGCAAAGCTGAAAAATGTACAAATAACCTCAAACCCAAAAATATCACATTATGTTGAAAAAGTTGTTGATGATATTGATTTAAAAGCAAAGAATGCAATACTTTACTTGCATAAAAAAGAGTTTGATGAAAATTTTCTCACAAAACTGTTGAGTGTTGGAAATATTGGGCTTAAGAAAAACAGAAAATTAGTTCCTACAAGATGGAGCATAACTGCAACAGATGATATGATTGCAAAAGAGCTTATAGAAAGTATTAAGGATTACAAGCAGGCAGATTATCTTGCTTTTTTTGGCTCTTATCTTGGGAATTATTATTTAATCTTACTGTTCCCAGAGCCATGGTGTTACGAACTTTTTGAGACATATATGCCCAAGACAAGTTGGAATGTTGATGAAAATATAAACTTTATGACAGATTATGAGCCATATCATGGAAGAAAAACATATGCTGAAAACTGCGTAGGAGGCTATTATGCGGCAAGGCTTTCAATAGCTGAAAAACTTGAAAAAATGAAAAAACAGTCCTCTGTTTTGGCATTAAGGTTTATCACAGGAGAATATGCAGTTCCTTTAGGTGTTTGGGTTGTAAGGGAGGCAGTAAGAAAAACAATGAAGAACAGGCCAATTGAATTTGCCTCAAAAGAACTGATGTTAAAATATGCAGGATTATTAATAAAAAAGAAATTCAACTATGACATTAATAATATCCTCAAAAGCAGCATACTTCTCAGGAACATAAAGAATCAGACAAAGCTTAGTAAATTTCTTAATTAAGATTGTTGATTATCAACAGATATTAATAAATATGTCTTATTTGTTGATTATAAACAAAAAGGGTTAAATAATTGTTAAATATTGATTATCAACAAAAGCTTTAACAATAAAAGTTTATAGTAATTAACAAGAACTAGTTAATTTTCTTCTTAAAAGATTCCAACTCATCCATGAATCTCTTTACTGTTTTCACAAGATGCTCTGGCTGTGTTTTTAATACTTCAGCTGTTTTTGCCAGAATATCCCCATGAAATTTTTCTGTTGATTTCAGCTCAAAATCCTGTTTGGAGATTCGCTTTTCTTTTTTTAATGCCTTTTTTGCCTTTTTCCATTTAATGAATAATTCTTCTGCCCTTGCAGGAATTTGTGCTTCATTAACATTTAAAATTTTTGAGAGCTCATCTAAAATCCCCTTCTTTTTATCAATTTCATGCTTAGCTCTCTCCCCTGCAACAAACTCTATCCTCACAACACCATCCTGGATTTTTGTTGACTTTAATATTCTTATTTTTCCTACCTCTGAGGTGTTTTTAAGGTGCGTTCCGCCGCAGGCCTCAACATCCAAACCTTTGATTTCAATAATCCTTATCTCTTTTCCAGGAACAGCACCGCCCTGGTAAATGCCCATTCCATATTTTTTTTCAGCCTCATTTCTTGGCATAAAAATTGAATTAATCTGAATTTTATCCTTAACTATTTTATTGGCAAGGTTCTCAATTTTTTCAATCTCGTCATTTGTAATGCTCTGATAATGAGTAATGTCAAGATGAGCTTTTTCAACAGTTTTTTTTGCACCTGCCTGGTTTATATGGGGTCCTAAGATTTTTCTTGCAGCTGCATTTATTATATGTGTTGCAGTATGGTGATGAGTCAACTGCAATCTTCTGCCAATGTCGATTATCCCCTCGATATCATCCCTTTCCCTGAATTTAGGCTTTTCAGATAGAGTATGAACAATTACATTTCCCTGCTTGAAAACATTAATTACATCCTGATTATTTAGTTTTCCATTGTCATGATCCTGGCCCCCGGAGCTGGGATAAAATACTGTCTTATCCAAAACAATGTTATTGCCAATAATTTTCAGAACCTTTGCCTTAAACTTATCTTTATGGCAATCGTCAAAATAAAGCGCCTTTGTCTCAGGAATATTTTTTAGGTTAAGATTTTCCTTTTTTTCAGCAATCTCTTTTTTCTCTTCACTATGAAGCTCTGAAACAAGTGAATAGAAATTCTTTGGAACATCAACTGCCTTTCCAAGCTTCAGGGCTTCCTTGCTGATGATTTCGGGGTCAATGCCATGACTATCATATAACTCCAAAAGTTTTTTTTCTGTTATTTCCTTTCTGATTAGGTTCTGGATTATCTGTCTTGACTTCTGCTTTGTATTTTCATATTTTTCCTTTTCAACATCAAGTATTTTTTCAACTGCATCAAGGTTCTTGCTTAACTCTGGAAATTCACCTTTTAGTTCCTCTGCATGCCACCTGCAGACAGCTGGCAGGCTAATATCCCAGTTGTATTTGTCAATAAATGAAAATGAGCGTCTTGCAAGCATCCTCAGATTATAACATCCTCCCATATTAGATGGCAGTGCACCATCGCTTAATGCAATAAGCAAGCCTCGTGCATGCTCTGCAATTGAGTAAAGGGCTGCCATTGGCAATATGGCTTTTTTTAATTCATCTACACTTATCCCAACTTTACCGGCAACATCTTTCCATGCCTTGTCAATATCATCAACCTCATCAATATTAAGGAATCCTGCATAAGGAACATATTTTTTCATAATCTCTTTATCATATGTTATGCCTGTTTTTTCTATGAGTTTTTTTACAACAGATGGGAATGATGCATCATAAATTGTTGGAGTGCCCTGGCTGAACCATGCGCACCTTTCCATTCCCATCCCCATATCAAGCACTTTTAATGAAAGCTCTTTTGGCTCGGTTTCTGTCTGCTCATACATCATGTAAACCTGGTTTCCTATTTCCACTCCCCGGGAAAAGAATTCCATGCATGGCCCAAAATTGCCTCCTCCTGCCCATGCATCTTCATGAAAGGTAATCTCTGAATCAGGGATTCCCAAACCATTGTTAAGCCATTTTTTTATATGCCTGAAAACCTTGTTCTGGTCCCATTTATCAGGTGAGACAAACATATGCTGGCCAATCATGTTAAAGCAGGTCATGTGGCTGCCTGTTATTCCAACATTATCAATATCTCCAAACCGTAAGCAGAATTGAGGCACTACCAAAGGATTTGCAGGTGGTTCAACCTCTCCACTAACAACATATGGCTGGAAATCAGCAATGCTTGCTATTACAAAATCCATGTCAGAGCGCCATCTTGCAACAATAGGATAGCGTTTTATTGGTGTGTAGCCTAACTCCCTGAACATCTTTGAGAATTTTTGCCATACTTCAATATAACCTAGCTTTTCCTTGCAGGGATTATCCTCAAAAAACCTAAATCCGCCTGAGCAGGCAGTATCACCGCAAAAATCCCTGTTTTTATTTGTGGTCCAGAAATACTTTCCGCACTTTGTACATTTCTTCCTGGCAAATCCATCTTTCTTCAAAACATCTGTTGCATAATATTTGTCAGGGTTTTTGCCTGCCTCTTTCCTAAACCATTTTTTTGCTTCTTTGTCTGATAGCATATTAGACTTATTTTTTAGCTATTATTTAAATTTTCTTATATTAAAGCATTATATAAGAATAAAAAGAATAAAAGTATATTACATTGCATCAACTATATAACTCAGATTAGTGTAAATAGCAAACTAAGAGATCCTTGCATGATTTGAGCTGCACCCAAGGCAGTAAGTATGAACAACATTGTCATTGCCAAAATGCAGCCTACAATCTTCTGCAGAAAGTATAAGCTTTCCGCACGACTCACATTTATCGTACATAAACTACCCTATATTGGCATTGGTTTCCAAGCTTATAAATGTTTTCTTTTTAAAAGCCGATAAACAAAAACAAAAGAAAACTTTATTAATTAGACATATTAATAAAATTTCATGAAATATGAAGCGATTGTCTTTGATTTAGATGGAACATTAATCCATACAGCCCCCGAATACAGGTATATCATTGTAGGAAATACCTTAAAAGATTTAGGTGTCTCAGCTTCAAATAAAAAAATAGACAAATTCTGGTTTGAAAAGGAGAGAAATAAAATAATAAAAAATGAATTTGGAGTAAAAGAACCTCAGAGATTCTGGGAAAAATATGATATCTACGAAAAAACCGATTTAAGGAAGAATTTTGTAAAAGCTTATGAAGATATAAATTTCATTAAAGAATTAAAAAATAGAGGTTATAAATTAGGAATAGTAACTAGCGCAGCTGAACATATTGTGGATATTGAGTTAGAACTTATTGGAAAAAAATATTTTGATGCTGTTATAATGGCGAGAAGCTCAAATGGTATAATACCAAAACCTCATCCCCAGGGTTTATTGAAATGTCTCGATGAGTTAAAGGTTAATCCAGAAAAATCAATTTATGTTGGAAATGCAGAAGAGGATTTAATATGTGCAGAAAAAGCAAATGTATTAGGAGTTATTATATTAAGGAATGAATATAAATTTAAGAATATAAATTCTTGCTTTACAATTAGTTCTTTAGATAAATTAGAAAAAATTCTAAGCTTATAGTTAAATGGGCCCACCCGGAATCGAACCGGGGATCTTCACCCTGTGAAGGTGATGTCATAGCCGCTAGACCATAGGCCCAATGATCATAAAAAATTGTTTCTTTTTCTTAGCTTTTCTATCTCGTTATGGCTTTTTTTAACCCTTTCCACATATTCCTCTCCAAGTTCTTTTCTGTATCTTTCAATTACTTCTTTTATTGTGCCAACTCTACTTCCAAATATTAGATTATCAGCATATGTTATTATTTTTTCTTCTGTTGTTTCAGGAACAAAATCCTTTAAGGGGAGATCGAGGCCTTGTTTTTCTATGTCTTTTTTTGTTATTCCAACACCAATATGTGTTTCAGCAATTCTTGCATATTTTTTAAGGCCTTCCTTAATTAATATTTCTCCGCCGACAACTCCGTGCCTTATTGAGTTTTCCTTATAGCATTTAAATCTTCCAATATCATGCAATAAGGAGCCTATCTTAACAAGGTTAATATCAACATCATGATTTTTCTTAACCTCCTCAGCTATCTCTAAAGCAAGCTTTTGGACAGCTCTTGAATGATTCAATACCTTGTTAAAACTTTCATCATCAGTAGAATACTTCCTCAAAAGTTCAACTGCCTCTTTTTCAGTTATATCTCTCATAAAAAAACAGAAATAACAGTTTAATAAAAAGCTTTCTAAATTAGTCCCTTATCATTGGAGCCCACATAACCAGGGTGATAAGCATAGTCTCTCATATTAATAGGACCTCTTGTTCCTCCAATACCAAGAAGGGGTTTAACCTTAGGAAGAGGATCCATTGTATTATTTTTATAATCTCTTTTACTTTCATTTGGTGTTTCAAGAAGATGCAATAAACCAAAAGAAATTTCATTAAACAAATTTTTTGCCTTGATCCCTATATCCATAACAAAAACCTTATTTCTATTTTTTATAATTTTTGGAAACTAACTCCGTTATTGTATTGATTTGTGAAGTAATAGTAGAAAAAGCGTTATTCATTGATTCAACTGCATCCCAATATTGTTGTTGTTGTTTTTCATAAAAAAATGAATAAGTTCTTGTGCATTCTCCTACAAAACCTCCCAAGTAAAAATATACTGGTTCCTTTGTAACTAGTGCTGTTATCGCAGAAGCAACCTCAATTGAATTTGATAACATTTTCTCAAGAAAAACCCTTCTTTCAGCTCCTTTAGTTAGTTCAATCTCTTCAGACAATAATTCACTTTCTTCTTTTATTCTATTACTATTGTTATTTTTTATTTTTTCAAAGTAAATTGTTTTGTTTCTATAATATTCTCTTGATTCGGTTCCAAGAAAGTATTCTGAAACTAATTCCACTAATTTTGACATTTTAATAAAAATTATTTTTATTGTTTATAAATATTTCTATACTTTACTACTCTGGAGTATTTAATCAACTATCTAACAACTTAAACTATCCTCCTGTTAAGTTAAATTTTAATAAAAAAATAAAGGCTCCCTATTCTTGAGTTTAGGGGTAGTAAGAATTAGGCAGGGAGCCTATATAAATGTGATTTTTGATTTTTTTGGTGGCTTTTTCAGTTCTTCAAGCCACATTGCACCAATATTGATCATTTCCTTTTGGAACTGGTCTGATATTTTGTATGTTTTTTTGTAAAGATTGAAATTAATAATGCCCATGCTTTTCATTGGTGTTAATATTCTGTCATAAAACTGCCTTTTGTTATATGAAAGCTTGACCTTCTTGCCTTTGTATGACGGCTCTTCAATCTCTGCAACCAATGTTCCTTCATGAAGCCTTGTGGCAAACAGAGACATTTCTGACTTGCCTATCTCACCGCCATTTTCTTTCATGTAATTTATCAGCAGATTGGCAACTATCTTCTGTTGTTTTGTTGCGAATATTACTTCCAGTATATCATCAGGGATATTAAATAAGTCAAATAAAATGACCATTTTGAACATAATAAATCATACTAGTATATAAATGTTACTATTTTGTATACTGGAATAGTTTTTATAATATCTATTTTTTAGAAAAAAAGTCTTTAATATCATTGAGATAATTTTTAGTAATCTTAATATCCCAGTCAATAGGAAAGCATTTGAAATATGTTGGCCAGCAATATCTCTGGTCTAAAAATACTATTACCCCTCGATCAGTTGATGACCTTATACAGCGGCCAGCGCTTTGCAAGGATTTATTAAAACCAGGAAGCCTGTATCCATAATCCCAGCCTTTGCTAAATTTCATGTCATAGTAATCTATCAATGCCTTTGCCTCAAGGTCTGGCTTTTGCAATGGTATTCCAATAACAACAACACACTTTAAAACCCCTGGCAAGTCAATTCCCTCTCCAAAAGAACCTGATGCAACGCACAACAAGACTGCTCCTAAATTTTTGTAAGACTTAAATTTTTCCAAGAGCTCTTTTTTCTCCTCTTTCTTTAGGTTAGGTATTTCAAGAAAAGTTGTTTTTCTGCATAATTTAGTAAAAAAGTGATTAACAGTGTCCCTTATGTAATAGCTTGGAAAAAAAAGTGCAGAATTTCCAGGGGTTTCATTCACAATATCAGAGCATATTTTTGCTATCCTCCTGAACTGCTTTTCATTTCTTAGAGAATATTTTGTGCTTGTTTCAGGAACTATAATATTAAGCTGGTTTTTGACTGGAAAAGGGCTTTTATATGATTTTTCAACTGTATTTTCTTCAAAACCTAAAAGGTCTTTGTACATTAGTGTTGGAGTTAGTGTTCCAGACATTATGATTGTTGAATGTGCATTATTTACTATATCTCTTGTAACTAATGATGGGTCTAAACAGCGGTATGACAAAATTATCGCTTTTGGTTTTTTCTCAATTATCCTTACAAATCCTTCATCAGAACCCTGCCATGCACTAAGAAATTTTGCAACTGAGCCAATGCTGCTCTGCTTTTTTGTTTCCCTGACAGCATCGCCTATGAACTCAAAGTCTGAAACCAGATCATCATAATCTGCAATCTGGCTTATTTTTTTTGCAAACTCATCTTTTTTTACAATAGTTTCACCATATTCTTTTAGTTCTTTGGCAAGATTTTCCAGAATATTCTTAATCTCAACCAGGCTTTCTCTTGCTTTATTATACTTAAACTTCTTTGCTTCGCTGATAGCCCTCTTTACTGTAAAGCTTGATAACCGTTCTGTCATTAAATCCCTTACTCTTGAAGCAAGATTATGGCCTTCATCAATTATAATAATTGTATTCTCAACATCTTTTTGTATTCTCTTGAAAAAAGAATCTCTTATAGCCGGGCTGAAAATATAATAATAATCTGTGACAATAACATCTGCATCTTTTGCCAATAATGCTGAGATTTCATATGGGCAAAGCCTGTATTTTGAACATATGTCCTTAACTGTTTCTGTATGGCATGGAGATAATTGTTTTAATTCTGATAAAACTGCCTTTGCTTTTACAGTTAATTTTGATTTTGTTCTTGTGTTTGCATAAAATTCGCATTTATTGTCTTCTCTTACAGTTTTGCAGTAATCTGCAAACTCACCTGAATAAAGCATTTCAACACCTGGAACAAGGCACATCCATTTCTTGCCAATTATGTCAGCAGCCTTTATACTCAGGTTGTATTCTTCTTTTATTTTTTTAAGAGTATTTATTGCAATAATATGCTGTGTATGCCTATTTGTCAGAAAAAATACTGTCAGCTTGTTTTTTATTGCATAAGCCAGTGCAGGAGCCAGGACGCCAGCAGTTTTTCCAATGCCTGTCGGAGCATGCATAATCAGGCTTTTTTTGTTTTTAAGGGCATTATCAACATCTAATATCATATCATCCTGTATTTCCCTGACTTTGGAATGGGGGAATAATAATTTAGCCAGATTATCTTTTGATATCATATTAAAAAAAGAAAATAGTTGCTATATAAATCTTTATCTTAAGAAGCAGATTATTTTCCGAGTTTTTCCTTAATCTTTTTTGCAAGCTCTTTTCCTTTTTCAGTTAATAAACTGCCTGTTTTTTTGCCTGTTTTTTCAAATATTATTTTACCTTTCTTGAGGTTTCTCTCCATTACTAAACTATAATCATGTAAAACAGCAGCCATATCCTTTATCCTATTGCCATATTTTTCAAGGAATGCAACAGTTGTCAGGGGATATCTTTGAGGAATAGTTGGCTTTTCATCAGAATAGCCGATTGTTATGATTGCCTGGGGTCTTACAGAATCCGGAATGTTAAGAACCCTTGAGACTACATTCTCATCAAATGCACCAACCCAGCATGCTCCAAGATCAAGTGAATGTGCTGTTAAAAGCATGTTTTCTATTGCAGCTGCACAGTTTTGTATAGAATAAAGCCTGCTTCCCCTTACACCATAGAATCTTTCGCTTTTTTTCAGGTCTGCGCAGACAATTATGTAAACAGGAGCTTTTGACATCCAGTGCTGCCTTAATGAAGCCTCTGCAATTGTTTTTCTTTTGTCCTCATCCTGCACTACAATAAAGTTATAATCCTGTATATTTCCAGAGCTTGGGGCAAGCCTCCCAGCTTCTAAAATAGTTCCCACTTTGTCCCATTCAACTGGAATATCAAGATATTTTCTTATGCTTCTCCTTGTGCTTATGCATTCAAAAACTTCCATATTAAGCATTATAAAACTCTTTATTAATAAAATTATCGCTTTATTCAAAAATTATTTATAGTAAGGAGATTTATTAAAGGGTATGAAATACATTAACCTGGTTGAGGTCTACCAAAAGCTTGACTCAACAACAAAGAGACTTGAGAAAACTTATTTTATATCTGAACTATTAAGAAAAACTCCGGTAGAAGATCTTTCCAGGATAACATTATTATTGCAGGGCAAAATCTTTCCGCCGTGGGATGAGCGCAAGATTGGCGTTGCATCAAGAATGGTTTTAAAGGCAATAAATGTTTCATCTGGCTTAAGTGTTAAGGAAATTGAGGATGAGTGGAAAAAAACAGGTGATCTTGGAAAGACAGCTGAAAACCTTATCCAAAAGAAAAAACAGGCCACTTTATTCTCTAGTGATTTGTCTGTGAGCAAGGTTTTTGATAATTTAAGAAAACTTGCCACCTTAGAAGGCCTTGGCTCTGTTGACCAAAAAGTAAAATTAATATCTGAGCTGCTTACATCTGCAAAACCTATTGAGGCAAGATACATCGTGAGGAATGTTTTAGAGGACCTAAGGGTGGGCGTTGGAGCTGGCTCTTTAAGAGATGCAATTGCATGGGCATTTTTTCCAAAAGTTAGTGGAATATTTTTCAAGTGTGATAAATGCAATAACTATATGCCTAATATAACTAAATGCCTTGAATGCAACGAAGCTATAGAAAACAAGTTCAATAAAGAAATTGAAAAATTTGATGAAAAAAAAGTTCTTAAACTAAAAAGCATTGACGAGCTTAAGAAAGCAGATATTAAAAAATATGATTTTATCTTATGCAATGATGAGAATTTAGCAAGGGAAGCTTATAATTATTTTGTTAATGCTGTTCAGGGAGCTTATGATGTTGCAAATGACTTTTCTGTTGTTGCAGAAAAAGCAAAAGTTGAGGGTATTAAAGGCTTAATGAGTGTTGGCCTTGAGCCTGGAAGGCCTGTAAAGGTAATGCTAGCCATAAAAGTAAAGGATATAAAAGAAGGATTTGAAAGAGTTGGCAAGCCAGCTGATATTGAGTATAAATTAGATGGCTTCAGGCTGCAAATACACAAAAAAGATAATGAAATAAAGCTTTTTACAAGAAGGCTTGAGAATGTCACAAAACAGTTTCCAGATGTTGTTGATTATGTTAAACATAATATTAAAGGGGATTCTTTTATAATTGACTCAGAGGGAGTCGGCTTCAGCCCAAAAACAAAAAAATATCTTCCATTCCAGAGCATATCCCAGAGAATTAAACGAAAGTATGACATTGAGAATATGGCAAAGGAGTTTCCTGTTGAGCTGAATGTTTTTGATGTTATCTATTACAATGGGAAAAACATGATTAAGACACCTTTTATTGAGAGAAGAAATATTATTGAGAAAATAGTAAAGCCTGCTGAAAGAAAAATTGTTTATGTCAAGAACCTTATAACATCTGATGAGAAGGAAGTTTTAAAGTTTTACAAGGAATCTCTTAAGAGAGGAAATGAAGGGATTATGTTTAAGACACTTGACGCTGTTTACAAGCCAGGTGCAAGAGTTGGGCATATGGTGAAGTTCAAGCCTATTATGGATACCCTTGATTTGGTTATTGTTGGAGCAGAGTGGGGAGAAGGCAAGCGATCTGACTGGCTGAGTTCTTTTACACTTGCATGTATTGATGAAAACAATAATTTTCTTGAGATAGGAAAGGTCGGGACAGGCATTAAGGAAAAATCAGAGCTTGGAGTTTCATTCAGCCAGCTTACAGAGGAATTAAAGCCATTGATAATCTCTGAAAAAGGAAAAAGTGTTATTGTAAAGCCGGAGATTGTTGTAGAAATAAACTATGAAGAAATCCAGAAAAGCCAGACATACAGCTCAGGATATGCCTTAAGATTTCCGAGATTGATAAATTTAAGGCTGGAAAGGTCTGCTGAGGAATGCAGCACACTAAACATGGTTGAGGAGTTTTATGAAGGCCAGAGGCACAGGAAATAATATCAACTTTTAGGAGATTATTAAATTTGTTAATACAATGTTAAAATCAAATCACATAGTTAAAAAACTTGATATAAGATTCTTCAACAGCATGAAGATTGACTACATTAAAGAAACCTTAACAAAATCAACCCTTCACGATGAGAAACTTAATTCTGAGATAGATTGGTATCTATCATTTCCATCTCACTTCAGAAGGTATTTTCCTAAGATATTTGATTACAGAAAGGGGTATAATCCATACATAAAAATGGAATTTTACAATTATCCTTCACTTGCAGATATTTATTTAAATGATAAGCTTCCACTTGACCAGTGGAAAAAAATATTTTTGGATCTTCATGAAATAGTCAAAAAATTTCAATCTGCAAATAAAAAAATAACTGAAAAAGAAAAATTTGAGAGTCTTCTTAGTATGTATTATAAAAAAACAATCAAACGGTTAAAACAGCTGGAAATGCAAAATAGCTGGAATAAAATTTTATCAAATCCAATTTATATAAATGGAAAAAAATATTTTAAAGATAAAATAAAAAAAGACCTTAAAGATTGTCTACACAAATACTTGCTTAACTTACCAAAAAGAGATTTTTGCTTGATACACGGGGACTTATGTGCAGGAAATATACTCTTTGATAAATCTAACTTTATATTCGTTGATCCGCGAGGAAAGTTTGGAAAATTTGTCATATATGGTGACACATACTATGATATTGCAAAACTATCTCACAGTTTTTTGGGATTTTATGATTTAATAGTTGACTCAAAATATAAACTTGATTTTAATGATAACCATATAAACTATGAAATACTTGCTTCAGATAAACAAAATAAGATATCGGAAGCATTTAAGGAAGAAATTCTATTTAAGTATGATTACAAGGAAGTTAGATTAATCGAATCCCTTTTGTTCCTAAGCATGCTTCCATTACATGTTGATGATTTTAAAAGGCAAATTGTGCTTTTTTCAAGGGGTCTGGAATTATTTTATAGTGTTAAGGATGGTGGTTATTATTAGAATTATCATAACTATGGCAGGTGAAGGAATTAGATTCAAAAAAGCAGGCTACCTCATTCCAAAACACATGATAAAAATAAAGGACAAAACAATGTTTGAATGGGCTATGCTAACATTAAAGGATTTTTATGGTGAAGAATTTATTTTTGTTACCTTAGAAAAAAATAATGATTTGAGTTTCATTAATGAAAAATGCAAATTATTAGGCATAAAAAAAAGAAAGATTGTATCCATAGATAATATAACTTCCGGGCAAGCAGAAACTGTTTTGAAAGCAGAAAAAGAAATAAGTTTGGATGAACCCATACTGATTTATAATGTGGATACTTACGTTGAGCCTTATGAATTAAGAAAAACTGATATAAAGGGGTATGGCTTTGTTCCGTGTTTTAAGGCAAATGGAACCCACTGGAGTTTTGTAAAATTTGATTCAAATAAAAGAATTTTTGATATTACAGAAAAAGTAAGGATATCTGAATATGCGTCTATAGGGCTTTATTATTTTTGCAGTTTTTCCTTATTCAAGAAATGTTTTGGTAAATATTATTCGCAGGAATCTAAAGAAAAATATATTGCCCCTATTTACAATATTCTAATAAAAGATAACAAAGAGGTGTATACTTCAATCTTAGATAGCAAAAAAGTCCATATTTTAGGGACTCCAGAAGAGGTGAAATCATTTGAGGAGAAATAAGTCAGATAATATCCTTGTTTTTGTGCCTGGTTATAATGTTGAAAACACAATTGAAAAAGTTTTTTTTGGTTTAATGAAAACAAAGAAAGAATTGAATTTTGACATTTTGTTTATTGACAACAGAAGCAAGGATAATACATTCGAAAAACTAAAAGAATTAGTAGAAAACAAAAAACAAAAAGGGATAAAACTGGTCAGAAACTCCAAAAATTTAGGTTATGGTGGCTCACAAAAGGTTGCATTTGGGTATGCATTCAGGAAAAAATATGACTATCTTATTGAGTATGATGGGGATATGCAATATCCAGTTGCAAATATCCTTGATTTATATGCAAAAATAAAAAAAACAAAGTTAGGTATTGTTTTTGGCTCAAGAGTCACAACCAAAGAAAATATATCTCAGATGCCCTTTTGGAAGGCTTTTGGGAACAAATTTTTTAACATGCTAAACAAATGGGCATTAGGCATTAAAGTTTCTGAGATACATACTGGTTTTAGAATTTACAACCTCAAGAATATTAAAGGGTTTAATTTTAATAGGTGCCATAATGATTATAGGTGGACAATAGATAGTGTTGTGGAGATACTAAAAATAAATAAGAATTTATCTGAAATACCTACAAAGGCTTTATACACTAAATATTCAAGTGCCCCAAGTTTCAAGCAGTTGTTTAAGACAATGGTGTATATGTTTTTTAGGGCACTGGAATACAAATTCTTAAGACTATGACTTTTCTTTTTCCTTAATTAAATATAAATCCCTAGGGTCATATTTTGGTGGAGGAAGGTGGTCTATAATAGTGTAATGGCTCATGTTGAAATTCTGGATTCTTGATGTAAGAATGTAATCTGCTGTTTTAATATCATCAGTTATAGTATATGCAAATCTTGGATTTATGTTGGTTAATCTGGTTAGGTTTAAATCATTATATCTTATGAGAGCATCACATCTATAATTGTAATGTAATGGATCATCTAAATGTTCTGTATCAATGTATACTTTGGATCCTTGTTCCACATTTATTATTAATTCTGAAGTGAAAGAGAAATATGTGGGGGTATAATCATTTGGATTTTGCATATTTTTTGCAATTTGCAGAAAATTAAACAAAAACAATAAGCTGATGATAAATAAGAGGATATGGTTACCATATTTTCTGAATAATCTCTTGCAGATTACATAAATAAAATCATAAAACAAATAAAAATAAATCAAGTAAAACATTGTGACATATCTAAACTCAAAGTGATGGCCTTTGATGTTATAGAAAAAAAAGAAGAATATATCTGAGAATATAAACATCAAAACCCAAAATTTATTTTTTTTACTAATTATATTATAAATTAAAATAAGGTATAATGCTAATGATATCCATATTGAATTAAACTTATGTAGGAACAAATAATTTTTAAAAGTGCCTTCTCTAATGTTTTTTAAAAAATAATTTGAAATTGATTTCATTGTAAATCCAAAATCCCTTACTTCAAAATTACCTCCAGCACCCTGATCAATATCAGACATTAATCGGTTACCTCTTAATCCTGTGGATATTGTAAAATATATTAAAAAACCAATTAAAAATATTATCCATATTTTTTTTAAGTAAGACCATTTTTCTTTTTTATAAAAATAGTAGTAGAATGTAAGGAAAATCAAAAGTATTGGAATTATCAAGTAACTTATATTTTTTGTAAAAAATAAAAGAGAAACCAAAAGTGTAAGTGAGATGTTATTCTTCTTATGGTTTTTATCAAACTCATATAAGTATATAAGAAATATTGAAAAAACAAGCATATATGTCAAATCAATATAAAAAGAGAGAAGCGTCTCAAGAAAGAATTTGCTTCCCAGTACAAGTAAAATTAGTGTAAAAGCCTTGAATGGTTTTTCTATTTTCAAAAGAGTTCTAAATAAGATTATCAAAAGAAACATGTTTATAAAATAATTTGAGAAGTTGAAAGTAAGTGTGGTAGATGTAAACAAAAGGAAAAAGGGAATTCTACCCAAAATAATCAATTTATCAGCATAGGTAAGTAAAAATAGTTGATAGAAATCTTTAAACTCTAAATTCCTTATTTTTTCAGTTAATATTACAGATGAAGTATAATATTCATAATAATGGATTCCAGTGAAGTTAGAAGGCATTCTTTTTATTGCATTAAAATAGAAAAAAGACAGAAGAATGATTAAAAATATAAGGATTACATAGAAAATGATTATCTTAGAATTTGGTTTTTTAAAATTATATTTTATTTTGTTGGTTTTGTTTTTCCCTCCTTTTTTGGTTGATTTGTACATAAGGTATAATTTTATCAAGTAGTATTTAAATTTTATTAATGTTTAGATAAATAATAAAATTTTTATGATTAACCATCCTAAATACAAAAAGCCCAACTTACAGCTTCGGATATGCATTAAGGTAAACTATTTAAACCTTTTGTCCTTAAACAGATTAGGAATTCTCAAAAATTAATTTCAGATGGAAATAAGTAAATTTTTCTCAACAAAAATCTTAAAATTATCGCCGGGAGATTTCTAAAATAGAAAGGTTAATAAGCAAGTTTATACATTAACGATTAACCAAATTCGAAGAGGTGCATTGGATGGCAAAAAAGAAAGCAGCTAAGAAAAAGAAATAAATTCATAAAATTCAAATAAAATCATTTATTTTTTTATTTTTATTTTATTTTGCAGGCTTTTTTTCCTGTGAAATCTGTAACTCTTTTCTTATGTTTTCAACAAACTTTTCAAAATCCTTATTTTTTATACAGGCACCGCAGGCATACTCATGGCCACCACCATAGCCGTCAATTCCAACAAGTGCTTTTTTCAGTATGTTTGAGACTGAAAGATGGTCTGATGAGCGAAGGCTGCATTTCATCTCACCGCCTTTCTCACGTGCAACTAAAATGAGTTTTTTTGGAAACCTGTAAAGAAGCTCGTTTGACAAGTCACCTGTAAAACTCATTCTGTTTGAGTAAATGAATAAAATCATTTTATCATCATCAATATTTTTAAGAGCTTTTTTAAGCATGATTTCATATTCTTCTTCTATTTTTTTGAATCTCTTAATAATGAATCTTGCCTGTGCTGTCTCTCCGTTAAGCAGTTCATAAGGGGTTTTGATTCTTGTCAATATTTTAACGCAGCTTAAAACATCTGATATTTTTCCCTTGAGAATAAAGGACAATATTCTTACAAGCTCTCCGAGTTTTGTTTCATACAGGGCTTTTTCTGGTTTAGTTATTTTTGCCGGCAGCAAATCAGGATATTCTTTTGAGAACTTTGCTGAAAAATCAGGCAGAGACCAGTCAGCAACTGCTCCGCATGCTGCAATCCACAAGTCCTGCTTAACAACCCTATAACAAATGCATGATGCAGGCTCTCCAAATCCGTCTTTTCTTGAGTTATAGTATTTTGTTCCGCTGTTCTTGATAATGTTATGATGGTCTATCCATATTATTGGAACTTTTACAGCATCAATAAAATCAGGGCTTACCATTGGCTTGTCAACTATAAAAACCTTGTCCGGGCTGTAATCCTCAACAGTTTTTATAAAAATTGGCTTAAGCTCAGGGCTGCTCTTTACAACAACACCCTTTCCTTCTCTTTTATACCTATAAAGCAAGATAAAAGAGCAAAGCCCGTCAGGGTCATCATCAAAAAAGAACAAAGGTCTCTTGCAGCTGTCAAGCTCTTCTCTTATTTCATTGTAGTGTTTTTCTGTAAGCATATTAAAAATAAAAAACATCTCTTATTTAAAATTATGTTTTAGAAATTGTTATTAACCTGATTAATTATCATTTTTTACTAAAAAATGGTAACAAAACAAAAAACTTAAATAGTAGTTGTGTTAAACCAGTTAACATGAAACAGCTAAATTCAATATTCAAAAGATTTAATAGGGTTTTCTTAGCTGAAGCTGTTTGTTGTTAGTTCTTGATTCATTGTCTTTAATTTAAATTATTTTCTTGGCTTTTGTCTAAAAATTTTTAAAATAAATATGAGGTAAAAAATGGAAAATCTAAAAAAAATTGAGCAAGCCTTTGATGTGTTGAGCATTGTAGGAAAAACTCCTATGATTAAAATAAGAAAAATACATGCAAAGCTCGAGACAACAAACCCAAGCGGAAGTGTAAAAGACCGCATGGCTGATTACATGGTAAAAAAAGCAGAGCAAAGAGGTGAGCTAAAGAAAGGCAGCAGGATAATTGAGGTTACAAGCGGCAATACTGGAATAGCTTTTTCAATGATCTCAGCAATAAAGGGCTATAAGTTTACAGCAGTAATGCCAGAGCATATGAGCGTAGAAAGAATAAAGATGATAAAAGCATTTGGGGCTGATGTTGTATTAACCCCAAAAAAGGAGGATATGAATGGAGCAATTAGGAAATACAATGAGCTTGTGAGGAAATATCCTAATGCATGGCTTCCAAACCAGTTTGAGAATCAGGACAACATAGAGGCTCATGAACTTGGATTGGGAAAAGAGATAATAGCTCAGTTCAAGGGCAGGATAGATGCATTTGTTGCAGGAATCGGAACAGGCGGGACTTTGCTTGGTGTTGCAAGGGCACTTAAAAAAGAATTTCCTAATGCAAAAATAATTGGTGTTGAGCCAGCTGAATCAGCTGTTTTATCAGGAGGGAAACCAGGCATGCATAAGATACAGGGAATCGGCGAGGGCTTTATTCCAAAGCTTGTTAAGGACAACATGAATATGATTGATGAGGTTATTGCAATAAAAAGCAGCGATGCTATCAATATGAGAAAAAAACTTGCAGAAGAGAATGGAATATTTGTTGGAATAAGCTCAGGAGCAAATCTGCTGGCAGCAATTAAAGCAAGGGAAAGATATGAGAATGTGATTACTGTCCTGCCAGACAGAGGAGAGAGATATTTAAGTGGAAATTAAATATCTTCTGAAACCATTTTATATAAATTAATTTTTAATTCCTCTTTTTTTATTATTTCCAGCTTGGCCTTTGTTGCCGGATGTCCCGGAACAAAAAGGCATTTTTTGTTTTCTGATAATTCATAGGTGTTTATTTTTTTTGCAATATTAATTATTTCATTCTTGTCAAAGCATAGCAATGGCCTTAAAACATTTGTTTTTATTGATTCATCAAGAACAGCAAGATTATCTAATGTCTGGGAAGCGACCTGGCCGAGGTTTTCTCCTGTTACTATGAATTCTGCTTTTTCTTTTTTGGCAAGGTTTTCAGCAATCCTGTACATGACTCTTTTGCACAGCAAACATGTGTATTTTGGGTTTGTATTGTTTTTTATTTGGGTGAGAATTTCTTTGTGGTTAATATAATGGACTTTTTTTATTCCAAGCTTTTTGGCTATTTTATCAACTGCATTGTGGTTGTCCATAAAGAAGTTGAGGCCAATCAGTTCAAGGCCCTTCTCTTCCATTAAACAAGCTGCAACAGGGCTGTCTATGCCTGGGCTGAGGAGTATTATTGCTTTCATGTGTTAGTAGGATATTGGTTAGTATAAAAAGGTTTTGAGAATTAATTAGAATATTAATTATTGTTATTATTAATAAGTAGTTAAAAATAGAAAGATTTATATACTAATTAATGATACAAACCATTTATGGGACCAAATCATGAGTATTCTATAAAGGAATTAAAAACACCTTTCGGAAATGGAATAGAAGTATCTGAAAAAGGTAGTAGGGATTATTACCAACAAATCAAATCCAATGATGGTTTAATAGCAAGAATATTTTCAACTGAAGAAAATCATAAGAGACTTGGAAATAAATGTATAAGTGTTATATCCAAATATCCATTTAAAGATAATAAGGAAAATCATTTATTATTTAGGGAATTAACGGGCAAATTAAATAAAATACAAGATGAAACAATTAATAGTGGGTCTTGGCCCTTAAAAATATACACAGATCAGGGACTTGAAAAAAAATTAGGTAATGGAACAACTATAAGAATAAATAAAGAAGACAAAAAAGAATTCCCTAAGGAAGCTTATAATTTTGTAGATGGAGTTGGTTACTTTACAGGGAATGTTGCTCATGCTAGTTCTTTTATGATATATTTAACTACACTTGGTCTTTCTATTGGACATTTATTAGCAAACACAACAGTAAGTAATTGGTTATGGCATGCACCACTTTATACGGCAACCACTATCTTTAGTTTGTTTGGTGAATTAGATTATATGATTACAAAAGAGTGCATTAAAGATATGGGTGATACCAAACCTAGTGTTGGAGTAACATATTGGATAGCTCATACAATAGGAGTTAAACTTGCAACAAGTAATTTTGAGGAAAGGTTAAGAAAAAAAGATTATGCTTTAAAAAAATTTTTGTTATCTCATAAATCTGCGAAACGAGCAATTAGTGATAATCATATGGGATATGTCTATTTTAAGGATGAGAAATGGGCCGATAGGAGGGAGAAATGGAATCGTGAGCATAGAGATGATGTTTATGAAGCACTTACAAAGATGTTTGAATTTACGCCATACCAAAGGGGATTTTCAATTACTACTGAACACAAAGATAAAGCAAATGCATTAAGATTCTTAGACTCTCTTTTAACAGATAAAAAAGAAACTCCTCAAATAAGTCTTACATAATTAATTATTTCTCTTTCTAAAAATTTGATTTATTTTTTCTTTGCAGTCAGTTTATTGGCTGCAAGGCAGATGCAAAGTAAAATGAATAAAATAAAAGATTGATATTGTTGTTATCAATAAGTAGTTAAAAATAGAAAGATTTTTAAAGTGAGTGGTTTTTCTATATTTTATGAATAAATTATCCTTATTATTAGTGGGTCCAAGATACTCGCACTCTTTAGGTGAAATAGTTAGAACATCTATTGCGGCGGGAGTTGTAGAAAGAACATACATAGAGGACAGTAGGAAGATATTTCAAGATGATCATGAAAATCAAATACAAAGATTTTCTGCTGGATATAGTGATTTTCGAGAGATAGTTCTAATAAAAGATAGCCTGGAATTCTTAGATGTTAATAAAGGCAATTATCGCAGGATTGCAACAGTGATTGGTCCCGCTGCGGAAAATTTGTTTGAATTTAAGTATATGGAAAATGATCTTTTGGTTTTAGGAGAGGAAAGAAAAGGATTAGATGACAAAGTCATAGCTGCTTGTGATACAACTTTAACTATTCCTCAAGTAGTAAATAAATATAAATGCTACACACTTTGCTCTGCAGTAGCAATGTTTCTTTATGAGAAAATGAGGCAAGCTTATGAAGGGATTCCCCATTCAATGCAGTGAATGGTGTCCATTACTTCTTTTTTTGGTGATTCATAAGGTGGTTTGCCAAGAAATTCGTTTGGAGAATAATACCATTCTACATAGTTATCTTCCTTAATAACTCCTTCCATTGCATCCTTTATATCTTTAGGTATCTGATTAAGAAGTGAATTATATTTATTAAGTACACCCTGTTCAGCTTCTGAAATACAAGATCTGGGTTTATCAAGCAGTTTCTTATGTTGTTTTAATATATGTTCAATATCTTCCTTTTCCATAATAATAAAATAGATTTAATTATTTATTAATGTTTCTTTTTTGTGGTTATACAACCAAGAGATCAGCACGCCTATGCAGATGAGCCTTGCCAATTAGAACAAAGGATTAACCTTCCTTTCCAGAAGTATCTACTGAAGAATAGATAATTTTATAAACTTCTTTATTCCATTATCTTAATTATTAATTGGAGGTAATAAAAATGACTCAGGTGAAATTAGAAGATTTAAAAAAGCAGGGGATAAACGAAGGATGTCTAGTTGAGATAATACTCAAGGAGGGAGCAAAGCCAAATTTACGGACAACGGCTTTAGTTAGTTACTATGGCCCTGAAGTGGATACTGGAAGACCATCAACAGTAAATTATTCTGGATATATTAAGTGTATTAAGATAGAAAAAGATCAAGAAGTGATTGCGTTATTCCATGGATGGGATAATCAAAATAAACAAATTCCTCAAGATGCCCGCATAGGGGGTGTTTATATTTACTTAGATGCTATATACTCCTGCGTAAAACCAAAAAAGTAAATTTTTGATTATTATTTTTTAATTTATATTATGTTTAGTCAATCTTTTCTTTAACTATTTCTTTTAGTTTATTAATAAGTTTTAATATATCTTCTAATTTTCTTTGAATATAGGTTTCTTCAACAAAAAATCCATTATAGGATATTTTATTTCTCGTTATTCTTAAACTGTCTATTAAAGATATTTCATAACTATTAAACTGTTTATAGTTTTCTTCTAAATAACCTATTAATCTTCTGTGGGCTCCTTCACCAAATGTTTTATAGCCATCTAATAAAAGAATAATGGTCATTAGTTCCCTTATAATTTCATAATATTCCTTAGTTACATTTGATGCAAATTTAGTTATGTCTATCTGCTTAACCATTTCAAGGCTGGTTTCCACCATTTTTAAAATAGATTTTGCCTTTTCCTTGTTTGGAGTTATCCTGATCAAGTTTTCTTTCATCTTGTTTTTCAAATTTGCATTTGAGATACCCCACTAACATATCTCCATTGATGATATTTGTTTTTAATTCCTGGCTCAGATTATCAAAATTGCTTTCAAAGAACAAGCTTACCCTTCTTTTTAACTTTTTCTCGAATTTATCCGGAGATATTTTCTTTTCTTCGGATTGCAAATATAAATCAACATCGCTTTCTTTGATATCCTCTCCTTTTGAAGCAGAACCAAACAAGATTATTGCATCTGGCATGCACTTTTCATTAAGATAATCCAAAAGCCCGGATTCTTTTATTTTTCTTTGAATATCAATTTTTTTCAAGAATTTGAAATAATCATTGTCTCTATTTGCATAATAAACCGGGTATTTGTGTATTCTATGCTCTTTTTTAACTATAAGCTTCTCTTTTTCAAGTTTTTCTAAATAGAGTTTAACAGATTTTGGAGCTAATTTTATCTTCCTGCTTATCTCCCTTAATTGAAATCCTATGCCCTGTGGCAAGGGATCATCAAAAAATACTTCCAAAACCCTATACAGATTATCTTTTCTTAACATATGTAATAAGATTATTACAACTGTTATATAAATATTACGTTTTTTACTTTTTCTTCGCAGTCAGCTTATTGGCTACTAAACAAATGCATAATGAAGTGAATGGAATTGTGATTAAAACACCTATTCTGACAAGGCCGCCAATGCTGTTTAGCACTGCAATCAAAATCATGAGCACTGCTGAAAAAGCAAAGTTCTTTTTTGCTATTTCATAGCTTCTCTCCAAAGAGCTGATTGCCCCTTTTTTCTCAAGTATTGCAAATACAGCTGCATACTGGAACATTACCATCAAGAGCAGTCCAGGGATTACCAATAAAGCAAGTCCAACAGCTATTGTAAGAAAAGCCACAATAAACAATCCCCAGCTTGTAAAGAAATAATCAAAGCCCCTGAAAATATCAGAAATCTGTGCTTTCTTTCCTTTTGCTGCATTTATGCACATGAAATAAATCCCAAAAACCAAAGGAGGGATTGTAATTATAAATACCATTCCTAAAAGAGCAACCAGTGTTCCAAGAATAAGGGTCACATATTGCTTCTTGAAAATATTAAAAGATTTTGTTACAATCTCATTAATCATATCTTCCATACTCATACTATCACCTAATATACAGTTGTAATATAATATTTAAATATTTATCTGAAAAACTAATCAAAACCTTTAAAAGGTCCAGCTTTCTATCCTATTTTATGGTATTGTATATTTACTCAAATGTTACTGGAAGTTTTGTTTTCAACACAGGCTTCAGGATAATTGACCAGGCTTTGTTTGACGAGAAAGATACAGTCAATAATGCAATAAAGCTAAACAATAATGAATGGCTTGAGGAGGAAAAGGCCTTAATAAAAAAGCACGGCCATAAGATAATATTCTTAGGTAAGAAAAAAACTGAACTAAATGGAATAGAATTATCCCCTGAAGATAAATTTGAAATAATAAATGAAAGGATATCTGAAATTCCTAATTTTTACCAGCTTATGAGAAAAGCAGGAATAACAATAACAAGAAACAAAATAAAAAACTCAGTAAAGTCTGACACACTTGTAATCCAAGCAATAAGCAATATTGACGAGCTTGATAGGGTTGCAAACACTTTAGTAAAAAGATTAAGGGAGTGGTATGAGCTTTACCTGCCAGAGTTTTCGAAACAATTAAGAAACAATGAAAAGTTTGTTGAATTAATACTTAAAAATAAGAAAAGCGAGCTTCTAAAAGAAATCAATATAAGCAGCAAGAAAAGCATGGGTGCAAACCTTGCTGAAGCTGATATAAAGCCAATAGAAGAACTGGCAAAAAGAATTTCTTCATTATACGACCTGAGAGAATCACAGTCAGATTATCTTGAATTAATAATAAAAAAAACATACCCTAATATGTATGCAATAACTGGCTCACAGATAGGAGCAAAATTAATCAGCTTTGCAGGAAGTTTTGAAAGGCTTGCAAAATTTCCTGCCTCAACAATACAATTGTTGGGAGCAGAAGAAGCATTGTTCAGGCATCTGAAAACCGGTGCAAAATCGCCAAAATATGGAATACTGCACGAGCATCCGCTTGTAACCCAAGCAAGAGCATCTGAAAGAGGAAAAGTAGCAAGGGCATTAGGTGATAAGATTTCAATAGCTGTAAAAGTTGATTTTTTCAAGGGAAAATTCATTGGAGAAAAACTAAGAAATGATTTAGAGAAAAAATTCATTAAAAAGAAAAAATGATAATGCAGCCAACAAGGTTTCATGGAATTTATGAAACCATAAAAGGAAAGAAAAGATTATTATTAACAATAAACCTCTCTCCAGGAAAAAAAGTATATGATGAAATCTTGATAAGAGATCAGGGTGTTGAATACCGCACATGGAATCCAAAAAAAAGCAAATTAGCAGCAGCAATAATGAAAGGAGCATCCCAGATAGGGATTAAACCCTCAAGCATAGTGCTTTACCTTGGCTGTGCATCCGGAACAACTGCATCCCATGTTTCTGATATTGTCGGAAAAAACGGCTTTGTGTTTGCGCTTGATTTTGCTCCAAGAGTAATGAGGGAAATGGTTTTTGTATGTGAAGCAAGACAGAACATAATGCCAATAATGGCAGATGCAAACAATACTGAAAGCTTTGAGAAATATATAACAATGGTTGATGTTATCTTTCAGGATATTGCTCAGAAACAGCAGGCAGAGATATTCCTTAAAAACACCAGGAAATTCCTAAAACCAGGCGGCTTTGCTCTTTTAAGTGTCAAGGCAAGAAGCATTGATGTTGCAAAAAAGCCAAAAAAGGTTTTTGAGGAAATAAGAAGAAAGCTTGAGAATGAGCTTACAATAGTTGATTACAGGACACTTGAGCCTTTTGAATTAGATCACTGCATGTTCATATGCAAAAAGAAATAAATATCAAACCAGTATATTAAAACAAATGAGCCTAAAACTGTACAATACATTAACAAGGAAAAAAGAAGAGTTCAAGGAAATAAAGAAAGGATATGTTAATATTTATAGTTGTGGTCCTACTGTCTACAACTTTGCCCACATAGGAAACTTCAGGGCAAATATATTTGCAGATCTTATAAGAAGATACATAAAGTACAAGGGATACAAGCTAACTCATGTTATGAACATTACTGATGTTGATGACAAGACAATAAGGGACTCAAAAAAAGAAAATCTTTCTTTAAAAGAATTCACAGAAAAATACACAAAATACTTTTTTGATGACTTAAAAACCTTAAATATAGAAAAAGTAGAGGTTTATCCAAGGGCAACAGAACATATTAAGGAAATGATTAACTTGATTAAAAAGCTTCTTGAAAAAGGCTATGCCTATAAGGCAGATGATGCAATATATTATGACATCAAAAAATTCAAGGAGTATGGCAAGCTTTCGCATTTAAAGATAAGCGAGTTAAAAGCAGGAGCAAGAGTTTGCCAGGATGAATATGACAAAGAGCATGTAAATGATTTTGCACTATGGAAATTCTGGGACAAAGAAGATGGAGATGTTTTCTGGGAAACAGAGCTGGGAAAAGGACGCCCTGGATGGCATATTGAATGCTCTGCAATGAGCATGAAGTATTTAGGAGAGACATTTGACATTCATACAGGAGGGGTTGACTTGATATTTCCACATCATGAGAATGAAATAGCCCAAAGTGAGGCTGCAACAGGAAAAAAGTTTGTTAATTACTGGCTGCATAACGAGCATCTGCTGGTTGACAGCAAAAAGATGAGTAAAAGCCTTGGAAACTTTTACACATTAAGGGATTTATTAAAAAAAGGATACAGCCCAAGGTCAATAAGATATGTCCTGATGGCAACCCATTACAGGCAGAAGATGAACTTCAGCTTTGAAGGCCTGAATGCAGCAGACAACGCAATAAATCGCCTTGATGAATTCATGGCAAAACTAGATAATATTAAAGGAGACAGGCATAACCCAAAAATATCCGAACTTATTGAAAAAGTAAAAAGTGATTTTGAGGATGCAATGGATGATGACCTGAATGTTTCAATTGCTTTGTCAGTTATGTTTGATTTTATGAAGAAAATAAACACCTTCATAATGAATGATAAAATGAGCAGGAAAGATGCTGAAAAAGCAATTGCCTTAATGTATGATTTTGATTCTGTTTTTGGAATTCTAAAAAAGGAAGAAAAAAAAGAAGAGATAAACAAGGAAATAAAACAATTAATAGAAAAAAGACAGGAAGCAAGAAAAAACAATGACTATGAGTTAGCAGACAAGATAAGAGACCAGCTAAAGGAAAAAGGCATAATTCTCAAGGACACAAAAGATGGTGTCAGATTGGAAAAAATAACTACTTCAAAATAGAAACTTTTAAATAAGGGCTATTTTAATCTTTAAATAGGAGGTAAACAAAATGACAGGCAAAACAGGACAACAAACAGCAGGAACTGGAAGTAGTATATGGTATAGTATACCAAAAATCAGCAAACCTTACTTATTGGTCATAGGGGATATTTCTACAGGTGATTATAATATAATAGACTATCCCACAGAAGGAAAAGCAAGAAAAAGGCAAGAACAAGAAGAGGGGCTTGCTAAAATATTGAAAGCTATTCCTCTTGAACAGATAAGAGTAGAAGATACAAATATGTATGAAAAAAAGGTTAGAAATAAATATAAATTAGAAAGTGCAGTTGGTTGCGCAGTTTATAGGACAGTAGATAAGGATCATGGCTTATTCACAATTCTTTCACAAAATGATGTTTTTCTTGGCAACAATTCAAAAATACAGTTAGAAAATGCAAAGAAAAGGAAAGAGAAATACACAACAAACCTAAAGGATGAAAAAAATCCTGTTTATGGAATGTTTAGGGATGACCAGATTATAATCAGCGCTTTAATTCCAGTTGAATAAAAATAAGAGGTAAAATAAAATGGCAGTTAAAATACTAACAGGTACACCAGGGATAGGAAGTCTAAACAGAATCAATTTAGAAATAAACACAAAGAAGTATTATCTCGATAATGTCACAAAGGACGAGATTAAAAAACTTGAAGAATTAGAGCCAGTTCCAGAACAGACAAAAATCAGGGAAGCATATTATGGCAGAGCGCAATTTGAGCCATATAAGAGTGGGCTAAATCTTATAATAGATTACAAAGATAAGTTTGTTGATGGCATAAGTTTTGCCAGATTATCAGTTATTTTCACAAAAAAGAAGGATATTGAAGGGATAATGAATGAATTAAATGTAGATAGAGTAGAGAATTTAGCTTACAAGAAAATTTTAGCATACAGGATTGAATCAGAAGATCTTGGAAAAAAGTTAATTGCTATTTCAGCATATCCTAAATAAGCAATCAGCAATCACATCTCAATTCCGAGTTTAATATCTTCTTGGCATTCAATCTCTGCTTTATCGCCAAAAACAATTTCTTCTGCTTTTACTGTTTTTTTTATGTCTTTTAGCACGGAATTAAGGTCTTTCTTTGTTTTTTCATCGCACTTAATAATTAGTGTTTTAATAGGCTTGTTCAGTGAGAGGTTTTTTTCTGACTTGAACTTTCTCACAGCTGAAATAATACTGACTGCATTATCACCTGCAAGCTCTGCTTTTTCATCAGCAAGTCCTTTTTGGTATTTAGGCCAATCAGAAACATGAATGCTTTTCAAACCCTCAATCTCTGCAAAATAAAGGTGATAGATTTCTTCTGTAATATGCGGTAGTATGGGGGCCATTAACTTTAGTATTGCTAAAGTTGTATTATACAATGTATAATGTGCTGAGTCAACTGCTTCCTTGCTATAATCAGCTGAATTATATAACCTATCCTTAACAATCTCTAAATAATTATCACAGAACTGCTGCCAGAAAAACCTTTCTGTTTCTGATTTTGTTCTTGAGAAATCATATTCTAAAAATGAATCTGTGCAGGCCTTAATAAGCTTGTTAAGCTTTGAGAATATCCATTTATCAATTATCTCAAGCTTTGTTTTCTTTGGATTATAACCTTTAAGGTTCATTATTGCAAACTTTGAAGCATTCCACATCTTTGTCATCATCTTCTTTCCAGAAACAAGCTCTTTTTCCTGGTATGGAATATCTGAGCCAAGCTTTGCAGATGCTGCCCAGAATCGCATTGCATCTGATCCGTGCTTTTCAAGAACAACCTTTGGCTCAACAATATTTCCCTTGCTCTTGCTCATCTTTTTTCCCTTTGGGTCAAGTGCATGGCCGTTTATCATCACATCTTTCCATGGCAGCTTGTCTTCATGCAAAAGCATTTTTACAACAGTGTTGAAAAGCCAGAAAGTTATTATGTCATGCCCATTGCTTCTCAAGGACATTGGAATCATCTTATTAAAGAATTTATCATCTTCTTTCCACTTTGTTGCAATCATCGGGCTTAAGCTTGAGGTTGCCCATGTGTCAAATACATCCTTCTCAGGAATTAATTTATCACAGCCGCATTTTGGGCATTTATTTACAGGCGGCTTGTCTGTTGTAGGATCAACAGGCAAATTTTCCTCTTTTGCAAGAATTACTTCATCACATTTTTCGCAATACCAGACCGGAATTGGAACACCATAAAAGCGCTGCCTTGAAAGGCACCAGTCCCATTGCAGTCCATTTACCCAGTTATCATATCTGACCTTCATATGCTTTGGATACCAGTTTAGTTTGTTTCCAGCTTCCAAAAGCTTGTCTTTTATATCAAGATATTTCAAAAACCATTGCTTTGTAACCAGGAACTCGACCTCTGTTCCGCAGCGCTCATGAACATTAAGTGTGTGGGTTATCTGCTCCTGCTTTACCATAAAGTTATTTGATTTTAAATCCTCAATTATTTCTTTTCTTGCGTCATTAATTTTAAGCCCTTTATATTTTCCCGCAAGTCCATTCATAACTCCATCAATAGTTATGCTTATTTTCAAAGGCAGATTATAAGCGCTCCACCATTCAATATCAACCAAATCACCAAATGTACAGCACATAACTATTCCAGTTCCTTTCTCAGGGTCTGCTCTTTTATCTCTCTTTATTGGAACCTTATAATCAAATAAAGGAACAACTGCATTTTTTCCTATCAAGCCCTTATATCTTTTATCATCTGGATTTACAAAAACAGCTACGCATGATGGCAATAGCTCTGGCCTTGTTGTTGCTATTTCTAATTTCTTGTCAGAATTTTCAAGCCCAAACAGGATATGATTAAAAAAGCTTGTCTCTTCTTTATCTTCTAATTCAACCTGTGCAATTGCTGTCTGGCACTTTGGGCACCATATTGTCGGGGCCTCCTTTCTGTACTCGCGCCCTTTTCTGTATAAATCTAAAAATGACCTTTGGGATGTCTTTCTGCACCATTCGTCAATTGTCCTGTAATTAATGGACCAGTCTGGCGATATTCCTAATGATGACCAGTCTTTTTTAAGCTCTTTTTCAGCCTCCTTTGTTTCATTAAGGCATATCTTTATGAATTCAGGCCTTGGAATATCCCTTGCTCTTATGTTGCATTTTTTCTCAACAAAACGTTCTGTTGCAAGCCCATTGTCATCAAAACCGAATGGATAAAATATATTTTTTCCAAGCATTCTCTGAAATCTCATAACATAGTCTGCCTGTGAGTATGCCATTGCATGGCCTATGTGCATCTTTCCTGAAACAGTCGGAGGTGGAGTGTCGCATGAAAACGGTTCTTTCTTTGACTTAGGGTCAAATCTGTAAATTCCCTGTTTTTCCCAATAGGCCTGCCATTTCTTTTCTGCTTCTTTTGGCTCATAATGCTTTGATAGTTCCATTTTACTAAGAACAGGTGGCTTATTATATAAAGTTTTTGCTGAAAATCAGGTTAAAATGCAATTAGATTATTAAGATTACACCAACAAACATCAAAGTTATAGCAATCAGTTTTAGCAGTATAGCTGACTTTCCAATTTCTTCCTTTAGTATTTTTGGATAAAAAACACTTAAAATTACAGCAATTAATAAAACAAAAAATGGCTGGACTGAGGATAGGGCATTTACCAAAGTTATATATCCCTTTGTCATTGCAATTGTAATCAGTATAACAGCAAACAAGGCAAGTATTTCATTTAAAGATATTAAAATAACTGTTTTTTTGCCATGCTCCCTTACTGCAAGTATTAAATCCTTAAAACTAAAGCAGAATGTTGGAATTAAAGCAAAAAATGCTCCAATCCGAATATATGAAAATATAGTCCAGAAATCAACAAAATTAAGAAGATATTTTGTTATAACTGCATTTATAGAGAATACTAAGGAAGCAAGAACCATAAACCAAAAAGCTTTTCCAAAACCAAATTTTATGAAATTTTTTGAAGAGATAGAAACTGCACCAATTATCAATAAAAATATGCCTAAATATTTTATAGGTGTAAAAATTTCTCCCAGGAATATTGCTGCAAGAATTGAAACAAATAATGAACTTAAATAAAGTAAAGGAATAACCCGTGAAATTTCCTCTATTTTTACTGCTTTGAAATAAAAAAGAATTCCTATAACATATAAAATTCCAGCAACAAAAGCCAAGGCAATATTAAAATAAGACAGATAGGAAAAGCCGTGAAACAAATGCACAAAAAAACTTGCAATTAATCCAATTATACCAAAAATCATAAGGGGAACAACAGGTTTTTTAACCAGTTTTGTAAGAACATATTTATCTACTGTATTTACGATCGCCCATACTGCGGCTGATAAAATTGAAAATAATATCCATGACATACTAATCAGTTAAGGGGTATACTTAATAAATTTTCCTAAAACATGGTGTTGGTTAATCTTCGGTTGGTAAATAAGGGCTGTTAAGAATCGGTTGATAAAAAAATTAAATAAGAAAAGATTTATAACTTCAAGTATATTTTATAATAGTATGGGAGTAGAACACGAATCTGCTAAAAGAATCTTAACTAACGAAAAATGTCCTAAATG
>Ga0210057_1000984_pt1 | contig 44917 bp, 49 predicted proteins | sample CryGeyCG2114_010_2_FD_183968 | JGI IMG/M metagenome (GOLD analysis project Ga0210057, IMG submission 183968) | Groundwater microbial communities from aquifer - Crystal Geyser CG10_big_fil_rev_8/21/14_0.10 (SPAdes) (version 2) | ecosystem: Environmental > Aquatic > Deep subsurface > Groundwater ...
TTTTTCGCAGGATTTAAAACAGCAATCGATAGCGGTCAGGGCTTTAAATGTATATTGGTATTTCTGGGAAATTTCGCAAAATTCATTCTCGGATTCACAGGAACTATCTGCCTTATACTCGTGATGATCGGAGGGTATCAAATTGCCATTGGATCAGTGGTTGGCGATAAAGAGCAGGGAAAGAATCGCGTCATTTGGGCTCTTGTCGGACTTGTGGTCTGTATTCTTGCCTATGCTATTGTAAACTTCGTTGTCGATATTCTCTTGTAACCTATGTCTCGCAAAAAAAAGACGTTCACCTCCATTCGAGTCATCGGCAAAAAGGCCCATGATCTTCTCCTGAAGGCAAAGACTGCAAAAACGAGTGCGGGAGAGCAAACTCCTATTCTTCCACCCGGAGGAGAAGAGTTCCCAGAAATGGTGATGCATATATCAATGCGAAGCATTGTGCGTGCAACATGCATTATTCTAGCCTTTATTGTAGGAACATGGTTGCTTTTTGAAGTTCATGACAAAATTCTCCTTCTCCTTCTCGCTTTCTTCGTCGCAGCTATTATTGATCCTGGCGTACGGTACTTGGAAAACAAAGGAGTGCCACGTGGGTTAGCCGTATTACTACAGTACCTCCTCGCAGTACTCCTCTTTGTGTTTCTGCTACTGTCCCTTATTCCAATTATCGCAGCACAGTTGCAACAGCTTGCTCTATTTATCACGGTAGAGGTTGATGATTTTATCACCAACCCCGAAATTGCTCTCCCCTTCCTGTCAGAAGCAGTGAACATTCGACTGACAAACTTGATGCAAGGAATGGTGCAAAATGTTTCTGTCTACGAAATTGCTGATACATTACAAACACTAGGACAAAATCTTTCCATCACCGCACAAGGGTCCGTACTCTTTGCGACACGACTGGCAGGTTCAGTCTTAAGCTTTTTTGTTAAAACAGTCATCGTGCTCGTACTGGCATTCTTCATTCAAAGTGAAAAGGAGCGTATTCGCATGTGGCTTCGCAGCTTCTTTCCCCATAGTTACCGCCAGTACATTGATGGAAAAACTGAAGCTATTCATATCAAAATTGGCCAATGGGCGCGTGGGCAGTTGCTCTTGGGCCTCTCTATAGGACTACTGGTATTTCTTGCACTCACTATTCTGCGTATGCCATATGCAGTAACACTTGCTGTTCTTGCAGGATTCACGGAGTTTATTCCCTATGTAGGACCATTCATTGCTGCCGTGCCCGCAGTTCTCATTGGTTTAACGCAGGAAGGAATTCTCTGGGCAGCAATCATTGCAGGTGTGTACTATGTCATTCAATGGTGTGAGAATAATCTTCTGGTTCCTCTCATCATGAAGCGCGCAGTCGGACTCTCTCCAATCGCTATCATTTTTGCCATGTTAATCGGTGTAAGTTTCTCACAGTTCATTCACCCCGTCCTTGGACTTCTTCTCGCTGTTCCTACCACAACAATCATTGCCATTTTTCTGGAAGACTGGCGCATCTTTCGTGAAAGAATGTCAAAGTAATTTGACAACAGTCAACAGCTTGCCAATTTGTAAAAAAGCAAGGGTAAAGTCTCCAACAATGAACGAAAGTATGCTAGAATAGCATGAAGCCTTTGACAGGCTAGCACTCTACATGCTAGAGTGCTAACTCTCCCCTCTCATCACATATGCACCCATTCGACCGGTTTACACCCAATGCAAAACTCGCGCTACAAATAGCAGAACAAGAAGCGAAGACGATGAAGAGCCCTTATATTGGCACAGAACATCTGCTTCTTGGACTGCTCAGTATTCCCAAATCACTCGGCTTTTCGATTTTTACTGGCGCAGGCGTGACACTGGAAAATGCTCGCATCCTGCTGAAGGCAACAAAATCCAATGACATTGAAGGTCAGCATGTGAAACATGGCCTTTCTGTTTTTCTCCATAATGTTATCGAACAAGCGGTTATAACAGCACATAAGTACCGACACACAAATGTAGGTACAGAACACCTTGTGCATGCACTCGTATCCACAGAAAAAAATGCAGCAACCATTCTCCTGGAAAACATGCAGGTAGACTCCGAAGAGTTACGAACACGCGTCGAAGAAATGTTTGGGCAAATTAGCCAGTTCCGTCAACAAAGCAAAAACATTGAGCAATCACTTGAGGCATTTTTCCATGGTCTGCAGGGTGCAATGGCAGGTATGTCAACAGGAATGGCGGGAATGGGCGATCCTGAAGGATTAAAAAAGAAGAAAAATACCAAAAGCAAAACCCCAGTACTCGATTACTTCACAGACGATCTCATCGTAAAGGCCAAGGAAAAGAAGATCGATCCTGTTATCGGTCGAGACAAAGAAATTGAACGTGTCATTCATATTTTAAGTCGAAAAACCAAGAATAATCCTATTCTTATTGGTGAACCTGGCGTTGGAAAAACAGCAATTGTTGAAGGACTTGCGCAAAAAATATCACAAGGAACTGTACCGCGTTCACTCAAAAACAAACGCGTGCTCCTTCTCAATATGGGTGCTCTGGTCGCAGGAACAAAATATCGCGGAGAGTTTGAACAACGCTTCGAAGATATTATTAAAGAAGCCACGCAAGAAGATACGAACATCATTTTGTTCATTGATGAGATGCACACCATTGTTGGTGCAGGATCGGCAGAAGGATCATTAGATGCAGCAAATATTCTAAAACCCGCATTAAGCAGAGGCATTCTCCAAGTTATTGGAGCAACAACAACAGACGAATTTCGTACTATCGAAAAGGATCGAGCACTGGCAAGGCGCTTGCAGTCCATCTTAGTAGAAGAACCGAGCGTCGAAGATACACTCAAAATCTTAAGAGGAATAAAAGAGGCCTTTGAAAACTTCCACGCAATTACTATTTCCGACGAAGCATTAGAAGCTGCTGTCCAATTCAGTAAACGATACATCAATGAACGCTTTCTCCCAGACAAGGCTATCGACGTTCTCGACGAAGCGGCTGCAGGAAAGAAAATTATGCATGCGGAAGAAGAACCGGAAATTCGTAGTATTGATGAACATATTGAAGAGCTCATTCAAAAACAGCAAAAGGCTGTGCGCTCCCAAAAGTACCACCTTGCACTGAAATTAAAACAAGAACAGCAACTGTTAAAAGAAAAGAAGCAACGTCTTATAGACATGCGTGATGGTGACCGTCGTACACCAATTAGTATTTCCAGTGATGACATTGCCGCAGTCATTAGTCGCTCCACGGGTATCCCCGTTACCAAACTGCTTCGTTCTGAGGCAAAGCGACTGACGAATCTGGAAGGACAATTGCGCAAATATGTGATTGGTCAAGATGATGCAATTAAAAAAGTAGCACGTGCGATACGACGTAGCCGTGTAGGAATTGGTGATATCAAGCGTCCTATCGGCTCCTTCCTCTTTCTCGGGCCTACGGGTGTTGGAAAAACAGAATTAGTTCGCACTGTCGCACGCGAAGTATTCAACCGAGAAGATGCATTGATCAAAATTGACATGTCAGAATTCATGGAAAGACACAATGTATCCCGCTTAATTGGAACAACCGCCGGATATATAGGATACGAAGAAGGTGGACAGTTGACAGAAATGGTACGACGAAAACCCTACTCAGTTGTTCTGTTCGATGAAGTGGAAAAAGCACACCCAGAGTTCTTCAACCTCCTGCTCCAAATTTTGGAAGATGGTTTGCTGACTGACGGCCAAGGCAATACTGTCGACTTTACGAATACGGTCATTATCATGACGAGTAACATCGGAGCTGAAAAGCTCACAAAACAAGCAGGAAAGATTGGCTTTAAATTAGAAGATGAAGCACGTGATGAAGAACAACAGTATGAACATCAGTGCAATGAAGTCCTTACTGAACTCAAAGATCAACTCCGACCAGAGTTTCTCAATCGTATTGACCATATTGTCATCTTCAATGCACTTAACCAAGAACATATCAGAAAGATTGTCAAGAATCAGCTAGCATACCTCAACGAGCGCCTGCACACGCAGGGCTATGACCTGCAGGTGGACCAAAAAGTGGTTAACCTTCTTGCAACGGAAGGCTTTGACCCGGAGTACGGCGCCCGCCCCGTACGTCGTGTTATTCAACAGCGTATTGAAGACGAAATTGCAGAACACATTCTAAAAGGCGTATTCCAGCCTGGAGATTGTATTTCTGTCATCAAGAAGAACAATGATCAACTCGACTTCCTTCCTAAAGTAAAAAAAGAAAATAATAAAGAGAAAAAATCAAGTACTCTGGCTATCAAAGAAAACTGAGTGCGAATAGGAAAAGGGTAGGTTTTCTGGTACAATGAACTGAATGCCTATCGAAGCAGTCAAAATCCCGCAGAATGTCTACATTGAGGACCGTATTATCGGCCCCATCACACTGAAACAACTGATTCTCTCAGTGATTGGTAGCGGCATTAGTTATCTTCTGTGGACCGGATTCAGCAAGGCTTATGGCGATCAAGGAGTAAGTATTCCCTTGATCATCATTAGTATCATACCCGCTGTCATCTTCATGGCGTTTGCATTTGTGAAAGTCAATGATCTGTCACTCATGCGTATTACGCTCCTCTCTTTTGAACGCGTGGTCAAACCATCTATACGCATATGGACCCCTCGTGCCGGCGTGCCATTGAGCTTCACCAGCATCACACACGTCTCCAAAAATACACAGCAAGAAAAAGACATACAAAAGAAAGGAAAACTATCTGCAGAAGAATTGAGCTCAATTTTAGACACTCCTACTATACAAGATACACCCCTGCCTACCCAAAACAGGATCAATACTCCTCCCACTAAAACGTCATGAGCCCCGCCGACACAAAATCAGAGACACCTGAAAAAAAAGCACCGAGTACTGTGCGCAAACGCAAGTCACAACAAGTGAATGCCACGCAACGATACCTTCCTATCGGAGAAATCCGTAATGACACGATATCACTAAAAAATGGAGGCCTGCGTGCTGTACTTCAAGTTGAAGCAATAAACTTTAACCTGAAGAGTGAAACGGAGCAGGAAGCTATCATTGCCGGCTACGGATCATTCGTCAATACACTCTCCTTCCCCGTTCAAATCATCGTACGTTCAACGCATATCAATATTGATAGCTATCTCAAATACCTCCAGGGAAAAGCACAAGAGCAAACGAATGAACTGCTTCAAGAACAAACATTTGCCTATATCGCGTTCATTAACCGTCTTCTTGAAGTGTCAGACATTATGCAAAAGCGCTTTTATGTCATCGTCCCTTACGATAAAAGCGAGCGTAAAAAAACACTACTGGAAAAATTCTTCGATTGGTTGCACCCGGAAGACTCTGTTGGAAAAGCTGCCCAGAGATTTCGAGAGTTCAATCAATTCGTCAAAAAACTTAATGAGCGTGTGGAGCTTATTGAAGCAGGACTGGGCAACATCGGACTCCATACGAGCCGCTTACGCACCCGAGAGCTTATCGACCTCTATTACAACATCTACAATCCAGAAACTAGCCAACGGCAGAAAATTCCTGAAAATCTTGAAGATCTAAAAATGGATGACACAACATTGTAGATCGACTTTGACAAATATAACAAGAGGTGGGAAAATAAGAACGCAATGTGTTGCTCGTGCAAGGACACATGCACATACTGTTTTCTCTATTTTTTTCCACTTGCACCTTCCTTTTCTATGCCAATCCTTCAAGAAAATGCCACAATGGAGCAGCTACTCAAAGACTCCCCTCCTATTTTACATGCACGCCCTGGGGAACTTCTCGAAGGAACTGTTGTATTCAAAGGAAAAAATAAACTACTGCTCGACTTACAAGGAGTGGCAACAGGCATCGTTTCCGGACGAGAGCTGAGGGATTCCTTCAACACATTTCGCACTATTACCGTTGGCGACCCACTCAACGCGCTAGTCTTGGAAGAAGAAAATGATGAAGGGTTGGTGGTGATGAGTTTGCGTATGGCAAGCCAGCAAAAGGCATGGGATCGCTTCCACGATCTTATTTCAGAAAATCACACAATGCACTTCATAGCCCAGGAAGCAAACAAGGGAGGCCTGCTCGCCAACATGGACGGTATCCGCACTTTCCTGCCAGTAAGCCAACTGGCTCCTGTTCATTATCCACGTGTTAATAACGCAGATTCTGTCGAAATTATGCAACGTTTACAGAAATACATCGGACATACATTCACGGTAAAAATCATTACCATGGATGAAGAAGCAGGAAAAATCGTCGTATCGGAACGAGAGGCAATGGCAGAAGAACGGGCAAAAGCATTGGAAAGTTTGAAAGTAGGTGATGTGAAAGAAGGCATGGTGAGTGGCATAGCCAAATTTGGACTATTCGTGACATTCGAGGGGCTGGAAGGCTTGGTACATATTTCAGAAATTGCATGGGGACACGTGAAAAACCCTACAGAACATGCACAAACTGGCGATAAGGTCACCGTGAAAGTTATTGGCGTTGATGGCGACAAACTGAGTCTCAGCATGAAACAACTCACGCGCGATCCCTGGGAAGCTGTCGCAGAGAGATATCCTGTTGGAAAACGCGTTCAGGGCTCTGTCGTACGTTTCGCAGATTACGGTGCATTCGTACGGTTGGAAAAAGATATTAATGGACTGATTCACCTGTCTGAACTGGCTCACCACAAAGTAACTGATCCATCGGAAGTGCTCACCATTGGCCAAAAAGTCGAAGCACAGGTCATTAATATCGATATCGATGAGCGACGTATTGGCCTTTCAACCAAAGCGCTACAACCCATTGATAAAGCAACGCTAGAGAAACTCAAACAGGAACTCGAGTCTAAACAAGAAGAAGTAAAGAAAAAAGAAGAAAAGAAAACCCCTGCCATACAGGAAGCACTTCCTCTTGAGGAAGCACAATTTGTCGCATCCAAAACAGGAAAGAAATACTATGCTCTCGATTCTGCTCAAGGAAAAAAGATCAAAGAAGAAAACCGAGTGTACTTCAAAAATGAGAAGGAGGCTGAGAAAGCTGGATATGCGGCATAGCATCTGTACACTGCAGACATGAAAGCAGTAATATTCGACTTTGACGGCGTCATTATTGATAGTGAACGTTATTGGGACAGAGAAATGGATACATTCGGCTTTCAACATGTCCCAGGATGGAAAGCAGGAGACAATGCACGGTTATTCACCGGAAGAACACGTACAGGAGCGTATGAAGTGTTTTGCAAAGAATTTGGGAACATCTTTACCTATGCTGTCTTTTCAGCACATATGCAAGAAATGCAAGATCATATTCACTGCGAAAACATTCAAATGCTACCCGGTGTCCAAGACCTGCTTATGTGCCTACAGAAAGATGGTATTCCGATTGGCATCGGCTCTTCATCTTCACGCACACTCATCGAAAAAACGTTGAATACGTTTTCCATGCGCCATTTTTTTACAACCATCTCTCCCGGTAACGAAGTAAAGCCAGCAGAAGGAAAACCAGCGCCTACCATCTACCTCAAAGTTGCGAGGGACTTAAACATTGCACCAGAGGAGTGCCTTGTGATTGAAGATTCGCAGAATGGTGTGCGTGCAGCAAAAGCTGCCAAGATGACCTGTATCGGTCTTCGGAACGGATGTAATCATATACAAGACCTCTCTGAAGCAGATCATATCCTTGAAGGGTTCATACAGGTAACTACAGAAACTCTACGCACCATATACCACAGACACCAAATATCATCAGTGTGTTCTTAGCTCCTGATCTGAAAGAAAGTGTAAATGGAGATAATAGACTTGCTGTCCACCTCCTTTTCCTACATGAAAAGTCAATTTGTAACCATCAACTCCCTTTTCTTTTGCAAACTGCTGCGCTTTCGCAATGAGCATGCCGGGAACATGTCGTGTAGCCTCTGTGCAATCTGCAATAGAAGCAACAATATCTTCCTCCTTCTGCGGGATAAAGAGAAGGTGTGTTTTCGCACACGGATGAATATCCCGAAACACTAATACGTCTGCATCCTCATAGACAATATCTGCCGGAATCTCGCGATCCCTGATTTTATGAAAAACTGTTCGATCAGACATACCACTCAGATTGAAGCAGAAACACAAAAAACAAAAGTGCTTATAAATGCTGATGAATGTATTTTACGGAGAAAATCTTGCATTTTAAGCTTAAAAAGGGGAAAATAGTAAAGAATGGTCACGAAAAAAACTCCGGAACAACTACCCAAAAAGGGAGTTGAGGCCCCACCCCCAGCGCAACTGGAAAGAACTCCGGTGACGCAACCCGTTCAACAGAAAAACCTCGAGAGTCTTCTACTAGCCATCGAATCGATCACCACACCACCAGAAACGGTAGGAGAAGACAGCTCCGCAGATCTTGGAGGCGGTGGGGGCAAACACATGCAGAAGACATCAGATGGAAAACCCAAAAAACACGTGACTCGAGATGAAGCAATTGCAAACCTTCCCTCTCAAGAAGCCATGCAAAAGCAACTGAAAAGACACATTGAGAAAGAAGTAAAAGACCTGCGCAAACAGGCAAAAAAAATGATCTTAGGCAAAAGACCAGGAGCCGCCGATAAGCTCAACAAGCTCTATGCACGCATGCGCAAGCTGAATGGTCTTCTGACGGAACTCCTCAGCGCATCCTACGACATGATCAAACGCTTCTTTGTTAAAGTATTTATTGATAAACAGCCAATTCTCTAAGTGTCATTTTTTCTTTTTTCCTCTCTCGAGGGATGCGGTTTTTTCCACTTGCCCTGCTACCCATTCCAAAATGGTATCTACCATATTGAGAGGCTTGATCACAACCGATTCTAACTCTGCAGTGACGCTCTCAATGCGTCGGATGACCTTACGCAAATTGACCACAATAAACAGAACGTGGTACAACACAACAATAATTAGTACTCCAACTACAACATACACACCTGTCAACAATTCTGACGACTCAATCATGTACGATACAGAGTATCGTCAATTGCTATGATGCGCAATCTTCTACGCCATATCTGGTACCTACCCCGCAACCTCATTGTTGCAGGCATCACCCTATATCAAAAAACCCTTTCCCCTGATCACGGTCCATTGCACCCTCTCTATCCGTACGGCTACTGCAGGCATCACCCAACATGCTCCGAATACGGAAAACAGGCAGTACAGAAACATGGATGCATTCTTGGACTGCTCCTCATTATACGTCGCCTCCTCACTTGCCATCCCTGGCAAACGCCATCACAAGAAAGGATACATATGCTTCTTATGGATCAAGGTTAACGTTTCCTAGTCTTCTCTGCCTTACTCTTCAACTCCGCCCACATTCTTCTTACCCATGGCAAAGATAGCGTTGAAATAGTGTAGCCTCCTGTGGGAACCAAGGCTGATAAGTAGAAACCTTCAATGCCGATTTGCCAAAGAAACACACAGGCAGTGATATAGGTAATGCCTGCAATAATGCCCCTCCTCGTGAGACTGGTTTCCCACGCTTTTTCCATTTCCACACGCTTATTGCGCTCAAGGATTTTGAAAATCTGTTCCTCCATACAAAACAAAGTCTATCAGAAATACTCTGAGCTTATGGCAGTAACAGAAACTTACATCCAACCACAGAAAGGAAAACCGCTATTACTATACGAAATGCTTTTTCAGACACATAACCAACGACCTTCTTGGCTAACCAAGCGCCTACAAAAGACAACGGCAAAAGTACGATCATACCATACCAGAGTTTCATCGGGAGATTCACATTTCCAACCCCATAGGCAATAAGACGAATCGAATCGGTCATAAATGCAATTGCTCCTGCCGTAAAGATGTAGACGTGCTTTGGAAGATCGAATGCTGCCAGAAACGCACCGCGTACGGCACCACCCACCCCAAAGATTCCAGCCATGAACCCCGATGCGACACCTCCAGTAACTGCGGTTGCAGTGGTCTTTGGTAATTTCCATGATGAATGGAAAAGCAGGAAGAATGTGTAGATAATAAGCGCTGCGCCAAGAATGCGCAGCAGTAACACAGGATCTGTTTCAAGTGTCAGTCTGGCGCCAAGGTATGCAGCAAGAACGCTGGGCACTCCGAAGAGAAGAAGGAGATTCCACGTTGCTCCTTTGCGAAACAACAACATCTTCCACATATCGCCGACCCAGTGGATGATGCCGACAAGTAAGAGTGTTTGTGGTAGTGGGTACCAGAAGAGAAGGACGGGGATCATGATGGTGGATGTTCCGAATCCCGTCATAGTTCCAACGGCAGATGCAATGAGTGTAAGTGCGGCAATTGCTAGAATTTCAGTAGGCATTGTCCCATCAATCTAGAGCTTTTGCAGTCATGAAACTAGGATGTGTTGTCCATATATGAGGTATAGTAGATCTCTATGAGTTGGATTCCTTTTGCGCTCATTGCCCCATTTTTTTGGGCTTCATCTAATTTTGTAGATAAATATATTCTGGAAAAGCACATAAAAGGAATCTTTGATTTTCTCTTTTTCTCTACAATCAGCAGTTGGTTATTCACAGTAGTTATTTTGCTCGTTATAGGAATACCAGAATGGAGCGTATTTTCTTGGATTCCCATTGCCACGGGCATGGTTCTTGTCTATTCCTATGGCTTCTATGGAAAAGCATTGGAACTAGGCGAGACATCCCGCCTAGTCATCCTATTCAAACTCGTGCCCGTATTCACTGTTATTCTAGCTTTTCTATTTTTACAACAAACTCTCTCTCCGCATGAAGTTGTTGGTTTTATGATCGTTTTATGTGGTGCGATGATCGTATCACTGGAAAGAACTAAGGGGTTATTCACCAAGGGACTTGGGATGATTCTCATTGCCATTCTTATTTGGTCCATCATGACGCTCTTTGTGGATTTCGGACTGACCAAGATGTCTTTTTGGGAATACCTCCTTCTGGATAACCTCGGATCAGCACTAGCGGGACCAACATTATGTATTATCCCCTCAATCCGAAAACAGGTTCTCCATGGGATCAAGACAGCAAATCTTGGTAAATATGCCTGCTTTACCTGGAATAATCTTACAGATTTCCTCGGTCAGCTCATGTTCAAGAAAGCTCTGGTACTTGCTCCGTCTGCCGGCTTAGTAACAGTTGTAGTTCAAGTACAATCCTTCTATTCGATAAGTATCGGCGTGCTGCTTACGCTCTTCTTACCGCATCTCATTACAGAAGACATCTCTTATCGTACTTTGATAAAAAAGCTCTTTGGAGCTCTGATCATGTTCTCTGGCGTGTACGTTCTGCTAGTTTAGAACTTTGTTATATGTTCGCGTACCATTTAGCGAGCAGTAACCGTCCACTAGAAGAAATGTGGAGCGGGTAACGGGAATCGAACCCGTATGTTCAGCTTGGAAGGCTGACGTACTAGCCATTGTACTATACCCGCCTGCTTCCTATAGCTTATCGTCGCTTGAGCAGTAACTCAATGGCTGTCTGTATCCAGATTGTTTGTGTTCGGATACGTTTTTCCATTTCCCATACTGTAGGTGTTTCTGTCGTAAATGAGTGATCTGTGTACTGTTTCGGAGTCTTATTGACCCCATTCATATAGCCCTCAAATGTTGCATCTTCCGCATAGGGCGGATGAGCACAGGCTTCAGGATAAGCCACGACACCGCCTGTATTCTTCTCTGTGTACACCTCTGGCCACTGACACACTTCCATATCGTTAGGCAGAGCTGCAATTAATTGTGGACCAATGCGATGTCGTACATCTGCCATTGTCTCAAAAAGAAAACATGCATGTGGATTGTCTTTTTCTGTAAACCCCTCCCCTGAAGCATCTGCTGGTACTTCATGACAATCCATTGTAAATGCAAAACGTACACCAGTAGCCCGGAGCCACTGTTCTATGGCCTGCACTTCCTGTTGTTCTGTCTCTTTATTAAACGAACGATTAAGGTCGACACCATTCGCAGCAAACCGTGTGTCCAATTCAAAACCGCTCGGGTTCACGCAAGGAAACACATAGGCATTACACACAGTATCCTGCTCCTGAATACGGTTGCGTAACCAATCAATGACCGTATACACGCCAGCAGGCTCATCGCCATGCACGCCCCCGGAAAGAAGAATAGTAGGTTTACCAGGATGAAATGTACGCGGGTACTGCACCAGAAATAGCGGCCGAGATGATATACCAGGATACGACACTTCTGCCAATGGTTGCACATGGCAATGATCCATCTTCAGTAACGGATCTTGTACATCCCGCATAAACGAACGACGGAAGACGCGTGGCTGTTCTTGTTTCATATATGAGGAAGGGTTAACGTGCACAACTCATATGCCGTGCCTGAATATAGCGCAGAACAAGCTCTTGTGGACGCAGGATATAGGAAGCCAGTTCTTCTGGGCTCGCATGCACTTGATCGTCTTCCAGACGGTTCAGGATCGTTGCACACACAGATGCAGCACGAATGCCGGCACGATGACAGAAGGCAGCCAGCATGGTTGTTTCCATTTCAATATTACATACGCCGGCACGATGAAGTTCTTGTAAGTACGCACACTGCTGCGCATGAGTAAATGGAGGAGAGAGAGCACCATCCAAACGAGCCTGTTGTTCGTAGAAATCATCAACACTTAACGTTTTTCCTGTAGCAACAGGAAGACCATCGGCATGCTCCAGAAGAGATTCTCGTATGAGAGGATCCAGTTGTGTTGGCGTACATTGCGTCTCTCCCAACACAATCTGCTCGTGCCATGGTTCCAATTTGGCATTCACACCCTCCTTAGAAATCACCACTGTTCCCGGATTCAGACCAATACCCCCTGATGTCCCGATACGAATATATTCGGGATCATCACACCCTGCATGAAAAAGAAGCTTGGTTACTTCGTGAAGCAAAATAGAAATCGATGGCATCCCCATACCATGAGATACAGAGATAACGGGACCAACTTTATACAGGGAAAACCGTTCGATTTTGCCGATAGGTTCCAAAGAACAGTCAATATTCAACTGATCGGCAGAGTAGCGAGCAAAGGCCTGAGCACGCGCTGGACTTCCGCCCATACACACAACGGAAACATCTCCAAACATCTCCATCAGATTCATATCCGTATCCAGTCCCAGATGATAGAACACATCTGGTTGCAAACGCTGCAGATAAGGATTCATCTTCCATTTCACCATGATCTTGCATCATACTCTCATATATATAAAAAACCAGCAGCATGCGCTGCTGGTTCCGCTCATGTAGGTTAGAGAAGTTCGTCCGACGGCGGGTACGCCGCAGGAAGGAGGTGCTCATGCACCAATTGGTGCCAACGGAAGACCGCTGCTTCCTTGTCAGGCACATATGAGCCCGGACGATCGTAGGAAAGCGACAATCCGCCGCGAATACGTGCACAAAGCACGTTATCTTCGCCTTGGGTTTCCCGGCTGCTCCGCGTGCTGTCCTCCCTGAAACTACTTCCCACATCCTTAGCAAAGAAGTAGTAGAAGTGAAGCATGCAACGATCAGGAGCGACCGGTTCCACGACATTCACATCAAGCACGCGGTCACCACTCTCATTGAACATCGTATTCGGAAAGAGTGACCAGTACCGCGCAGTACCGGAACGCACTGTCCCACTCTCTTGTTTGAATGGGGCATATTGCAGTGCGAAGTGACTGGAAACCTCCACGCGGTAATCCGGACTGATCGTCGCGGCAAGACTGGGATGTGCGCTGCGATGATACAAACCATCATTGTAGTTATCCATCACATGCAGCCAGCTCGCGTGGATGTCATGCGTATCCTTTCCGGCGTATTCCATCGCCGCAAAGTGCGAACCGCGCTCGTAGAGTGAGCCCATCGTCTCCGCAAAGTCCGGCGGATCACTATCCATGCACACCCATACGAATGGGCCCCATTCCCTCACGGGAAAACTCTTCAGATTGTGCATGCCGGCACGGCAGAAACCATCCGGGGTATCCGGTGCAATGCGCAGTTCTCCCTTGAGGTTCCATGTCCATCGGTGATTGGGGCACTGGATCCTCTCTGTAGATGCACAATCTGCATCGAAGAGTTGCGTCCCCCAATGCGTGCATGAGTTAGGAAACGCACGCAACACTCCTTCCCGGTCACGAACGAGCACCATCGGATGCCCTGCAATCTGGATACAGCACACAGACTCAGGCTCAGAAATACCATCCTGCAATGCAGCAATCTGCCACGTCCTGCGGAAAATGTACCGCTGCTGAAGCTGAAACATCCATGGATCTAAAAACCAAGACACCGGGGGACGTTGCGCTCTATCAAGAGGCAAGGTCGGGTCAAACTGGTCAAGTTCGTGAGCGAGACACTCACGATCAGGTCGAGAGAGGTTCATGCGATATCTCCTTTTCTGAAATGCAAATGAGCGGCTGTTTATGCTAGCGCTCCAGTTTACGCCGGGCAAGCTCGTACCCCGGCTGCACGTTCAACGCATTCTCAAAGGATACATGCGCATCTGACATACGACCCTGCCTTTCATAGGCCACACCAAGATTGTAGTGCAGTTCTGGAATATTGAAATCGAGTTCCCGCCCACGTTCCAGAAGTTTAGTAGCACGACGCGTCTCCCCCTGTAAAAGAACCAAACCGCCAAGTTGAGAATATCCCTGTCCATCATGAGATTGTAAGGCAACATACCTCTCAAACAGTGGCACTGCTTCTGTAAATTTCTCCTGCACCACCAATACGCGTCCTAAACTAAACAGCGCTCGTGGATTCTCTTTCACTGAAAGCGACTGCCGATAGAGCTCTTCTGCTTCTGAGAGCTTTCCTTCCTGTGCACGAAAACCTGCAAGATTGTTATAGGCAAGATGGGAATTACTGTAGTGATCAATGACATTCTGAAAAAGTCTCTCGCTGTTTTTCCAGACCATTGACTGCTGATATGTCAGCCAAGCAAATAGAACAGTGACAGTGCAAGTTACATAGAGAGTTTTGTGCCAACGTAGCATGGCTACACCCACAAGAAACAGTGGCACAAGGATGGCCAAGTACGCATACCTGTCTGACGCGAAGTACACATCAAGTGAACCACTGTCACTCCCCTTCAGTACATTTGCAAATGAGGGAAGGAGAAAAAAGATAAAGAGCAACCATAATGCCACCCACAAACGGTCCCTGCGCAACCGAAGCCACGCACCCACAGAAATACCAACAAGAAGGAACATTCCAAGAAGCACACGCACATTCAAGAACGACACTGCATCAGTAAACGGATAGAGAATCGCAAGTTTTGTAGGAAGGAAAAATTTCTGGATGTAAAACGGAACCGATACAAACGGCATGAGAAGCAGAGTGCCCCAATCTGTGACCTGCGCACGTTTCCCAAAGAGTGCAATGACAACGAAGAGAGCTGCTAAAGCAAAGTACGGGCATTTTTCACGAATAGATCGTCGATCTACATGTCCGTCTTTATACCAATCCAAAAGAAGTAGCATGAATGGCAAGAGAGCAATGGAGACTTTGGAGAGTAGCCCCAACGCAAAGGCACTGACACTCAACCAATACCCATGTGTCAGGGTGACACGTGCATTTCTCCACTGTAAAAACAGATAAACACTACTCAGAAAGAACATGCTTGATAAGAGATCTTTCCGTGCCGCTCCCCATACGACTGTTTCCACGACCAGTGGGTGTACTGAAAAGAGTAACGCGCAGAGTAGCGCTATATACTCTCTAAAAAATCGTCGAAAAATCAGAAATACCAGCAGTGTGTTCACCACATGCAAAAGCAGATTCGTAGCGTGAACAACCATCGGATCAAATCCGCCAAATAGCGCGTATTCCAGCTGGTACGTCAGAAGTGTCAGCGGTATGTAGAGTTCCGGATCATATGTCGTAAACGCACGTTTCACATTCGCCCATGACAATCCTTGAGAGGTGGGATTATCAATAATAAGCAACTCGTCATCAAGCGCAACGAACTCGTTGGAAAGAGATTGAAAAAAAACAAGAAGAGGTAGTGCGATGATGCACAGAACTGCGAGCCACGTTTGCTTCACTTGCATAAAAAAATCATACCATTTTTCAGACTGCGAGCCTCACCCTGAACCCTCTCCCAATGGGAGAGGGAAGAAGGTATACTCCTTTCATGCGCATTGCAGTCGGGTCTCTCAACCCCGCAAAAATCGAAGCCGTGCGAGAAGCATTCGCAGACATGTGGCCACGCGAAACATGGATCGTTGAAAGCGTTGCCGTACCGTCAGGTGTATCCGACCAGCCAATGAGTGATGAAGAGAGTGTGCGTGGTGCACGTAACCGTGCAGAGAACGCACTTCGAGCTCTTGAAGCAGATTTCGCTGTGGGACTTGAGGGAGGCATCCAACGTATTGACGGACAGTACTACGATTGTGGATGGGCAGTGGTGATCGATAAAGAAGGATTTGAGGGAGTAGGCTCCAGTGTCCGCATGCGCGTTCCTGAAGCGATCATGGAGCGTATCGGACAAGGCGAAGAACTCGGTAGTGCCATCGACCGTATTTTTGGTACAGACAATGCAAAAGAGAAAGAAGGACACTTCGGTCTCATGACCAATAACCGGATCACCCGCGCGGAGGGGTACAAAGACGGTGTCCTCTCAGCACTGGGGTGCTTTTTGCATAAAGAGTTATTTACATCTGCGGCCGTCGCTTCTTAAGCGCAAAAAATATGTCGCGCACGAGATCATCGTGCATTTCTTTTTCCACAAAATCGAAAAATTCAGACAAATCTTTTTGATATTTCTGTTCGTACTCTAATGTTTGAAGCGCCAAATCTAGCCGTTCCAGCTGACGAGCAGCTTTTGCCTCCGGCGTCTCACCTGCCTCAAACTCTTCCCACAACCCTACAATCACATCACCTTTGGGAAATTTCTTGCATAACTTCCGCATCGCCTCACGTTCACGCCTTTCTTTTTCTTCCGGGAGCACATTATCAGCTGGGATAATATCCCCTACTTCCGGATCACTCTCCGCAAGATCGTGCACAGCAAGAATCTGCACAAGTCTTCCCACATCAACACCCAGTTGAGACCCAAGAATGCATCCAAGAAGAACAGATCCAGAAAGATGATCAGCAACAGATTCAGGGTGATCAAACTGCTCTCGTACCCACCCACGCCGACGAAGTTCTTTTAGACGAACAACTTGTTGCAGTGCATCTATGAGAACATCCATGCATCCAGTGTGCTGGAACTTCTCCTCAAACACTAGTAGACTTTTTCACGATCCTTACGAACGAAAGGAGGTGGCACATGTCACTTCAGGGGATCCGGCGTCTTTTTCTCTATCTTGTCTTCGGCGGACTACTTGGTGTTCCTCTTATCGGATGTTCGGAGAAACCGAAAGAGGAAAACACCAAGAAACAATCCGACAAAGACAAAAAAGATTGCTGAACGCCGAAAAAGTAGTCACGCGTGACGTGGCTTTCGTAGGCGGAGCAACTCTGCTCCGCCCTTTTTATACTTCTGGAGGCGTAAACTCCATTCCACAGTTACTGCATGTACACATAGGCGTATCGTCTTTGTAGCGAACAGAGATGCGCTTCTTTGTCGTGGACTTCTGTGTTTGCAATGCTCTCTTTCCATCCTTCTCCAAATGAAATATCTGCTTTCCTTTTACTGTGAAACCATTCATTAAACCGCACTTTGGGCACTGTAACAGCAGCTGCTCCGGGTTATCTTCTGTATCTGTCAATGTGCGAATTTTCTCAGATAGAAGCACCACCTGCTGAAAAAGGTCACCATCTTCCTCTTCGATCACAATACGAACATCAGCAAACCCTTCCCCAGGAATACCTGCACGCTTTCCATGTAAACGTCTCCCATACTCCTCCCGTGTTTCCGGCCAGTGTTCTCTCATTTTCGAGAACATAACCAGTTATAGAGCCACGCAAAGATGTACCCGCCGATAAATGCATCGATGAACCCCCATACACCGCCAATGAGACTGCCTTCCGGAGTTGCGCTGTATCCCAGATATCCCGAACCAATGAAGTCGACAATAGGCGCTCCGACCTGTGCAAACGCTGCAAGAAATCCCAAGAGGAAAATGCCCAGTCCCCACGTGATGCCACAGGCAAGCGCAAAATTTTGAACATGAAACAGTTGATTCTTAGCCATGGTATACATCGTACTCCTCATTCGAAGAGGCACCTCTAGACAAAAATATAAACAGAAGTAGTTTCGCATATCATCATTTGCAATGAAGACATAAAAGGGGTATACAGTACGATTCCATGGAAAATCCATATTATTTTCAGCAGGAGGAAATACGACGACGCGACGCAGAAAACGTTCTAATGTATGCACCAAAACACCACTCTCCAAACCTTATTCCATGGCCTCGTTGTCCGGAAGCAGAACAATATGTACAGGAACAGATCGAACATTTCCTTGAGAACCATACGTTTGCACGCGAGCTCCAAAAACGCATGCGGGAAGAAACGAGTACGCGCTTTACCGACTGGGTTGATCACGTGTCTATCCCCTTACGCCCACAGCATCTTACGAGATTGAGCCAGACAGGATTTACCTGTCGGTATGAGCACAGTAAGCAAGGACACGGTATCCCCTACTGGCATCCTCATGGAGACTTTCCCGATATTCTTCTCCATAGCGATCCTCAAACACTGGAGGTGGCAATGAAAGTAGATTCGATCAAAGACTTTCTCATTTCCCATAACCGTCTTGATCTCATCGATCAGGTTGAAGGATCACGTTTTGGAAAGTTCCGCAGAATACGCATTCCGGAAGGAAGTATAATCCTCTCCATTGTTGAACGCAGAGGATACAAAGGATTCACTCCGGACACAGATCTGGAAGCGGAAGAAAAATATTTGCATGCAAAGGCCACTTGGGATTCGCGCATTCGTGACTTTGAGCCAAAGAGAGAGACAGAGGGCATGGAATACACTCTGCAACTCGCACAGAAAATAGCCGAAGACGTCGGGCCGGACCTTGCCGCAGATATTGCCATGGCATCGGAACGCGAATACTGGACAAAACGAAATGCAGCAGCACGGTTGCAAAAAGTAAGACAAGATCGACTGGGTCTTGGTTGGGCAAACCATGACCATCACACATTCCGTTCCAGCCGAAAGCATTACCTCACACTCATGAAAATTTTTCAAACATTGGGGTTTAAGAAACGTGAACGGTACTCACCTCCTGATGCAGACTGGGGCGCACAAATTTTTGAGCAACCAAATGCAGGTATTGTTATCTTCGCCGACGTTGACCTGTTTCCAGAAGAAAAAGAGGATGATTTCGATTTCTCTACACAGAAACTCCCGACAAAAAGAAAATGTTTTACCGTTGGACGCTGGTGTGCACTTCACGGAGACTCTATTCTCCAGGCAGGCATGCATCACCTCGAAGCGCAGTTTGATTTCGACAAATTAGAGACAGACTTGAAAGCACAAGACGTGCACATGATTGATCCATTTAGCAACGAATGCGATGCAGACAATCGTCTTTTCCTGAAACAAACGTTTACGGAAGGAGAAATGTGGCCAGTGGACCAGGAACGACTGGATACGGCTCTATCACGCCGCGCCATTGGAAAAAAAACATACAATGCCATTATGCAAACACGAAAAGCAGTCGGGAGCGTCCTGGAGAACCTTGAAAGAAATATGGGATATAAAGGTTTTAAACAGGAAGGCGTATCGGATGTTCTCGACCGCGTCGATCCCAAAAAACTTGCGGAGGAATCGGAAGAAACACGCCGTAAACTTACCAAAACTATGTCATCCTGAGCCTGTCTGCCGACAGGCAGGCAGGTCTGACAAAGGACGAAGTGCTACCATGCTTCTATGACACGCGATGTTATCCTCGTTGACGTTCAGGGAAACGCGATCGGCACCATGGAAATCTTTTCCGCTCACGCAAAGCCTGGTCATCTCCACCGTGCATTTTCTGTGTGTGTCTTCCGAGAGAGCAACCGAGAAGAACTTCTCATTCAAAAACGGGCTCGTTTCAAACCTCTCTTCCCTCATCTCTGGAGCAATACTTGCTGCTCCCATCCATTTCCTGAAGAAAATATCGTCACTGCCGCAGAAAAACGTTTACAAGAAGAACTGGGGTTTACCTGTTTGCTAAAAAACGTGGGGGCATTTGTCTATCAGGCAGACGATCCTGCCACAGATCTCTCAGAACACGAACACGATACTGTCCTTATCGGCACTATGCCGAACGCTGAAATTATCCCCAATCCACACGAAGTTGCAGACTGGAAATGGATCACCATTCGTACACTACAACAAGACATGACCGCATATCCGGAAAAATATTCCCCTTGGTTTGCACAGGTTCTCACCATCGCTCTACAGTGTGCTCATGTCTGAGAAAAAACTTCATCTTGCCATTATTCCCGATGGCAATCGCCGCTGGGCACGTGCGAAGGGACTCCATCCATGGGAAGGTCATGCGCGGGCAGTGGAAAATTTTCGGACAATTTCCGACTGGTGCAGAGCACATGAACAGATCACCACCTTGACAATATGGTGTTTTTCAACGGAAAACTGGAAACGCGATAAAAAAGAGATCAGTAAGCTCATGTCACTTCTCGAAAATTATGTGAAGAAGAACCGTAACGATATGAACAAACAGCAAACACGTTTCCTGCATTCCGGCCGGAAAGACCGAATTCCTGCATCGTTGGCAAAATCTTTCACAGAGATTGAAAAAGAAACTAAACATAATGTTAAGTTTAATTTACATCTTGCACTAGATTATGGGGGGAAAGATGAAATCTTGAGAGCAATAGAGCGAATGAAAAACAATGAAACACTCGCTCAAAATGACATACTGCGTCCCTACCTTGACCAACCAGATCTTCCCGATATCGACATCATCATTCGCACATCTGGGGAACATCGCACTAGCAACTTCTTTCTCTGGCAATCCACTTACGCCGAATGGTTCTTCCTTGAAAAGCATTTTCCAGACTTTGAAATAACAGACATTGAGCAAGTGCTTGACGAATACGTACAAAGGCAGCGACGATTTGGCGGATGAATGCCACCGAAAAAGCATCAGGCAAACTCATTCTCTCCGGCGAGTATGCCGTGGTATTTGGCCATCCGGGAATTGCCATCCCCATCCCCTTCACAACACAGGTAACTTACCATGAAAATAAGCATTATGAAGAAGCTCAATATATACAAAAAATAAAAAAGGAGTGTGAGACATTCACCGAGCCTCTGTCAGGAACATTCACAGTAGAAAGCGCCATCCCTATTGGCCGCGGCCTGGGATCATCCACGGCACTCGTGATTGCAATCGCACGATGTCTCAGCCTCACAAAAGAACAGGCTCTCTCCATCGAAGACACTATCAACCCCGGCCACAGCGGCATCGACTTCGAAACCATCTGGCAGGAACGTCCGTTGAAATTTGTTAAAGGCCACAGGCCGGAGCCTGTCGATATCAATCTCGATTTCCTTGAAAATACCATCCTCATTGATACAGGAAAACCAAATGAAACAACACCAGAGTTGGTGAAATGGGTGAAAGACAATATGGCACCAGAAACATATCCCTTCCAGACCATCGCCCACTGCACCAAACGCCTCCTCCAAGGAGAATCTCCCCTCACAGTCTTCCCTGATCACCATCGGGCCCAAATCGCACTCGGCGTCGTCCCTAAAGAAGGGCAAAAACTTATTACAGAAATCGAATCCGTTGGCGGAGTAGCTAAAGTTCTCGGTGCGGGTGGAAGAACAGGCGGCGGAGGAATGGTATTGGCAGTACATTCGACGGTGAAGAACCTAGAAAAAGTCGCACAATACTTTGCTTTTCCCATCCATCCGCTTCAAAATGACTTGCTGCACCTTGCATGATTACTGTCACCTCCACCCCAAACATCGCCTTTATTAAATACTGGGGGAACCGCCATCAGGAATTGCGCTTACCAACAAACGATTCCTTATCGATGACGCTCGATTCTCCCATCGTTGAAGTTTCCATAGAAGAAACCAACACATTTTCGGTTACTTCGAACAAGGAACTCACCAAAAAAGACCAAGCGCGCTTGAAAATTCATCGAGAACTTGCACATCGCTACCTTACATCACTTCAGCCGGAATATGCACTACCGACAGTATCTGTCTCCATAACCTCACAAGTCCCCGCTGGTATTGGACTTGCCTCGTCTGCAGCAATTTTTAGCGGAATTACCAAAGCGTATGCCGAACTGCTCGCTCAAAAAGGAGTACACCTCACAAATGAACAGGTGAGTATCATGGCACGATTAGGATCTGGTTCAGCCTGCCGCAGCATTCATGGGGGCTTTGTTGCCATACACGCAGGCTTAAGTGATAGCATCGATGCGGCAATAGCTGTTCAGATTGCTGACGAACATCACTGGAAACTCCACAATGTCGTTATTGCACCAAGTCTTCAGGAAAAAAAATATGGATCAAGTGAAGGTCACCAAATAGCACATACTAGTCCTTTCTTTACAGAAAGATTGCAGAAACTCTCAAAAAGACAACAAGAGTGCATTGATGCAATTTGTCATAAAGATTTTGAAAAACTCCAGCATGTGACTGAAGAGGATGCATGGAATATGCATAAAATTGCCGAAACGAGTACACCCTCTCTGTGTTACCTGACACAAGAAACGTATCGCATAACACAGGAAGTTGCACAACTACGAACAGAAAAACATCTGCCCGTTCTCTTCACTATGGATGCCGGACCCACGGTGCATCTTATCTGCACCGAAGAAGCCTGTGCCGATATCAGAGAATACGCTCACCAACAAACAGGATGCGCCATATTCGAAACAAAAGTAGGAACTGGCGCACAGAGGAAAGCTGCCAAGCATGAAACCTGGCAGCTGTAGAACTCTGGTCACACCACCAGTTTTTTGCTGCAAAATGGACAATACTGAATGGGGAGCTTGGCAGAAGTACTCTTCGTATCCCGATAGTTCAGCACGAGATGCAAAAAGGCTCCTTCATTCGGACATGCCACTACAATGCTGTGCTCAGGACACTTCTTACGAAATACATCATGCCCCTTACATCTGTGTACAGGCGTTGGCATAGAAATCACCTCCTTTCAAGCAATAAATGACCAGTTACACTGAACATACTTCAAAAATATATAGATAAACAAGGGCAGTCATCGACATGACGACTGCCCTGTCACTTACTGCTCCTTTGGAGCGTGTTCTTTGGAAATTTGCACTTCCATAGAAATCTTTTTCCGTGTGAATCGCGAATGGAGCATCGTTGCAACCACGCTTCCCACAGCAGTACCCGCTGCATAACACAGGATATCCACTACCGACGGAACGTTCGTGACTACATGCCGAATGAGAAGAAGCCACGCGCCACTGACCAGAAACGTCCATCCGGCATTGAGGAAGTTCCGTTCCGTGTATGCAACGATTCTCAGCCGCATTACTACAAGAAAATCCCACAGAAACCCAAGCAGAAAGTATCCCATATGTCCCTCCTTCCCTTGCTCTTTCAAGGAACAATACTAACAAGTAGTATATATCAGAACAGAAAGAGAATGATAGCACAAATACGTATGGATTTCCGCACCCTCTCCATTCACGGCCGACGAGAAACACTGGAACGAAAATTCTGCATTGATCTCTCAACACTCGCCATCAATGAGAAACACATTGGGCATGCCAACGAAAGAAACTGTGAACAGATGTTCGGCCATGTGCCGATTCCTGTCGGGTACGCGGGACCACTTTCTATTACATTGAGCTGCGAGGAGAAGATCGAAGCGCACTTGCCACTGGCAACGACAGAAGCCGCACTGATCGCCAGTGTGAACCGCGGATGTAAAGCTCTGCGGGAAGCGGGAGGAGCGCAGACAACATCGATCTATCACGGCATCACCCGATCCATTGCATTAAGAATGCAGAATGCAGAATGCAGAATGCAGAATTACGAAGAAGAAATTTCTCTAAAAAAAGAGGAATGGGTTGCGGTAGGTGAAGCAACCAGTAACCATCTCAAAATTTTGAAGTACGAAATAGACACACACGAAGATCTCCTCTTCCTCACCATCTACGCCGACACAGATGAAGCAATGGGAATGAATATGGTGACGATTGCAGCGGAGGAAATTGGAAAATGGATGGAAAAAAACTTCAACCTGGAATGTATAACCGTAGCCGCAAATGTGGATAGCGATAAAAAACCGAGTCAAAGAACAAAGGAAAAAGGGCGCGGATATGAAGTGACGGCGACAGCTGTTCTTTCTGAAGAAGTCGTAGAATCAGTTCTCAAAACCACCCCGAAAGCACTGCTGGAAGTAGCGCATGCAAAATTGAAAGTTGGCTCGGAAATCGCCGGGGCTCTCGGCAAAAACTGTCATGCTGCTAACATCATCGCCGCCCTCTACCTCGCAACAGGACAGGATGCGGCACATGTTGTGGAGGGATCATTGGCAGAAACGCAAGTAAAAATTGATAATGGACAATTGAAAGTGATTGTACGAAATCCGGCAATCCTCGTTGGGATCCGCGGCGGCGGCACAACCCTTCCTGCCCAATCCCAAGCTCTCAATCTTCTACTAAAATCTACAGTTTCAGGTCTACAGTCTACGCAACAGCTTGCTGAAACCATCGGCGCGGCAGTTCTCGCTGGCGAACTCTCTCTCCTCGCAGCTCAATCCAGCCACACACTCGCAAAAAGTCATAAATTCCTTGCACGATCTAGCCCCCTCCCCTAGCCCCTCCCTCAAGGGAGGAGAACTCCTCCATCTACCTCCTGATCCATCACTATTTCTGATAAACTTTTTCCCATGCATTCTGTAATCATTGGTTTCGGCAAATACCTCCCTCGTTATCGTATCCGCACGGAAGAAATAGCCAAACACTGGCAACAAGATGCAGCACATATTACTCAATCTCTTGGTATCGAAGAGAAAACGGTGCCGGCAGAGAACGAAGATAGTTTTACATTCGCATACGAAGCAGCCAAACAAGCTATCGAGGTTGCCAATATTCCTTCATCAGAAATTTCCGCCTGTTTCGTGGGATCGGAGAGTCACCCCTACGCCGTGAAACCTACAAGCGGAATGCTGGTTTCTGCCCTCGAACTCCACCCGTTCTCTCACGCAGCTGACCTGGAATTCGCCTGTAAGGCAGGAACCGCAGCAATGCAAATTGTGGACAGTTTCATACGGTCAAAACAAATCGAATACGGCCTTGCCATTGGCACAGACAGAGCACAGGCAAAAGCTGGCGATGCACTGGAGTATTCCGCGGCTGCTGGGGCCGCCGCCCTACTTCTTGGATCCGAAAAACACGAAAATGCCCTTTGTCGCATGGACCATACGCTCTCTTTCACCACAGACACACCCGATTTCTGGCGAAGTGAAGGGGCATCTCACCCTGAACACGCCGGCCGCTTCACCGGCGAACCCGGCTACTTCTCTCACATGCGCGAAACCATCAGTGGTCTCCTAACCGCTACCCACTCATCGCTCCCTGCTATTCATCATGTGGTCCTCCATATGCCCAATGCGAAATTTCCCAAAAAAATCATGAAAGAGTTTGGATGTACGGATGCACAAGTTGCACATGGGTTTATCGTCCCTACTATCGGAAATACGTATAGCGCCTGTTCCCTCCTTGGCCTGGTAAACGTCCTACAACATGCTAAGAAAGAAGAAAGGATTATGCTGGTTTCCTATGGCTCTGGAGCAGGATGCGATGCTTTCCTGATGACCATGCTCCGACACGGGATGACGCTCTCTGAAGAAAGGAGAGATCTGGAGTATGTCTCCTACAGCAAATATTCTCAGCTGGTACAATCTCACCAGTAATCTATACTACAGATACCAATCCTCTGAACTGACTCACGTGCAGAGAGACATCTTCCTTATTGGCTCGGGACAAACACGCTTTGGCGAATGGTGGCATATGAGCCTCCAAGATCTCGTACAGAAAGCAATGGACACAAGTATAGAAAATGCACCATGTACAGCACTGGATATTGACATGGTCATTACGGCAAACATGCTGGGGGAACTCACAAATAATCAAGCACATGTTGGCGCTCTCGCCTCTGCACTCCTTCCACATAAACCCCCGGCCCTTCGTATCGAAGCAGCATGTGCATCCGGTTCTGTTGCTCTTCATACGGCTTGCGCATTCCTTGAAAGTGAACGTGCTGAAACAATTCTTGTTCTTGGTGTAGAGAAAATGACAGATGTCTCTTCTGAGCAGATCACACGCGCGCTCATGGGAGCATCAGACAACGAAAAGGACCAAGTGCCTGGTCTGACATTTCCCGGAATTTTTGGACTGATTGCCAAGCGGTATATGTACGAATACGGACTCAAACGTGAAGAGTTGAATATCGTGAGTGCACGCCATCACGAAAATGCATCAAAGAACCCCAACGCGCAATTTCGTAGCCCCATTGCACCAGAGTCCGTGGAGACAAGCCCCCTTGTTGCCGATCCGCTTCACATGCTCGATTGCTCCCCCATTAGCGATGGGGCTGCTGCGTGCATCCTGAGCACAAAGTACAAAAGTCCTTTTCAACTGCGTGCATCGACACTCGCAAATGATGCGGTCAGTATTACTGACCGTGAATCCATTACAAGCTTCTCTGCAACAAAAGAAGCTCTGGAAAAAGCATTGAAAGAGGCATGTATTAGACGAGAAGATATTGCCACAATCGAACATCACGACTGTTTTTCCATTGCAGCAGTGATCAACATGGAAGACTTGGGCTTCGCAGATAAAGGAAAGGGCATTGAATGTTACACAAAACCTTCATCACACACCTTTAATGCTAGTGGGGGCTTAAAAGCCTGCGGCCACCCTGTTGGTGCAACCGGCATTAAGCAATTGATCGATGTGCGTAAACAGTTAGAACACTCACAGAGTCGTTACGGATTGGCCCACAACTTCGGCGGTGCCTGCGCCACCTGTTGCGTCCATATCCTCGAGTACACCGTATAAATGTCTACTCCTTCCATCGCTCATCGGGCTCTGAAGACACGAAATCAGAAGAATCAATCTGGAACAATTATCTCATATACGACGATCACACAATCTCAGTCCCACACTATTGCGTTGATCGAACTGGAAGACGGTTCACGGGTACTGGGACAGATAGTGTGTCACTCTGAGCAAAATATGCTCAGTGCAACAGCACTCATTGGCCAACGCGTCATGCCTCGCATGGCACTCTCCTCTATAACGGAGCAGGGCCTTCGCATCTACGACATTTCCTACGAAGTCATCATACAGAAAAAAATTGATACATTTGATGAAAGCGTGTTTCCACGCTATATCCTCGCTATTACCGGCCCTTCAGGAGTAGGAAAATCTACCGTCAGCAAACTACTGGGAACTGTCTGCAGCCACTCTATGACACGCGTCCCTATTCTGACGACACGTCACCCTAAAGAGGGTGATGATGGCGAATATACATACGTATCGCAGAAAGAATTTGAAAAACTACACAAAGAAGGGAAACTCGCTGCGTACACTGATATTCCATCAAACAGCGAGGAACGCCGATACGGCTACGTAGTAGAAGACCTTGAGAGAATCTGGGAAAATGGGAAAGTGCCCGTTGTGGTCACAGAAATGCACCTGTTGCAGGGATTGGCGCAACACTTTGGACGTCGCTCCATCCTCTCCTTCGGCCTCCTTCCTCCAGGGAAAAGCCGACGTGCAATGCTCAGTTCACTCCTCTTTCGTCTGCGAAAACGTGGCCGCGAAACCGAAGCACAGATCCGTGAACGCCTCAAACATGCTGTGCAAGACCTGCAATTCTTCAAAGAACGTGCCGAACTCTTCGACCACATTCTCGTCAACGAAGATTTGGATACACTCATCAAAACGTTCCAGAAACATGCACTAGAAACTGTATAACCTATCTTCCAGGGCACATTGCTGCGATAGCATCTGACACAAGACCGAGAAAATTCTTTTCAAAGTACTCTTTGAATTCTAACGCCAATGCATCTGCTACACGATCGTAGTCATCGGGATGGGACCACATCTTTTTTGGATTGAGCAGGTTTTCGTCCACTCCAGGACAAACCAAAGGAACAGCCACATGAAACTTGCGGTACTCCCAATAGGGCACACTGTGTAATTCCCCACGTAATGCAGCACACACAAGGTGACGCGTCACGGCAATATCCATTCGCTCTCCAACTCCATACGGACCACCACTCCAGCCTGTGTTCACAAGATAGACCGCTGATCCATATTGCGTCAGTTTCTGCTGAAAGAGATCCAAGTAGTCCTGTGGTTTTCGTGGCATAAACGGACCACCGAAAAATCGCGAAAATGTCGCTTTTGGCTTTGTGATACCCGCTTCGGTTCCTGCGAGTTTGGATGTGTATCCGAGTAAGAACCAGAGCATCGCCTGCTCTGTATTCAACTTCGCAATGGGAGGAAGCACCCCACTCGCATCAGCTGTAAGGAAGATAATCGTGGAAGGATGTGCCCCTTGTCCACCCTTTTTTACATTCTGCAAACTGGTCAATGGATAGGTAGCACGGGAATTTTCAGTGAACCGATCATCATCGGTGTCGATAGTGCCGTCGGGATAGACCATAGCATTCTCAATAATGGCATCTTGTCCTTGTTCCAGAACTGCCATATAGATCTCCGGTTCCTTCTCTTTGCGAAGACCGATCAATTTCGCATAGCACCCGTTCTCCATATTCGCAATACCCTCATCCGACCATAGATGTTCGTCGTCGCCAATCATCTTTCTCTGAGAATCACTGGATAAGGTTGTCTTACCAGTTCCTGACAAACCGAGAAAGAGCGCCGTCGACCCGTCAGGAGCTTCATTTGCACTGCAGTGCAGTGGCAGAATTCCGTGTTCTGGGAGAAGCGCATTCATCACTGTAAAAGCGAGCTTCTTCACAGAACCAAGATAAGAAGATCCATATACCAATCCTCGACGTCTCTGGAAATCCATTGCGATAAGTGCCTTGGAGGATCCTGGTCGCTGTACAGTATCATATGGCAACACAAGAATGGTTAATGGATCACCAAGTTGAGATTCTGCATATTGAGCATCCAAAAACATATTCAGAGTGAATAGTGTACTCAGTGCACTATCAGTAACCGTCTGCACTGAAAGTGCATACTGTGGGTGTGCTCCCACAGACCGGTGTGTGACGTAGAGCCGTTCTTTTTGAGACAACATGTGTTGCGCTTCAGACCATACCTCATCAAATACGTTGGGTTCCATAGGAATACACGTCTGCGAAAAACTCCAGTCAATGGTAGGATCTCCTGGGTGACAGACCATGTACGTATTTTGAGGAATGCGTCCTGTTGACAGTGCGGGGCGCCACACAGCAAGCGCACCGGAGGCACTCGGAAGTGCCTCACGGACCGTGAGAATCTCATCTACAAGAGAGGAACGTGATGGATCTACCCAGATATTCGGATGCGTGGTAAGCAATGATGTGGAAACAGAAGAAGTGGCAACAGAAGACATAAAGAGAGTTTAAGAAGAAAGGTCACAGAATGTTTTATGCAGATTGTCGTAGAGCAGAGGAAGCTGCTCTGTAGGAACCGAGGAAAAGGCAATGCGTACTTTGTCCTGTCCGAGAGCGACAATCCCCGTATCATACTGTTCAAGCAAATGCCGTCGTACGGCTTCCGCGTCAAGATGATGCAACTGCAAACAGAGAAAGTACCCGGAGTTACAGGGAAGGAGAGTACAAAAACGTGCAAAACGACCCTGAACAAGAATGTCCTGTGAACGGTGAAAACGTTTCCTCAACAGTTCTTTGTTCCTCTGTTTTTCTCGGGCATACGTTGACGAACGCAGTGTGCGAAGCACGAGGTGTTGTGACAACTGAGAACAGTTCGATACATCGCCTCGTACAAAACCAGCAACTCTGTCTTCCAGATCTGTGTACATCTCTTTCGTTGTCGCCTTCCCACCAAACGTAAGGAATCCAACACGCAAACCCCATGCATATTCTTCTTTTGTCGCCCCATCAATCTTCACTGCGAGCACGCGTTCATGAAGGTTCGCCAATCGTGCAAACAGAGATTCCTGAGGAAGAGCGTCGTCATATGTGAGTCCGAAATACGCATCATCACAGAGTACTGTCAAAGTACTGCCACGTTCTGCTTCATCGGAGAGAGAAGCGCACAAAGACTCGTACTCTACAGCCGTATATCCTGTTGGATTATTCGGAAAATTAAGAAGTAAAACTTTATGTGTTGAAGAGGAATGTTGTATGGCAGTACACAAGGACTCCACATCCATTCGTCCCTCGTGAAATAGAGGAATGGCATGAAGAGTTGCTCCCCAGAGCTTCTCGAATGTCTGACGATAGTTTCCCCAATAGGGAGAAAAGATATAGACCGCATCACCCGGATCTGTGAAGAGACAAGCACATGCACTGAGACCATGGGTAATCCCCGCAGTCACTACAGGAGTACTCACAGAAGCAGGAAGTGATGGGTTTTTAAGACGCATGTGCCGCAACCACTCATTGCGTAAACTTTCTATTCCGTGAGTCGATGCATAGGGTAGTACTTCTTCCAGAGGCAAATTCACGAGCCTCATGAGAGAAGGGAGATGTAAGGGGACCCCCTCCTCATCCAAAGCAATACCAATTGTAGCGTTTATGGGTTTCCCTCGTGCCTCTGCCGTCTGCGTCACGATGCCGCCATGTGGAAAAGAAATGCGCTTTCCACGCTCAGAAAGCCAAGAATGAAGGGACATGCGCCTCATCCTACACAGAGAACTCCCGAGGGAAAACAAAAGAACGTGCAAAAAAGCCTACGAAACCCCCCATCTCTCACTTTATCGCATGTGCAGGACCAAAATATATCCCACAAGAACTTCCCACAATTCACCAGTCTTAATACGTCGTATTTTAAAAGAATAAATGCCAGTAATAGAGCTACAAGATAAATGGTCCAAAATTGCAATTCCCGAAGCCGAGTCACCTGTGGATAATGAGCGGTCCCTATGGCCTATCCACGCGTCCCCTACCGGGTTGAATACACGAAAAATAAGTACTCCCGGGCTATTTTGCGTGAAAATACGATTATTATCCGTCTGGCGAAAAACCTGAGCGCTGAGGAGCACAGGGAACACGTTCAGAGCTTACTGGAACGGATGATGGAACAGGTCCGCAAGGAACACCATAAGAAACTCATTCACCCATTCCGTCATATACTGCAAGGTGGCCAAAGTCAGACAGTCAGGCTAGCAACTGGCAAGACCTTCACATTTACTCTTATACCAGGAACAACTACGAAAGCCAGACGCAAACCAAACGGATGGCATATTACCGTGAGCCCACACATTCGAAGAAAGACGTTACACCGCCTCCTCTGGTCACTCATTGCGAAAGAGGAGTTGCCACGCATTGCGCAACTCGTGGCACGCATCAACGACGAACGTACGAAAGTACACGTAAAAAATGTCCGCGTAGCCTTTGCCCAATCACAGTGGGGCAGTTGTTCCCCACGCGGCACTATCATGCTCAACGCCGCTCTTCTCTTCGCACCGCCATCACTGCTGTGTTACGTCATTGTGCATGAACTTGTACACCGAAGAGTATCGAACCATTCACAGAAATACTGGAATCTTGTAGAAGAAGCTCTTCCCAACTACAAAAGAGCAATCAAAAAAATGCAACAGTATCGGTTACCAACACTATGAACTCTTACGGTACCCGTGTACTGCGTAAAATTGCACGCACACGCGCTCTGGCAGCTCGATCTTGCTCTGCACGACGAGGACGGTTGCGCGTATATCCCTCTTCTACCATTCTCGTGCACAAGTTATAAAACCCAGAGAGAAACTTCTCCATACCTTCCGGACATATTTCACGTCGAAGGTACTGACGAAGCAGTGTGCGACCATCAGCATCTAAATCACTGTACTCCAACGAAGATTCTGGAGCAGCAGCATGCACAGGTTCATCTTCACTACCTTCCGATGCCGTCACAGCTGTATCACTCTGTGAAAAGTCTTTCGCAAGAAATGCACGAATAGCATCAAAGTCATTGATATCCGGACAAACGATATCCTTATGGCCTGCTGCATGAAGGTCACGACACTTTTCACGAGCATCCGCGTAGTCTCGCCGACGCTGGATACGTGTCGTCGTATGAAACTGAAGAACATTATATTGAAAAGTTTGGTTGTCAAAATTCTCAAACCACATGCCATCATCATCGGATGATCGAAATTGCGCACCAAATCCCGCACCCATGCCTCCAAACAAACCGACAAGAATGGAAAACGCAAATGTAACGGCAGCCATTGCAATGAGCATATGCCGTAAAGAATGTTTTATATATTTTTGTGACATCACTTCATTATACCAAAATTGGCTATCTACCGCAATCCTACGGCTTTCTGCACTCGCTCCATCGTCTTTTCCGCAATGGTTTTTGCTCTTGCAGCCCCGTCAGCCATAATCGCCGCGATGTCACTGTCTTTTAGGTCTTCCCGATTTTTCCTCATAGGGCCAAAATAATCCATAAATGTCCCTAGGAGGCGTTTTTTGGCATCACCGTAACTCAGCCCCTCCCGATACTCATCGGCAAGCCTCACGGCCTCTTTTTCATCCAGAAGAAGCTTGTGGATTTGGTAGATGATACACGAATCCGGGTCTTTTGGGTCAGTAGCACCTTTGGAATCTGTCACAATCCCCATGATTGCCTTTGTCACCACTTTCTCATCACTAAAGAGCGGAATTGTATTGTTATAACTCTTGCTCATTTTTTGCCCATCCGTACCGGGAATAACAGCGACGTCACCCTGAATCTGCACCTCCGGAAGCGTAAGTATGCCCTCGCCATAACGGTGGTTAAACTTCTGTGCAATGTCCCGCGCCATTTCCACATGCTGCTTTTGGTCTTTTCCTACAGGAACGATGTCCGCGTCATAGAGAAGAATGTCAGCCGCCTGCAGCACAGGATAGGTAAAGAGCCCTGCGCTCGCTTCGATCCCCTTCTGCACTTTATCTTTATAGCTCACTGCACGTTCTAGAAATCCCACAGGGGTCACGCAATTCAAAACCCAGGCAAGTTCGGCATGGGCAGACACGTACGACTGAAAAAAGAGAATGCCTTTATCGGGATCGAAACCGCACGCAAGTAAGTCTTTTGTGAGATCCTGTCGAAATGAACGTAACTGTTCAGGATCATGCACCGTCGTCAGTGCATGGAGGTCAACAACAATGTAGATATTCTCGTCTTCTCCAAGAAGATCGATATTCGGCTTTATGGAACCAAAATAGTTTCCCACATGTGCAGCACCCGATGGTTGTATCCCAGATAAAACCCGCATGCAGCAATTGTATCGTTACTTCACCGAACTCCCAATCTTTTCTAATGCTTTCAGCGACTCAATCGGTATCATCCAGACCGTTGTATTACTCTGATCAGAGCTAAGGTCATTGATGCTCTGCAATGTACGTAGATGCAATGCTCCCGGCTGCTGCGAGAGCGTCTGCGCTGCTTTAGCCATATTTTCGGCAGCAAGAACTTCTCCCTGTGAGTTAATGATCACAGCCTGCTTCTCGCGCTCTGCCTCAGCAACTTTCGCAATCGTACGCTTCAGGCTTTCAGGGAGAATAATGTCTTTTAGCTCTACTGTCTTCACATCAATCCCCCATGCATCCGACGCACTATCAACACGTTTCTTTATCCTGTCGGCAATCTCCTGCTTATTTGCCAGAAGTTCATCCAACGTCACTTCGCCAACAGCGTTACGCATGGTTGTTTGTGCCAACTGCGAAACAGCGTAGTAGAAATTCTCCACTTCTAAGATGGCTCTTGACGCGTCGAGAACGCGAAAATACAGAACAGCATTGATACGAATCGGAATGTTATCCTTTGTAATCGCTTCCTGGTCGGGCACATCCACTGCTTTGACACGAATATCTACTTTGATCAGACGCTGAAAAACGGGAATGAGAACCTTCCATCCCGGACCCCACACACGAGAAAACTTTCCCATCGTCAGCACAACCCCCCCGCTCATACTGATTGACCTGACGAATCATGGAAATCAGCAACACAACGATTGCCGCGAGAACAAAGAAACTGAAGGAAAGTTGAAGAGAAGTATCCATAGGAATGGAGTGTGCACTGTTATGACGTTGCATGCAATCGTTGTATTGCACGATCAAATGCCGGAGGGAGCGGAGCCTCAACATGAACAACCTGACTCTGTACGGGATGTGGAAAAGCCAGCGATACCGCATGCAAAAAGAGTTTTCTACATCCATATGCACGCGCAAACAGTCGGTTGAATTTTACATGACCATATTCATCATCAAGAACAAGAGGATGGCCAATCTCTGCAAAATGCCGACGAATTTGGTGATGACGTCCTGTTTCAATGTCACACTCCACGAGTGATACATCTCGAAACGATTCAACAATATGGTACCTAGTTATTGCTTCCACTATTCCCTTCCCGCGAGCAGGAAGTTTGATCCGAATTACACCCTGCCGTTTTGGTCGGCCTACAACAAGAGCAAGGTATTTCTTCTTCCATCCTGCAAAGTCGCTCTTCAAAACAGCTTCCAGCACTTTCTTCGATCGTGCAAACACAATGCATCCTGATGTTTGATAATCAAGCCGATGAATCGCCCGCAAGCCCGGATAGTCTTTTTTGAGAAAATCGAGTAATGGCAACTTCTCCACTTTTCCTTTACCACGCACTACAAGTTCTCCACTCAACTTATTCACCACAAGAAGGTGTTCGTCACAAAAGAGAATACGGCGGGGATCGATGGGCACTATGCACAGTGTACAAGTTCTTTCTCTTCAAAAAATCGTTTCATTTCCTGCTCGGCACTCTCGAAAGAATCTGATCCGTGAATAACGTTAAAGCTCAAGCTTCGTGCAAATCGACCTCTGATGGTATCCGGTTCATCAAGGCTGCCGATACGACGTCGGATGGCTGCGATAACATCCTCACCTTCAAACACCAAAGCAAGGCACGGACCGGAAAGCATGTATGTTTCAAACTCATCGTAAAAAGGCTTTCCAACAATATGCGCATAATGTTCGTGCATAAGTTCACGCGTCATCTGAATATACTTTGCCGCACAGATACGTCCTTCTTTTTCCAGATCAGCAATAATCTCGCCGCAAATACGACGTTGAATGGCATCCGGCCGAAGGAGGACCAGAGTTTGTTGCATATGAAAAATTTATACTAATTTTAAAAAATGTCAATACGCTTACTAAGCGGCGACATCCTCTAGTGAATGTTGATCTCTCCCTTTTGGATTATACACAGTAACTGTGCCTGGAGCATATTGACCGCTCATGGCATCAGAAAGTGCATGAAACATAGTCTGGTTCATCCATAGCGTCTTATCTTTCCTATCTTGGGGACAGCGGACCACAATGAGCTGCATCATTTCTGGTGACACTCTCTTATGAACAGCAAGTTCCGCGTTCGTGATGAAAGAAAAATCCTGCTCTACTCTTCGCACATCATCCGCAGTTGTGAGGGCAATCACCATCGTTGAGTCCGCATCTGTCGTACCTTGTACATGTGCATAGTTGTAGAAAGTCGCATTAAAAAAGCGATCAACATCGTTCGTACCGGACGGATCACCAAAAAAAGCCATACCAGATGTCCAGTAACTCGCTGCTCCTTCCGGAGTAACAGGATCGACTCCCTTTTCGTAGACCAAAGGTAATGCAGACGCTCTTTTCACTCCGTGAAACAGAAACTGCCCTCGCCTTGCCCGTTCTACAAATTCAACAACAGTCTGTGGCTCCACGCCGATAGTATCTGCAACTGTTCTACAAAACTTTTCCACATGCGCATGCTGCAGTAACCGCTTCGCTGCTTCACGTATGCTATTAGCATCTTTTCCAAAAGACTCTGAGGAATGATCTGAGCTACTAGGTGTGTGTTTTTCGAAGGAAAACTCTGGAGACGTCATTATGTTAAATATAGTATAAATTTAATAAAAAGTCAATATTAGACATGAATGGTGGACAGCACAGGATTCGAATGCTGAAGGCATCCCTTGGGGACCTGTGACCTTTCGGATGTGAACCGAACGCTCTAATCCCGTAAGGGACCCCTTCGGGGCCAGCTGAGCTTATTCCAAAGTAAAAAACGAGTGATGACTAACTTTTCGAGATAGCCAGAAGGCTTTTTGAGGTACCATTCCCTTTTCCTTGCTTCGGAATTGGTCACATATTCTTCAAAATATGCCAAAAGCAAAGGTCTCCTCCATTTTGTAGAACGAACAGTTCCCGCAAGATGTCTGCACAAACGCTCATGAACATCCAGAGATGTACAACCAATGTACCAACCTTGATCTTTCTCACTAAAAAGAAAATACACGTATGCCATAAGAGAATGGTGGACAGCACAGGATTCGAACCTGTGACCTTTCGGATGTGAACCGAACGCTCTAACCAACTGAGCTAGCTGTCCAAAACCGGACTCATCATTGCAAAAATATAGGCAATAGAAAAGCCGCAATACATCCTGTACTACGGCTGATCCTTCACGTCACCTCCTCCATGTCAGAAACTCGGCAGGAACCAGAGGCAGATCATGGCGATGAGCGTTGGCGGCAATGCTGCCAGCAGCAACCATAACGAACTGATTTCACCGCTCCCGTTCTCCTTGAACGTGGAGTTCAAAATGGAATAGCCCGCCGGGTTTGGGGCATTGGCAATGACGGTCAGGCCACCACCAGCTACTGCACCAGCCACTAACGCAAATTTCATCGCCTCGGACAAGTTCGGCACCTGCGACCCAAGGAAGGTCAATGCCGCATTGTCCGTTACGGCCGTCAGCCCGGTCGTCCCGAGAAACAAGGCTTCAGGACCCATGCTGCCAAGAAGCGGCTCCAGCCACCATCGCTGCAGTCCTCCCAACGTGACCAGCCCTGCAAGGAAGCCGCCCACGAGGAGACCGCCCTTCAACTTCAGGTCTTCCTGATACTCCTTCGTGACGAAACAGAAGGCCAGGAAGAAGACGAAGATTCCCATGAAGATGTCGGGATGATGAGCATGCAGCACCACCAGTGCGAGAGTCGCAATGTGGACACAGGTCACCCACCACGGGGTATTCGGCAGTTTGGCCTCGCCTTCCCGTCCATGAATGTCGCTATCGCTCAGAAGCGGCAACTTCTTGAGTTCATGGTAGAAGAGCCAAACAAGAAGCGCTGCACTCAACAAAACGGCAGTCGCTGCCTTGTACCCAAAGTGCGTGAACATATAGGCCATGCCCCAGTTCCATGTTCCCGCAACCATCAGCACCGGCGGCGCCGCGAAGTGCGATAGCGTACCCCCAATCGAGACAGACACGAACAGTGTTCCAATCAGCATGTACTTGAACTTCATGCTGATCCCCCGGTCGAAGAACTGCCGCTTCAGTACGAGCGCGGTCACCGTCATGGCAGCCGGTTCGGTCACCAGGGACCCTAGGAGCGGACCCACCACCATAGCCGACAGGAGAAACCCTGCAGAACCATGGAGAGGGATGAGACGTGATACGAGCCGAATCAGCTTGTCGACCATGTCAACCACCGGCTTGGTCGCGGCGATCACCATGATGACGAAGACGAACTTCGGCTCCGTGTAATTCAACGACTCAATGTAGTGGACTGCCTCATGCCATCCGTGATGAGCAGACTCCCATGCCGCAGCCAATGACCACCCGTGCTCGAAGTGATGGCTACTTCCCAGATAGAAGATCATCACCCCGAAGAGGGCGCCGGCCCACATGAGGAAGACCGCTTCAGTCTCCCCCAACAAGTGGAAGAGATTTTCAAACTTGCTGCCCTCGGGAAATTTCTCCCCGAGTTTGTGAAACAATTTCGCACAGAACGTGTGCAAAATTGCCAATCCAAAGAGGATTGTCGCCACATGTTCGATTCGCATGTTTCCTCCATTCTTCTCTAAACATACATGTGAAGGACCGTTAAATCCCCCCAAGGCAAGCCCTGGAAAGGCTCGCCTTTATAGCAGAAATCTGCGAGAAAATCAAGGGTTCGGACCTACAAACTCCCGATCCAGAGCGAGACGCGATTCTTCGGGTAAGAGCTGCCCCTGATACTTGCTTCCCGGCTTCTTGTTATAGGGCATTTCGGCAGCACTGGTCATCTGTTCAAATGCAATCTGGCAAATACGCATACCGGGGTACAGATACACAGGCATGCGATTTAAATTGCTAATTTCCAACGTAATTGTCCCGGAAAACCCCGGATCCACAAATCCGGCAGTTGAGTGAATGATGATACCCAAACGCCCCAGTGAACTCCTGCCCTCCACACGGGCCACCAGATCATCCGGAAGCGTAATGACTTCGCTTGTGGCTCCCAAGATAAACTCCCCAGGCTGCACAATGAACGGTTCCCCTTCCTCAACAGAAACAGTTCGCATATTCCCGGTAAATGTCTCCGGTTTTTTGGGGTCAAGAACTGCAAAACGGCTATGTTCATAGAGCTTGAATATGCTCCCAAGATGCAGATCCATGGAACTCGCATGAATGTACCACTGTTCCTGGGGCTGACTGCTCTCAATGCAGACACGACCGTCACGAATGGCCCGACGAATATCCTGATCAGAGAGGATCATGGCAGACAGCCTAGCATGAGAAATATCTTGCTTCCACTGAAAGAAATCTGCACCATGATGCATCCATGCCTACAACGAATGCTCCAACATCCATGAAGCAAAAACTTCTACCTCAGGAAAAAGAGGATGATGCATGTGATCTCGAGACAGAGAAACAAGAACTCATTGATGATTTTTGCGCATACATGCGTCTGACATATAACGAGCTCCACCTCGCGTCCGCACAGCAAACAGAGGCATTACGTATGCCACTACTGAGTATGGAACTGAAGAAAGAGGTCATTGACCAGTGGAAACGGTTTCAAAAACTCCTGGAAACACGACTGGTTCCCACCGCACTCGCTCTGCATTCGCGCATCGAAACCGTACTGGCACATCCGGCACTGAGTACGACGGAGCGGAAAATTCATGCGGAGTTCTTACGCAGTAAGGATACTTCTTTTCAGGAGAAAGAGCAGTACGTGGCAACACTCGAACAACAGTTACTGCACACCACTCAGAACAAGGAAGAAGAGAAAACAGAGAAAAAAGAACACAAAAACAAGCAAAAGGAAGACAAACAGAACTCCACACAAGCAGACACGCCTGCTACAGAAGAAGATGAACACAAAATCGGAGAAGAAAAACACCTAGTAACGTCTGCACAACGGGGTGAAGAAAGAGCACAAAAAACCCATACACCCTCCCTTCGTTTACAAGATGCCCTCTGTCAACTCCCTTCTTCACTGCGACATTTCTACAAACAGGGAGTGACCAATGGACAATTTAGAAAAATAGAAAAACTCATGAAACGCCGTACTGATGCGCACCATCAGGGGAAACTGAGCTCTGAACAAGAACTCCATGAGTTCAAAAGAAGAAAAACGACGACGACAAACATAATCTTCACTGATCGTGATACCATTGCACATGCATCCTTAGACACGGTGAACGCACTTGCAGAGCGCACGGAAACAGAAGATGCGGTCTTCATACCACAGGGGATTGCCTACCAGACACACGCGACCATTGTGACGCATGTGCACACATCTATCGCACAGGCTATTGATGAACAGGAAAAGGCATCACACAATACAATGGTAATTTGACAAATACAGGAAAGATTCGCCATACTATACCTCCATGGCAGCCAAAAACATTCCCACATACATAACGGCGATAGTCTCAGCAGGGATACTCACCGCCTGTACAACCGCGTCATCCAACTCCACATCTGCTATCGATCTTCACAATCCTCTGGTCGCGAAGAGGTACTACGATGAACTCGTGGAAAACATGGTACTTTTGACTCTCAACAAGGATCCTCTACTGGAAGATTCTGCAGCAAACCGTCTCATTGAAAGAACACGACGTGAGGGACTAGAACAAGCGCGCACAGCAAGTATGCTGCAACTTGAAGGCAAAGCCGCCACGCTGTTGCCTATGGAAGTGTTTTTGCAAGGCAGAACTCTCTTAACAAAAACACACCTCTTCTTTTCGCCGGACACGGAAATCACTCCCGGTATCGACCTGCACGTATTGCTCACGACAGTCGTTGATCCGCGCGATGCAGACTTTCCCGATGCAACTGCAATGGACCTCGGACTTTTACAGAATCCGTACGGAGCCCAAACATACGAACTTGCAGAACCTATCGAAGATCTTGATCTGATTCGATCAGTCGTTATCTGGGACACTGCCCTGAGTCGCCTCCACGGCTTTGGACAGTTGCATCTACCGTAAATATCATAGCTTCTGTTGTACCTGTGCCAGCGCTTCCTCAATGGCAGCAGAGATGGCTTCGATCGTACTCTCTACCTTCTGTCCATTGACAAAGAATGTAGGAGTACCTTTTACGTCTACTTCCTGCCCTTCCGCATGGTCCATCATCACCACATCTTTTTTGATGTGAGACTTCATACAACGTCCAAAGTGATCCATATCTAACCCAAGCTCCTCCGCCCATGCAAAGATCGTTTCACGATTCATTTCCGGCTGGCGCTCAAAGGCAATATCTACGAATTCCCAAAAATGCGACGTGTCCTGATCCGCTGCACACTCTGCTGCTTCAGCAGCCACGAGAGCATGCGGATGAATGGCACGCAGCGGGAAATGTTTAAACTCGTAGCGAATCGTATTGCCGTACTTTTCCAAAAGCGGTGCAACAACTTTTGAGTGTGCTGCACGACAAGCAGGACATTGTAAATCTCCAAATTCGTGCACAACAACAACTGCATTCGCATTGGTATCAGGATGAGGACCTTTGCGTGATTCAGCTGAAATACCCGTCGTATCCGTACAGGCAACAAGAAGGGCAATGATCGCAAGAGGAAGAACATGTGTATACTTCATAATCCTAACCCTATCATCCTTGCCTGCCGGCAGGCAAGGTAACAACTACTACCCGCACCCTACACATGTCTCTCTATCGTAAGTACCGCCCTCAAACCCTCGCAGAAGTTATTGGACAACCACATATTACTGAAACACTGCAGTGTGCAGTGGAACAGGACCGCATTGCGCATGCGTACCTCTTTGCCGGTACACGAGGCACAGGAAAGACATCTATCGCACGCATACTTGCAAAGATTCTCCTCATTCGACACATAGAAGATGCCGCAAAAAAAGAACACATTCTCACGAGCCTCCGAAACGGAACCATGGTCGACCTGCTGGAAATCGACGCAGCGAGCAACCGCGGTATTGATGACATACGAGACATTATAGAAAAAATCCAGTTTCCTCCCATTATGGGGAACGCAAAGGTCTACATCATCGATGAAGTGCATATGCTCACCAAGGAAGCGTTCAATGCCCTTCTGAAAACATTGGAGGAACCTCCATCGCACGCCTACTTCCTGCTTGCAACAACAGAACTTTGGAAAATCCCCGACACCATTCAGTCCCGCTGCCAGCGCTTCGCATTCAACAAACTGAAGGAGGAAGATATAATCTCGCAGTTATCGCATATTGCTACCCAGGAAGAGCTCTCTTGTGACGAAACCGCACTCAGGGCAATAGCCGTACATGCCAATGGCGGCATGCGAGATGCCATCACTCTTCTAGACCAACTGCGGTCAGAAAAACATATTACGGAAGACATGGTGCAAAAGCGTTTAGGGACAGGAGAGCACACTGACGCACAACACATGGTGGACATTCTCGATACAGGAGACAGTCAAGCCATCATCAATCACATGCACACCATGGAGCAGGCAGCGCGCCCCATGGAACACCTTCTCCGTGATGTCTTGACGGTGCTACGCAAACAGCTTCATGCAGAAACAGAGCAGGGTAAAGACTCTCACACAACTCTCCAGCGCATAGGTACACTGCTCTCCACACTTCGTGCCGTCCGCACATCACCCCTCCCTACACTCACAGTCGAAACGGCGTTTCTGTCGCTCTGCAAAGCACAAGTACACACTTCTCCACTAACCGCACCTGTGCAACCTGCGCAGAAACAACGTAAACAAGCACAACAAGCAGCACCTATTCAACAATCTAGCATCTGTTCCCTGGCAGAAATTCAGAAACATTGGGAGCACATAGTACACAAGATTTCTCCTGCCTCTGTACGAATGTCACTCAAAAATGGTCAACTGACCTCCTTGAAAAACAATGTGCTTACCATCACCTTTTCCTCAGCATTTCATAAAGAAAAATCCTCTTCTGTAGAGGCAGTACACACTCTTCAAACACTCCTGCAAAACGGGCTCTCCCATCCAATACAAGTGCAATGCATCCTTCAGGAGACCGCTACACCGGATAAAGAAGCCGTAGTGGACCTGGTAGAGGCTGCAACAGAAGTTTTCTAAACCATATGTGTCACACTGAGCCGGTAAAAGTGCAAGAACAAAAATCACGGTTGCGCCAACGCATGCAAAACCGTATTCAACGTATGACACGGGAAGAATACACACAGGAAAGCCTCTCTGTCTGTGAACAACTTCGATGCCTTCTTCCACAACATGCGTGTGCCATTGCCGCATTTACTCCCTTCTCTACAGAGCCAGATATCACGCCGCTGCTTCACGAACTTCAGCAACAACACTTCACCGTATACTTTCCGCAGTGGAACAACGGCGATCTACGGTTTTCCGCAGGAGACAAACCATTGAATCCACAGCTCCTGACGCATGCTCTCGTTCCCGGACGTGCATTTGATGCAAGCAATAGGCGTCTCGGTCGCGGACAGGGGCACTACGATCGATGGATACGAAAACAACGGTTGGCAAACCCACAGACACAATTCATCGGCATCGCCTTCTCTTGCCAGATTCTTTCAGAAGTTCCCTGTGAAGACCATGACCAAATCATTGATCGAGTGATTCATGGTTGATCTTCTTGCACACTCCTCTACGCTCCCACTATGATTCCGGATACAACAGTCAATCCACTGTCACCCGCGGGCACACGATTCTCCGCACTCACACGTACAGACCCCGATGTACTGGCAACTATTCTTGGCGAAGAACGGCGAGAAAGAGAAGGTGTGGAACTCATAGCATCGGAAAACTATGTCTCTGGGGCAGTTTTGGAGGCATTAGGCAGCGTTTTCACGAATAAATACTCAGAAGGATACCCTGGAAAACGGTACTACGGCGGACAGGAATTTACCGATGCAGTAGAAACACTTGCCATTGCACGCGCAAAAACGCTGTTTGATTGCGACCATGCAAACGTACAACCTTCATCCGGTGCAGGTGCAAATATTGCGGTGTATCACGCATGGTTGGAACCAGGAGATACCGTTCTTGGTATGGATCTCACACATGGCGGACACCTCACACATGGCGCTCCCGTAACCCATATGGCTAAACTCTTCAATTTCGTGCGGTATAAAATGAAGGACATTGAAACTGGAGAAATTGACTACGATGCATTAAGAGAGATGGCAAAACAGCAAAAACCCAAAATCATCCTTGCAGGATTTTCCGCGTACCCCCGAGAACTGAACTACCGTGCATTCAAGGAAATTGCTGATGAGGTAGGCGCTATTGCCATGGCAGACATGGCACATATTTCAGGGTTGATTGCGGCAGGCGTTGCCCATAATCCCTTTGATGACGGATTCAATATTATGACTACAACAACACACAAAACCCTGCGCGGTCCGCGAGGCGCAATGATTCTCTCCAAAGGAACCGTAGGAAATCCACTGAAAGCCCCGGAAAAAACAATCGATAATCTCCCAACACTCATTGACCGCAGCGTGTTTCCAGGACTCCAAGGCGGACCACACATGCACCAAACGGCCGCAATTGCCGTGGCACTGGGTGAGGCAATGAAACCCGAATTTCGGGAGTACGGAAAACAAGTACTCAAGAATGCAAAACATCTGGCTGCTTTCCTCATGAACAATGGGTGCAAGCTCGTCACAAATGGTACGGATAATCACCTCATGGTGCTTGACTGCATCCAATCATTTGGTCTTGATGGCAAAGAGGTGGAACACATCCTGGATTTTGTAGGCATCACCACCAGCAAGAGCACAATACCGGATGATCCCAACCCCCCATTCAAACCATCAGGTCTTCGTCTGGGAACTCCTGCCGTCACTACGCGCGGCATGAAAGAGAAGGACATGGAAATTCTCGGCATGTTTATGCTCCAAGCCATCACTCATAAAGCAGACGAGACGCACCGGCTAAAAATACAAGAAGAAGTAAAAACTTTCTGTAGTCAATTCCCAGTCCCGGGAATTACCGGCCGATAGAAGACAGCAAGAGAAAGCCACGTATCGAACAAAAATTGTATCCAAACAATATTCGCTATAAGAAGGCAATGGGAAGATGTTGCACAAAAAAAATGCACAGACTACGATGACATGATTTATTTGATCGAAGAGTCGTTCAAATGAATCATTGATCCTTAAGCGCCTGCGACTTAGCGCCCACAAAACAAACACACACATGCCAGTCCCTATGGACTGGCACCCTCCGGACCCAGACCACTCTGGTCTGGGTCCAAACCTTTCGCTCCTTCCCATCATCAACATTCAAACAGAGAGAAGACTGGTCATGCGTGCTGATGCACTCGTTCTTCCCGGCCGATCTTCTGCGTCTCTTCCGCCAATACTGGGTACAAGAAACGTGTTTGTAGGGTGCTGCGTGACCACTCTTCTCTCTGCTCTGCGATGCTACGTACCATACATATTGCCTTGAGGATGCAGTACGGTACGCACAAATACTTCCCAGTGTTCCCCATGGCCTTTAAGTAGCCTTGTTCGGTGAACCGGTACGGGAACTTCGCCCGGTCACGAGGAGAAACAAGCGACCAGAGCACTGCAGAGAGAGGAGGAATCCTCACCTCAATTTCCTTCGCTTTAGCGGCTCAGTAGCCCATAGCGCTACCGATAGCCTGAAGGAAATCAACACACATACAAAAAGGCCCCGTAAGAGGCCTTTTTGTTA